>JADMIO011460733.1_pt1 | contig 10756 bp, 8 predicted proteins | sample 8958161 | NCBI WGS metagenome assembly JADMIO01 (sample SAMN16585339, study PRJNA669376) | soil metagenome | isolation source: Crop rotation soil | place: USA: Cullars Rotation, Alabama | collected 2011 | reverse complement strand
GCCACCTGCCGGCTCGCGCCGCCATTGTCGGCACGCAGCAGAAAATCCAGCGTCTGCTGCGGGCTCATTCCCGCCTCCAGAAGCGGAATCCCCATCTCACTGAACATGGGGCTGGAAGCAGCCTGATGCGCAAATATCGCCAGTCCCCCCTTCCCGCCCCTTGTGCGGCTGCCGACTGCCACCGTCCGCGATTGCACCGCCATTCCCAGTTCGCCGGTCGCGGAGTCGCGAGCAATGATTGAAAAGGTCCCCTCTAGCGATGCATCGAATCCGTATTGTTGTTGCGCGGCGGCCGCCGAGCTGGCGACAGATGACAGAATTGCCGCGAGTACCAACTTCTTTCCGATCATCATGCATTTCTCCGGTGCCGTGTTGTCGATCTCTCGCGTCTGGCAGGAATCCGTCATTCGCATGCGCTCCGTCGACCAGCTCGCTGAGCACGGTTGTCAGCGCGTGCTGGGCCGCGTGTCGTCAAGCTACGCCTGACCCGCATGACGCGGAAGTGTTTTCGTGAAGGCCTCTCGGGTCTGGGATCGGGGCCCCTCAATTAACGTGCAGCGCGGCTTTGCACCTACACTCGTCATTCCCGCGAAAGCGGGAACCGAACCACGTCATTCCCGCGAAAGCGGGAACCCAGGGTCCTTCCCGAAGAGCTCTGGGTCCCCGCATTCGCGGGGATGACGGAAGCAATGCAGTGATGACGGAAGGAATGCAGTGATGACGGAAGGAATGCGGGGATGACGGAGGGAAGGCGGGGATGACGAGTTCATGCACAAAGCCGTGCGGGGCTATGCATCCACTGGGACGACTGGCGCGGGGTCCCCGGTTGCATTCAATTCCGCATATACCAAAGGTGGAGGAGCTGTTGCGACTCGGCACGCTGAAAATTCCGCGATCGGCCATGGCCATCGGAATCGCACTCACGTCGGCAGCCCTCGGAATTGCCGCGCGCGACTCGCACGCCGCGCGCTTACAGCAAACCACCGAACAGTGTGCCAGTCTGGTACGCCTGCTCGCCTTGCCCAATGCGGAATTGCTGGTCAATACCACGCAGCTGCAAACGCGCGCTTTCGATACTGATGATGATTGCGTCACGGCGCTTACTGCGCACCTCACGGATACATCGAGCACGCGAGTCGGCGCAGCGGCGTACGCGCTCTCCGTAATTGGAACCAAAAAGGCGACAGACGCGATACACGCTGCTGTTGTGGGAACCGCGGGTGATCGCGCGCGCGCCAGTCTGCCGGAAACGGCTCGTGGCAGCGCGGGCGAATCTGTTCTTGCCGCGCACTATTTCGCCGCGGCGATGTCCGGCCCCACGCTTGGACCCGGCTGGATCCCGCGACATAATGCCGCACTTACCCTCGGGATGATGCGCGCGCGTGAGAGCAGTCATGCCCTGCAGACCGCGGCTGACCCCACGGGGCGCGGAGGATTTATATCGCAGGCTGCATCCGCAGCATTGCTATGGATGGAGAGGACGCCGTGCACCATGCGCGATGCGTCCAAACGCGACACTGGTACTTCGCTCTCGATGGCGGTGCTCCAGTGTGGCGTGCCGACATTTCAGGAAAACACGGCTGCGTTTCTGGAACAGAAGTTCGACGGAACACCGATTCGCGTGTGGACCGTGTCCGATCGGGGATGGGCCTTTCGTGACGCATTGCCCGGTGACAATCGCATCTACCCGCGGTTGCAATTCCGCACCGCAATCACCGAGGACGGCATGCGCGCCACGGCAAATGTCCACACGTCTGATGGGCCAGGTAATCTGACCGTATATCGGTATTTATTGAAGAAGACAGGGAACGTCTGGCGCGTGACGGCAATTGCCTTCGGCGGAGTGGGATAACTGCCTCCCGGACACGCCGACATAGCACACCGGGTCGTCACTTCAGTCATGGGTCGGGCCTGAAAGATTCCAGAATGATGGGCCCTGTCTGATTACCGGTTTGCTCCTTTCCAAATGCGGCGTTACAATAGCCGCGTGAATTCTCCTGTTGAATCCGCTTCCGGTCTTCCTGCATGGTCCAGTGCGGAGATGCCAGACCCACCTCGACCGCGCGGGCTCGGGTGGATGAGCGTAGTCGGGCCCGGAGTGATCGTCCTGGGTCTCTCCATTGGAAGTGGTGAATTCCTGCTGGGACCCGCGGTCTTCGTGCGCCACGGATTTTCGCTTCTCTGGGTGACGACCGTCGCCGTTTTTCTGCAGACGGTTTTCAATACAGAGTTGATGCGGTACACACTCGCAACCGGTGAACCCATTGTCACGGGTTTCATGCGCACGCGCCCGACATCCACTTTCTGGGCGTGGTTCTACTCGATTCTCTATTTCCTGCAGGGAGGCTGGCCTGCATGGGCGGCGAATGCTGCCGGCGCAATGTATTTCCTGGGAGCGCGGAGAATTGCCGGCGCACCCGATGCCAACACCGTTTACCTGATCGGCGTCGGGACATTTCTCCTCTGCGTTGTGATCCTGCTCTTCGGCAAGCGCATCGAGCGCACACTGGAGCTGCTCAACTGGGTGATGGTCACCATCATACTCGGCGCATTTCTGCTGCTCTCACTGTTCGTGGTACCATGGAGCACGTGGCTCAGCGGAGTCGCCGGCGTTTTTGGATTCGACACGGTCACGGGAAAATTCCAGTTGTTGCCACCGGATGTGGAATTTGTTTTGCTCGCATCACTCGTTGCGTATTCCGGAGCAGGCGGTGTTTTCAATCTCACGCTCACCAACTGGGCGAGAGACAAGGGTTACGGCATGAGCAAGCATGCGGGATACATTCCCGCGGCGGTAGGTGGAGTGAAGGTGAATGTCGCGCACACGGGCTTCCGGTTCGTGAACACGGCGGAATCCATGGAGCGCTTCCGCGGATGGTGGCGCATCGTGCGCGCCGATCAGTGGGGTGTGTTCTGCATCGGCGCGATGCTGGGCATGGCATTGCCCGCGCTGCTATACGTGACGTTCATACCGCGCGGCAACGACATCCGCGGTCTCGGAATCGCGGCGCAGCTTGCGTCCAATGCGGGCAGTCAGCTTGGCCCTCTGGTCGCAGGAATAATCGCGTTCATCGGCGCATGGCTGCTGTTCAAAACGCAGCTGGATTCACTCGAGGGACTGGTGCGTTCGGTGACCGATATTCTGTGGAGTGGAAGCCGAAGGGTGCGCGCGTGGCGCGGCGGTGATGTACGCGCGATTTATTACGCGGTGCTGGGCGCGGTAGTTATCTGGGGAATGATTGCACTGCGCGCGGCGCAGCCATTTCAGCTTCTGCAACTCGGCGCGAACATGGCTGCGATTGTTTTCATCATCGCGTCAGTTCACGTGCTGTACGTCAACACGCATCTTCTGCCGCCGGAGCTGCGCCCTCCGATGTGGCGCCGAGTGACATTGCTGTGCATGACGGTCTTCTACGGATTCTTTTCCTTCATGTCGTTGCGCACTATAGACTGGGCCCGTTTTTTCGGAATGGGCTGAGGCTGATCACATCTGCCCTCATTCGGCTGAACGAGTTCAGTTACATATCGCCGGCACCCCGACAACGTTCTCTGGAAAACGTCTGCTGGAAAACGTGGTTGAGAAACGTCTCCTCGACCACGTTTCCGGGAAAACGTTTCTCAACGGCGTACCCAATAAGCCGTCGGTTGGAGAACGCAGTTACCCCTATCGCCGCGATTGGTATCGCCTTTCTTATTCTTCGCCTTTCTTATTCTTCGCCTTTCTTATTCTTCGCCTTTCTTATTCTTCGCCTTTCTTATTCTTCGCCTTTCTTATTCTTCGCCTTTCTTATTCTTCGCCTTTCTTATTCTTCGCCGTTTGCAGTTCCCCGCGCCCTCTCCTCACAACCCAAAACACAACACCCACACCTGCTGTCACGGTCAACAATCCAAGCGCTATTCCCACAACGGACATGCCCGCCACCGCACCACCACCCGCCGCACCCTTCAGCGCCCGCGGCCGACCCGACCCCGCATATTCCAGCGGCAACTCAACGACATAACTCTGGCCCGGTGCAAGATTGGCTGCACTGAAGCGGCCCGTGTAACCCGGCGGTGGTCGCCACGCGGCATCGAGCACAAGATTCAACTGGAAAGCCTCGATGTTTCCCTGCCGTATCGCGAAAGCGAAATCGTGCGACAGCTTGTACTGACCGTTCACCTCCGACACAACGCCGCCGTACGTGTATTCAAGCAGGTACTGGAGAACGCTGTCGTTGAACGGTGGATCGGTGGGCAGGCGACTGCGCCAGCGCACGGTGGAATCATCCGCAAAATTCCAGGCATCCATTTGCTCCAGATCGCCGCGCCGTAATTGGCGTGCTGCTCCGCTGGAACCGTCCACGCGCGACAGCTTCTCGAAGTGGAACTCCTGCCCATCGGCGATCGTGAAACTGCGCTCGCCACCGTTCCAGTCTCCATTGAATACAATGGACTGGCGTTCGCGCGCGTGTAACCGGCCATCCGCATCGAGCGTTGCATCGATGACAATCGATCGCCAGTGAAGACTGCGGAGTTGCGATTGCGCTGGCGCCGCGATGCACAGCGCGGCAACGAACAACATCGCGAAACGGAAGCGCACCACTACGCCTGCGCCTCTGGACGTTGATTGCCGCTGAATGTGTAGCACCACGCGCTCCCTTCCAGAACAGTCTCGCCATCCTGGCGGCGCACTGTCACCTTCAGCTCGCACACGGGTTTTGTGTCGTGCGCCGAAATCACCTCTGCCTCAGCGGTGATCGTGTCGTCGATGAACACGGGTGCTGTGAATTTCCAGTTCTGGCTGAGGAACACCGTGCCGGGTCCAGGCATATCCATCGCGACGAGCGCATGCAGCAGACCGGTAGTAAGCCCACCCTGCACCACCAGTCTCCCAAACCGCGTCGCCGCGGCGAACTCCGCATCAAAATGCAGCGGATTGTAATCGCCGGAAATTTCTGCAAATGCTTTCACGTGCACAGCGGTAAGCGTAAGCGTGCGCGACGCAGTTTGTCCGACCTGCAGGCGAGAATTACTCAATGGATCCGGGTGCGCGAAATTAGATGTTCAGGTATCAAGCGACCGTGAGTCAGCTGCGAAAAATGTCGGCAGATCCTCCCAATGACGCAACGCCGGTTTCAGGGTCGGCGACTCGGATGCGAGAACTCTGAAAAGATCAGCCCTCTCTTATTCGCGATGTCTCTCAGTTGTGCAGGCACGAGCGCTCCGCGCCTACCTACGAACGATCCGTCTTCTTCCGCGTCATCCGTTACCGCTGTTGCTGTTATTTCCTGCTGTTCCGAGGCATGTCAGGATGTCGACGCAGGGTCCTGGGTTATTCCTGTTCATCTCGAGAAAGAGCTGCAAAAGCGAGGACACGAAGCCGCGAAGTTCACGAAGCCGCGAAGGTCGCTTTTCCGTCAATCATGTCGGACTCTTCATGCTTCGACTTCTTTGGGTTAACTGCAACCGCAACTGCAAGAACTCGCGGTTAAGATCTCGGGGCACACTGCCCAGGTCTCTCACGGACACCGCAAACAGTATCGGAGCAAGGGGGATAGGCCCCCGGGTATGTGAAAGCGCGCGCCTTGTCTTTGAAACAAGGGGACAGGCCCCCCAGGTATGTGAAAGCGTGGGGTTCGTCTTTTAGATAAGGGGACAGGCCCCCCGGGTATGTGAAAGCGTGGGGTTTCGTCTTTCACATACCCGGGGGGCCTGTCCCCTTATCTCGGAGAGGCAGAAATTGGGGAACGAGGGGCCTGTCCCCGTATTACCGTAATGGGGGAACGGGGGGCCTGTCCCCTTGTTGCGCGCGCCTTCGCGTCCTCGCCTTAGTCGATCCTTATCGCGATGCCAGCAACGAGCGCACAACTCGGCCTCGCGATACAAAAAAGGGTGCACCTTCTCCGACGGAGACGCAAGAAAATCAGCTCTCGATCATCCGCCCCGCAACTTCTTTGAGAATTTTCGCCGCAACTCGCGCCGTAATATCCCCCGTGTCCCGCTCCGGATTCAGTTCCACAATATCAGCGCCAATCACTCGGCCGCCGCAATTCTGTACCAGATCCAGTACATCGCGAACGCTCAATCCTCCAGCCTCGCGATGCGAAACGCCGGGCGCGAACGCGGGATCGATCGCGTCAATATCTATGGACAGGTACACGTCGCCTTCACACGTCGGCCGCGCGCCACTGCACCACGCACGCATGTCGATTACGTCCACGGAGTATCGTTGCGATTGCGCGTGCTGGTGACCGTTCATCGTGCGAATGCCGACCTGCACCAGACGGCTGGCAAGATTCTCCTCCATGATGCGAGCGAACGGACATGCGTGCGAATATTTATCTCCTTCGAAATCGCTGTAAAGGTCCGGATGTGCATCGATGTGAAGGATTACTGGCTTCGAATACACGCGATTGATTGCGCGCAGAACAGGCCAGGTCACCGAATGATCGCCGCCGAGTGAAATTGGACGGAAGTTTTTTCCCAGGAGATCGGCGATTCCGTTCTCGATCTGCTTGTGCGCGGAAGCGGCATCGCCATCAAGGTCCAGATCACCCGCATCACTGAGAACACCGGGCACGGCAAGATCCTGCAAAGACTCGGTCCACATGTTTCCCGCTGACGAGTGGAGTGCGCTGCGAATTGCATCCGGCGCACGCGCCGCGCCGCGCAGAAAAGATGAGCTTGCGTCGTACGGAAGACCGATGATGCGTGGTGGATTGAGTTTCAGAATTACTCCGGTGATTGCGTCATGCGCGGCATAACCTTCATGCTGCTGAGTTGAGGAGTGACGGGTGTGGGACGGGCATCCGCCGGAAGCTAGACGGTGAGAAAAAATGCGCGAGCGATAGGCCGTGTGCGATAGCGTGGCCAGCGAGGATATCATGGCGCGGCGGCGCCCCACCCCAGCACGCCCTTCGTGACCTGACGATGTGGGCCTGCTGCATGGAGTTATGGCTCATGCCGAAAGTACGGCTGCCATCGCAGTCACATTGCGATCCGGGCATGAATCCGCGCGTGTCATTACACGTATTGACAGAACGATGGCCGCAGCCGCACAGTATCTGACTAAATAACTAGGTTAACTGCTGATGGACATCTACCTGATTTCCCTTCTTATTGGCGGACTTGGACTCGCCGCCATGGGATTGATGGGCCTCGGTTCTCATGGTCACGATTCTGGTGGAGGCCATGGACACGATGCCGGTGGTGGACATGGTCACGCTGGGCACAGTGGACATGGTGATCTGACGATTCATCATGGTCACACCGGTGGCAATGGCGGACACGACGCCGGTCATGTTCATCACGGCGAGCAGCATCATGATGCACAGGCAGCATCGCCGCTTCTGCAACTGATGTCGCCCCGCGTGATTTTTTCCGTCGCGTTCGGGTTGGGCGCTACAGGTCTCGCTCTTCGACCTCTGTTGATCGGTGGACCTCTTCTCGCGTTTGCAGCAATCGCAGGTGGAATTGCGCTGGAGCGACTGATCGTACAACCGCTCTGGAACTGGTTCATGCGATTCGGTTCCAACCCTGCAATGACTCTCGAGAGTGCAATCGAGAGCGAAGCAGTTGTTGTATCGTCGTTCGATTCATCGGGACACGGGCTTGTATCTGTGGAAGTCGATGGACAGGTGGTACAGCTGCTGGCGACACTCCGCCGAGCGGAGCTGGGCAAAGGCGACAGAGTCAAGGCCGGCGACACAGTACGCATCGAGGAGATCGATGCGGCGCGCAATCGCTGCACCGTCACACGACTGTAGCAGTGCGCATAACCATTATCGCATAAACGGAGCTTCACATGCCCGCGTTCCTTTCAAGTGGTGTCTTCATCATTGCAGGAAGCCTGGTATTTGTTCTCGTAGTTATGCCGGCCGTAGTAGCATCATTTCTGAAAAACGTAGAAGCCGGCACCATCCGCATGGTGTCGTGGCTCAATGGTGGCACGGTGATTTATCGCGGACCTGGCAAATCCAAGGAAATCCCGCTGCTCACCGTCGGCACTTCGATTTCCAGCAAAGTCATCAACGTCGATCTCGATATCACCGATCAAACCGCGGATATCGACGAACACGGAACGCCCCGCCCAATTAAGGTTCGCGTTCTCGCGAGTGCCATCGTTTCAGTCGGCGACAGCGATGTACTCATCCGTACCGCCGCCAACAGATTCTTTTCGAAGAGCGACGCGGACCAGGTGAACACGCTGACCGATCTTCTCTCGAGCTCGGGACGCCGTGCGATCAATCTTCTCACGCACGACCAACTTTTCTCTGCGAAGTCGACACCCAGTGCGATGCGCGCTCTGCTTCCGGGAGACAATCCTGCTCCTTCGAAAGCAGTGGTTGCCCGCCCTGTCGCCGCTATGACGCAGGCAGACGCCGATCATCTCGAGGATGAAGACGATCCTCTCGCGGTAATCATCCGCAAGGCGTGCTCACGCGAGCTCACCGATCTTGGTCTCATTTTCAATTCACTGAACATCAAAATCGTGCAGTCCGAAGTAGCGGAAGCGCGCCGTCGCCAGTCGGCTGCGGAAGCCCAGGCCAATGCGGAGATCGTGGCGGCGATGCAATCGCGTCGCGCGAAAGAAGCGCAGATCGATGCGGAACGGGTGATCTCCGACAAACAGCGCGAACTGGAACAGACGAAGGCGAGCAACGCAGCTCTCATTGCCGCGGCTGAGGCAAAACGTCAGGAGGCGTCCGGACTGCAGCGCGCCGCCGAACTGGATGCAACAGAAATCGCGCAGGCGCGCGCCGATGCGTCCCGTGTTCGGTTGGGCGCTGAAGCAGCAGCTGACGCCGAGGCGATCCGCATTCGCCGCATCGCCGACGCGACTGCGGAGAGCATTCAGAAAGTGAACAGCGCCATCCAGGCCGGCGGCGAGAGCTACTTCAGATATCGCCAGATCGAAATGTTGCCTGAGATAACTCCGGCAATTGCCGATGCATTGTCGACTGCGAGACTGGTGACTATCTCCGGCGACGGAGCCAACGGCGGCGCCGCTGCATCCGCGACGGGCAATATTGCGAGTGTGATACAGACGGTGCTTGCCGCGCAGCTGGTGACGAAAGGCGGATTGCTGGACGGAGGAAAGAAAGAGGAGTAGGCCGATGGGGACAGAACAAGGGGGAAGGCATTGTTGTCATCCCCGCTTGCGCGGGGATCCAGTGTAGTTGATGCAGTCGCTGTCATCCCGGCGAAAGCCGGGATCCATGTTAACGCTGTACCTGCGATCGCTGAATGCTGGACGCTGATCGCTGAACGGAAACAGCGTTCGTCATCGCATGTTGTTGTCATCCCGGCGAAAGCCGGGATCCATGTTAAGGATGCATCGGTGAAAATGGACCCCGGCTTTCGCCGGGGTGACAACAACGGGGATTGTCAGTTTTTTTGTGTAAACGGTTTTTGTGATTGTTTCACAGCCCGTCGCTCGCCCCGGTTAGTCGCCCGGGAAATAGAATTGCAAACTGATTCAGTGCAGCGCGCCAGTCTCGAATTGGCATCGTCCATTTCTTCGAAGCCTTCGCAAGAGCCAGATATAACACCTTTCTCACCGAGTCGGGGGTCGGAAACGATCCCCGGTTTCGCGTTACACGGCGCAGTTGTGAGTTCAGGGATTCGACCGCGTTGGTCGTGTAGATCACGCGCCTTATGGGCTCGGGGTAGGAAAAGAACGGTGAGAGGAGTTCCCAGTTATCCCGCCACGCCCTGGAAATTGTCGGATAGCGCGAATCCCACTTCGCTCCGAACTCAGAGAGCGCATGCCTGCCGGCCTCCTCTGTCGGTGCGCGATAGATCTGCTTAAGATCGCTGAGAAGCTTCTTGCTCTCCTTCCACGATACAAACCGCGTCGAGCTTCTGACCAGGTGCACGAGGCATAGCTGCACCTGGGTCCTCGGGTAAACCGCTCTTATGGCCTCCGGAAACCCCCGGAGCCCGTCGACACACGCAATGAGGATGTCCTCCACTCCGCGGTTCTTCAGCTCCGTGAGTATTCCGAGCCAGAACTTTGCTCCCTCGGAGCCCTCGCTCACCCAGAGACCGAGGAGGTCCTTCTTCCCCTCGCAGCTGATGGCGAGCGCAAGATAGACCGCACGGCTCTCCACGCGGCCGTCGACGCGGAGCTTCACGTGGATCGCATCGAGATACACCACGGGATAGGTCGGATCCAGGGGTCTCGACTGCCACTCGGTGACGTCGTTCATTACCGTGTCGGTTACCGCCGTGATGAGGGCCGGCGATACTTCCACACCGTACATGTCCTCGAGATGACCCTTAATGTCGCGCGTCGATAACCCGCGCGCGTAGAGAGCAATCACCTTGTCATCGAACCCTCGAAGCCTGCGCTGGCTCTTCTCAACGATCACGGGCTCGAAGCTCGACTCGCGGTCACGGGGCACCCTGATATCGAGGTCACCGCTCTCGGTCGTTACGCGCTTTTTGGTCTTTCCATTGCGCGAGTTTCCGCTGCGATAACCCGCGACTGAGTGCTTCTTGTAGCCCAGGTGGTGCGTCATCTCGCCCTCGAGAGCACGCTCGACCAGCCGTTTGGTCAGCTGTCTGAGCACTCCACCTTCACCAAGGATCTCTTCGGGCTTCTTACCCCTGATGAGTTCGTCCAACATCTTGTCCAATTCTTCGGTCATAACTCCAACTCTCCTTCTGAGATTGTAGTACACGACCGTTTACACAAAAATCCTCACACCCTCCAACAACGCCTTCCCCCTTCGCCGTTCGCCTTTCATTTCCATTTCCCCCTTCCCTTTCCCCC
>JADMIO011331895.1_pt1 | contig 10756 bp, 5 predicted proteins | sample 8958161 | NCBI WGS metagenome assembly JADMIO01 (sample SAMN16585339, study PRJNA669376) | soil metagenome | isolation source: Crop rotation soil | place: USA: Cullars Rotation, Alabama | collected 2011 | reverse complement strand
AAAAAAAAAAAAGAAAAAAAAAAAAAAAAAGAGGTTGGACCGGGTGGACGTTAAGTCCTTTCTCAAGAAATAGCCTATAAGAATTATAGGCAAAACCCGCTTCAGGTGCAGCCTCTCATAAAGCCCAACCCTCAAGGATTATTACGAGCTCTTTTCTGATATTTCTTACTTGTACTTATTTTATTCCTTTTTTTTTTTTTTTTTTTTTGCGATGGGAGTACCATGGACCCGTGGGCCGAGGAGGGGAAGGGGTCGCTATATGGAGTGTAAGGGGCGGTTCGGAATCAAGCAAAGGAAAGGTCGAATTAAATCCCTTTGGTTACCTTTGGATGTAATGTACGGAGAGCGGATGTAGGTTGTATATGTGCACGTGTGTGTGATAGCTACTTACCTTATCCATGAGCCGATGCTACCTTGAAGGTATTTCGTCAATATTACCAGCTTTTCTTTCCTTTTCCCGATATCTCCCTTCTTGTATATAATTTTTATTCGAGTATCGTGTCCGAGGAATTGCAACTTTTAGTGTATCTTATTCATGCGCTAGCGGGGCTAGAGGTATTAACTCCTGACCTTTTGCATATTGACACTAGCGGGAGGGGACGATCGCTCATATTTCCCTGAGCCGTTATGGAGATTATTTCTCCCGTTCACTCTTGAATACAAGGAGATATAGAGATAAATTGGAGACGAGGGAGCAGAAGAACTAGGTCGTACCAAAGAGTTTTGATCGAGACCGAATAAGAGTCAGAGAAGAAACACAGTAAAAAAAATAATTAAAAAAATAATTTTTTTTAAAAATTAAAATTAAAATAAAATAAAATAAAAAAATTAAAGAAAGGAAGAATAAAGAAAATAAGTGAAGATGGGAATTTTCTAGACGATAAGATACTCGATATCCGGTGATAATATAAGGTGAGTCAAAATAAAATTACATCAGGAACATGCTTAACGAGGCAGACAAACATCCACTTTGAGCTTTTGGCTATCTGCAGACTGCAGTCGTCAGCCAAAAAAAAAAAAAAAAAAAAACGCCTATATCAATATACTTGGTACTAACATTCTCTTTCGAGTAAACTGGACGGCGAACGAAGTGTTTGAGAGAGGAAAGCGAAAAGAAAGCACAAGGCTGGTTAAGCTGTATTGCACACTTCATCAGTCAACACAATATATAAAACAAAGGTACGCAATTGATCCAACTGTGGATCGCGCGGTGGTTCTATATAACCTATTATGCCGAATTTAAAACATTAATAGGGCAAGACATGCATGCATATATACCTGACGCAAAGCGACAGAGCCGAGTGGAACCATCAGTCAACGCCCCATGACCCATTCCGTCGAAATAAAAAAAACAGAGCAAGAAGACAAAAATCACGGTTTATTGCCCGCATGGAGAAACTTGGGAATGCGGTCGCTTAAATTCGTCGAGTTCGACAGGTAGTTACTACTTCCTCCTCTGTGGGTTCTTTTCAGCAGGAATATTGGAGATGTTTTAGTCTAATTTACGATAATTAACCACGGGTTTATGCGGGATTATACGAATAGTGTACCACAGCGGAGGGGTGGGTTCTTTTGAAATCGAAAGAAGGCACTGGCTTGAGCGAAACTTAGAACCATGGTTGTTATTATCATTGGGAGCAGAGGCGTATCACATAGCATTTGCATCAGATCAGATCGGAATAGAATAATAGTAAACCTACGGGATTATTTCTGTATATACCCGCTTGAGATATATATATATATATATATATATTGACATTCAATAATCACCTGCTTTTGAGGCTTAAATTAACCCAAGTACGATTACCGTTCTTTGTGCTCTGCTTTTGTCATGCATTGTGCCTGCGCCTGTCTGCCTGTCAAGCTCGTTTCACTGTGTTTCCGGGGATTTTTTTCCCCTGGTGTTTTCCTATTCCGGGGGCTTAACTTTTTAATATTCTTGGCTTTTTCACACAGAAAAGTTCCAGATTGGAATACCATCCCTGGCTTTCACTTATCGCACTTATCGGATTTCGTACATCAAAAATTGCGACTGCAATCCAAGCCATGCCATGGAACAAACGGAACATATTATTATCTTCACTTCGCGCGACGGAGCGCAGTAGAGTAGACCTACGACTCATTGTATGCTTGCCGGTGACTGGGCCCTCCGAGTGATGGGGCAGGGTTTGGAGGATCGCGACCGCTACAGCCTTTCGCGACAGAAAAATTTATTTATTTTTATTTATTTATTTAAAAAAAAATTTTTTTAAACCATAGCCTTTTGAAAATATAAATACAAAGCCTTCTTCATCTGGCCTTAGAAGGACTCTTGGCCTGCTGACTACGATAACACGTTGCAGGGCTTTTTTATTCAAATCTCCTTCGCTCTTCGAGATCGCGCGAATCTTGCTGTTGCTTGCCGTTCCAAGTTCGAGGCTCTGCAGCGTACGTCGTATTATTATTATTATTATTATTATTTTTGTCACCGGAGGGTACTTTTATTTCCCTTCGCTTTGGCTGGATGTTTCTCGATGTCTCTCCTTGCGGCGAGAAAAGTAAATGCGGAGACGACGGATTTCAAAGCATGACAAGGAACGCCCAAGCAAGGAACGCCCAAGGAACAGATTTTTGTCTCTGAAATCCTTTCGAGAGAAATAATAACTATAACTATCTGGATCCGAATGAAATAGTCGGGGGTGTAGACAAGATTTTTTTGTCTCTTGTCACCTCCGATATTGGCAGCTCGCACGCGGTCCTCGCCAGTTGATACGAAACAAGGCATGTCGTTAGGAATCTATTAGGCCCAGAATAACACTGTTTTCTACATCGCCACAATAATTATATCGTCTTCTTCAGTTATATTTCATCCTTTCTATTATTTATTAATTTTTATATCCGGGTCAATATAGTTTTGTTTCTCGAGATATATTCTCGATTCTTTAACTATTATTTCGATTATTCAACTTTTTGATATTGTTATACGCTTAAGGCGCTATACTTAAAAAATTTATAACATATATAGATTGAAGGAAGAAAAATCAAAAATATTCTTTCGTTCCATCTGCCATGTCCATCTGCCATGTCAAACTGCCGGAGATACTTCTCTATCTAGGCAGCTCTCCGCCAGTCGGCCCTCCCGACCGCCTCCAAGAAATCCAACTGCATAACCACGATACCTGGGGATGTAAGAAACAAAGAAAAACCACACAACGAGCTGTATTAATAGAAGCTAAACGCTAAGTGGAATAGACTGGTCGGTTCTGGAATTGACGTATTTGGTAATCCCATTGGGAAGCAATAGCGTGCTGTTATTTTATGCGGGAAAGGGAGTGCAGTAGGAACAGAAACAGGAAAAACAATCCCTTAGTGATTTTTTGGTGTGCTTCCTCTACACGTCACTCAGGCACACCATCGATTTTTCCCAGTTCTCCCCAGTCACAATCCAATTATTCCCCCCAAAAAAATCTCGCTGTTTCACAATCATAGTGCGGATATTTTTTTCATTCATCGACATCCAAGGTACAACTATCGCGGATCTGCGACGCAACCGTTCCGGTCCGTATCGTCTTTCGATCTGAGCCTCCCAGTTACATCACGCGGGTGGCAGGGAAGAAGGAAGAAGAAGAAGGAAAAAGGAAAGGGAAGAGGGAAAAAAGGGAAAAGGGTGCGGCGGAGCGGAATATTTACGAATCAAGGGCATCGTAAAAGAGACGGACCCGTACTTAACCCTCGGCCCCGTAAAAAGGGTCGGGGAAAAAGCAAAGGAGAAGAAGGGAAGGGAACGAGCTGGAACGAAGGGGGGGACTAATTGAATAAGGAATAGTTGGAATAGTAGGAGTATACCAACAGGCAGTAACCATGGCTGAAGGGAAGACGACAACATTCCGGCTTCGACCCAGCCGCTCTACCATCGTTGAAAAACTGTCCGAGGAGGAAAGGGGAAGTGGAAGCGATGGTATGCTCACAGCGACATACAAACTTTCGACGGTGGATTCCATCATGCCCAGAGTCTACACTCGCCTGCTCTTCCTCTACGAGGTGGCGAATGCACCTCCTTTTCAGCTCCAAACGGACAACACTCGCGCCGATATTGCCTCAGTCGCCAACTTGCATGAGCGGATAATCGGCTTGCTGCGAGCGTCCTTAGAGTCTACCCTCCAATCTTACCCAATCCTCTACGGGAGACTGCGCGAGGATCCCGCCACCGGCGCCCTTAGCGTCCTGGTGAAATGTACGGCGGAAGATGTTGGTGGCGGCGTTAATGCTGCAGGGGCAACAGGGTCTTCCATTCGACTCGTCGTTCGAGATGAAAGTGAAACATCCGCGGCCTTCCAAGAACTTTCCAGCGAGGGCTTCCCCTTGAGCAAGCTGGACGGGGATATATTTTCCCCTTTCGGGCTCCTGCCAGTCGTGGGCAGCGAGAGCAGCGAGGGCAGTGACCAGGGTAGCGTGGACGTCTTCGCTGTGCAGCTAACCTTTGTCAAGGGAGGGATGGTGATGTGTGTGGCCGTGCACCATTGCCTATGCGATGGTCCCGGCTTCGCCAGTTTCATGAAGAAGCTTCTGGCTGCTGCGAGACTGGGTCACGCGGTCCCCTCGAACCATAGGGAGGAGTTCAGGATGGAGAAGCTCACCGTGGCACCGCAAATCGTCGAGGATCTGCGCAGCTCCGACGAGGGGGCGAAACAGCGTCTGCTAGGGCAGCACCCGGAGTACAGGGTGCTGCCCCAAATCCCTTCCGCCCTCAAAGCGTCCTTTCGGCCTTCGGCTGGTGCGACCGCGAAGGTGGAGAATGTCGCGAACATCTTTAAGATCCCCTTCGACGGCCTCGAGAGGCTGAAGGCTGCCGCTCAGCCTTCGGAACCCTCGCAGAGCGGTGGTGAGGTTTCTTGGGTGTCGACCCACGATGCCATCTGCGCGCTGGTCTGGAGGTGTGTCATGAAGGCGCGCTTCCCGGGTCGCGATCCCAGGGAACCGGGGAAGTCGATCCTCGGGCAAGCTGTCAACTCGAGGTCTCGGATCGTACCCCCGCTACCAGAGGAGTACTTCGGCAGCGTGAACTTTTACGCCGCAGCCCGTATGGACCTTGGTGATGTGGTCAACGGGGCGAGTGGTAAATCGCTCGAAAAGCTAGCAGTGGCAGTCCGCAACTCTATCAACGCAAAGACGAACGAGACGGTAAAGTCGGCACTGAAGTACATCGCACTCCAGGATAACCCTGCCCTCATCATGCACTCTTTTACCACCGTCAACGACTACACGGTTACTTCGTGGGTGGCAATGTTCAAGGCTGGTGACCTCGATTTTACCGTGGAGGTTCCTGCATCGTCAGAGTCGTCAGGGGATAGTGCTGCTACGGTTTCATTGACCTGCAGAGCGGTCCGCGTCCCCAAAGCTGCATTCGACGGATTGGGAATATTCCTTCCCTCTTTCACAGGCAGGAAAGAAGGCGTCGAGGTCCTTATGGGCTTGAAAAAGGAGGCCATGGACCTGTTGATGAAAGATGAGGAGTGGATGTCGTTCGTCAGCAGAGTCGTGCATTGAAGGGATGGGTCGAATCATATTAACATCGACTCTGCTTCATGCCGGTCTCTATGCACGCTAGAAAGGGGGAACAATCGTATGATTTTGGCTTTTACCTGCGTACGCCATCAAGGAACAACCGGGATTTCAGTGGGAGGGGGGGAGAGAAGAAAAATGAAAGATGAAAAAAGATGTCGATCATTGCATTTTCCTCTGCATTCCGTTCTTTTTCAAACCTTTATTCTATTCTAACAAGTTCCTACCCTGGGTTGAACCTTCTTTGTCACATATACATTCATCAACCAAACACGCATTTTCCGCTCACAAACATTTAGGCTGGAGAATATTCTAGTTTCCTTCCGTTGCCCCTCGCCCTCCTACCCAAGAAACAATTTCATTTTACTCAACGGCGTCAACGGCACGCCAAAGGTCTCTCTTTGGGGAAGGCCAGAACGATTGATTATCCACGAGGGGTCACATATATACCAATCGGTCCCAAGTTTAATTGCTATGGCTCGCCGTTGTTCAATTTATTCATTGGGCTGGTCTGAGACAAAAGGTCTCTGATACATTTCGGTCCCTCTGCAAACCAGAGACAAGTCCGAAGCCCAAAACAAATACAAAAAAGTTTTTTCATATTCAATCCAATGGCAAAAAAACAATTCTATTATTGATATTTGTTTGTTTGTTTGTTTGTTTCTTTCATATTTTTTTTTTTACTTGTTGTGTTCACGACTCGAACGGTAACGGTTCCCTCGTGCGAATGGCAGCGTAGACCATCTTGCTACTGACTCGTGGTGATAAACGTCAGTCAATAGTAAGTCCCCAGCCATATGAATACAACATTTACACAAGCTTACATACATACACCTCCAACAATTAACAATTTTAACCCGCACATTGTGTTTCCCACACTTTTTGCCCCCCTTTTTTTTTCCCGGCCCCAGCATTCGGGAGACGAATGGAAAAACAAACAAAAGGGCTAGTCGTCTGTTTTCTCTTTGTCTATATGGGAAAAAGAAGATTAGAAAGACGAAATAAATTTTTGTTTTTTTTTTTGTTTTTTTTTTTTATATTTTTTTATTTTTTATATATATATATATTTTTTTTAAAAATAAAATCCAACAATTTACCGTCTTTGGTGGCTTTATGTCTGCCTGCAGCCTTTCGTTTCAGCTTTCCATTTTATAAGTATATTCTATCACACGTCAAAAAAATAAAAAAAATTTCTTGGTAAAGTAAAGTAAGTATATACTATTCAATCCAGGATCTTCATTCTCGTGCTATATATATGCAGCCATAAAAAAGCCATGAGGTCTCTACAATACATCCCTGCACCCTTCATATGCACAAATGACATGTTTTTATTTACTTTTTTTCAATCTCTTGTTTGAACTTTCAAATATCATTATTTTGATGTCGTTCCTTTCATATTCGTGATACACTATTTGCCTCGTATCTCGTATTTTTCGATTTCTTTTCTTCTTTGGTTCGTATTATAACGTATTCGAGTACAATATAGACATTATGTTAAGGTGTCAAGTTTTTATTTATTTTAATATTTTCTTTTTGGGAAAAAATTTAATTATATATTTTTTATTCTTAAAACAAATCCTTATGACTATTGCAGGTTCCCTGGTAAGAACTAGCTGCACGACGGGGAGCAGTAACTCTAAGAGCACTTCTACCCCATTTCAACACCGAAAGAGGAATATAAACGTGCCCGTTCGTCGGTGGAGAATCCCTTTTCTTCCCTTTCTGCTTCTCTTGTATTTCGCTTATTCATTCTTTGCGGGCCTCGGAGTTTCGTCTCTTCATCCTTTTATTTTTTTTTTTTTATTTTTTTTTAAAAAAAAAAAAAAGTTGAGGTTCGAATTAGAAACCTGCATTGCGCGTACATGAGGAAAAATGGAAGAGAGAGGACTTGCATGCATATGCGGAAAAAAGGTCGACCTCCTGTTCTGCTGCAGCAGCCTATCTCCCCGAACCCTCGATAACGATTTAATTCAACGACGTCTGGTAATTGGTGCGCAAGATGCCAGAGGTTCTCGAGAAATAGACAAGAGCAAAAAGAAGAACACTTTTTCTTTAAAATCAAAATTTAAAACTAATAATAAATAGAAAGAATTAAAAAAAAGCCTCTATGAGGCGCCATAATGTCTAATGTGCCTTTCCTGGAACCGGGCCGATATATCCCAGCCATGCGTGGCTTTTCTACTTATTTCATTGGAAGAATGTGAAGAAGTCATAAGTACACTTCTTACTTTTTTGACAAGGGAGGTTCTCATGCACTCGCCGGGGGGTGGGAAGAGATAGAAACGTCTCCAATTCGTTGCATCTCCTCCTCATCCCTTTCTTCCAATGAGAAAAAACCACTCACTGGGCAAAGCAGTCGAAACGAAGGTCGACGATCGTCGATTTGGGGCTTTCATTCCCATGCCGGGCGGTATATCGAGCAATTGTGCATGAACAATATCATGTACTATGACTTTCTCTTTTTTCTCTTTTCCTCCGCTCGATCCATCGATATATATTGCCTGCTTGAGTATCACCGGAGTATATCGACGGGCTCTCCGTCTACCTCCCTCGGAAGAGGAGATAAGGAAGAATGAATATAATAAAAAAAATTTTAAAAAAATATGGAAAAAAGAGAACCCACTCATCCATATAGTTTCTCGGTATATATGCTTCGTGTGGGGGGGAAGTATACATCTTACATAATGATATAAGAAACCATGTATCTTTCAAATAAAAAAATTCCCTAATCTCCTTTCTCCGCTTCCGTTTGTTTTTTATTTCTTTCGTATTATATTATATTATATTATATTATATTATATAAGTAATTATTTCTCCTTTAGCATTGGACGTCCAGGTACTCCCTAGTCCCCCGCTCCGTCACGGATCCCCCTTCGGCGGGGCATATTCCCCATTCGCCCTGAGAGGACGAGGAGAGGGCCCGAGAGGAAAAACCTCGTCGCCGTTGAACATGGAACGATGGGGAGCTCTCTCGCGACCTTAGTGGAGGGCATTTTGCCAGATTGTCATGTATATGTTCTATTGGTGTCGCGAGTCATTCAAATTGGTTTTATTTATCCAAGCATCTACCCTTCCCCAATACATTTAATATATCACTCTTAAAAAAAAGGTAAAAGCAAGGTAAAAGATTAAGGAGGTATTTTCCTCCTCCGAGCGCTCAATCTCTGAATGCCGTGGAAAGGGGAGAAGTATAGTAGACACTTTTTCAGGAGGTTTTCTCAAGGAAGCCCTGGGTGGAGTCTACATCCCCATGAGAAGGGGCCACAAGGAAGGGGGTCCACCAGGAAAATGTCAAAGATCCACAAGGTCCCATAAGGAGGAAAAGGGCATGAAAAAATAGCAATATTACAAAAGTGGGGCCCTTCTTGCGTCTGGGGTACGCATTTGCATGAATGGTAACATGCATATGCCACCGAGGGTAAAGAAAGAAAAAACCGTTCGTCCCATTCGTTCACAAAAAAAAAAAAAAAAAAAAAAAGCATGTTAAAAAGAGATGGCCGTGGTTTTACCGAAGGTACTGTAACAAACAATCAAGGGAAACTACCGGGGGAAGAATATCGAGGCTTAGACCTCGTCCTTTCCCTCTCCCCACCCCTTCGCGCGCGTGGGGATGCGAAAGGGCCCCCTTCGACGGCTCCGGGCGAATCAACCCGTTGGCGGGAAGGGAGTCCAACCAACATGTGTAAGCCACCGGCGTACAGGTTTTTCAGGGCCAGGACTTATTGTACCAGTATAGGAAGAAGAGGGTTCGGAGAATGGGGGAGGGGTCGAGGGTTTGTTTGTGTACATGGGAGCGAGCGTCTCGAACCCGCCTCCGAGACTCGCGACCCAATCGATGAGATATCGCGGCTAAGTGATGTGCAAAGTTGCATTTAAAAAATAAACAAAAAGGGCACATGGTACAAACTAGGGAAGAGGTAAGAAAATGAGACCAATAGAGAGTAATGTGTGTATATTAGTTTAAAATGGAAATATGGTATGCCTGGATTTTCTTCAATTTTACCTCGGATTTTCGTTCACTTTCGGATTCGATACTTGCCTCCCCCCTTTGGAGACGAGAGATTACCCGTAGATGACATTTAGTCTGTGCGCAAGCGTCCCCTCGTTTCCACTATCTTTAAAACTAAATGTTCCGCCGGCGGAAGACTTCTTATCATAAAAGGCCGGGTGATATTAGCTCCTTTCGACTGAAAGAAGACTTTTGTTTTTCTGTCCGCTTGAATGCACTACGTTTATAGAACAAGCAGATGCGAAAAAACCGAAACAAATTTTTTTAACCTTTGGGAAAGACAAATTTGTTTCTGAGACTCCAACCAGGAACTGCCGGTAAGGATGTCCTATATTATTTTTACTTTTCACTATTTTACTATTGCAGCATGCAGATGCTTTTGACTCGCTCGCGAAAGATTCTCGCAAGGATCGACCAAATTGGTGGGATTCTGTTGGGTGGAGATACCTTTGTTCCCATTTCTCTCTTTTCTCAGTGGATATATACGTAAACCTCCTATATTAAAGAGGTATGAATTGTATTTTGTAGTTTCTTATATATACCCGATCTCCACTCCGCCTCCTTTAAAGGGGAGATGACGAATTGACACAAAAAGGGTCAATAGTCCGCTATCCAGTCGGACGGGAGGGAGGCGGTGTGAACGTCTGAACCCTTTCTCTTTTCGTAGTGGATGTTTGTGTGAGGTTTCGACATTTTAGTGTGTCCCACTTCTTAAATTTTTTTTATTTTTATTTTTTTTTAAAAAAAAAAATACTTTATTTGATTGTTTATTGTTGCTTGAAAGGAACTCGCTAGGATAAAAGAAAGGATACATGGTACCTGGTTCAAGGCAGGGAACCCACTGTATGTAATGTGAAAGAAAGGGCGAAGGCGTATAATCAAGCGATGGTGGCGTCTGGGAAAAGAGGCCGTCTGGTGGTTTCTATTCCTCAGTCGTCGATATCTTTTGAATTTTTTAATTTCGGCGTTGAAGCAAAAACATATCAAGTAAGACGTCGAGGATTGTGAATTTCGCGCAAGCGTGCCAAGCCAGCAACGACATTGGCCAAAGCCCGGCCTCTCTTGTTGAAGTATTGCCCTTCTGGTAGATAAAAGAAAAACAAATATAACAAAATAAAACGCAAAATAAAAACTCTATAGCAGGAGTAAAGGGGGGGGTTTGCATGTCTCTCCCTTCCTTTTTTTTTTTTTTTTTTTTTTTTTTTT
>JADMIO011827339.1_pt1 | contig 10757 bp, 9 predicted proteins | sample 8958161 | NCBI WGS metagenome assembly JADMIO01 (sample SAMN16585339, study PRJNA669376) | soil metagenome | isolation source: Crop rotation soil | place: USA: Cullars Rotation, Alabama | collected 2011 | reverse complement strand
GCACACGCCGTTCTGGCGATTGGAAAAGATCGTCCCGATGATCGAGATCGACGCCGCGACCGGTGTTGGTGGAGAAGGTCAAGGCCCCGCGACGTGGATCGGCGTGCTCGGCGCCGACTTCCGATTCAATCGCAAGAGCTTCGGGCAGCCGGTGCTCGGCCTCGGCTTCGTCTATCCGCTCAACGACAATGCTGAGCACGAATTCGACTGGGGCGTGACGACGCGATTCATTTTGCAGTTCTGATCTAACTCCCTGGCAACTCTCCGCGAGCACCGCGCAGCTATCCCGCAGCTCTCCGACAGCCCGCTGCAGGCTCTCACTTGCGCGCGAACGAGACAAAATCTCGGCGCGAGTAGTTTTTTCTATAATCACGTTATGCATAAGAATTTAACGAAATTCACGGCGGCTGAAAACAGTCCAAAACTGCACCAAAAGTGACACAAAAATGCGCGTTTCCGGCGGTGCTCACGTTTCAGCTATTCGATTTCCAAAGAGCGTCACAAAAACACTCGCCCTCCATATATTCCCTCCGAGTTGCGCGCGCCGCGCTTCGCGGGCGCAACCATCCTTGGCGATGATGCAGAAACGCAGAAAATTTTTTTGGATTTCAATCTGGGCGGTTGCGCGCCGCGGACAAAAACCGCGCAACTCGCCGCAAATTCCAAATTACAGATTTGAGATCAGCCCCATGCCCGTCATTCCGAACGTACTCGTGACGAATCTGCGCGTTCAAAGGCGGTTTCGGGCCGAGATTCCTCGCGAGTACGCTCGGAATGACGGTGTGCCCTATTTCCCATCAGACTTTTCGCCCGCGGTGGTGAGAAGCATGGACTGCATGAGACTCGTCGCGGACTTCGGATCGTAGCCCACGATGCCGTCCACCGGCTGGCCGACGAGCCCGCCGGAAATATCTTCGCGGCTGTAGAGGATGGCTAATCGGTCGTTGAGTTTCATGCCTCGAATCTGCGGACGACGCACCGAGCCGAGCGTGCGCTTGGCGAATGCACGGTAGCCGATTTCTTCGGGCTTGATCGTTGAATAGATCGAGGCATTCGTCGGAAGCGGCTGCTTGAGCCCGGCGGACTGTTCAGGAATGAGCTGCTCGAGCTCGCGCTCCACCGACTCGGAAAACTCGGTCGATCCACCTGCGGCGTCGACGATGAGCGTTCCGCCGTCTTTCAGGAAGCGTTTGAGTTCGTCACGCGCATTGGCGCTGAGCGAGATTTTCGCGGTGCCGGTCAGGTGGGCGATTTTGAAATCCTTGAGCGCGCCCGCGTCCAATTTCACCGGCGTGGTCTTCAGATCGACCTTGTTCTCATTTTTCATTACCGCCGAGAGGCGGGTCCATCCGCCGGGCTCGGGGTCCCAGTTGGCATCGTGCTGGAGGCGCGCCACGTTAATCGTGCGTTCGGTTTGCACCTTCGTGTCGGGCTTGACGAGGTACGTTTCGCCCTTGAAGCGAAGATTGGCCTTGTCGATCGAGTAGAGGAAGAGATTGGCGCCGAACTGATAAAGCTCTTCCTTTGCCCGATCGTCCTGAAGCTGCCACGCCTTGCCCGGATCGGCCGTCGGAATCAGCAGCATCAGTTCTCTCACGCCGTTGCTGAGCGACAGCACGCTCGGCGGGGACTTCCACTTGCTGCGCATGAATTGCTCGTTGGTGTAGATCGGGTGTTCCTTCGGCAGCTCGCGGAACTCGTAGGTGGGGAAGAGTTTGGTTCCAAGTTCGCGGAAGCTCTTTGAGAAATTGTCCGAGCCACAATCGGCGTGACCGAAGATGATTCCGCCTTGCTGCACGAATTGGCGCAGCTTGGCTTCTTCCTCCGGCAGGAACGACAGCGGTTGATTGCCGGAGATGTACAGGATCGGCGCATCATGCAGATCGTCGACGGAGACTTTCAGGTTCACGATCTGCCAGTTGAGATCGCGCTCGTTCTGCTTGGCGATCCAATGCGTGAGGTTGGCGACGTCTCGCGGACGCTCGTTCCAGTTGGCATCGACGCGCTTGTCGCCGTCGGCCTTGTCGTATTCCAGCTTGTTCATGACGACGGGCGCGCGGCCGCGGGACAGGAACAGCGTGGCGAAGCAGGTTCCTGCAATGTCGCCTCCGTCGGCGGCTTCCCAGTGGCCGTCGTCCTGCTGCGTCTTGATTAACTTGGATGCGCCTTCTTCAAACCAGTTGAAGGTGTCGAAGTATTTGTACCCGCTGGCCACGCCGATGCGCTCGATGCCGTAAAGCCCATATGGCTCGGCGGGAAGCGTGCTGAAGTTCTTGCGCATCCATTCCATGCCCTTGTCGAGCGCGTCGTTCTTGATGTTGCCGGTGCAGCGCACGCCGGCATCGGTGTGGAGATAATCCTGCGTGATAAACAGCGTGGCCACGCCGGCCGCGGTCATCTGATGATTGACGGGCCGATTGCTCTGCGGCTTGAGGCCATAGCACCATCCGCCATCGGGCTGCTGCATTTTGGTCCAGCCGGCTTCGACGCTTCGCCAGAATCCCAGCGGCACTTCCAGCCCCGCGCGTTCGCAGGCCCAGGCGCCGAGCACGCCGTATTGACTGACGCTGTGATCGCCCTGGTCGGGCTCGTCGGTTTTCGTGTAGTAAAACTGACCCGCCCACGGGCCTTTCTTGTGCATGGCATCGAGCAGCGTGCGGAAGTCTTCCTGGATTTTCTTCTTCACGTCCGACGTCTGTGGAATCATCAGCCACACCTGGCAGCGGACGCCGGTGGCGTAGATGCCTTTCATCTGCACCTTCTTGAGCCACTCGATGGCCGAGGCGATTTTCGATTCCTGTGGCGTGGAGCCTGAGGCAAGCAGGGCATAGACCGCCAGCGCCGTGCGCCCGCCATACTGCGCGCCCCGCGCGGAATAGATCCACTTCGGCTCTTTCGGATCGATCGGCGGACCGGCTTCCCAGTTGTCGCCTTGCTGCTTGGCGTAAAGCCATTCGCGGGCTTTCTTGAGTGAGGCCTCGACCTGTGCCGGCGTGGGCGGGACTGCCGAAAAGATGGGGTGGGCAACCAGCAGCGTGAGGACAAGAACGATTGAGTGCGGTAGGCGGTAACACATGGGGATGCAATGGATTATTATTCGATGAAGTAGTAAGTGGCAATGCAAATCTCGCATGGAGCCATTCGGCTTGACAGATTTTGCCTTTTCCTTACCATTTTCCCCACTCTTATCGTGAGTGGCTGAGGGCATGGGCCCTTTGAAGCCACAGCAACCGGCGGCGAATAAGCCTCTTTGGCCGCGACTGGTGCTAAATCCCACCTGGTTGGATGCTTTGAAAGCGTCCGGATCGGGAAAGATAAGAAGAGTTCCTTGCCACAGACGACTGTCGCAAAGCCTCTTCTTGTCGGAAGAGGCTTTTTCGTTTGTTGGAGAAGAGCTATGAGCTACGTCCTTGGACTCAAGTGCAAAGAATGCGGCCACCGCGTGCCCGTCTCGCCGGCGCATGTCTGTGAATCCTGCTTCGGCCCTTACGAAGTGGAATACGACTACGCGGCGATGAAGGGGAAGGTGACGCGGGAGTCCATCACGCGCGGGCCGAAGAGCCTATGGCGGTACAAGGATCTGCTGCCAGTGGAAAAGCCCGTCACGGGATTCCACTCGGGATTCACGCCATTAAAGAAGGCCGATCGGCTCGCCAAGGAACTCGGCTGCTCGCAGCTCTACATCAAGGACGATAGCTGCAACTATCCGACATACTCGTACAAGGAACGCGTTGTCTCGGTGGCGATTTCGAAGGCGGTTGAATTCGGCTTCGACACCGTCGGCTGCGCATCGACGGGCAATCTGGCCAACTCCACAGCCGCGCATGCGGCGCAGGCCGGCATCCGCTGCTTCGTGATGATCCCGCACGATCTCGAGCAGGGCAAAGTGCTCGGTTCGCTGATCTTCGGGCCGACGATGGTCCGGATCAAAGGCAACTACGACGACGTGAATCGTCTCTGCACCGAGATCGCCGACAAGTATGGCTGGGCGATCGTGAACGTGAATCTGCGGCCGTATTACACCGAAGGCGCCAAGACCTACGGCTTCGAAATCGCCGAGCAGCTCGGCTGGACGCTGCCGAAGCACACGATCGTCCCGACCGCCGGCGGAACGATCCTTCCGAAGATTTACAAGGCGTACAAGGAATTGATCGAGCTTGGGCTGGTGGAAGACACCAAGCCGAAGATTTATTCGGCGCAGGCCGCGGGGTGCAACCCGGTGGTCACCGCGATCAAGAAGGGCAGCGACATCATCGAGCCGCAGAAGCCGAACACGATCGCCAAGTCGATCGCAATCGGCAATCCGGCGGACGGGTATTATGCCTACCAGGTGGTGAAGGAATCCGAAGGCTGGGGCGAGTCGGCTACGGATCGCGAAATCGTCGACGCAATCAAGCTGCTCGCCAAGACCGAAGGCATCTGGACCGAGCCCGCCGGCGGAACAACACTGGCGGCGACCATCAAGCTGATCGAATCCGGCCGGATACCGAAGAGCGAGTCAATCGTCGTCAGCATCACCGGCAACGGCCTGAAGACCCTCGAAGTGGTGCAGAACGATCTGCCGTACCCGACGGTGATTGAACCGAAGATCAGCGAGTTTGATAAGCTGCTGGAGTCGACGCAGAACATGCCGAAGCAAAGCGCTGAACGGCCCGTGCCGGTTGGAGCCTGATTTGTCTGGTCCCTTCTCCCATGTACCCATGGGAGAAGGTTAGGATGAGGGTGATTTGGTTTTGGCGACCAGCGCATTTCGCCAGACGTAAATCACCCTCACCCTAACCCTCTCCCGTGAGTACGCGGGCGAGGGGACCAGATAGCGGAGTTTCATCAGATGATCAGCAAAGTCCGCCAACACGTGCGCTCTGAGCTGGAATCACCCGCAGGGGGACGACACTTTGGCAGCGGCTGGTTGAGTGGCACCGCGGCGCTGCTGGGCGCGGTCGCGGGGCTGTTGTTTGTGATTTGTCTGCGGCACCCGTCCCTGCTGACGCTCCCGCCGCTGCGGCCGTATTACGATCACCCATTTTTCCGATTTGGGCTGCACGCATTGCTGATCTGCTCGTTTGCGCTGGCGTGCATCAGCATCGTCTTGCGTCACAGCCGGTGGCTCGGCTTCTCGGCAATTACCATCGTGCTGTTTGCGGTGTGCCTCGGTGGATCGCGCGCCCGGTCGCAGGGTGAACTACTCGGTGGGGTTTATCTCGGCCTCGACTGGTTCATCCTCAACGTCATCCTCACCGGGTTCCTCTTCCTCCCGATCGAGCGGCTTTTCCCGCACCGCCCCGAGCAGCACCTGTTCCGCGAAGAGTGGCGCGAGGATCTGTTCTACTATTTCGTCAGCAGCATGCTGGTGCAGGTGCTGACGTTTCTGTCGATGACGCCGGCGCTCACCATCGCGGGCCACACAAGCTGGACGAGCTTCCGCCATTGGGTGGGCAGCCAGTGGACGGTGCTGCAGGTCGTCGAGATCATGTTCTTCACCGACCTGGTGCAATACTGGGTGCACCGCGCGTTTCATCGAATCCCCTGGCTGTGGAACTTCCACGCGGTGCATCACTCAGCGAGATCGATGGATTGGCTGGCCGCGGCGCGGATGCATTTCCTGGAAATCATCGCGCTGCGTGGCACGACTGTCATCCCGATGTTCATCCTTGGCTTTACCGAGCTCTCATTGCACGCTTACATCCTGATCGTCTACGTCCACTCGGCGCTCCTGCACGCCAACGTGCGATGGGAGTTCAACCGCATCGGCAAATTCCTCGCTACGCCTCGTTTTCATCACTGGCATCATGGGGAAGAGCGTGAAGCCATCGATGTGAACTTCGCGATCCATTTTCCGCTGTTTGACCGGCTTTTCGGCACCTACCACCTTCCGCCGGGGCAATGGCCCAAAAGCTACGGAATCCAGGGCCATCCGGTGCCCAAATCGTACATTGGGCAGTTCCTATATCCCTTCATTCGCGGGCGATAATCCACTAGGATGACAGGTATGCCCCGGAATCACGCTCAGATTGCCTGCGCATTGGCCGCGTGCCTGATCGCCTCGCCCGCGATGTTGCGCGCCGCCGACAAGCCGGAGAAGAAGGCGGTCGCGGTCGACACGAAGAAGGCTGAGACCGATGCAAAGAAATCCGACGACGAGGCGAAGAAGCCGGGCAAGGGTGAATCGCTGAAGAAAGCGATCCAGGAGCTCAACAAGGAAGCTCATGATTTTGCCAAGAACCCAAACGAGGCAAAGCTGCGCACGGTCAGCGACTATTTTAAGAGCGTGCCCGATGATGTCACCGTCGATCAACTGATCGGCGCGATCGAGAGAAGCCAGGCGCCCGAGCCGTTTGTCGATGCCTACATTCGCTGGCAGCTTATGTCCGGTTTGCCCGCGGAGCTTGACGCCAAACAGTTGCGGCGGTTGTACAACGCATACCAGAACACCCCGCGGCTGCAAAACCGGTTCGGCGTCGACCCGCGCGACCGGCAATGGTTTGATTCCATGATCCGCGGCGGCAAGGAGACCGACGAAGAGACCGCCAAGGCAAAGCTCAACGAGCTTCGCCGGCCGACCAGCGCGCCCAACGGCGCGATCATCCATTTGCGCTCAGCCCTGATCGCGCGCTTCCCGCGCAACTATGATTCCATCCTGCTGAGCCTCAACGAGGCGCAGATGCGGCTCGATCATGGCATCAACGTCACCGAGTTTCTCAAGAACGTTGCCGACACGATCCATTTGTGGATCGTAATGGACAACCCGCCGCCGGCCCAGATGGAATCGCTGGTGGCGATGCTGAACAAGACGAAGGATTACAAAGGCGCGACGGTCATCAAGTCGGTGAAGTGGGATGAAAAGGACAACGCCCTGAAGACCGAGATCGGGGCAGAAACCTTCGGCGACAAGACGTTTGATGAATCGATCAAGGAACTGAAGGAAGCCGTGCAGAATCCCGGCGCCAACGAATTGAAGTTCAAGGACGACGACAAGTCGTCCAAAGATAAAAAGAAGAGATAGGAAGATAACCAATGGCAATCAAAGTGCGTATTCCGTCCCCGCTGCGTCAGTACACCAACGGCGCCGACGTGATTGAAGTGCAGGGCTCGAGCGTGGGCGAGGTGCTCAACTCCCTGAAGACCCAGGCCGCCGGCATCGAGGCAAGGCTGTTCAAGGCGCCGAACCAGCTCAATCGCTTCGTGAACGTCTACGTCAACGACGAGGACATTCGCTTCCTGAAAAACCTCGATACGCCGGTAAAGGAAGGCGACCAGATCAGCCTCGTGCCCGCCATTGCGGGCGGACGATAGCTTTATTGGGAGGGCGAGGCTCCTTGCCGAGCCGCGCCTGACGAAAGCTAAAAAGAACGGCTCGGCAGGAGCCTCGCCCTCCCAGAGTTGGAGTTCTCATGCCCGACCAAATCTCCAAGCGTTGCTGGTTCACGTTTCCGTCGCGCATGCAGGTGGAACAGCCGGTGATCTGGCGGATGAGCCGCAAGTTCCCCGAGGTCGTCTTCGACATCCGCCAGGCCAGCGTGCAGAACGAAATCGGCATCATGGCGGTGCTGCTCACCGGCCCCGGCAAAGACGTGCAGGCCGCGATCGACTTCATGCGCTCGCAGGGCGTGACGGTCGAGCCGATCGAGAAGAGCGTGGTGGAGGGGTGAGCTGTCCTCGTTCATGTGCACATGCAGCATTTCGCATCCTGTAGCTGTGACGCCTGCGTCGCCTCTCAGCGCCGATATAGGGGCGAGACTTGCCTCGCTTTTTTCCGCCTGAGGAGGGCGACACAAGTGTCGCCCGTACATTTGCAGACGAGGCGACGCGACTCGACTGAGCTCGTCGAAGTCAGGCCTCGCAGCTACAGAACCGTGCAATATGGTGGGGCTCTCATCCTGCTGCTCATTCTTACTGTCGTTGTCAACGCGCAACCTTCCCCGCCAACTACTGCGCCCAGCCAACAGATTCCCACCGCTCTAAACTTTCTCTCGCGCCAGCAGAATCCGGACGGCTCCTTCGATGGCGGCGGTCCTCGCTGCGCGATGACGGGGCTTGCATTGATGGCATTCCTGGCCAATGGCCACTCGCCCGATCTCGGCCGCTATGGCCTGGTCGTCTCAAACTCAATCGAATTTTTGCTGAAGCAGGCGCCACCCGACGGCTATTTCGGCCGCGTCGACGGGAGCCGGATGTACGGGCAGGGGATCATCACACTGGCCTTGGCGGAGAGCTATGGTGCCGATCATGATCCGACGCGACGCGCCCGCATTCGCGCGGTACTCGAGAAGGCAGTGAAGATCATCCTCAAGGCGCAACAGATTCCGAAAGACGCAGCCAGCTCCGGCGGATGGCGCTACGAGCCGAGCTCGAACGACAGCGATCTCTCGCTTTCCGGCTGGAACGCCCTGGCGCTGCGAGCGGCGCAGAACATCGGCCTCGACGTGCCGAAGGAGTCGGTGGCGCGGGCGGTGCAATACGTGCTGAAATGTTTTCGAAAGGAACAGAACGGCTTTGCTTATCAACCGGGCAACGACGCCACTGCGGGGTTGAGTGGCGTGGGCATCCTCAACCTGATCCTGCTTGACCCGACTGATCATCCCGAGACGCAAGCTGCCGCGAAGTTCATCGTCGACAAGCCGATTACGCCGGAAACCCGCTTCTTCTATTACTACGCTTACTACACGACGCAGGCCGCATTCCAGGTCGGCGCGACGACGTGGGAATCAGTCTGGAAAGTCACGCAGGAACAACTCCTCAACCAGCAACTCCCCGACGGCGGCTGGCCCGTCAGCCGCACGAGCGAAGAGCCCGGCCGAGTCTACGCCACGGCCATGGCCACGCTCACGCTGAGCGTTCCGCAGCGGTTGTTGCCGATTTATCAGAGGTGAAAGGAGAAACTGCGAAGGCACGAAGGCGCGAAGGAAAACGCGAAGACGGAGAATCAGGCCAACTTCCTCCTTCGCGTCCGTCTTCGCGCCTTCGTGCCTTCGCGGTTAAGGACTGGTTTATTCCTTCGCGAACGAAATCGACTTCACCAGCAGGTTCACTTCTCCCGCGCCGAAGAGTTTCACGTACGTGAGATCCTTCAGATCGATGCCGCTCTTGGAGAGATCGACCTTCACCGTCTGTTTGCCCGCTTCCACCTTCACCTTGTCGTTGGTGTATTTCTTCTCGCTGCTCTTGACCTTGAAGTTCAGCTTGACCGTTTCCGAGCCCTTGTTCTCGATCTCGATGACCGCCACCGGCGTCGCGCTGATGTCCGCGGACGGGCCTTCGGCCAGCGGACCGCCGTCCTCCTTGAGGTTCGTCAGCTTCAGCCCTTCGCCGGCCACCTGCTGGCCCTCGGCGCGGTTGATTGCATACTTGCCCAGGGTCTTGGTGAAATCGACGGCATACGGATTGTCGGATGACTCACTCGGCTGCGTCGACTGTGCCGATGCGACACCGCTAAGTACCAACATTGCAAGAAGCGCCACGCAAACAATCGTTGATCGAATCATGGAAATGCTCCTGTTGAGTTGAAGAGTGGGAATCATATCGAGTTCGATTTAGGAGTGGCAACTGGTGAGGCAGGCATTTTATCTGAACCTCTGTCCGAATTGTGAACGCTCTTAATTCGAACGCCGCGCGCACGGGCGAGACGCCCGTGTCACAGATGGTACTGTACGTGACACGGGCGTCTCGCCCGTGGGCGCAGCCACAAAATCTGAAAGCCCTGAATTCTCAAGCACGTTTTATCTCCCGCTCAAGTCATACAGCACGTCGCTGAACTCCACCCCATACTCCAGCGTGATGTCCGCGGTCCAGCCGAAGGGTTGGTCGGATTCCTGCTTGTACCAGAGCGTGTGGACCCACGTGCCGGAGGGCGATTGGGTCTGGCAGTAGTAGTCCATCAGCCGCGTGGTGATGTCGAAGTATCGCTGTTCGCCGGTGAGGCGATACATCTCCGCTGCGGCCCACATGGTTTTGCAACTGGCGAAATTGGTCCAGGCGGCTTCGGGTAGTTGGAGGAAAAAGTCGACCGTTCGGCGCGCGCCGTCGAGATAGCGATGCTCGCCTGTGGCCGAATACAGTCGCGCGAGAAACTTGTTCGGCTTGCCGATGAGCCAGGTCATTTCCGACGCGGCGTCATTCACGGCGCTTAGGCATTTCTGCTTACGGCCGTCGTTGTCCCACTGGTCCTGTGAATCACCCAGGTCGGTCTCGAGCTTGCCGTCTTTGATCGAGGCGTAGAAAAACTCCTTCGGCTTGGGCTGGAGATCGAGCAGGCGAAGAATGAAATCGCCGGCGCGACGCGCCTCGGCAAGTCGTCCCGATGCGACCAGCGCAATCCCCGCCGAAGAGGTGCTGGAACTGTCGAGCACGCTTCGATCGATGGTTTGCGTCGCCGGATCAAATCGGCTGAAGAACCCGCCGCTGGCCGAGTCCTGGAATAGCAGGATGAACTCCAGCGCGCGTCGGGCCAGATCGTAAGCCCCGCTGCGCATCAGCCCCGCGACGATCCAGCCGTTGGCGTAGAGGTAACGATTTTTGGGCGAGCTCGGAAACTGTTTCCAGCCGCGTTCCGTCGGGCTCATCCGGAAATCACCGTCGGCCTGCAGGAAGCTCTCTTCAATTAATCGCCGATGCACCGCGGCCATGCGCGTATCGCCCACGCTCGCCCAGAACGCCAGCGCCTTGTAATGCGCCTGCGGGTCTTTCTCTTCAACGAAGCGGTTCCAGTTCTGATGGGCCCACTGGTGGGTTTTTGCGATGGCGGCGCGATAGCGGGAAAG
>JADMIO011113673.1_pt1 | contig 10757 bp, 4 predicted proteins | sample 8958161 | NCBI WGS metagenome assembly JADMIO01 (sample SAMN16585339, study PRJNA669376) | soil metagenome | isolation source: Crop rotation soil | place: USA: Cullars Rotation, Alabama | collected 2011 | reverse complement strand
GACTGAGCCTTTCGTTTTATTTGACCATGTTGGTATGATTTAAATTAATACGACTCACTATAGGGTCAGTGCGGCCGCGACTTCAAGTCACGTGAATTCCAAGCTTCGGATCCCACTGTGCTGGAAAGCGGTGGCACGCTGAGCTGGCCACTCTCGTAGCGCAGTTTCTTGGCGTCCTCCTGAAACTTCGTGGCCGCCGTGGTTGCATCGACTCCCGCGAGCCAATGCTCCTCGGCCCGCGACGCGGCGAGCGTGTAATGGTGCATCAGACGCGGCGCCCGCCAATGCAGCTTCTCCGCGATCCATTTGTCCTGTTGCTGCCACGCGGGAGCGAGCCAGTCCGGAGACGGCTCCGGATCAGGCAGCGTCGGCAGCGGAGCCGGACCATGCGGCGGCACTTGGACGAGGATGAAGTTCTTCCCCTTGCCGTGAATGCGCGGCAGTTGCGGCGATAGGCCCGGCGTGTCCGAAAGTTTGCGCGTCACCTCGCGGACGTAGTGCAGGAACTCTTCGGCGGAGACGCGATGATCCGTCACGCGCTCCGGGTTCCAGCCGTCCGCCGATCCCGCCGCCGCCTGTGCGATTGCCAGACCGAACGTGGTGCGCTTCAGCGGGCGGACAACATTCGGGCCGGTACACGGGTTGTGCGCCGAGACGACCCAGAACGGCAGATCATTCGCCTGGTCCAGTTTTGTTAGCGCCGCGTCGATGACATCGTTGACATCCTCGGTCGGCAGGACGGAGCGCGGGGAGCGGACCGGGCGGATGTCGAGGATCAACAGCCGTGGCGCATCGCTGCGACGCAGCATTACCAGCAACTCGTCCAGCGCCATCCAGTTGGTCTGGTCGTTGGGCAGAGCGTCACCCGGCAGCAGGTACGGTTTGCCGTCGGCGACAGTGCCCAGCGCGGAGATGTAGACCACGAGGGGCCGCGATTTGCCGCGAGTCGCATCCACCTCTTGGTTGAGTTCGCGGAGGATGCGGTCCTTCTCCTGCACCTGGAACGCCTGTGCGCTATCGACGCCGAAGTGATCGCGCAGGCCACGAGCGTCGGCCTCGGCCCACGGGTTCGGCGACCAGTCCGAACGGTTGTACTGCGTGATGGGCAGGGCCAGCAGCACCGGGACCGGATCGGGACGCACGTACAGTAACAGCCCGGCGATCACACCCGCGATTGCCGCCAGCACGACCGCCGCCCACACCCAGCGCCACGCCCCGCCCGGACCGCGCGCCGCCGGTCGGCCCGCGGCGCGAGCGGGCTGCCCATTGGCGGTACTCGACTTCCAGGCGTCCTGCGGCCGTCGGCTCGGCATGGGGGAAGCTCCGGTGGATCATGCTGGTGGAGTCGCGAGCGTCGTTGCGTGAGCGCGACGTGCCGAACGAAACACGTCGCGCTCACGCAACGACGCTCGCAAACAACGACGTTCGCAAACCGCTATTCCTTCGCTGGCTCCAGTTGCAGCCCCTTCAGGTAGTCGTAGCCCGAACCGGAGAGGCCCGCAATGTCCAGGCGCACCGCGTGCCGGAACTTCTCCGCCTGCGCCTTGAGCGCGGTGACCGAATAGAGCCGCAAGGCCAGCGTTCCCGTTCGTTCCTCCGGGCTGTACGGCCCGAGACGCACTGTGTACCGCTCGACGCTGTCGAAGTACACATGCTGCTGCACGCGGGTGAACTCGTCGCGCGGGAACAGCAGCGGCTTGTCCGGCTCCTTGTACTTCAACCGTAGCGTGAGGTATTTCTCATCGCCTTTCGTGCCAGACTCCAGCGCGGCCGACTCGTACTCCGCGCTGACAATCTTCACGTCGGCGATGCTCGGTTGCTCATTCACGGACCTGGGAAGGTCGCCGAGGCTGATGAGGTACTCGGCCTTGTGGGCAGGCCAACTCGCCACCCAGTACGCGGAGAGGGTCGGCGGCCGCGCCGTGCTGAGGTCGCCGTTCGTGTCCCAGTGCTCGGCGGTCACATTCCACGCGGGAACGGCCAGGCGTTCGCCGTCCGGCGTTTCCACCCCACCCTTGTTAACCACCCGTAGCCGGGTCTTCACGTCCGGCGCGGGCGGTTTGCCGTCCGTGGAACTCACCTCGAACCACGGCAACAGCGGTCGGTCGTGGCGCAGCGGGTTGGGCTTCCACCCGCCGAATGGTTCCATCGTGGCGACCATGTCGAGGTTGTAGCGCAACGCTTCTGTGCTTTCTTCGAGCCGCAATCGCGGGATCGTCAGATGCAGTCCTGCCTGGCTGTCGCCGACGCTGGCGAACTTGAACTTCTTCTCCCCGAAGGCCGCGTCGAACGCATACGGCGGGACGAACAACTCGAACCCCCCGTCATTCTTCGTGGGGCGGGTTTTCAATATGACCCGGTCGCCGCGTGCCAGTTGCAGCTTCTGGATCGGCTGCAGGCTCTCCAGATCGTAGTCGCCCGGTTGAAGTCCCCCGGATCGCCGGGTGGATCCCTCGCCGGGAAGCGACACGGGAAGCTGGCCTGCGACGCCCTTGCCCCGGTAGTCCACCTTCGGGAGCATTGCGTTCTTCAGTTGATCGACCAGTTCCTTCGCACTGCGGACCTTCCTCCAGAGAGTCGCTGGCGTGCGGCGCTTCTCGCGGAAGTGTTCGGGCCGCTCCAGGAGGCCGAACTGCGTGATCGCCTTCCTCTCGTCCTCCGGGTCCATCGCGAAGAAGACGAGGTGCAGGTTCACGTCCTGCGGTGCGTCGAGCATGGCGGCGAGTGCGGCTTTCCCCGCGTCCCCGGGCCAGGTGTCCTCGCCGTCGGTGAGGATCAGCAGCGTCCGCGTGCCGGTGATCCGTTCCGGCCAGAACTTCTTGCCGACATCCTTCGACAGAACTTCGCCAATGGTCTTGGCGATGGGTGTACTTTCGCCGATGGCCTCCAGTTTGCGAACCTGATCCATCACCGACTTCTGCTGCACAGCAGTGCGGTCCCACACCAGCGCCTCGATCAGCACGCGCGTGATCGCGTTCTTTTTTTCTTCGTCGCCGTAGAAGAAACCGATGGTCAACTTCGTGCCGGTGGGGAGTTCCTTGAGCAGCCCCGCGTCGTTGTTCGGCCCGCCGAGGCCGTCGAACATCTCCTGGAGTCGCGACTTACCTTGTGCGTTGATCTTGGTGTTCATGCTCTTGGTGAGGTCGAGCATGACCGTGACTGCGCCGCCCATGTCCCCATGGTTAGCCAGCACCGCGAATGCGGCGTTGCCCTTCGGCGGGATATAGCGCCAGTCCAGCGATGGGTCGCCCGCCAGCGCGATGTCCGTGTTCGTGGTGGGCTTGTAGCCGCGGTACAGCACCGTGGTCGTGAGCTTGCCCGGCTTGCCGGGGTCTTTCGCACCCGACACCGTCTTGAAGTCGATCGACTTCGTCAGCTCGCCCGTCGCTCCCGCGCGGACGTATTCGTCCAGCAGCTTGCGGCCCATGAGTTCGGGATTCGGCACCGTGTACGGCGAGCCGGGCGGGGTCACCTCGTAGACCGGGAAGCCGAGCGTGGCCGGGATGCTGCCGGCCTTCGGGATATTCGGGATCACCGAGAACCGGTACGTGAAGCTCGGATCGTCGGCGAGGCCGAGTCGGTGGCCCGTGTAGTCGTCCTTCACCTCGAACACAACGGGGCGAAGCTTCTCCACCGCGACGACGAGGTTCGTCCGGCGCTTATCCTGGTCCGGCGTGAGTTTCGAGCCGTCCCCCGCACCGATCAGTTCGCGAGCCGACTTCGTGTAAAGCTGGCCAACCTCGCGGCAGTACCACTTGTCCGGTGGGCCGCTCGTGAGGTCCGCCCAGCCCGCGGCGTTCGTCCGCTCGGCCTGCCACAGCAGCAGGAAATGCTGCCAGTAGCGCTGCTCGATGGCGACGGGTTGGCCGGTGAACAGGGGATCGTCGGCGCGGCTGACGCCGACCGGCGCGGCCGGGTCCGCAAGCCTGGTCAGGTACGCGGCCTGCTCGATGTGCGGCGCCGCAGCAGCCAGGTCCGGCGCAGCCGCGGCGCGCTGGAGTTCCTCCGACACCAGTCTGGGCAATTCGCGGAGCCACTGGCCGATCAACTCGCCGGTCTCGCGGTGCTGACCGCGACCTAACGACTTCTTAAGTGTGTCGGTTGGGTCATCGAGGATTGCAATGGCGACCCGCCCCTGGCGCTCCGCCAGCTCGCGGGCCGGTATTTTCGGCGCATTCCCGATTCCCTTCCCCTCGTCGCCGCGCGTCGGGTTCGCCAACTCTGCCGAGATGTGCCGGAGCGACGCGAGTAGTTGCACGCGGGTGTTCGCGGGGATGAACGGGACCGATAGCGCGTTCTCCAGCGCGTGCCAGTTGGCGGGTAGCACGACGCTCTTCTGACTGAGGTCGAGAACGTCGTCGTCGAACGCCTTTTTCACGACTTTGAACGCTGCCTCGCCCTGAGTCGTGAGGTCGCGGAACTTGCCGATCGCAACGGCTCGTTCCGCCTGCGTTTCGGGCACCGTTCGAGCCTGTTTCGCGATGGCGTGGGCATTCGCCGCGGCGGTCTGGACCTGGACGATCAGGTTCTCCAGTTTCTCCAGTTCGGTGGGCGGCATTCGGCGGTTGGCGACCCAGCGACCGTAGTACGGCAGCCGCGCGAATACCTTGTCGCGGTAGGCCAGCGCCGCGGCGACGATCCCGGCATCGGTCTGCGCCTGGACGTAGTGGTCCTTCGCTTCCTTGAAGCGCGTGTTCTCCGCCTCGTCCCACGACTTGGGGTTGGCGTCGAAAAGCAAGTCCTGCCCAAGTTCGCGGGCCACATCCCCCTTCTGCACACGTTCGCGCACCCAGCGGAAGGTCTGCTCGGCATACGGGTGCGCCTTAGGCCCGATCCCGCCGACCCAGGCGACCTGCTCGGCTTCGATGCGCAACTCGATCGCCTTTTTGAGCCGATCCGGGAGCGGCCGCTTGCTGGACTTCGGGTCGAGGTTGCGGTTGAGCATCCGGACGAAGTGCGCCTCCGCCGGGCCGACATCGGCGCCAATAGCCAGCGCCAGCACTTCCTCGGCGGTGTTCAGGACATCCGGGGTTGGCTGGAGGTCGCGGACCTTGTCCAGAGTGGCGGCGGCGATGGCGACGCGTGTCACGTCGGAGCGGTCTTTCCAGCCGGCGCGGGTCGTGGGGGGGTTGTTGGTCCACAGTTCGTTGAACGTCGTCGCATTCCCGGACGGGGTGGGTAACCCGAACGCGCGGTTGACCGGGAGTGCGGTCGGCAGACAACGTGGCTTCGTTGTTGGCCCGTCGTTCAGCTCCGTGGCCAGTCGCGTGGCCTCGGTCCGCAGCGTGTCGGCGTTCTCGCCCAGTCGCGCAAGCCGCTCCCAGCGCAACAGCAGTTCCAGGTAGCGCCGCCATTTCGCCGGGTCGGTCGCGTCCGGTGGCGGGACATGCTTCGTCGCCAGTTCCCACGCCGTTTGCCAAGCGTGACCCAGTTCGTCGCTTTCGGTGATATTCGGCGCGGGGTCCGGGATGGGCGTGGGCTGGTAGCCGCTGGCCGGCACCGCGGCCAGTTCGATCTGCTCGGCGACTTTGCGCCCCCGATCTTTCGGGAGCAAGATCGGCGTCTGCTTCAGGTCGCGGTTGATACTGGCCCACTTCTCGACTTTGCCGGCGACGTAGTCGAAGAGGCGGTCCGCGGTGATCCGTTCGTTCGGACTGGCGCCGTCGCCTTTCAGCCCCTCGATCAGGTAATGGCCGAAGACGGACTGGCGCCACTCTTCCGACACCCACGCCCGCTCATCTTCGCTGGACGCACAGATGACGGCGAGGTTGTCGATCTTGGCGATCTCGCCCGTGTCGTCGAGTTCGCGCAGGGCGCGAGCGAAGTCGTTGAACAACGACCCATGCACCCAGGAAGTTGGGACGCGGGCGGTGTCGAAGATCAGCAGCTTATGTTGATCCTTCGGTTGCCCGGCGAGGCGGTTGAGGATGTCTTTGACGGGAAGTTTGTGATCCTTAGTCGGCGCGTCGGCGGACACGAACCACAGATACGGCCCATCGGCATCGGCCCCGCCGTGCGCGGTGAAGTACAGCACGACGGGCTTCGTACTTTTGTTGAGCTTGCTCGCCCAAGTGTCGTGTCCCGAGGTATCTTCGGACCGGTTGGCGATCGGCTTCATGCGGTCGCCCCTGGCCCAGATTCCCGATTCGCTGCCGGAACTGGACCACTCCGCCAGTGCCGCGGCTGAGTTCTGCCCAGCGACATTCTCCGAGAGCGCGAGGGACGTGGACCCCTTCGGGGCGACGATGACGAGGTCGGGGTATCGCGCCGGCCGCAAGAGCCAGATGACGACGATGATGAGGGCCAATAGCACCCCGGCGGCAAGCCCGGCGAGCAACAGCCGGCCGGTCCGCGACCGGCGCTTGCCCGTCGGCGCGTCGGATTTGCCGCCCGGTTGCCACGACCGCCGCGAGGTGCCGCGAGTCGGTTCGGATCGCTTCGCCCCGCCGCCTCCGCCGCCATGCCGCCAGTCTCCGCCTGCCATATCCCGGCCTCCGAGGGGGCACAGACAGGGTTAGCCGCGACCCGAAGGGGAGCGCGGTAGAGCCGCGCTCGCCTACGGCTCGCGGCTAACACTCATGGATCAGGACCATGATACACGACCTGACACCGAGGTGTATGCGGATCGCGTTCTGGAGGCGGACACTGTCCGCAACCGCAACTGTTTTCGCATATCCAACTACAGCCGCTTGTATCCGGCCCGCCGGTCGGGAACAATCGCCGACACACCCACCGTTCGCGTCATTGTGAGGGACTGACCGTCATGGCCAGTTTGAGTCAAGCGAACCGCCCGCTGAAGGTGAAAATCGGGAGCGTGGACGAGGATGCGGCCATCATCACCGCCTTCTCGGGCCGCGAAACGCTCTCCCGGCTTTACACTTACACGCTGGAAATCGCCGCGCCGCTCGATGCCCCGCTCAAGTTCGACGCCGTGCTCGGTCAGGCCGCGACCGTGACGATCGAGCAGCAGGTCGGATTGAACCGGTTCGTTCATGGCATCATTAACCGCTTCAGCCAGGGGGGGCGAGACCGTCGCTTCGTGCGCTATCGGGCGGAACTGGTTCCGGTCCTGTGGTTGCTCACCAAGCAGATCCGGACACGAACATTCCAGCAAATGACGGTCGGGGACATTCTCAAGGAAGTACTTGGGGCGGCCCACGAAGTCCGCTTCAACCTGGAGGGGACGTATTTCCCCCGCAACTACTGCGTCCAGTACCGCGAGAGCGACTTCGATTTCGCCTGCCGGCTCATGGAAGAAGAAGGCATCCACTTCTACTTCACGCACACCCAGGACGGTCAGGAACTGGTCGTCTCCGATAATCCGCGGGGCCACGATCCACTGCCGGACGATCCGATCCTGCTGTTCCTGGAGGGCAACATGGTGCTGCCCTCCGATGGCCGCATCACCCGTTGGGAGCGGATGCAGGCACTGCGGGCTGGCGGCATCGACCTGACTGACTACACCTTCGAGATGCCGACTAACCCGCTCCAGGCGATGGCATTCCCGCTCGACACCGCGAGAGTCGGGACGATCACCCACCAGCTCGGCGTCGGCGGGACCGACAAGCTCGCCACGGTCGATCACCCCGGTGGGTACGCGCGGTTCCGCGACGGCGTCGCGCCCGGCGGCGCGGACCGCGCCGACGACTTGCAGCACGTCTTCGACGAGAACGGTCGCGTGTCGGGTGTCCGCATGGACCTCGAACAGGTGGGCGTCCTGGAGATCGAGGCGGCCAGTAATTACAACCGCGTCACCGCCGGACACAAGTTCACACTCCAGGACCACTTCGACGCCGACGGCGATTACGTGGTAACCACGGTCGCGCACGTCTCCAAGTGCGGCATCGACGCCAACGGCGCGCCCGAAGGATTCGGATACGAGAATACGTTCAGTTGCATCCCCTTCGACATCCCGTTCCGGCCTGAGCGCAAAACGCCCAAGCCGTACATCCGCGGCACCCAAACCGCCGTCGTGGTTGGTTCGCCGGGCGAAGAGATCGAGCCGGACAAGTACGGCCGCGTCAAGGTGCAGTTCCACTGGGACCGCCAGGGCAAGCACGACCTGGACAGCTCGTGCTGGGTGCGCGTGGCGCAGTTCTGGGCCGGTAAGCAGTGGGGCGCCCAGTTCATCCCTCGCATCGGTCACGAGGTCGTCGTCGCGTTTGTGGAAGGCGACCCGGACCAGCCGATCATCATCGGCAGCGTCTACAACGCGGACAACATGCCGCCCTACGCTCTGCCAGACAACAAGACCCAGAGCGGCATCAAGTCGCGCAGCAGTCTCCACGGCGATTCCCAGAACTTCAACGAGATCAAGTTCGAGGACAAGAAGGGGCAGGAACTCGTCTCGATCCACGCCGAGAAGGACATGTCGGTGACTGTCGAGGATAACCACACGCTCTCGGTTGGCGGAGGGAAGGGCGACCCGGCCAAGAACGGAACTTCGACGACGACCATCTTTGGGGACACCAAGGTCAACATCAAGAAGGGGAACTTCAGCTTCGACGTGGAGGCCGGAACGTCCACCACTCACGTCAAGGGGGACGTGACGGAGAACTACGACGCGAAGCAGACCACGACGGTCAAGGGCGACCAGATGAACCACATCACCGGTGGGCATCACCTGGTCAAGGTGGACACCGGGCATGCCAGCCTGCACGTGGATGGCGGGAACCGGTTCGTGAACGTCGGGGCCGGGTACTATGACTTGCTTGCCGCGACGAAGATCACACTGACCGTCGGCGGCTCCTTCATCCAGATCGTCGATGGCAAGATCACCTTGCACAGCGACAACATCGTCATCGAAGGCACCACCTCGGTGTCCGTGGCCGGTGGCGGGGCCGACACGAGCTGGAAGGGCAGCCAGATCACCGAGAACGGCCCGTCGGGTGTGGCGGTCACCGGGGCCACCATCAAACTCAACTCCTGACGCGGGGGCCTGTGTGGAACTGGTCAACACGACCCCGGTTCAGGCGAGCCTGACCGTCGCCGCCGTCAGCGGCTATCCGGCGCGGTTCGGGATGATGATTGCCAAGGCGACGTACAGCTTCGACGCCACCGCGCCGTTCGCCATCGAGACGGCCAACCCGGTGCCGCTGCTGATGATCGACGTGCCGACGCCGCTCGGCCTGATGCCGCGCGACGACCTGCCGCGAGCGGACCCTGCCTTCGAGGTGATCGTCCTCGGCCAGGCGCACGCGCCCCGCAAGAAACCGGTTGCGCAAATGCGGGTGTCGCTGCGCGTCGGCGCGACGCTGCGCGAATTGCTCGTGACCGGCGACCGGCTCTGGCAAGGGACGGGGGCCACGGCCGTCATCGGCCCAGCGACACCATTTACGAAAATGCCGTTGACCTGGGACCGCGCCTTTGGCGGCTCGGCCGACATCATCGTGGACAAGGATTCGCCGGTGACCGTGGCGGACCAGTTGAACCGGCTCGGCAAGGGGTTCGATCACTCGAAGCACGTCGAGCCGCTGCGCCACATGCTGACGCCGCCGCCGGGCTTCCCGACGTTCGACCCGACGCGACCGCTGCCGAACCTCGAAGACCCCGCCGCGCCGATTGCGACGTGGGACGACGCGCCGCGGCCGGTCTGCTGGGCGACTCTGCCGATGGACCTCGGCCTGCACGCGCAGCGCGGCATGGCGCCGAAACCCGACGCCGACGGCTTTCCAGGCACGGAGGTGAAACCGGAGTTGCTCCACCGGGCGCATCCGGACTGGGTGCTGCCGGTGCCGGAGGCCGGCAGTGTAGTCGTGCTGGACGGCTTCACGCCGGACGATCTGGTGGCCTTCCGCCTTCCGAAGCTGCGGGTGATCGCGGACTGGATCGTCGGCGAGCAGAGCGGCACGTCCGAGCTAGCGCCGCAGATGCTCGTGATCCTGCCGGAGCAGCGCCAATACACGCTGACGTACCGATTCGTGACGAATGCGTTCATGAAGCCCGACGTGGAGCGGTCCATCCGGCTGCGCCTGGCCGAGGGCTGGCACCGGCCGATATGACTTAGCCCCCGGCTTGCCGGGGTCTGTTGGAGCGAAATCATGATGGAAGTCCGCGTCAACATCATCACCGACTTCACGGCGGGCTGCCTGACCCACATGTTCTGGATGCCGCCGGCCCCCGCGCCGGTCCCCGCGCCGACCGTCTCCATCGAGATACCCGCGCTGCAGCTCTGGACGTTGGGCTTCCTCTGCGGTCAGAACAAGTGGACCAACAAGGGCCAGCCCGTCACGCACAAGGGCTTCTGGATTGCTCAGGACGGCCACAATCAGGGGATGATGATCCCCGATGTCACGATCCCGTTCGTCAATGCGTGGTACGCGATCATGTGGCCGTTCTCCAGCCGCAAGATCATGTTCGGCGCGTCCACCGTCGTGATGAACGGGACCGCGACCGGGTGCTCGCAGTGGATCGGGCTGCCGCCGATTCCGCAGATGACCTGCGGCGAGCCGATCTCCGCACCCGTGGACTTCTCGTTCATCACGATCACCAACACCGTGTCCGTTGGGATGACGCTCGGCGATTTGCTCATCGGGCTGGCGTACTGCGCGGCGTCGATGCTGATCGATTACATCCTCTCGAAGGTCTTTCCGCCCAGCGCGATGAACTCGTTTGGGGCAGGTGTGCTGGAGCAGTTCATCAACAAGCTGCTGCCATTCAAGGACATGGGTGAGACGATCAAGCGCGGCGTCGGCGCGCTGCTCTTTCCAGCACATTGGGATCCTAAGCTTAGAATTCCACGTGGACAAGTTGTCGCG
>JADMIO011070391.1_pt1 | contig 10757 bp, 10 predicted proteins | sample 8958161 | NCBI WGS metagenome assembly JADMIO01 (sample SAMN16585339, study PRJNA669376) | soil metagenome | isolation source: Crop rotation soil | place: USA: Cullars Rotation, Alabama | collected 2011 | reverse complement strand
GATTTGCGATTCGAAGTCGGGCGTATCCGGTGCGGGGAAGGCTCCCAAGCAGGAGACGCACTTTGTGGAGGTCGCGGACAACTTCCGCGCGTATAACCCGACGACACACCGGCATCGCGGAGAGATTCTGGAGCAGTTGAGGCTCGCGTCGGATGCGCTGGTGTTTACGCCGCATCTGCTGCCGATTACGCGGGGGATGTTTTCGACGATGTACGTGACGTTGAAAGAGTCGGCGTCGGCGGAAAAGATCGAGAAGACGTTGCGTGAGTTCTATGCGAATGCGCCATTTGTGCGCGTGTTTGCTCCGCCGAAGTTGCCGGAGATCGCGTGGTCAGTGAAGACGAACTACTGCGACCTGGGGTTCGCGCTGGCGAAGGATGGCCGACGATTAACGCTTTTTTCGGCGATCGACAATTTGCTGAAGGGCGCATCGGGACAAGCAGTGCAAAACATGAACGTGATGTACGGATTCGATGAAAGAGAGGGCCTGCAATGAGAATCGTGCTGAAAATTGGCGGAGTTGCTCTCGAGAACCAGGAAACGCTCATGGCGTGCGTGCGCGCAGTGAAGAGCCTGGTGGAAGACGGACATCAGGTGATCGTGGTGCACGGCGGCGGCAGCGCTCTTACCCGGACGCTCAAGAAAATGGGCAAGCAGAGCGAGTTCATCGATGGATTGCGCGTGACGGATGCGGAGACGCGTGACGTAGCGCTGATGGTCCTCTCTGGCCTGATGAACAAAGCGCTGGTTGCGGCGCTGACGAAGGCGAATGTCCACGCGATCGGGCTTTCGGGCGGCGATGGTCCGGTGTTCCGGGCGCGGAAGCGCAAGAGCGGCCCGGATCTCGGTTTTGTCGGCGACATTTGTTCCGTGGATACGACGTGGCTGCAGGCGATCTGGAATGCCGGTGGCGTGCCGGTGGTGTCGAGCATCGCGCTGGGCACGGACGGCGAGTATTACAACGTGAATGCTGACCAGATGGCGTCGGCCTGCGCGGTGGCATGTCATGCGCAGACGCTGATCTTCCTGACGGAAGTGGCTGGCGTGTTGGATTCGGCGGGGGTGCCGATACGGCATCTTGATCCAAAGGGCATTCAGTCGTTGATTCAGACGTCGGTGATCACGGGCGGCATGTTGCCGAAGATGGAAGCGTGCCAATCGGCGCTGGACGGCGGCGTTGGCCGCGTGCGAATTTTCCCCGCAGAGTCGGCGGCACAACTGGCCGACTTCTATATGAAAAAAATCGACCTGGGGACAGAAGTCTCCGCAGCATAAGTGCAAAGAACGGGCCCGCAAGCCTGTCCGGGAGGGAAACGTGTTGACCAAGATGGCGGTAGCGAAACCGATGGCGAGTCGGGGGCCGGCGAAGAAGACGCCGACATTCGGGTTGAATCATCCGGATCTGCTTTCGATCCAGGAACTGACTACGGAAGAGATCGAGGGCATCCTCGATCTTACGGCGATGGTGAAGTCGCGTCCGAAGGAGTTTTCGCGCGCTCTCGACGGCAAGCAGATTGTGCTGATGTTCGAGAAGCCTTCGCTGCGTACACGTCTGACGTTTGAAGCGGGAATCCGCAGCCTTGGTGGCAGTTCGCTCTTTGTCGATCAGCGTGGTGAGCCCATCGGCAAGCGCGAGAAGCTCTCGGACGTGGCGCATAACCTGGAGCGCTGGATGGATGGCATCATCCTGCGGACGTTCGAGCACTCGACCGTGACGGAGATGGCGAAACATGCGGCGATCCCGGTGATCAATGGATTGAGTGATCTTGAGCATCCGTGCCAGGCGCTGGCCGATTTCTTCACGCTGAAGGAGCACTTCGGCGATCTGAAAAAGGTGAAGCTTGCTTATGTGGGCGACGGCAACAACGTGGCGCACTCGCTGCTGCTCACGGGTGCGGCGCTTGGCAGCAAGGTCGCGATCGCGACACCGGCGTCGTATGAACCGAACCCGGAGATCGTGGCGAAGGCTTCTGAGTTCGCGCGGCAGACGGGAGCGGAGATCCAGATCACGAGTGATCTTGGACTGGCGCTGGAAGGCGCGAATGCCGTTTACACCGACGTGTGGGCGAGCATGGGCCAGGAAGAAGAGGCGGCCGAGCGGAAGAGGATCTTCTCGCCGTTCCAGGTGAACGCCGATCTGATGAAGATGGCCGCGCCCGGCGCGCTGTTCATGCATTGCCTGCCAGCGCATCGCGGCGATGAAGTTACGGACGAGGTGATCGATTCGCCGGTGTCGGTTGTGTTTGATGAGGCGGAAAACCGCCTTCATGTTCAGAAAGCTATTTTGCTTCTCCTTTTGGGGAATAGTTGGAGTGCGAATGCCTAGCAATAAAGTTGTTCTTGCATACAGCGGTGGACTGGATACGTCGATCATCATTCCATGGTTGATCGAAAACTATGGGTGCGAAGTTGTGGCCGTGGTCGGCGACGTGGGCCAGGGCGAAGACATGCAGGCCGTTGCCGACAAGGCGAAGAAGACGGGTGCGTCGAAGGTGATCGTGGAGGATCTCCGCGAGGAATTCCTGCGTGACTACGTTTTCAAAGCCGTGCAGGCGGGTGCGGTGTACGAGCACAAATACCTGCTGGGGACTTCGCTGGCGCGTCCGGTGATCGCGAAGGCGCAGGTGAAGGTCGCGCTGGAAGAAGGCGCAACGGCTGTCGCACACGGATGCACTGGTAAGGGCAATGATCAGGTGCGCTTCGAGCATGCGTTCCAGGCACTGGCTCCGCACTTGAAGGTGATTGCCCCGTGGCGCGAGTGGGACCTGAAGTCACGCGAGGACTGCATCGAGTACGCGGAGAGCCGGAATATTCCCATCACCGCGTCGAAGACAAAGATTCATTCCCGCGACAAGAACCTGTGGCATTTGAGCCATGAGGGCGGGGAACTGGAAGATCCGGCGAACGCGCCTTTGGACTCGACGTGGCAGATGACGGTGTCGCCGAAGCAGGCGCCGGATTTCGAGGAAGTGGTGGAGATCGGGTTCGAAGCTGGTGTTCCGGTCAGTGTGAATGGGATCACACTTGACCCGGTGGCACTGGTTGAGAAGTTGAATGAAGTTGCCGGGCGGAACGGAGTTGGGCGGATCGATCTCGTGGAGAACCGCTTTGTGGGAATCAAGTCGCGCGGCGCGTATGAGACTCCGGGCGGAACGCTGATCCTGCTGGCGCATCGCGAGCTCGAATCGCTGTGCCTGGATCGCGACCTGTTGCACTACAAGCAGGGTGTGGCGTTGAAGTATGCGGAACTCGTGTACTACGGGCTGTGGTTCACGCCACTGCGGGAGTCGCTCGATGCGTTTGTGGCGAGCACGCAGAAGAACATTACGGGCACGGTGAAGCTTGGGCTGTACAAGGGCAACGTGAATGCGTTGTCGCGGAAATCGCCGTACTCGCTGTACCGGCTGGACATTGCGTCGTTCACGATGGGCGAGAGCTATGACCAGAAGGACGCGGAAGGATTCATCCGCATATTGGGTCTGCCGGCGCGTTCGCAGGCATGGCTCAAGCAGCAGATGGAAGGCGATGCGCTGAAAGAGGCACTCGAGGAGAAGAAGCGTTGAAGATGTGGTCAGGGCGGTTCCGTGAACCGCTCGATCCGGAATTCGATCACTGGCAGCGTTCGTTCAAATTCGATCGCCGATTGATTGGCGAAGAACTTGAGGCGAGCGCTGCATGGGGTCGAGCTCTGTTCAAGGCCGGTGTGCTGACGGAGTCGGAGGTGAAGCAAATCATCTCCGGACTGAAACAGATTGGGCAGCAGTGCGCAGAGAATCCGCAGGTGATGGACCAGGCAGATGCCGAGGACGTCCATCACTTTGTGGAGATGCGACTGGCGGCTGTGATCGGAGATGCGGCGTTCAAGCTGCACACGGGTCGCAGCCGGAACGAGCAGATCGCGACGGATCTGCGTTTGTATACGCGGGCGCGGATTGATGCGATTGGTGAGGCGCTGGCCGGACTCGCAGAGACTTTGATCGCTCGTGCGGAAGAGCTGGGCACGACGGCGATGCCGGCCTATACGCATCTGCAGAAGGCGGAGCCGGTGCTGGCGGCGCACTGGCTGTTGGCTTACGTGCAGATGTTTCTGCGTGATGCGGAGCGACTGAGTGACTGCCGGAAACGGGTAAACGTGTTGCCCTTGGGTTCAGGAGCCGTCGCCGGAAGCGGGATCAAGCTGGATCGTGAGGGAATGGCGCGGGATCTGGGATTTGACAGCATCACGGCGAACAGCATGGATGCGACCAGCGATCGCGACTTCGAGCTGGAGTTCGTGCAGGCCTGCGAACAGGTGAGCCTGCACCTGAGCCGGTTGGCGGAGGAGATCACGATCTTCTCCACGAACGAGTTTGGCTTTGTGTCGCTGCCGGATTCACTTTCGACGGGATCGAGCGCGATGCCGCAGAAGAAGAATCCGGACGCGACGGAGTTGTTGCGGGCGAAGGCGGCGAAGCTGGTTGGATTGTCGGTGCAGGTGGCGACAACGATCAAGGCGCTACCGTTGGCCTATAACAAGGACATGCAGGAGCTGCAGCTGCCGCTGTTTGAAGCGGCGGAGACGGTGCAAGGGGCGTTGTCGGTTGCGACGAAGTTGATGGCGGCCATTGGATTCAACACCGAGCGCATGCAGAAGGCGGCGTCCACGGGATTCATGAACGCCATGGAAGCCGCGAATTACCTGGTGCGCAAGGGAGTGCCGTTCCGCCGAGCGCATGAGGCGATCGGCAATGCGGTGCGGACGGCGATCGAAAAGGGTGGCGAACTGGATGGATTGACGGTTGAAGAGTTGAAGCAGATTCGTCCGGAGTTCGAAGAGGACTTCTACGAGTCGCTCAAGCTCACCACCGTTCTGGCTAATCACAACGTTGCTGGCGGAACCGCGCCAAATCAGGTGAAACTAGCTCTACAAGGGGCGAAGGAGAAACTCAATGCCATTCGGGAGGTCAGCTATGCGAACGCGTAAAGCCATCCTTCCGGATGCGCCTGCCATTTACGAGTTGATCCAGCAGTACACGCACGATGGCACGCTGCTGCCGAGGTCGCTGCAGGAGATCTGCGAGAACGTGCGCGACTTCACGGTGGTGGAAGAGCGTGGAAAGGTGATCGCCTGCGCGGCGCTACACATCTACGGACTTGGCCTGGCCGAAGTGCGGTCGGTGGCGGTGGACAAGAGGACGCAGGGTCGCGACGCGGGAACGAAGTTGGTGATGGGACTGATCGAAGAATCGAAGACGCACGACATTGGCCGCGTGTTCTGCTTCACGCGCGTGCCAGATTTCTTCGGCAAACTCGGGTTCGTGACCGTGCCGCATTCAACGATGCCAGAGAAGGTGATGAAGGATTGCCTGAACTGCTCGCGCCGGAATGCGTGTGATGAAATCGCGATGGTGCTCGACCACGACGGCACGTACATCACGCCGCAGGCTGAGGAATCGACTCCACTGCGGATATTCCAATAAAAGATGGCTGAATTCCAATTTCAAGTCCCAGCAGGATTCCGTTTTGCCGCGGTGAAAGCCGGAATCAAGGCGAGCGGCAATCCGGATCTGGCGCTGATTGAATGCCCCAGCGGCGCGGAGGCCGCCGCAGTGTTCACGCGGAACCTTGTGGTCGCGGCACCGGTAACAGTCGGTCGCGCGCACCTGAAGAAATCCAAGGGGAAGTTGCAGGCGGTGCTGGTGAATGCCGGTAACGCGAACTGCGCGACGGGAAAGCCGGGGCTGCAGGCGGCGGAGAAGAGCTGTGAGGCGCTGGCGCAGTCGCTCGGGGTGAAGGCGCAGAATGTGCTGCCGTCGTCCACGGGTGTGATCGGGGTTCCGCTGCCGGTAGAGAAATTGTTGAACGGTCTTCCTGCGTTGCTGGATGCGCGAGGTGAGTCGGCGGAGCACGCGATGGCGTTTGCGCGGGCGATCATGACGACGGACTCGAAGCCTAAGATCGCTTACGCCGAACTCCCGGTGAAAGGCAAGACGGCGCGGATACTGGGTGTCGCCAAAGGCGCTGGGATGATTCATCCGAACATGGCGACGATGCTGGCGTATGTGGTCACGGATGTGGCGGGTTGTGCGGAGCATCTGCAGGCGCTGGTCGCGTCTGCGACGGAACGAACCTTCAACCGCATCAGCATCGATGGGGATACATCTACCAACGACACGCTGTGCCTACTGGCCAGTGGGGCGTCTGGAGTGACGCTGGCAGATAAGAGGACAGCAGCGCTGTTTAGCGAAAAGCTGGAAGAGGTGTGCGCGTCACTGGCGGAACAGATCGTGACAGACGGTGAGGGTGTGAAGCACGTGGTCCGGCTGAAGATCGAAGGGGCGAAATCAGAAGCGGAGGCGGAGCAGATCGCGAAAACCATTGCGCATTCGCCGCTGGTGAAGACGGCATGGGCTGGGGCGGACCCGAACTGGGGACGCATTCTGGCGGCGATCGGGCGGAGTGGCGTGGTGCTGGATGCGTCAAAGATCGATGTGTTCTTCGGGCCGATACAGGTGTGCAGGAAGGGTGGCGCGAACCCTTTTGACGAGAAGAAGGCCCACGAGTATCTGTCCCAGGCGGCGTTTGACATAGCGGTCCAGCTGAATCGCGGGAAGTCGAAAATCACATTTTTGACGTGCGATTTAACTACGGAGTACGTCCACATTAACGCTGACTACACCACGTAACCGGTTCATGTTGCATTCAGGCCTTGTAGCAGGATAGGCTTTTGCCACTTCTATACCCAGCACGAGCGGGTTCGACAGAGGGCACATGGCAACGGGCGGTTTCGGGGGTACCGGAACAGAGACAATCCTGGGTTCAGCGTTTCCTTCGCTCGTGTTCATGCAAGGGAACGAGCAGAACAAGATTGTCCTCAAGAAGACCCCGTTCTCCATTGGCCGCAAGACAGAGAATGATCTGGTCATCTCCGACCCGAGGGTCTCGCGTGAACATGCCGAGATCATACTGGAGTCTGACGGCTACTACTTGCAGGACAAGGGCAGCCGACACGGAACTTACCTGAACGGCGAACCCGTACAACGTCAAAAGCTGAAAAAGAACGATCGCCTGGAGTTTGGTGTCCGCGGCGAAGCGTATGTCCTTTTCGATCCCGATAAAACCGTCGCAGCCTCGCCTTCGCGGGCATTTCTCAGCCAATTGTCGGTATGGAAGCCCGCTAGCGCTACGTCGGACCTGGAAACGCTTACGTTGTTTCTGGAGGCGGCGCGCAAGCTCAATACCAGCACGGTGCTCGAAGAGGTGCTTGTCACCTTGATTGAGGCGACGCTGCGGCTGACCAAGGCAGAGCGCGGGTATGTGTTCCTGCGCGAAGAAGATGGATCGCTGCGACTGGTGACCGGCCGCAACGCCAAGGGTGAGCCGCTGTCGGACGACACGACGATTTCGCGATCGATCTTGCGCGATGCGGTGACGAACTCGTCGGAGTTCCTGCTGACGGACACGGAAGACTTCGCCAAGATGTCGGCCCGCGAGAGCATCGTGGCACACAACCTGCGAACGGTGATTTGCATTCCTCTCCGACGCACGCAGATCGGTGCTGAAAAGGGCGGAACGCAGTCGGACATTCGCGGCGTGTTGTACCTCGACAGCAAGTTGCTTTCGGGCAAGCTGTCGCAGGTGAACCACGACATTCTGCGGGCGATCGCGACGGAAGCGGCGTCGCTGGTGGAAAACGCGTTCCTGGTCCAGGCCGAGGAGGCGAAGCGGCGGTTCGAGCAGGAGATGAACATCGCTGCCAGCATCCAGCAACGGCTGATGCGAGTAACGATTCCTGACGTGCCGTACGCGAAGATCGAGGCGCGGAACATTCCGTCGAAAGAAGTAGGAGGCGACTTCTTCGACGTGATCAGCACGAAGAAATCGTTCACCGTGGTGGTCACGGACGTGAGCGGCAAGGGTATTTCCGCCGCTATTTTGGCGTCTATTCTTCAAGGGTTACTTTATGCGCAGCTGGCGCAGGAAATTCCGCTGGCGGATGTGGTTGGTGTGGCAAACCGCTTTCTGTGCGAGAAGGTGGCCGGCGAGAAGTACGCGACCATGGTGATTGCCAGGCTGCATCCGGACGGGGATTTGGAGTACGTGAATTGCGGGCACGTTACGCCGATCGTGATGTCGGCTACGGGTTGCAGAGAGTTAGAAGGCGGGAACCTGCCGGTGGGCCTGTTGAGCGATGTGACCTACGTTGCTGGTCGGACGAAGCTCGAACCGGGTGGTCGGCTGCTGATCGTGACGGACGGCGTGACGGAGGCCGAAGATCCGACGGGCGAGATGTATGGCTGCGAACGGCTGAACGAACTTTTTCCGAGCTGTACGGGAATTGAAGACCTGCTGGTCAAGCTGCAAGAGTTTTGTTCTGGAACTCCGCTGAACGATGATTGCACGGCCGTGCAGATCAGCTATACGGCACCGTAAAGCGAACGCGGATGACGCGGAAGGGCGGATTTTCGCGGAGTGGTTGGGGAATCCCTTCGGGATGAGGTTTCTGAACCTGCAGGAATAGTGCTTCCAGTTTCGATGGCATGGGGTTACGCCCAGGATAAAAGTTGCTTGAAGAACATCAAGCACTCTCACACCTGAAAGTTGGCACGGGTACTGCTCTCCCTACTTCCTATCCCCGCTCTTAAACGTGCTCCAGGGGCCTGCCTTCATGTCGGGCAGGATGTCTTTTTCCCAGCTGTATTCCGGATGTTTGTTGAGGAACTCGGCGGCGCTGAAGTCCTGGCCGCAGTTGTAGCCGCGACGAGCCTGCAGAGACATGTTCTTGACCATGTTGGAGTCGGCGGCTTTGCCTTGAGCGGCGCCACCGGGATAGTACGGACCCCAATCCCACTCCTTGATTCCGCGCGGTGATTCGGCGACGTGTCCGCAGAGCGTGCGTTCGTTGGGCTGCTCTTTGTTCTCGAAGGTGTCGAAATGATCAGCGAGAAACTTCTCGGCCAAGGCGACGTCGATCTGGCCTTTGTTCTTCTCGAGCAGCTGTTCCCAACGGAGTTTGCGGGCGTTCGGGGAGCTGGATTTGTCATTCACATCGAAGGTGGTCTCGTCCTTGATGAGTTCGGGATCGCGCGGCCAGTTGGACCCGTGGAAGTAGCCGTCCTTGGTACGCCAGACCTTATGGTGTTTCAGGCCGAGTTCGAATTGCGCGATTTCGCCGGTTTTGTTGTCGGCGAGTAGCCAGTCGTTGGCGTAGCCGCCATTGTTGCCGTCGAGCGAAATCTTCACGTAGTCGTCGATGGAGTTCGCGTATTGCGCGGCCTTGCGCGAGCGCATGAATTCGGGCTTACCGTTCGGGTCCCAGCCGCTGAACTGCGTGATGGTAGTTTCGGTGATCATCATTCCGGCAGAGGTGATGACGAAGTCGTCGTCACTGGTGATGAGGCCGGGATAGCCGTCCATCAGCATGCGATAGCCTTTTTGCGGGACGATGTCGAACATGATGCGCCAGCGTGCGCCCTGGTAGAAGCCGGTCCAGATGTTGTGCGCGATGACGATCTTGTGGTCTTTCGTGTAGGAACCGGTGGCGACGAAGGCACTGCAGTTGCCGGGGCTGTGGAGGCTGGGGGCGTTGGCTGTCTTCTGCTGCGCGTCGAGCCACGGGACATAGTAGTCAGGGACTTCTTCCATCGAGTTCAGGGTGACGATGTCCCAGACGTCGGCGTCGACGCCCTTTGATTTCACGCCATCGGCGATGCCCTGCAACTCCTGCTGGTACTCGGCGTCGATGTGAGGCCACAGCATCTCCTGAGAGGTTTTGCGGAAGAAGCCCCAGTCACGCTTGGTGTCATGCAGGGTGCGAGTCTTCATCGCGAGCAGAGCGCCTTTGATCTCCTCGGCGAGAAGGGAACCGTGTTGGAAGCCTATGTCGGAAGGAGATCCTTCAAGGTGAACGTAAATCCACTGGTCGCGTTCGAAGCGGTAGGAGTTCTTGAGACGCTCAGAGTTCGAAGCAGCAAAGCTGGCGAGAGAGCAAGCGGCGAACAGAATCGTTAGGAGCAAGCTACGAATGCGCATGCAGCCACCTTGGAAAGAAGTGGCAGCAGTGTAACGATTGTGCCTGGTTAGGGCAACTCAGGCGGATTTGCGGCCTGCCTCGGCCGCGCTCCGGATGGGCGTCGGTTGGCGGCGCGAAGGTTCAAGCAGGGCACGCGGATCGAAGTAGGCGTGCATGTGGGTAATGAGTTCGTCCTGGCTGGTGAGAAAAGTGGAGCCGCTAAATTCTACTGATCTGCCGTCGGCGAGACGTCCGGTGCTGATCCACTCGAGCGCGGAGGCATCGCGCGCATCGACGAAGCTTAGGAATTCCGATTTGATGTCGGCGAAACGATCGAGGTACGAGCGCCAGTATCTGCGGACTGCTTCGAGGCCGAAGAGGGGATGAGGAAGCAGTGGATTCCACACTTCTGCGTCCTCCGCAAACAACTGGATGAGAGGCTGCAGGTCACGATCATTCTCGATCGCGCGGAGGGCGCGACAGTAGCGGGCGCTAAGAGTGGCCATTTGTCACCGTAATGGTGACCACTTAGAAGCCTAGGAAAATCGGGGAGATGGCCCGAAATGCAGAGCGGCGGGATTACGGATGAGTTTCGAGGATGCGGAGTACGTGCTCGAATTCTTCGATCGAAGTGAAGTTCCACGCAGAGCCGAGTTGGTGAAGCTGCTGATTTAAATCGGCTGTTTTGAATTTTGAGAACTTCTGCCGGAGGAGCTTTCCAGCACATTGGGATCCTAAGCTTAGAATTCCACGTGGACAAGTTGTC
>JADMIO010806611.1_pt1 | contig 10757 bp, 7 predicted proteins | sample 8958161 | NCBI WGS metagenome assembly JADMIO01 (sample SAMN16585339, study PRJNA669376) | soil metagenome | isolation source: Crop rotation soil | place: USA: Cullars Rotation, Alabama | collected 2011 | reverse complement strand
CGGAGTCCGCGAACAAGGGATCAACGCTCAAACTGTGGCTATCGCGTCCGGTGCGATTCTGCCATTCCAGCAGCGTGCTGTCGTAAATGAAGGCACCTGTATATGTTCGGGCCACTTGAGCACCACCCGCCGTCAGGAAGTCGTTGTAATCAGAGGCTCCGATGACACCACCAGCACTGTAGATGCAATAGTGAAAGGCACCTGACATCGAGATGATGTTATTGGCCAGGCTGGTGCTACCAGCGTAAAGTCTGATGCCATCACCGCTACCAACAATGGTGTTGTTGGCAACGTAATAATTTTCGCTTGTGGAAGAACCGTATCCGCTCAGAATCATCCCCACGCTGTTGTTATAGAGCAGATTGTTGGTAAAGGTATATTTTTGGCCATAGCCACTTGAGTAAGAGCGCGATTCAAGGCCAAGGGCTGTATCATGGATGATATTGCGGTGGAGAGTAGCGTTATGGCAGGTATCCACATTGAGGGAGATACCGACGCCACTGCCAGTGCAGGTGAAGCCCTCAATCCACACATAGTCGCCATGCACTTCCAGGCAGGCTGTATTGCTGGTGGATTGTCGATTCAAGACGGTACCCTTGGGCGAACCCAGGAAGCGAACCACAGCCGAGGACGAGCCGCCATCCAAAGCAGAGATGAGCACATTAGCCGTGAGGGCATAGGTGCCGGTATCCACATAAACCGTATCGCCCGGCTCCAGATTATAGGCGTCCAGAATGGCCTGTAAAGTTGCCTTGGGTGTGGCGGGGGATAGGCCATCGTTGACATCGTTGCCCACTGCCGTGCAGTAGACGTCATTGGCTGTTGAGGCATCGTTCACGTAATAGCGAATATAGTTCAATACGGTGAAAGTGCCATCGCTCTCGTCGAAGGCGGCGGGATTGGCATTGGCGCTAACGCGCACTTTGAAGCTACTTCCAGAGGGGATACCGGTGGCACTGACATTCCAGGGATAGGCTCCCGCCCGGTAGGGCACACTGGCGCTGCTGCTATCCAGTAGTTGCCATATAGCTCCATCCCAAAACTCCAGCTTGACGGTCTCATTGGTGGCCCAGCCACCGCCGCGCACATCCCAGGTGACATTATGGACACCGGCCCAGCTCTCCCCACCATTGGGTGAAGTAACGGTAATAACGCGCACCGACGGCGATTTGGAGGCGAAGGCGGTGCCGCCGTAGGCGCCAATATTCAAGCGCCCGCCGTTAGGCGCACTCTCCAAGCCAACGGCGAAAGTGGGATCACCCGCGTCAATGCATGGGCTATTGGCCGTATCGTTGGTGAAAGCGCCTACACCGGCATTGGCAGCAGGATTCCAGCGGCCCGCTGACGACTGGAGGTGGAAGTCGCCATTAGCGGCATCGGCAAAAAGGGGATCGGTCGTGAGGTTAGTGCTGTCAAGAGAAACTCCCAGTAGAGCGCCGTTGCTGGCGAACAGATCGCAGTAGCGCGTAGGGTTAAAAGACGACCATGAACTGTAAGCCTCGGCACACTTGGCATTGCTGCCCGTAGCCGTGAGAATGGAATTAGACAGCGTTATAGCGCTGCCACGAGTGTAGTAGCCGCCATCAGAATAGGCTCGCACGCATATCTTTCCTGGCCCGGCGGTGACCACACTCTGCTCCACTGTGATAGAGCTGTAATGGGCATGGATTCCATAAGGCCCCCCGAAGTTGTGTAAACGACAATTGCGCACTGCCACGCTTCCAGCCATATTGAGTTCCAGAGCGTCTCCAGAGCAATTGGAGATGCGCACCGTTTGCAACGTCAATTCCCCATCATCATCGTTTAGTGCCCAAGCGCCATCAAAATTGACGCCATAAGTGCCGCCCTGCAACCACATATTCTCCAGTTGCACCAGGCGAGTGCCGCCATCGAGCAGGAAGCTGCTGCCGCTCCCGCCGCCACGGTTGAAGATGGTGAGCGGTTCGCCGTTGGCGCCCAAAGCCCCCTTAAAACAAAGCGGATTGCCGGCGCCGCCCCGATCCAACTGGGTCAGATGGATGTCGGAGGCTAGCGTGTAGGTGCCGCTGTCAATGAACACCGTATCACCGGCTTTGAGGGTATAAAGGTCAACCAGTGCCTGCACGTTGCGCTTGGGGGTGGCTGGCGTGAGGCCGTCGTTGCTGTCGTCACCGGCGACAGTGCAGTATTGATCGCCTACTGTGCTATCGTCATTGACGTAGTAATTGTTTGAGGCTGCTGTACCGCTGGGGATGTAAGCTGAAAAGCTACCCTTGAAATACGGTCCGGTCAACGGTAGGACAACACTGGCAGAATAGTTCGTTGCCCCAGAATCAATTTCGAAGATGCTAAGGACACCCACATCTTCAACAGCCGAATCGTCAACTTTGAGCCACCAGGGCTGGGTTAGAGAGGGTGGTAGTTGCGCGGCACCCTCGCTAATGTCTACTGCCATGTCCACGGTGAGACTGCTTTGTTCCAGATGAGTAAGCACGACTTTCGACCAGAGTGGGTTGCTTTGGCTGCCGGCGCCGATGGTGACGGTAACGTCGTCATAATTGAAGCCCCAGAAAGTATGAGCCAGTTTGAAGTGCGCAGTAGCGCTGGGCTGATACCCAAGGCGGTCGGCCATCACGTAGATGTCGAAGGCGGCGTCCCGCACGAACTGGTAGGACAGGTAGGCGAAGCCGTGATTGCCCCACTCGGTGCCCCACTGGTTAACGATTTTAAAACCGCCCTGGCCGCCGAACGCGCTGTCATCATAGCCCACTACAGCCACGGCGTGTCCACCGGCATTGACGACATCGGCGCTGGCTGGCCCGGCGTAGAAATAGTAGTTAGAGTTGAGCGCGTCGAAGTGCCCCGGAGCGTTAAGGCTGGGCCGATAAATGGGGAAGCCCACGGCGACAAGGTCGCCACCGGCCAGATGTGCTTTCATGGTGTCAACGATGCCGGCGGTGGCCCCGTCGCCCAGCCGGGTGTAACTGGCAATACGGTGCGGGATGGCGACGCGAAAGGCATTATAAGAGGGCCAGGTGGTATGGTCATTCTCATTATAAGGTGCTTCAACCAAAGTGGCGCAGCCTTGGTCTAACAGGCGGTTGAATGCCTCATCGAAAGTGGAGCCTTCATCAAAAGGGGCATACTGATTGTAGAGAAAAGCCGGGCTGAACTGGTGAGCAGCGTCCCGCACATCCCAATTGAATTCTTGTCGTTCCTGGTATGTCTTGTAGTAGTAGGCCAGCGTCCAGGCCACACATGATCCCTGAATGCCCTGATCGCCGACCGGCGGCAAACCTGCGCTGTTGTCCACAGCAGCAGACAAGGTGCGCGGTGCAAATAGAGACGCCGGCGCTTGCCTACCTCGATAAAGTCCTGGTTTGGACGAACTGGGCAGCAGGCCCAACTTATGCACAAGCTGTTGTGAGGATAATCCTAGGCGAGTATTTGAGGTAGTTGACGAGCGGCGAGTCACACCCGGCAGTTTCCATGCAGCGATGCCTGTGGCGGCAGAGACAGCACCATAAGAAGCGGATTTTTTTGCGGTAGCATGAAGCTTGGGAGCGTCCTTTGCGAATGCTTTAGACGCAACTAACTTAGGTGCACCAAGAGCCAGGCACACGACAACGGCGAGCGTAATAAAGCGTATTCGCACAAGCGCACCTCAATATTAACGATAATGTTAATCTTACCCAGAACTTACTCAAATTAAAACGCAAAGACTGCAAAACGACAAAAACTTGCCCTACTTAAATTACCATTCAGAAAGAGAATTTTTTCCAGCCTGAGGCGCTACTTAAAATGTTATTGGACAACTTTGGCGCGTTTTACTTGGCGCCCCTGGTATGCTCTTTCCAGACAAAGGAACCGAACCATTCCGTGCTCCGGCGCTAGGAGCCCCTTTTTGAGTGACCGAGACGTCTATTCGTGCAAAACTGGCAACTGATTGGCCACGACGTCCCATCCCACTGGTAGATGGTGTTCTCAACAGTGGCTATATTGAAGCTATGAAGCGCCGTTTCTGGAAACTTGCCCTGCTTTTAGTGGTGCCGCTGCCGCTCTATGGCTATATTGTGGAGCACTGAGACGGTAACAAATTTAATCCTCATAAAATTGCTTTTTATGACGCTCATAATAACGGCGTTGAGCTTCCTCGCCTATATCAGGCTCTGTGCGGCGCCGAGCGCCCGGTGAACTTATTTGGTCGGATTCAATAATCTTGATACTAATCTCATCGCCGACCACTAAGGCTTCTCTAACCCATTCTAAATCCTCACGGCCTCCATCAGAAACAGTAAAACCACCACTAACCCGAATACCTAATTCTTCGCTTTTAAGTTTTGTCTTTCCATTAACCCTCTCTGTACGTTTAACCCAGATGACATGGGCAATGAGATGGCCTAAATCCCCGATACCTGCTGTGCATCGTTTCTCACCGTTGATGTAAATCTCAAACGCTTTCATGACTTCTCCTCTTTGCCAGTCGCCAAACAACTCTACATTTTGCCATAATTATCGCGTAATGCAGAGCATTTGTTACGCGCACCAGCTAGCGCGCCCCGCCCTTCACTGCGGGCCAAACTTGACAAAAAATATAGTGTGATAAGGAGGCACCCAGCTATCCACCTCTATTGAATTGGGGTTCGCCCAAGCCACACTCAATACCAGCTATTTGTTGTGGTGTGAGCCATTTTATATGACCATCCACAAAAGAATAATTAGCGCCACCGGAATGTAAAGCCTGTCCCCAATTTAAAGACCACCAATTACAATTTGGAAATGGCCTTGCTTCATCATTGAATCCACGTAAAGGATCTTTATCGGTGTTCAACCATATCTTAGATGAATTCGAGAGATTTGATTCATTGCGACTTTCAAATACGGGGCGGGATGCACCGTGATTTAATCGAATTATGTGATAGTCATAGCTCACATTGGGTATTAGGCCATTGGTTATGTTTTGAGATGCACTGGAACAAACGAAAACCTGTTGGCTATGAACATAAGGCTGGATAGATGTCACCCACTCTGTCTGGCTGACGCTGAGACTTGGATAATAACCATTGTTATCCTGAACATATTGTTGCATTGCGAGAAAAATTTGTTGAAGATTGCCCAGGCACACCGACTGCCTGCCTTTTTCCTGCACTCGTGAAAAAACCGCAAAAAACAGAGAGGCTAAGATAAAGACGAGCGCAAACACAATCAATAGCTCAACCAGTGTAAAACCTTGCCTTTTCCTGTTCATAGTCGTGCCCGACGTAAAGGACTACTCTTTCGAGTTCAGCCACGAACAAAAGGTTCACAGCGCAGGCAAAGCGTTTTTGCAGTTAAAACGTTCATTAAAACCCAAAGATAAAAGCTAGAAAATCATAGGCTGGTGCTGCTTTAAGAATGTTTGCGAGGTCATTGTATTTATCAAGTTCACCTAAATTGCCCTTATATTACAGGGGGAAGAGGCCGCCAAAGGCATCGCCTACAGCCATAACGCCTATTATGTTCTCCTAGCAATCAGGTGTTTGGGATATACGCCCCTAAAAACCTGATCGACGTTTTTTAACCGGTTTTGGAGGGCTTGGCGTTGGCAGTTTTGAAGTACAACGAAGCCTCACTGATAAAATGTCCGGTATGGAGAACTTATCTTACGAAGAGAAGAAACTACGCCTGATTGAGGAAATTACAGCGGCGTTTGATGGCGTGCAGCGTGAAGAGGGTCTTACCCTTCATGAGACGGCAGCCATGGACGATTACATCTATGACCCAGATGATCGAGTGCGCGTGAAAGCCAGGGCGCAGGATTGTGAGACACGGTGGCAAGATGTGCCGCCCGAACATATAGCACGCTTGGGATGGTTTGACCCACTGCTTTACCTCGATCCCAAAGGCTTCCGCTACTACATACCAGCTTTCCTCATCTGGTATTTGACCAGCCATACAGACTCTAATATCTACGATTCTGTCCTGTCCTTTCTGGACTTAGATTTCTTAGGCTCAGACGGGCAGCGCTACCTACCACTGGTTTCATTCCTTACTCCTGAGCAGTCGCGCGCTATTGCACACTTTTTAGTTTTCGAGGCAGAGCAAGCAGAGTACTGGAGAGTGCAGGATGAGCAAAGGATGGCTGAGGAGTTGGAAGAAGAGCTAAAAACCAGGTTAGCCAGTGGGGATTACTCTGAGGAGCAGTGCGAGGCAGACCGTAAAGAGTTGCAGCAGCGTTTGATGAGATATGCACCTAGAAACGAGGCTCAAAGCGCATTAGACCGCTACTGGGGCCAATTCTTACGTTCAACCTGATTCTTTCCGTGTGTTTCGATCCGTGTGTCAAGTTAAGCAATCTTGAAAACTTGATTTCTCCCCCGGTTTTTCAAGTCTCAATACACCAAAACGCGTCGCTCTGGTGATTCCCCAAACGGCGCCTCAAATACCTAGTTGAGACACCACGCGCACCAGATAGCGCACCCCTCCCTTCACTGCGGGCCAAACTTGACAGAAAATATGGGATGATAAGTGCGCACCTAGCCTAACAAACTATTCGACTTGGTGTAGGCTTAGTTTTTTGAGGTTTGGGTAAAAAGTTTTTAACGATGTCGCTTTAATCTCACCAAGTTCACTCGCTAATCCTTCAAGACCACAAAAAGAGTAAGTGGTATCAGAGTAGATTTTATGTTGGCTATCATAGAAAACAGTTGCATTGAATCCGGCGCCGGAGCAACAGGCATGTTCCATACTGACGGCTACCCATTCGCCATTATTGAACGTGCGAATATAAATCACATTGGCATTAGGCAGGGATTTAACAGCTTTTAAAGTTGGACATTTTTTGAATGTTGTTGCCCAGACTTTGACAAATTCATTCGACGCTAACTTACCCGCACTCGCTGTGACAGCCACTAACGCGAGACCAATAAGACACACAGTAATTACGATTATCTTTTTCACAATGATTTTACACTCTTTATAAAGATTAACATGAAACAGTAGTGGCGCCTGTAGAACAGGTGATAACAGGCAAAATAGATTCGGTTCGGCGCGTGAACCTCGCGCCAGTAAAAATGTGACCCCAAACTGTGGCGCCACCAGCGTTTGCGCTACCACGCCATCTACCCACCGAATCTCGCGGCGTCTGGCTCGGTTTTGCTCCGGTAGGATTCAAGCCAGAATGGCTATATTAAAGCTATGAAGCGCCGTTTCTGGAAATTTGCCCTGCTCGTAGCAGTGCCGCTGGCGCTGTATGGCTATATTGCCGAGCGGAATTCGTGGCGGCCTCGTGTGTTGGCGTATAGACCCGATACGTTGTCCTTCGCCAACGGTGCCGTTTTTTCGCCAGATGGGAGTGAGATTGCACTTGTTTCCTCAAGTTCTCGCACCACAAGTAAAATCAATATCCTGCGCAGTTCCGATTTAGCAGTCGTTGCGACATTGCCTAAAAGTGGTTACTTTCCTCCTTTCGAGAATTCATCCCTTACCTATTCACGAGATCAAAGCCTGTTGGCTACTGTAGATGCCTACGGAGTCTTGCGAGTATGGGACAGACGCCACAAAAAGCTATTACGCACCAAAAATTGGCCCGCTTTAAGGAATATTGCATTTGATTCTCAGAACCGCTTAGCAGTCGTCTCCGATGACGGCACTCTCCGCATCTGGAATGTCTCCTCAGACCGTATTGAGTCTTATGTCCGGATTGTCTACAGCGGTATTAGGTCCGTCAGTTTTTCTCCAGATGGCTGTTTCCTGGCCATAGCAGCCGGCTCAAATGGTTGGTGTGGAACTCATGATTGGCCCGAACCTGCGATGCAGCCTATTGTTTCTGGGCCTGACACCGACAAGATTTTTCTGTGGAATTGCAAGCAAAAGCGTCTCATAGGAGCCTTATACGGTGCTACCACAGCAACATTTTCCCATCATTTACCATTGCGCCTGGCCAGCGGCAGTGATGACGGCATTATCAAACTGTGGGATTTTAAAGCGCAAAATCCTATAGGGACATGGAAACGCAAGTATGATAACCAACTATTGAAATTACACCTTTCACGCTATTATTTAAATAGGCATGCCGTTAGCGTCGGTGACAACACTGAACTATGGGATGCCAATGCCCAAAAGGCTATCTATATTTGGAAAAGCAAAAACGCTGAGCAAATAACAAACGTAGTTTTCTCTCCCGATGACAAAACGGTTGTTGCGACCTCCTCTTTTCCGAAAGATTCCGGTTCTATCAGTTTGTATTCGACAGTGGGCGGCAAATTGGAGAGAACAATACGCGAGCCCGTTACTTCTGTATGCTATTCCGTAGACGGAAAAAGCTTACTAACTAGTGGTTTGGACGGTGTGAAACTGTGGCGCATCAAATAGCCCGTTGAGGCACTACACGCACCATTTCGATACGATTGCGGCCGGAGTGGCTATATTAAAGCTATGAAGCGCCGCGATTACACTTAGGTGAGCGTTAAGTCGTTCTTGATCTTGCTATAATGGCCAATACGTGGCGACGTGATATTTGACAGTTAGTTTTTGCTGTTTGGCTTATCATTTGCCGCACATGGTTTGGGGAGTTTTATGCGAATCCGCTTGTTGTTGTTGTTGACAATTTTATTTTGTGCCCATGCCCGCGCGGCAACCTTCACTGTGAATACAACTGCCGATCCCGGCGATGGCGTCTGTGATGTGGTTGGTGTTGGTGATGGTTGCACCTTGCATGATGCTGTCAATGCCGCCAACAACGCGGCAGGTGATGATACAATTAATTTTGCTGCCGGTGTAACGGGCACTATACAATTTCAAAACAATGTTTTTCCTTATTCCGTGACTAGCAATATAAGTTTGCAAGGCCCCGGCGCTAAGGTATTATCGCTGAGTGGTAAAGGCAGTAATATTTTGAGCATTGCCCCCAGCGCTGTAGTTAATATTTCCGACTTAACATTTAAGGATGGTACGGCGGGTATCGCCGTGAATGGAGGCGCCATTTCCAATTCTGGAATCTTGACGGTTAATAATTGCGTTTTCTCCCATAATTCCAGTAATCCTGGTAGTGGAGGCGCAATTGCTACAGACAGCAATCAGTTGACCGTTAACAACTGCACTTTTAACGACAACACGGCGCAAGGTCTTGGCGGTGCCATTTGGAGTTCCTCTCCACCCATAACGGTTAACAACAGTACTTTTACTGGCAATAAGGCTCACTACGGAGGCGCAATTTATGCTAACAGGATGACAATTAATAACAGCACTATTAGCGGCAATGCTGTCAGCAATCAAAATAATTCGGCGGCTGGGGGTGGTATTTATGTTCCTGACGATTTCAGCAATATCAATGTAAGCAACACCATCATAGCTGGAAACACCGCAGATTTTGGTCCCGATGTTTATGGAACAATCACCACTAGTTCCTTTAGTCTTATTGGGGGCAACCCTCTGCTGGCACCCTTGGCCGATAACGGCGGCCCAACTCCCACGATGGCGCTGTTGGCTGGTAGCCCGGCTATTAATGAAGGCGACCCTGCCTATGCTGGCCCGCTTACCACAGACCAGCGAGGAACGGGTTTCCCGCGCGTACGCGGTGGGCGTCTTGATATTGGCGCTTATGAATTATCGGCTCTCACTGTTAGCATCGCACCAACTTTTAGTGATACCTTTAGCGAAGGCGCCGGAGCGGGGGCTACACAGGTGCGCATCACACGCGACGACCCGGCCACCAACGATTTAACGGTCAATCTTCGCAGCAGCGATACTTCCGAAGCCGCCATTCAATCCAGTGTGGTGATACCAAACGGGCAATCTTTTGTAGATGTGCCGGTCAATGCCGTAGACGACAGCATAGTGGATGGCACACAATCAGTCTTGATCAAAGCTTCGCAAACTGGTTATGTCCCGGTGAAGGCTACCCTTTCTGTAACCGACAATGACTCTCCGGTTACTTACCCGCTCAGTGCCACTCTATCGCCGGCAGCCTTTTATGAAAATAAGGCCGGTACCGCTACCACTCTTAATCTCTCACGCGGCACGGCACCCACAACCGTAGCCGTCGTTGTGAATTTGACTTGTAGCGATGCGCGCCTTAATGTGCCGGCTACCGCTACCATTCCTGCCGGACGGCGCGAGGTGAATGTAGCGCTTACCATTACACCCGATGCCGGAGTGCAAGGCACTGTGACAGCCACCATCAATGCCAGTGCTACAGGCTACAGTGGGGCTAGTGCCACGGCGACGATTTATGATGCTGACGCGGCGCTGAGTCTTGCTGTGGCTCCCGGCTCACCTTCTACCATTAGCGAGGGGCCGAGCAATACCAGCACGACTTTGCGAGTAAGTCGCAACACGCCGACGGGCAGCGATTTGGTTATAAATCTCTCTTTTCGTCGTGGCGCCGGGCAAACAACTTTACCTGCCACGGTAACCATCCTTGCCGGGCAAAGTTTTGCCGACTTCACCGTGACAGCCATTGATGACACCGCTACGGATGGCACGCAGAATGTAGCGATACAAGCAACGGTAACAGGTTATAAATCAGCTTCGGCACAACTCTATGTTACGGATAACGATGGGGCCGCTCTTTTAAATGCACCCAGCCGGTAACACACGGCAAAGTTAAGAATAGAACAGCGGTCTGCCCCTAAGGGAGTCCGCTGTTCTGTCTTTGTCTTTAAAACTTGATTTCTCCCCCGGTTTTTCCAGTCTCAATACAACAGCGCCGCTCTGGTGATCCCCTTAACGGCGCATCAAATAGCTTTCCAGCACAGTGGGATCCGAAGCTTGGAATTCACGTGACTTGAAGTCGCGGC
>JADMIO011280129.1_pt1 | contig 10759 bp, 9 predicted proteins | sample 8958161 | NCBI WGS metagenome assembly JADMIO01 (sample SAMN16585339, study PRJNA669376) | soil metagenome | isolation source: Crop rotation soil | place: USA: Cullars Rotation, Alabama | collected 2011 | reverse complement strand
TGCGGAGATCGCGGGGGGCGGTATCGGGGGATTGGTTGCCGCGACCGCGCTGGCGCGCCGCGGCTGGACCGTCCGTGTCCATGAGCGGCACAGCAGTCTGCGCTCCCAAGGGTTCGGGCTGGCGATCCAGGCCAATGGGGTGCGGGTGCTCAACGCGCTGAATGCCAATCCCGAAACCGAAGCTCAGGGAAAGCGGATCAGCGTGTCCGAGACACGCGACGGAAACGATCGCGTGATGCGGCGGATCGTCACCGGGGGCGGCTACCGGCTGCGCATTTCGCGCACCCGGCTGCTGACGGTGCTGGCGGAGCGCGCGGCTGAAGCCGGTGTCGAGCTCTGCACATCGTCGGAAGCGGCGACGGCGACCCCCGAGGGTGAGTTGATCCTGACAGACGGCAGGCGATTGAAGGCCGATCTCGTCATCGCCACCGACGGCGTGAACTCGCGTGTGGCGGAATCGCTCGGTCTGCTGCGAAGCCGCAAGGTGCAGTCCGACGGCGCCATGCGGCTGATCATTCCGCCAATCGAACGCGAACTCACCGGCCCGGACGCCGGCACGTTGATCGAATGGTGGTCGGGCGATCGCCGGATCATTTTCGGTGCGGCGGGGAAATCCGAAATCTACATTTCGCTGGTCTGCCCAACCAACGATCTCATCGGCCAGCAGACTCCGATCGATGTTGCGTCCTGGGCGCGGCTGTTCCCGTCGCAGGCTGAATTGTTCGATCGCATCCAGAAGCATGCGGACTGGCCGCGTGTTCAATGGGCGCCATTCCAGATCGTCAAGTTGCACCGCTGGTCGCGCGGCCGCGTCGCCATCGTTGGCGACGCTGCGCATTCCATGCCCCCGAATATGGGACAGGGCGGTGCCTGCACGATGATGAATGCCCTGAGCCTGGCGGTTGCGCTTGAGCAACACGAAGATATGTCGGTTGCCCTGGATTCCTGGGAAGCCGCCGAGCGTCCGTTGACCGACCACACACAGCGGTGGTCGCAGTTCTACAGCCATCTCATCCGCTGGCCGCGCGTGGTGCAGACCGCTGCGCTGCAGCTTTTGAACGTTCCGGCCATCCAGGCTTACTATTCCAAAGCCGCGCGCCATATCCCGACGGGGACCGTGCCGCAGGAAAGACCGGTGAATGCCTAATTCAGGCTGTGTTACTCTGGTGGACGACAAATAAGCCATGATCCGCCACGCTGGCGAGTTCGTGAAACCAAAGACAGGGGGTTTTTAATGTCGGTTCTCTATCGGCTTCTGGCTGCAGCGCTTCTGTTTACTGCCTGGGTTGGCGCCGCAGACGCCAAGAACAAGCTGACTTTTGCTTACGTCACCGATCCCAGCCACGAAATCTATTTCTATGCCATCCGAAACGGCATCGTGAAGTCGGACAAGATCGAGCTTGAGCTGGTGACGACGAGCATCCCGGCGCTGGGCCAGGCGATGCTCGGCCGGCAGTACGACATCATCGAAACCAGCAGCATCATCATCCCGGCTGCGGTGACGCAGGGCCTCGAGGTCAAGATCCTCAACTCCGCGATTGGCCGCCAGACCCCGGGCCCGACGATGTCGCTATGGGTCAACAAGGACAGCCCGCTGACATCGGCGGAGCAACTGAAGGGCAAGCGCGTTGCGACGTATGGGCTGGGCTCAACCGGCACTACGATGGTCCGCATTGCACTGAACAAGAAGCATGGCTTCAACGTCGCGCTGCGCGGCGGCGATGTTCAGTTCATTGAAATGCCAACGGCGGCGATTCCCGCAGCCATCAAGTCGGGCAGCATCGATGCCGGGTACCTGCTGTACGCGCAGGTCGACCAGGCCGAACGGACCGGTGAGTTCCGGCCGGTGTTCCTGGGCGGGCCGGTCCTCAACGAGCTGGCGGGTGTTCGCATGGTGCTGCCGGTGATTATCGGCTTCAGTGAGCGTGTTCAGGCAGCACCGGCTGACTATGCCGAGTTCAACCGCATGGTGGTTGCGTCGCTTAAATACGCAAGCGAGCATCCGGAGATGATCGCCAAGGTCGCCGCGGATTCGCAGATGGCCGACAGCGTCGGGTTCCTCAAGGCCATGTTCGACGGCATCTACCCGTACAAGGCGCCCGTCGAAGCAGACGACATCAAGGCCATCAACTTCGTGTGGAACGCCGCGAAGGAGATCGGAATGCTGCAGAACGTTCCGCAAATTCCGGATGCAGCGACCCTGATGTGGCCGGAAGCGTTGAAGCCGGTCAACTGAGGGAAAGTCACCTCCTGTTCCTGATATCTCCGTCTGCCCGAGCGGGTAGACGGAGCGCGGCATAGTGCGGGAATGGCCGATCGTTACGCGGATCTTGAAGGGGGAGAGTGGCGGCTGCAATGACGACGACCACGACGGGCTTGTTGTTCGCCCCGCAGCGCTCCAAGCTGAAATTCTGGGACTGGACGGCGGCAAACGTCTTTACGCTTGCCATCCTTGGCGTGTGGCAGACGGCATCGACGTTCCTGCCGCCCTATCTGCTGCCCAGTCCCTGGCGGGTAACGCAGGCCCTGATCCGGCTGCTGACCACGCATGACGGGATGCACCACATTGCCGTCACGCTCATGGACGTGTCGGCGGCGATGTTCCTGTCGTTTGTGGTCGCAGGCTTCATCGCCATCCTTCCCTATTACTTTCCGGTGTTCCGGCTGGCGGTCGACGGGCGCATCACGCCGTTCCTGAACTGCTTCCCAGCGATCGGCTGGACCATGGTCGCCATCATGTGGCTTGGGATCGGGCCGCAGACGGTGATCTTTTCGGTCACCATCATTCTGCTGCCGTTCATGATCATCAATCTCCGCGAGGGGATCGCGTCGCTGGATCACGAGCTGATCGAGATGGGCCGCAGCTTCACGCAGAGTCGATGGCTTACCTTTTCGCGCATCATCGTCCCGCTGCTGACGCCGTTTGTCTTTGCGGCGATGCGGGTCAGTTTCGGCGTGTCGTGGAAGGTCACGTTGACAGCGGAACTGCTCGGCGGTGGCGACGGTCTTGGCTACCTGATGAACGTGGCCCGGCAGGAACTGAATACGCCGGAAGTCCTCTCGATCATCATTCTCATCATCATGCTTGTCTTCGTGACCAACCGGCTCGTTTTCGTGCCGCTCCAGGGCAAGCTGTCCACCATCAGGCGATAAGAGCATGACTACCAACAAATCCGCCTGGGAGTTCCACTTCGGACAGCGTTTTGTCGCCGAAGGGATTGTCCTTCTGGCGCTGGGGCTCTGGTGGCTGGCATCGACCAAGTTCTCCGCCAGCGTGCTGCCGTCGCCGTCGGCAGTGTTTTTCCGGACGATCGATATCTTCACGGTTCCTTCCCTGATGGTCCACGCCATAACGACGCTGTTGCGCGTTGTCGGTGCGGTCGCCATAGCCATGACTCTCGGCTTCATCCTGGCGCTGGCAGCGCAGGCGGCAACCTGGATGGATGCGATCATCAGCAACCGGGTTCTCGTGGTCCTCAACGCCTTACCCTCCCTCGGCTGGGCGATGCTGGCCCTGATGTGGTTCCGCACCTCGAATTATTCGGTTCTGTTCGTCGAGGTGATGATTCTGCTGCCCTTCTGCATTACCAACTTCATGGCCGGTCTGAAGAATCTGGACAGCGAAGTGGTGGAGATGGGCTTCAGCTTCACGCGGAACCGCCGGCTAATCCTGAAGAAGGTCGTGCTGCCGATGGTGCTGCCCTACGGCGTGGCCGCGTTGCGGACCTCGCACGGCATCTGCTGGAAGATCTCGCTGGTCGCCGAGCTATTCGGCACACCGACCGGTCTGGGGCGCTTGATGCTGAACGCGGAAGCGGTCAGCGATGGTGCCACGATCTTCGCCGCATGTTTTGCGATCTTCATTCTGTATACGGCGGGCGAGAAGCTGATCATCAACCCGATCAGCAAATTCGCCCACGCCGGCAACGAGACGGGTGTGGCCCGATGACCGGCAAACGACACGCTGAGATCGCCGGCGCCGGGTTTGCAGGGCTCGCCGCGGCCGTCACGCTGCTGCAGAACGGCTGGAGTGTGCGAGTCCACGAGCGCACCCCCTTCGTCCGCTCGGAAGGATTTGGCATCGCCATTCATGAGAACGGGCTGCGCGTCTTCGAGGCATTGGGTGTACTGGATCAGCTTATTCCTTACTCCGTCCGCATTGTGCGGCGAGCGGTCCGGGATGCCGACGGGAAGGTGACGAGCCTCGAGGTCCGCAACAACACGACCGCACGGCGGATGTCGCGGGAGAAGATCGTGGGGGCGCTCGTCGAGCGCGCGGCGTCCCTTGGCGGCGAAATCGTTACCGATTCCGTCGTCGCCGACGCCGAACCCGAGGGTGTTCTCATCCTGGAGAACGGAAGACGGTTGCGTGCCGACCTCATCATCGGCGCTGACGGTTATGGCTCCAAGGTGCTGGATGCCTCTGGTCTGCTGAAACGTCGTATCATGCTGCGCGACGGGGCGATGCGGCTCGTCATCCCGCGCTTGCCCAGCGAAATCGGCCCCGACGGTCCCGAGAAAGCCGAGAGTTCGGAAAACTGGTCGGGACCGCGCCGGGCAATCGTCAGCCCATGCAGTCCGACCGAAATCTACATGGCATTGAGTTGCGCCCATGACGACCAGGATGCCAAGGCGATCCCGGTGCGGCACGACGCATGGCGAAAATCGTTTCCGTATCTGTCGTCCGAATTCGAGCGCGTGGCGACCGTCACCGACTGGAGCCGTGTCAGATGGGTTCAGTTCCAGATCATCAAGCTCCACGCCTGGAGCCGGGGCAAAATCGCGATCGTCGGCGATGCCGCGCATGCCATGCCGCCCAATCTCGGGCAAGGTGGCGGCAGCGCGCTCGGTAATGCGTTCGCTCTGGCGACCGCGGTGTCACGCGATGAGAACCTCGAGCGGGCGCTCGCTACCTGGGAAGCAAGCGAACGCCCGACGACCGAGCACACACAGCTCTGGTCGCGTCTCTATGGTGCTGTGACGTTCTGGCCGGAAACGCTCCGGGCGTTGGCTTTCAGAACGTCAACCCGTTCAAAATGGATGCGTAAGCAGCTGGTACGGGCGGTCAACCATGTGCCGCTCGGACTTGACAACGGCGCGGCCGGGCGAGGGTAAATCGGGAGCGACGGCTCCAGTGAGGGTGTGATGAGCAAGGGACAGAATCTAATCAGCTTCGAACAGGTCAGCGTCCGGTTCGGGGCCGAAACGGTCTACTCGGGCATGAACCTCAACGTGAAGGAAGGCGAGTTCCTCTGCCTTCTGGGGCCGTCGGGGTGCGGAAAATCGACCGCCCTTCGCCTGCTGGCGGGGTTAATCCCCTGTGACAGCGGCAGGATCACCGTCGGTGGCGCCCCGCCCAGCGAACGCTGGCGCGAGATGGCCTTTGTCTTCCAAGGACCACGCCTGCTGCCCTGGCGCACTGCGAAGGACAACGTGATGCTCGGCATGGAGCTGCGCGAGCTCAAGCTCGAGAAGGCGCAGATGGCCGCGAAGGCCGAGGAATTCCTGGCACTGGTCGGGCTCGGGCAGGATGGGCACAAATATCCCAGCATGCTGTCCGGCGGTGAGCGTCAGCGCGTTTCGCTGGCGCGTGCCTTGGCGGTGGATCCGCTGGTGATCCTGATGGACGAGCCGTTTTCGGCGCTGGATCCCAGCACCCGCCGCCGGATGCGCGCCGAGCTGGTGTCGGTCTGGCAGCAGACCGGCAAGACCATCATCTTCGTCACTCACGACGTGGAGGAGGCGGTTGAGCTGGCCGACCGCGTTGTCTTGCTCTCCGCCAAACCGACGCGGATTCTCGAAGAAGTGGTCGTCTCGGAACCGCGGCCGCGGGATGTGACGGAGAACACGGCGCTGATTGCGCTTCGCAATCGGATCGTCTCGCTGTTTCCCGACCTGCACGTGCCGAGCAGCGTCTCGGCCGCCTAGCCGGTCAAAGCGGCTTCCAGGCGGCGTTGTTGAGGCGGAGGAGGCGCAGCCCTTCTGCCTCTGCCTCGGCCCTGCTCAGGACCTGAAGCTCGCCGGCGACTTCGATCTGGCGGTCCGGTTCGACAAAATGGGACTCGTCGCTGAGAAAGGTGGGTAGCGCGTCATCCGGCCAGCGCGCCCCGTCATCACAAAACGGGCATGTGTGGAGGGGCGCCTTGGTCAGCACGAAGTGCTTGCCCTGGTCGGTCAAAGGCGGCGCCATGTAGCCGCGGATCACCACCGGACGGCCGTGGAGCGCCTTTGCCTGTTCCGTCAGGCGCAGGCCGATGATCCCGAGCGTGGCGTAGAGGTCGCGAAACTGCAGTCGCGGATAATTGTCGGTCGGCGTTGCCACGCGCAAGGCGGACTTCGCGGGCGACGTGAAGTCCTTGTGGACACAGGCGTGCGCGGTGGCGGCCTTTTTAGAGATCATGCGCCGACCTCCTTGCCTAAAGGCCCTGCTGGTGCACGATGCGGCCGCCGACGATTGTCAGCACGGAGTGGATGTTGCGGATATCGTCGTCAGGCACGGCGAAATAATCGTCCGACAGCACGGCAATGTCGGCCAGTTTCCCGGACTCCAGCGAGCCGGTGCTGTTTTCCATGAAGCCGGCCTGGGCGCTCCCGATCGTGTAGAGCCGCAGCGCTTCCTCGCGGGAAATCGCCTCCGCCGCGCCGAGCACGCGGATCTTGCTCTCCGCGTAGATCTTGCGCGTGACCATCCACCACAGCGATTCAAACGGATTCCACTGGACGACGGGGGCATCGGTGCCGCCGCCGGTGGGGATGCCGGCGCCAAGGATCGTCTTGACCGGAATGGACTGTGCCGCGCGCTCCTCGCCCCAATAGCGGACCATATTGTGGCCCAGCATGATCGGATGGTCCTGCACGGTGGCGTACAGGCCCAGCGCCTTCATCTTGGCGAGTGATTCCTTCTGGGGCAGGAAGACATGCATGACGATCCAGCGCGCGTCGCGCACCGAATATTTGCGGTTCACCTCTTCCATCAGATCGACGATCGTCGTGATGGTCTTATCGCCGACGGCATGCACCTGCATCTGCCAGCCGCGCCGCGCCGCGGCCTCGAACATCTCGCGCAATTCATCCAGGCCGCCCGGCGGCAGCATCATTTTTCCGTAAAAATCCGGATTGGTCTGCTCGCCGTCGACGATCTTATAGCGTTCGCTCAGATACGCGGCTTCGACGCCACCGTCGGCCATGTATTTGAAGCCGCCGATCTTCAGCCAGTCGTTGCCGAATTCGGGTGCGAGAATGGAGGTGAGGGCGGCAACATCGTCGAGGCACGACACCTTCTGCAGGATACGCGCGCGCGTGGTCATGGCGCCCTGGCGCCACAGTTCCATGTAGGCGGCGATCTCCTCCAGGGTGATGCCGGGTTCCAGAATGCTGGTGATGCCGCGGCCGTTGAGTCGTGCCGTATATGTCTTCAGCCCGGCGATCAGTTCATCACGCGTCAGCGTTGGCACGTGCTTGAGGACCAGGCTGAACGCCGACCGCTCGAACAGGGGCCCGTTGGGCTCCTTCGTCTTGGGATCGCGGACGATGATGCCGCCTTTGGGATCCGGCGTGTCCTTGGTGATGCCGGCGATCTTCAGTGCCGCTGAGTTGACGGTGGCCACATGCCCGCCGCGCCGGATCAGCACCGGATGATCGGGGGCGGCCGCGTCGATCTCATAGCGCGTCGGCAGCCTTCCTTCCGCGAGCTGGCTTTCATGCCATCCGCTGGCGCACTGGATCCACTTGCCGGGCGGAGTAGTCCTGGCGCGCTCGAAAATGGCCGCCTGCACATCCTTGATGGAGCGGGCCGCCGTCAGCGAGACGGCCGCCTCGTTATTGGCGCCCATGACCGTATGGATATGGCTGTCATGAAGACCGGGAATGACGACGCGTCCGCCGGCATCGATGATTTTGGTCTTGGGGCCGGCGAGGTTCTCGACGTCGCTATTGCTGCCGACAGCCAGGATACGGTCGCCCAGGATCGCCAGGGCCTGCGCCCGCGTCGACTTGCCGTCGAGCGTCACGACCGCACCGTTTCGCAGAATCATATCCGCCGACAGCATCTCTTATCCCCGGTATTTTGTTTTGCGGTTCGGTACCGCGGGCAGGACCGCTCGGCCGGACACTCCTTGGCAGAGTGCCCGACTCACGCGGCGTTCTTCAAGAACCGTCTTGGCGGCAATCGGATGGGCGAGGGACTACGCCGCGAGGGCGAGCTCGTCGACCAGTTTGCCTTCTTTGACGACCGTCTTGTTGTCGAGGCTGATCGTGCAGTTGCGCATGGGCAGATCGAAATGCCCCAGCGTATGACGATTGGCGCGCCGGTTCGCACCGGTCGAGAACAGGAAATTGCCGGCGTAGACGCGCATTTCCGTCCCGTGGACATCGCCGCGATCATACATGGTCAGCGAATCCCAGCGGGCGCGCGGATTCATGCCCCAGCCGAGATGCGACGTCGCATAGGCGTTCTTGTCGTTCCAGGCCTCGAAGTAGCTGCGCATCATGTCGGCATCGAGGCTGTTGCCTTCGATCGAGGTGATGAAATCCTTCTCGATCCGCAAGGTGATCGGCTGCTCCAGCATCCGCTTGAAGGTCAGGTTCGCATCGCCCGGCGCCATGACGACTGTTCCGTTCACCGCGCCACCAATTGGATTGGCGACGCACATGCCGCTCGGCCACAATCCAACCATGCCCGGTTTGTCGGAATAGCCGACGGAGCCGTTGCACATCGCGTCGGTCAGGTCGACCGTCAGGTCGGTCCCGGCCTTGGACGTGATCCGCATGGTCTTTGCCGTGCGCATCATGTTTGCGCCGGCTTCGATTTTCGGGCTCCAGGCCAAATCCGGCATCAGGCGTTCCAAAACATCCGGATGCTCATTGCTGATCATCATGATGCGGCTGCCCTTGGCGAGGATTTCCGCGCGTTCGACCGAGTGCAACGTTCCTTCGACCGTGACATCGATCACCGCCGTCGACTCAGACAGCGCGCTGACGACAGGCTTCAGTCTCTGGATGGCATTCGAAGCTCCGGTGGAGCGGATCGCAATGGGAACTTCCTGCTTGGGTGTGGGGAGGACGACGTGAAACGCGCTCACGCCCATGCGCTGCAGGGCCAGCTCGGCAAGGTGAACATTGACCTGACGAGAAAGGGTTTCTGACAGGATCGCCGCGGTGTCGCCTTTCTTCAGCTTGCAAAGCTCGAAGATCGTCGCAAAGCAATCAATCCATTTCGCCTCAATCCGTTCCGTCAACATGTCGCACTCCCTTTGCCTAGAGCGTTGATCACGAAAGGCAATTATGGCCCACCCGGACCTTCGGTGCCAGCCGGTATTTGCAGTTGGCCGGCCCCTAGGTTTGCATCAACCAGGCGGTCCGCCGCGTCGGATGACACGGCGGATCCCGGCCAAATCAGCCGCCGCGCTGCTTCACTAGGTCGAGGGCGACGTCGACAATCATGTCTTCCTGGCCGCCGACCATGCGGCGCTTGCCAAGTTCGACCAGGATCTCGCGGGTGTCGATGCCGTAGGTCTTCGACGCGTTCTCCGCATGGCGCAGGAAGCTGGAGTAGACCCCTGCATAGCCCAGAGTCAGCGTCTCGCGATCCACGCGTACCGGACGATCCTGCAGCGGACGGATCAGGTCGTCGGCGGCATCCATCAACTTGAACAGGTTGCAGCCGTGCTTCATGCCCATGCGATCGGCAACGCCGATGAAGACTTCCAGCGGAGCGTTGCCGGCGCCAGCGCCCATGCCGGCCAGCGACGCATCGACGCGAGTGGCGCCGTGCTGAACCGCCACGATCGAGTTGGCGACGCCAAAACTCAGATTGTGATGGGCGTGGATGCCCATTTCCGTCTCCGGCTTGAGCACTTCACGATAGGCATCGAAACGATCGGCGGCATCCTGCATAAGGAGCGCGCCGCCGCTATCCGTCACGTAGACGCAATGCGCGCCGTAGGATTCCATCAGCTTGGCCTGCTGCGCCAGCGGCTTGGCCGGATACATATGCGCCATCATCAGGAATCCGGCGACATCCATGCCGATCTTGCGCGCGAACTCGATATGCTGCTTCGCAACGTCGGCCTCGGTGCAATGCGTGGCAATGCGTACCGATTTCACGCCAATGTCGTGGGCGCGGTGCAGATCTTCCACCGTGCCGATACCGGGGATCAGCAAGGTCGCGAGCTTGCTCTTCTTGATGACTTTGGCCGAGGCCTCAAGCCACTCCCAGTCGGTGTGGGCGCCAAAGCCATAGTTGAAGCTCGAGCCGGAAAGCCCGTCGCCATGCGAGACTTCGAGTGAGTCGACGCCGGCTTCATCGAGCGCCTTGGTGATCGCGATCACATGGTCGAGGCCGTATTTGTGACGGATGGCATGCATGCCATCGCGCAGCGTGACGTCCTGGATATAGAGGCGTTTGTCGGTCATGCGGCGACTCCCAGGGTGCGTTCGGCAATGCGATCGCCGGTGGCCATCGCGGCCGAGGTCATGATGTCGAGATTGCCAGCATAGGCCGGGAGGTAATGGGCAGCACCTTCGACCTCGAGGAAGACGGAGGTCTTGAGGCCCTCATATTCGCCGACACCGGGAATCTTGAGCTTGTTGTTGCTGCCGAAGCGCTCGAACTGCACTTCCTGCTTCAACCGATAGCCCGGGACGTATTTCTGCACTTCCTTGATCATTGCCTCGACAGAGGCTTTGACCTTGGCTTCGTCGGCCGGCGCGCACAGCGTGAACACAGTGTCACGCATGATGAGCGGCGGCTCAGCCGGAT
>JADMIO010634751.1_pt1 | contig 10759 bp, 10 predicted proteins | sample 8958161 | NCBI WGS metagenome assembly JADMIO01 (sample SAMN16585339, study PRJNA669376) | soil metagenome | isolation source: Crop rotation soil | place: USA: Cullars Rotation, Alabama | collected 2011 | reverse complement strand
CGGTACCTTTCAAACGTCCTGAACAGACGCTGAGTACGGAGCATGGAGACATAGGGCTTGAGTTTGTTGATGTGGACATGAGTGAGAAGGTTGCGACATTCTTGGAGTCAGAGAGGCGTGTCATGGCACAAGAACCGAAGAAGAGAATATTGCCAATATCAATGGAGGTACACTCGGGAATGTGTGACGTGTTTCCAGTTTGGAAGTGTGAGAGGAATTGGAAGCGGTTTTGCAAGAGTGTTGGATTGTTTGGTGGATCATTATTTGCAAATTCCATCCCGTTGATTCAAGATCATGTTGCAGGTGAGAATATTTGCATTTTATTCGAACTGCGCTTCTGTTCTTTTACTGATTTTTTTATATCTCAGTTTCATCTGTTGATCGCATGTCGCAGGATATTGAAATGACTTTGGATGGTTCAAAGTTGTATGTTATCCGTTTCACTCCCAAAAGAAATATAGTTCTAACAGAACTTGAAGGACGTTTTGGTCGTCAAAGGCATATGTTCACCCAGACGCGTCTGATTGCCTGATATATCGCCTTTCATACCATGAATGTGTGATTTCTGGCGTGGAAATAACTCCATTTAAGGCTTACTATCAGATCGGGTTTGTTTATTATGCTTGTAGTTCTCGCGGAAAACTAACGTCGGTTTAAGAAAGCCCATTTTGGCTCCAAAGTTCATGCAAGTTTCTGTTGGATTTGGTCCGTTTCTCTCGCAAATGCATTACCGAAGTAATATAATCGCTGTTCCCCACAGCAGCGAAGCATTCGCGATCACATTCGACGATGAATTTGTTTTTGGAGAGTACCTTAGGATTGATTTATACGGGTGTCATGAAATTTGGCCAACCAACTCGCTCTATTACATTGGTTTGCAATCCGTGCGTTGCCTGGGCGTTCCGCTGTGTCCTCCGCTGGTTTCGGAATTTCAGGACGTCGGACTGAATAACTTTGCGACGATCGCAAGCAGGCTGCTTCCGTCTCGACCTTATCGCCAATGCGAGATATCAATTGAAACGGCATGGCCCATGAATACGCGAGAAGCAGTGCTACGACAATTACTTAATTGCGCCAACGCCGGCGATTTCGGGACGGTATGTGAGATTATTCCGCGCTACGAGGCCCATTCGTGGTTGAGGACGCCGTCTACATTAACCTGGTTTATCAATCATCCAAGAAATTTGGATCATCAATTTGAGAAGGAATATGTGCTTTCTTTACGCAATAATTCCGAGCAGTTTACAGTGTTTGAAGCATGGATGTTTGTTCGCGCGTTTGGTGCACAGGTTGTGCAAATGTTCGATGATTTTAGGGCCTGCATCACCATCACGGAGGAATATGGTGATATTTTGTTGGAGGAAGGTTTGCGTGACTTGGCGATGAAGGTTTACGAGCAGCGATTTGTAACTGAAAAGGTATATTTTTATAAAGATATCTGACACAACGCAGTGCTAAGATTTATTTTGATGGCAGAGTTTTCCGTTGTTGCTCGAAAGGGATATTCGCGCTGCATTTCGAGAAATGGAGATTAGACCTATGTTTGAGTGGTACAATTATCAGGTTTTCTTTGTTGCGAAATGTCTCTGATATGATTTATTTCCCAGCATTCGACTCCTAGAATTGGTGAAAGACTTTGAGCCAAGAAACACGCTGGAGGAATTTTTGCATTTGCTGTTGACTTCCAATCCCAGGTACAGGAATGCTGTCTCGCAAGTATTCGATCCTACCGGAAATGGGCTCGATGAATTCAGCAGAATTTGAGACTGTTGATGATAAGAGATGGGATATTGACCAAATATTGCAAGCAATTGTTTCATTCAAGTTGAGATAATTCATTAATATGCTATTGTACACTTGGCCCGATTTTGGTGATTTTGCATCTCAGCATGTTGAACTCAGGCGGACGCGTTCTTTTTTTAGTTATAGGGAGTCTGCCGCTTGAAAAAATTCTCGCTGCACACGCTGCATTACAAAATAGTACGAGGTAGCTCATGTTAATACTCAATAAATGTCTCAATAAAACTTCGCGCAAAGAAATGATAAATTTAAAGAAATTCAATTACAAACGGCATCCATTCAAGCCTACGAGCGAAACTGCCCGCGCGCGCCGACCGCATTTCTCGAATGACAATCCGCGTACAAGATCGGAGTCGGCAATCCATTCTCACCGCCAAAATATCTTGTAAGCTCCACGGCAGTTCTCAAGCTCACTCTGTGGCCCGTCGAGACATACAAAAACGGCATTTTGTACGATTTCGTTTTCATGACCTGCAAGAGGGCAAGTAAGTAAATAAGTAGAATGATCGATGAAATCATACCGCTCCATAGAGAAAATTGTCGCTGGCGCCGCGCACGGTTTCACTGCTTCCTGGAGTCGATAGCTGCGATATGTAATAATCCATATCCTTTTCCTCAATCTGGTCGCGGATCCAGAGCAAGTTTTTTGCCACTCCGACGGTAGGGATATCTGTTGCAATATAAATTGGTGCTTCTTATACCTCTGAACCTTACTTGCTTCGACTCCAATGTGACTAGCCAAACCAAACTTTCTGAAATGCCACGTCCCGTTCCCTTGTATCATCAACAACTTGCAATAAAAATAAAAAGAAAAAAAAAAAAAAAAAGAAAAAGAAAAAAAGAAAGTCAATCACCCAATGCAATTAAAGAGAATGAAGATTACTTGTGGGTAATACTGAGGATACTTCACTTCAACTTCCTTCAAAATCGCCAAAATCGACGGAGCTTCACGGAATGCCTGGAACCCGGCTCTATATGGCTCCGTAAACACCACCTCGCGCTTGAGATACAAAACGCGATCGCGATCTTGTTCGATTGCAATGCATATTATCGCGTTGTCTCCTTTTACTGCGATGTCGATGCCCGCCACGCGCTCCAGTTTGGGGGCAGTGGGGGATTGCGCGTATGGTGGAGACCAGTCAAATTCGTCGTTCGCGATTAGTTGGCTGCGCAGAGTGTTCTGGATCCTGTAAAATGAAAAGTTAGAGTATGGGAAGATATGAAGGTAAAGCGAACTGAGTCCACGTATCGATTTTTTCACGCGGAATTGATGGCCTGTGGTCGCCGAATCTCTCGTACGCCTGCTTTGTTCCATAACGACCGGATTCAATAGATCTGCGCGGTCTGCTGTAGTTTGATCCCACAGTGCTGGAAGACGGGTTTCGGTTGACCACGGAGACTTTGGGGGCAGATTGATTAGATCTACTAGAAGCAGCGTAGTCGGGCTTGTAGTGAGAGGACCTGTTCGACATTTTGAGATTCGCGGGCGTGTGACGAAAGTCGATGCAGTATCTTTATGCCTACTGTTTGAAATTTTTCACACGGATATATGACCCTGGGAATTTTCCGATGCTCGCACTTTTGGCTAAGTGATGACCATCGTTTTCCCCACAGTGAAGATTCCGCTGGCGGAAATATTGGAATAGAAGCAGCAAGTATAGATCAAAAGCGATCGGTTCTTCAGTGATTTCAGTGATTTCCGCATTTTCTCAATGATGTAAGAGCTTGTCTGGGGTGGCGCTATTTCATCGGAAAAACCCGACAATTCGGCCAAAAATTTCAGAAACAGCGATTCAGAGTTTTTGATCCAGCATGAAAAGATGGGTCGACTTTCTTCAAAACGTAAACTTGAATTATTGCAGCAGACCGCCAAGAATTGAAACAAATACACAAACTTCCTAGAAGAATGTGATGACTCAAAAAAGAACTAACTTGAGAAGTGCTAGAGTCTAAACTTCGATACCGCAACGAGGTTTCCAGAAAAAATTTGTGGGTCATTATCAGTTCACTTCGATGCTCCTTTAGGCGTCATTAATTCTTAGCAGCTTCTTTCAGTCGATAAAAAAATTGTCATCGTGTCCAGCCAAGGAAATACAAACCAAGCATACTGGACGGGAATTGCTGTTGGATAATGGGAGACAAGTCGTCAAGAATAAAAGATCTTCCGTTCAACAGATTAAGAGATCCCAACTTCCAAAAATGTCGACAAGCTCAACCACTGCCGTAAACGTCCTCACCAATGCAGTAGGACTCGACTCCTGGCTCTCGAAACTCTTTGGCGACCTCCAAGAGCGCAAATTGGAACACACCATGAATGATGCGTACTTTGACGAAGAAAAGAATCCTGGCGTAACCCTCGTAGAATACCAGGCTGAACTCGCCGCCAACGCCACAATCCCGCGAGTCTACTCAAAGAAGCATTCGAAATTCTACGCATTTGTCATGTGTCGCAAAGATGACCGAATCTTCCCTGGAAGCGAGTTTGAGAACATTCGCGGGCTGAACCTGATTAAGGAGCGGTGCAGTGCCGAAATCAAGACTGGGATCGACAAAGATACGATCTTCATTGCATCAGCAATTGACAAGGTGAAGAAGAGTTTCGATACCGCACACACCGAAGAGGAACACGAAGCGGTCCTCACTGATTGGTTCAGTTTCAGTTTATTGCCAAATGAACACATCGATGCCTATGTTCAACGTTTCCTCAAGATCTACGACAAGATGGTTGCCTGTACAACTCTTAGTGAGAATCCGACGTTCGGGATCGAAATTCTTCAGAAGCGAGCAAAGACAGTTCTTTGTAACGGATTACCAGATGAAATCTTCGGAACCCAAAAATTTAGTTTGGGAGAACTCACGGAAACCACCGCAACCATGGCACAATTCACAGCTGCTGTGAAGAAATCAGCCAAGTATTGCAACTACCACCCTGAGAAGCCAGTTGAATCACCGAAGCCCGTACCACCAGCCCCCTTTCCCGTTGTACCAGAGAGACCAGTTGTGGATCCGTCACTTGCAGCCCTAACTGCTCTCAACAATCACCTCATGGCGATGTTAACTGGTGGCTTCCCTCAGCAACAGAATCGCGGCTACGTTGCACCTACTCCGTTTCGAGGAAACCAAGTGGCCCCATTTGCACCTTATCAGAATGCGAATCGTGGGAAGGGTGGCACACGTGGAACTCGGGGTCGAGGAGGATCCACGAGAGGTGGCTAAGCAAATTCATATCTAGGTCGGGATGCGAATGACCAAGTCAAGGCTCATCGAATCAATGTTCAGTCTCAACAACAATTAGTCTCCAAAGTTTTTTGTTCCCGTTGCAATGGTCAAGGTCATGTCGACAATCAATGCACGTCGCGTCTTGGAACGGATAATATGTTTAGGTACAAAGGCTCGTGTCATGCGTGTTACGGAACTGGACATTCGGCGATGATTGCCCAACTCAGTTTTATGATCCTGCAAATAACTCGATTTATTGTAGTACTACGATGTATCAACCACTGCAACATCTCGCCCCACCATCTCCGCAGCAACTGCAACAGGAACAGCAGTTGCCGCAAAACCAACCTCAACCTCGACAATTTTTTTAGATTGCCCGGCCTGGAGTCGGGCGTTCTTGAATCTAGTTGAAGAAGATAAAGTCCCTGTAAACCCGAAACCGCCGCCTCCACCAACCTTGACGTCACATCCCTTCATTGTCGACAGTAGTTCAAATCAGGTCTGCATTCACGATTTCAAATACTTCGAACCAAGCACCTTCCGGAGAAGTCAGTTGCAAATTGGAACATCAAATAGCAAGGCACCACCGCTGATTTCAGAGGGTACAGGCACTGCTACTGTGACTTTTATCAACAACGTCACGATGACATTCAGAAATGCTCAGTACTGTCCGAACTGCCCTGTCAATATTATCAGCACAAACGGCATTGAAGAAAACAAGTTCTGGTTCACTTCTGCAAAATTGCAGGCCGGTGCAGTGTGTACCATGAGACAGATAAATCGCCTGATACTGAAAATGACCCATTCGTCTTTGAAACATCGAAAAAGTTCGGTTTATACTGGATTCCAATCCCCGATGTCAACCCCTCTTTGTCAAGCCTTGCCATGTTAGCCAATGCGTATTTTAATCGATTCCCTGAAAAGCTCCCTAGTGAAATTAAAGGTAAACAATATTTCTTTTACTTTATTCATATTTCCTGCATCCCTCGTTGTGTACCTTATGTAACTTCAGACTTTATCTGAGTTGTGTTGGTGTCATAATTAAAAAATGGGCAATGTAAAACTGTGCATGAGATATACTGAGAATGAGCATACATTGAGAACGAGCACATATTGAGAACGAGCATATTGAGAACGAGCATATATTGAGAACGAGCATATATTGAGAACGAGCATATATTGAGAATGAGCATATATTGAGAACGAGCATATATTGAGAACGAGCATATATTGAGAACGAGTATATATATATTGAGAACGAGCATATATATATTGAGAACGAGCATACATTGAGAACAAGCAAATTAAGAGAGCACCCTGAGGCACGCTGTGCAATTTTATCCCCTTCCCTCACCTCCCCTCATTCATTTTTGCTCTGTTTTTACTTCCATCCTCCTTAATTACTGCACTGTGATTCTAAATCTCTACATCTAGCTGAACATAAAATCGTTGAGGAAGTGTTAATCAAGAAAGATCTCGAACTTTACATGTTACAACATGCACGCCTTGGACATCTTGCTGACTCTCGCCTCGATTTTATGCAACGGCACAACACTGCCTGCGACCTTCCCCCAGTGAAGCTTTTCAAGAATTTTAATATGCGATGTGATATTTGCACTGTTGGCTCACGTAACCGTGCTCCATTCCACTCATCTCGCGAAAAAGGGGTAGACATAATCCAAATGCTACATTTTGATGTCGCAGAAATTAGTCCCCCACATTTGAAGAAATACTACTATGCCCTCGTCACTGTCTGTCAGGCTACAAGATACTCCTGGGTTCGACTTCTTGAAAACAAAAGTGATGCTCTGGTTGAAGGTACTATACATGATGCATAATAACACTTAGGACACTATATAAACTTCAATATTGTAGGAATCAAGCTTATCGAGAGTTTGGAGGCGCTACATGACCGCCGTGTTCGCATCGTTCGTTATGATAATGGAGAATTGAAATCTATTGCCTTTGGGCGTGACTCTAAGAATATCGTGATTGAGCCTTGCCCAAGGAAAACCCCAGAGATGGATGGTATGGCTGAGCGACACATTCAAACAATCACCAACATGACTCGTTGCCTCCTTGCTCATGCAAGCAATATTCCACATGAATTTTGGGGATATGCATTTCGACATGCAAATTATGTGAAAAACCTTTTACCAATTACCTCTCTTGGCTTGTTGTCTCCACACGAAGCCCTCTTTGGACACCCACCTAGTGTATCACATCTTCGCGTTTTTGGCTCGGCTAGTCTCTATCACCTTGAGATCTCGGATCGGTCACTAAAATCTGCGAAGTTTGAGAAGCGAGCAGCAGCAGCTATCTACCTTGGGGCGGTCTCTCGCGATTTGTGCTATCTTCTGGACTTAAAATCTATGCAGCTGATCATTCGTCGTCATGCAGACATTGTATTCAATGAATTTTATTTCCCTCCTCTTGACAACTATAAATCCACCGTACTGACTGATTCGACTTTCACTGCATCGGACCTACCAGAAATGACCCCGCAGGAATTAGCACTCATGGACGTCCGGATAGGAGTACATCTCGAGAACAGGAAGCGCTATTCTGAGTCACCACTAGAAAATTTAGATTTATTGAAGCGGAAGTACATCCCTGTGAGTGAACGCAATCTTTCACTCAAGCGAAATACCCTGGTAGATCTGCATCAACGAACAAGACCTTGCGAGTTGAACAATCATCCAATACAACATCCTCAACATCAAACTTCCCCTTGCCTGTGCAAAATTCTTCGCCCATTGAGGAGCTGGGTCATCTGGATATTCAAACCATGGAGGATAACCACGGTTCTGCTGTCTTGGAAGATGAAGTCTCCACTTCACCATCGGATGAAGTAAACTCAGCCCCAGATATCGATAGTGAGGCTAATTGCAAGACGAGAGCAGAATTGTTTCAATCTGAAGTTGAACCCCATCTCAAGCATGTCTTCAAGGAAACAATAACTCGATCTGGCCGTGCCACAAAATTATCGTCTAAAGCTCAGAATGCTCTTGAGAGCATCGAATCCGATATTGCATCATTATTTACTGCTCTGCCTCCTGATACTCTCGATTGTGAAATGGCTTTCCAAGAAGATGGGTGCGAACACCTGGCATTCATGACAGTGGCATTCATGATGTCTGGATTACTCCCAAGTGAAATCGACCCTCCTAATCGCAAGGCTGCCATGAACAGTCGATTTCGAAATGAGTGGCTGGAAGCAGAGGTTGCAGAAATCAAGAATCTGCAAGAGAACGGCACGTACAACAAGATTCACGTACCAGTTGAAGATCAACAACGCATGGACATCATCGATAGCAAATGGGTGTATAAGATCAAACTCAAACCTGATTTCACAATAGAGCGATTCAAGGCACGGTTGGTTGCTCGTGGTGATAAGCAAGTGTATGGTGGAAACTATCTTGAGACGCATGCCCCAGTCACACGGCGAGACACTTTCCGCTGGCTTATTGCACTTGCAACTGCCAAAAAATGGGTAATGAAAGCGATTGATATCACTGGCGCGTATCTCAATGGCATCTTGAAGACTCGGATACTGCTGCGCCCCCCTGAAGGTTACCGCAATATTCTCACCCTTATACTCGAACTACTGAAAGGTCTCTATGGCCTAAAGCAGGGCGGTCGAGTGTGGTGGCTAACATTGAAAGAATTTTTACTGGTATGCGGATACCTTCAAAGCCGAGCAGATCCCTGTGTATTCATGAAGCACGAGGGCGGAAAATCAGTCTATATCGCAGTTTATGTTGATGATATCACCTTCTTTGGCGATGAGAGTCTCGTAGATGAGGCAATTAGTGCATTGAAAAAGGAGTACAAACTTCGTGATTTGGGTGATTTAACATTCTGTCTGACAATGCAGATTGAACTATCGGAAAACGGCACTTTCCTTCATCAGCGCAAATACATCCAAACGATTTTGGAGAAGTTTTCAAAGGAAATCAACAATCAGACAGCACCAACCCCTCTGGACCATCGCCAAAAGTTCCATCTGACTGCCTTGCCTGGTGAACCAAAGTACGATGCAGTCTTGGACAAACCTGAAGATCAACACCGCTACCAAGAAGCACTCGGATTGCTTAACTATGCCGCTGTCAACACTAGGCCGGACCTTTCCACTGCAGTCAGCTATTTGAGTGGATTCGCCAGTAATCCATCGAAGCCACACATGGATGCTGTGATAAGAATTCTTCGCTATCTCAACGGCACTGCTACATATGGCCTTTACTACCAATCAGACCCTGCTGTCATCCCTTCTTGCTATGTGGACGCTGCTCATGATGTTCACCCCAATGGGCGATTCCAAATCGGATACATTATTCTAATGTGTGGCGCACCAATCTCCTGGCGATCCACCAAAATTCCTAGTGTTGTAATCTCCTACATGGAAGCGGAATATTTTGCCATCAGTGAAGCCGGTCGGGAAATAAAAGCACTGTGGAATCTTCACGAATCTTTCCGAATTCCCCTACAAGACCCGATCGACATTTATGAAGACAATGAAGCAGTCATTTCAATGTGCCTCAGCGATACTTATACAGAAAGATCCAAGCACATCGATCTACGACACCACTATATTCGCGAACTGGTTGAGAAGAATATCGTTGCCATTCAACCAATCAGATCGCAATACCAGATCGCCGATGGCTTGACTAAAGGAAAAGGACGTTCCCTATTTCGGGCTTTCCGCGATCAAATTGGAGTTCGTAGTTTTATTCAAACTTAATTAGTTTTTTTTGACTTATCTATATTTTAAATTGTTTTGGCGGGAAGGAGCGAATGTTTGGGGGGGCTGTTGGATAATGGGAGACAAGTCGTCAAGAATAAAAGATCTTCCGTTCAACAATTGCGTGGATGAAGATAACGATGAAGAACCATAACCTGGCCCACAATATGAAATATGTGCAGCACAAAGCATATGGGCGATGCTCGAGATGTCATACCCAAGAGTGCCTCGAGCGTGAAGTCGCGGCCCGGCAAAATGCTTGACAGTGGGTTTCTTTCAATTTTACTTTATGGCTGTGCAACTAATTACAGTATACACCTGTCACAAATCTGCATGTTCGTCGATAATATATTAATAATATCAGTTCAGGTATCAATCCTGATTCCTGCCAATTATTCATTCGTCGTAGCGCTGGCTTGGTGGTAAACGCGACACACCTCGTTACTGTAATACAGTACCATTGTTTGTTGGCTGAACCTCTGCGATTTGTATTGGTTATTGGTGGATCGCCTGGATTCGGTCACGCAAACTGGGAGGGATCATTTTGCTTGAATAGTTTCACATTAGCGTTATTTTTCTTTTTTTTCTTATCGACAGATTTATTTGTCGAAAATTCATTAAATATCTATCGAGCAGTGCAAATCACTCTTGCTCAGTCCTTCTTTCTGTAGGCTTACCAGTGACATGACGATGAAGTAACGAGTTGTGAGTATCTGGAGATTAGCCTTTCAGGTGCTCATAGAAAGTATTGTATTTACCAACATAATGTACAGGTGGAAAAATTTTGCATTCGACGGTTGATGTACCCTTCAAATCTTCTGAGAACATCAATTTCGAGTATCGACAAGAATCGGTGGTTGCAAATTGAAAATGGGTGTTGGGATTTTTGCGCCCCTAAACTGACTCGATGGCCCGATGTAATGAACAAATACGGCGTATCTGCCTCGCCAGGTTCTGGACGTTTTAAGGAAATGCAATTTTGCCATAACTAAAGGGATC
>JADMIO010107681.1_pt1 | contig 10759 bp, 10 predicted proteins | sample 8958161 | NCBI WGS metagenome assembly JADMIO01 (sample SAMN16585339, study PRJNA669376) | soil metagenome | isolation source: Crop rotation soil | place: USA: Cullars Rotation, Alabama | collected 2011 | reverse complement strand
CCTCCGCCATATTCGCCGCGCGGGATCGTGCCTTCAAAATCAAGATATTCGATCGGATGGTCCTCCGTTTGAAATCCAGTATGGGTTTGGTCTTGGGTTAACGGAATTCCCTTCGGCACCGCCCAGGATTTCAGCACGTCGTGCATTTCCAGGCGGAAATCGTAATGCAAATGGCTCGCCGCATGTTTCTGCACGACGAACCGCCGGCGGCTGCCTTGCCGGCTGCGAGCCGGGACGTCCGGGGCCGGTTCGTTAGTCCGCGAGAAATTCCGTTTGGCGTCATACTCGCGCAAGGCGGTTGGCGTCGCCTCTTTGCGGCGGTCTCGGGCCGGGCCGGATCTGGCGGCTTTCGAACGGCGCGACCGGTCGGAGCTAACGAATACGGAAGGCAGCTTCTGTTTCAGCTTCAGCACCGGCGCGAACAAATCGCCGCTCCGCTTCAATCGTTCGATCGCCTCGGGCGGACCGAACTCGAGTTTGGTCGCATCCGATTTCTTCAGCGCCAGAGTTAATTCCAGCCACGTCACCGGCATTGAAACGTAGGGCCGCGGACGTTTTGCGCGCAGCGAATAAACGCCAACGGTTGTTTTGTGATCGGCATTCTGGCTCCAGTCGATGAACACCTTCCCGACGCGAAGGTTCTTTGCCATGTCGGCCACGATTTCGTTAGGGTGATTTTTCTCCATCAGCTCCGCGACGGCGCGGGCAAAGGGTTGGGTTGAGTCGTAGGTCACTGCCGTGTTAAGCGGGATGTAGACCTGAATGCCCTTCGAACCCGATACCTTGGCGAAGGATTTCAGCCGGAGCTTTCCGAGCACGTCGCGCAGGCGCAACGCGACCCGGGCGCAATGTAGAATGTTGGTCCCCTCACCTGGATCAAGGTCGAACACCACATGAGTGGGGACGTCGATCTGCGGAACGCGATGCAGGAACGGATGTAATTCGAGCGCAGCGATGTTCGCCGCCCAGAGCAGCGTTTGAAGATCGTTAATTAGGACGTAATCGATCGGCGGCCCGGGCTCGTGCCTTGGCACCGGGAAAGTCTTCACCCAAGCTGGGGTGAAGCCTGGCGCATTCTTTTCGTAAAACGCGTCGCCGAACACTCCGTTTGGAAACCGCTTCAGCGTGACTGGCCGGCCGCGAAAATGCGGAAGGAGAAAACGCGCGACCTGCCGATAATAATTTACGACATCGGCTTTGGTAAATTTGCCGCCGGGATACAAGATCTTATCCGGACTCGAGATTGCGAGCTTGGCCGGAACATCGCGTGAGGATTTCGCTCGAGATTGCGATTTAGATTTCGATCGCGATTTCGGAGGGCGCGCGAGCGATCTCGCCGTGGTCGTTCGTTTTCGACTCGGCATACACCAACCTATCGCACCTAACGACCGCAGCTGATGCATAAAACAAGCTGACTGCTACTATCGTTGCCGGTGGAACGCGATCTCCGAGCGCGTTGCTAGTGTGCCCGGTGAAACGCGATCTCCGAGCGCGTTGTGAAAAGTCAGGCGCGGATACGCACAAATATCTCCTACCAACGTGCCCGGAGGTCACGTTCCACCTCGCAAGCATTTCTCATCAACGTGCCAACGATCACGATCACGATTACATTCCACGTTTGATGATCTAAAACATTCCCTGATTCGGGCTCAGGTTTTGTATTACCTAACCATGCGAGCGCGCTCCGATTGTGTCGGCGAATGATTCCCGGTAAACATTCAATCATTGATGAAACCGAAGCGAATGGATCTCGAGAGAAAGGCGGTCGAAGAGCGAATCGAGCTCTACTATGCCGCGCATCCGGGCGGTCCGGCCGCGGTTCGTCGTCCGCAGATCTCGAAACAGGGAAGTGTCTGGGTGGCCTTGTTAGGGCCTAACATTCAACAGGGCGTGGTCGGAATCGGTTCGACCGTGGAAATGGCCCTGCGCGCGTTCGACGTGCAATATCTGAATCGATTACACCCGATGGCGGCGTGAAACGCGCGCGCGGGAGCCCGGAGTTATAGAGGCTAAGGTGGAACGCGATCTCCGAGCGCGTTGCTAAAAGTCAGGCGCCGATAGGCGCAAATATCCCGGACCAACGTGCCCGGAGGTCACGTTCCACCTTAGCGATCCGACGCCGAAAATGGCGGCGCAATCTTCCGCATTTAGACACGTTCCAACTTGGCGACGTCGCGCCGAATTGTTAGCATCCCTCCCCTTTGACACTTTATCGCGGATTTCCAAAACGCTTGCACCACAACGTTCCAGCCTGGGTCGAACAGGGCGCGCTGTTTCATATCCGCATCGCGTTGGATCGATCCGCGACAAAACCACAAGCACAAGCACAACCACAACGGCTACTTACAAACGCCGATCTTGGCGCGACGTTGCTCAGTTCCGCTGAGCTCTATCATGACCGGCAACGATGGCATATCGGTCTGTTCCTGCTTATGCCGGATCATCTTCATGCGTTGCTGGCGTTTCCGTCTCAAGAATCGATGAGCATGGTTATCGGCGACTGGAAACGTTTCCAGAATTCGCGGCGCGATGTCGTGTGGCAGGAAGGTTTTTTTGATCATCGATTGCGCGATGATGAGTTAGGCCAGGAGCTGGAGAATAAAGCCAATTATATTCGCAACAATCCCGTCGCGGCAGGTCTGTGTGCCAGGCCGGAAGATTGGCGGTGGAAGATCGATTTGCTGGCTCCCTAGGTGGAACGCGATCTCCGAGCGCGTTGCTGAAGTCAGGCGCCGATAGGCGCAAACATTTTGTACCAACGTGCCCGGAGGTCACGTTCCACCTCGCTCCGCTGTTAGGCACCGACAGGCTGCAGATTCCCCACCCAAGACCTAACCAATCAGTGGAGCTAACCACCACCCGGCGTATGTTTACATTCAAATTCAAAACGCTTTCACTGCGAGCATCGCTCGCCCTCGTCTCGGTTCCCGGCTTCTCAAGAGCGACTTACGCGCACTCCCGCCGTATTGTCTTCCGACAATGGCCGTGGCTTATCTCCTTCCCCTTAGACGTATGCGTCAGGCGACGTTCTTCTCGGCGACTGCTCTGTTAGCGGGTTGTGTCAGTGAACAGGTTACCTACCAGCGCGATCTAGAGCCAAACCATATCTCTCGAAATGCGCGGGCGATATTCGCAAGCGATGGTCCCGAGATCGCTCGACTCATGGCGCATCGCACCAACCAGCCGATTATCTGCGTTTGCGCCGGCCAGGGCAAAGCCCGCGATCTACTATTCGTGTACACAGCTTACATCGGCGCCCATGATCGAGGCGATTACGGATCGTTCACCCTCCAGAAGCTTGACGGACAGTGGAAGGTTCTCAAAGGCGGTACCGACCTGGATCCCATTTTCGCGTGTATAGATTGCCCTCGTGATGGCTAAGACGTCTAACAAGCGCTGCAGCCAAACCGCTGGCCGCGCAGAATTTTCACATGCCAATTTCAACAATCAGAGTCGCTGCGGTTCGTCCCGCCATCCACGGCACCTCGATTCCCAATCTCGCCTCCCAAATGCCCTGGATGCACTCGCTATGCCCCCAAGGTCGATAAGTAACCTCCCATCGCAGAGTTTTTTGCTCCCGCGGCCGATATCTCCCGTCGTAGAGTTGGCTCCTGCCAACGATTCATCTTCATCTCGTTAGACTTTAGTTTCGTTACCTGTTTGCCGGAAAGTGCTCAATGATTACACAAACTTCCAATCCGTTGCCGCGTCGGCCCTCCCGGGTCGCCAGTTGGGCGGCAATCGGCAGTGGCATTCTCGGGATCATTGCCTTCGTCTGTCTCATAACGTTTTTGGTGATGAGATTATCCGGCGGAAATGAACAGACTTATCAACGGCTGATTAAAGGCCATGACCTTGCCCTCATTCTGCAGACGCTCGGCCTGATCCCGGTGGCCTTTGCCCTTCGCGCGGCTGTTCGCCAGAGCGCTCCCTACTTGAGCACGGCCTGGGTCGCTCTGGTCGTCACAGGTATCTCGCTCACCGTGGTCTTTCTGCTGCTTAGCTTTGCCCGCATCGTGGCCGATGTAATCTATATGATCCCGCAGGGTCTCATCGGGATCTGGCTCATCGCGATGTGCCGGCAACCCCAGGCGCGCAACTTTTCACGCGGCCTGAGGCGGCTCGGGACCGTCGCAGGATTCGGTCTCATCCTCGCGGCGGCCTACCCTGTCGGGTATTTCTTATTCGTCGATCCGTCCATCTTTCACGGCCCGATATCGGATGATGTCCCGCCTCCTGCCGGGACGGAGACGGCTAACGTAATTTTTCACCTGATGCTGGCCGTCGGAACGTTCACCGGGTTCGCATTGTATCCGCTGTGGACAGCCCTGCTCGGTCGCAAGCTTCTCAAGGCAGAGGGGTGATTCCGGATGTGGCGTGGCGGCGATAAACGTTTAACCGGGCGATGGACTACCTCGAAAGCGTTCAGGATGTAGGCTCCACTTGAGATGACGTGCCCGGTTGCACTGATTCAGTCGCGCGACTCGCGCGGCCTTTGGCCTAACGTCTGTGTCATGGCTGGCCGGGCCGTTACATCCCGTGCGATGCGCGCCACAGTTTACCCGCCGGCGGCGGCTCCGGTTGGTCGATTGATTCGAATGTTCGCATGCTCAGCCTACTGCCTAAGGTCCATGTCGGGCCGCTTCCGGGGGCTCCGTTCCCAATTTTTTTTCTCACGACTGCACTGGATGCGCTTCGCAACGCAATGCTCGACATCGTGTTTTCAACCAAAGGAGAGTCGTTGGCTTCCCTGAGTACGTCGCTAGGCTCGGCACCTCCTGCGGCAAAGTTCGCTCCCTGGAACGCCCCCGTCGTAGAGTTGGCCCCTGCCACCGGTTCATCCTGCTCTCGTTAGGTGCGGCTCGCGTTCCCTGGAGCGAAGACGCATGGAGAAGTCCGATTGACCCGGCAAACGCCCGCCGATATGCTGACGTTTCGGCTGCTACGCGTTTGTAGTCTGCTCGACCTCCATGAAAATCTTTAGCCTCTCCCATCTGCTTGAGTTGGCCACGAAGCTCCCCGACCCCGCCCAGTTTCACAGTGCTGAGCGGAATCGCAGTGCGATCTTTCGGATTCCAGTGCCCGATTGGGATGCCGTTCGGGATGCAGATCATCCGGACCGCGAGTTTGACGCACACGAAAACGCTTTCGTCGAGTTCGAGATCGTTCATTGGAGGAATACCAAAGGTGTAAGTGCGCCGCGCTGGGTGTTGCGAGGGTTAGTGGCGATGTGAGTCATGCGCTCTCGGTCCCGATAGTCCGGCAGCGCCTAACCAGACTAATAAAGCTAACACCACCGACCCCGTCTTACTAAATGCTGCGCCCGGTCATTAGCCGCTTTTAACTGTTGGCAGCCGACCGATGAAAATTCTGGCGTCGAGCTGAGGCCTTATATATTAAGGGCGAAATAGCGACCTCCATGCAATTGCTTACCCAAAAAATCACCGACCGTCTGCAAGACCACAAATCCTGCACGATCTTCGAGGCGGACATCGATCGCGTTTGGCCGCTCTCCGCGACCGAGCGTCAGCTCCGCGAGCAGCGGCATACTTTGATCCACGCATTCGCGAAATCGCACGGCTGGTCCGCCACCATCCGTGACCCTGGGATGCGCGTCGTCTTCCGCAAACTCGATCCTAACGAAACCGACAAATCGCCTACCTTGGCGAAAGCTGGTTAAACGTCGCGGGGGACGCTGGCCTTCCCAGGGCGGCTCCCTTTTCTCCCCGGCCAATACCAGGACGGCGAAAGAACGGACTCAAAGAAAATCGCCACCCCTCGGCGCTAGCCCGAATTTGCGCCCTATATATATAGGGCGGCCGCGCGCCCGCACCCTCAGGGGGAGTGCGCAATCCTGGCGGCGCTCCGTTCTGCGCACCAAGGCTTGAAGCCGGGCGTTTTTGGTTGGTGAAATGCGTTGTCGCGCACCATTGATAATATTGTTGACGGCGCAATGATTACCCCCGTGGGTATTGATCGTTTTGCGAAAAGCCATGGCGTGGAAAAAGGCAAGACATCCGGGTAAAAGTCGCGCTGAAAGTGGCCAAGGCGCAGTCCATCAAAGGAAACTCGCCCGGGGCAACACCGAAACCGTCGGCAACAACATTGGTAAATCGGCTCGGTCTGCCAGCCGGCCCGACCGGAAGAGGCGACCTGCGGCCAGGGATCGCAGCCCGACACCGGAATCGTTGTCGGGCATGATGGCGAGATTTCCTAACAAATCGAGGAACGGCGGGAATGGCGGTTGCGCGAAACCCCAGGTGCGTCGGCCGTCGTCCCGACCGATGACCGAGCTTGAACAGGCCATTAAGCGTTATGTCGAAATGTTCGATTTCGCGCCGGTGGCGTATGTGACCCTCGATCGGAATGGTCGAATCGAAGAGTTGAATCTCGCCGCCGCCGAGCTGTTTGGCCGGTCGCAAACCGGATTAATTGGGCGTTCGTTGTCCGAGTCGGTTTATCCGACCGACGCCGCGCTGCTGCAAAACCATCTGAAGCGTTGCCGGGCTAACGAATCGAAAGTGGAAACAGAATTGCGACTGACGGCAGCAAAGGGCGGAATCATCAACGCGCGGTTATCGAGCATGCTCGGCGGTGGACCCCGCGGCACCAACGGCACTGCGCTGTATCAGACGGCTATTTTCGACCTCACCGAGCGCAAGCGCCATGAGGCGGCGCTCCAGACATCGGAACAGCGTTTCCGCACCTTGTTCGATCTGGTTCCGCTGGCGGTTTACGCGTGCGACGGCGACGGCGTCATTCGCGAGTATAACAAACGCGCAGTGGAACTGTGGGGCGGCGAGCCGGCCCGGAACGGGCGGTCCTCGAAATTTTGCGGCTCGTCCAAAATGTTTTATCACGACGGTCGCCCGATGCGACACTCGGAATGTCCAATGGCAAGGGCGTTGGCCGGCGAGAGTCTCGGCGCCAAAGACCTGGAGATCACCATTGAGCGACGGGACGGTGAGCGACGGAATGTTATTTCGTCTCCGCGGGTCCTAAAGAACGAAGCCGGCCGGACTGTCGGGGCGATCAACTGCCTCTATGACATCTCCGAGCGAAAGAAAACGGAGACCGCGTTGGCCCAGGCCGCGCGTCGTCAGCAGGCGCTGTATGAGTTCGGGCAGCGGCGGCAGGAAGCGCACTCGATTCGCGGCGTATGCGCGGCCGCGCTCGAAGCCATTATGAATGCGGCACGGTGCGATCGGGCCGCGGTTTTGTTGATGAACGAAAATGGTTCCATGCGGTTTGTCTGTTCGCGCGGCCTCTCAAGAGCCTACCGCGACGCGGTGGAGGGACATTCGCCGTGGAAGGCAACGACCAAGAAACCGCAGCCTATGTGCATCAGCGATATTAAATGGGCGGACATCCCGGAGGAGTTGAAGCGATCCATGCGAACCGAAGGAATTCGAGCCGCGGCGTTCATACCGTTGATCAGGGAAAGCAAACTGGTGGGGAAATTGATGACCTACTATGACGTCCCGCACGCTTTCAGCGATAACGAGTTAAGCTTCAGCCTGACTCTTGCCGGCCATCTGGCGCTTGGCCTGGAACAAAAGAAAGACGCGGACGCCTTGCGCGAATCGGAGGAGCTGCACCGCGCGCTCGTTAGGCAAACAGCGGTCGGAATGGCCCGGACCAATCTCAAAAAGAAGTTCGTGTTCGTGAATCGCAAGTTTTGCGAAATGCTCGGATACGAGGAATCGGACCTGATCGGGAGAACCATCATCGATATCACTCATCCCGACGACATCGCGGAGAGTGAACGCCTGTTTCGCGCGCTGGCGAAGAAGACCCAGCCCTACCGGATCGAGAAACGGTATATGCGAAAAGACGGCTCGACCTTTTGGGTTTCGGTCAGTGCTTCGCCGATGCGGGATGCCGACGGCAGAACGTGCGGCGCAGTCGCGGTCATTCTCGACATTCATTCCCAGAAGAAAGCCGAACTGGCGCTGGCCGAGTCGAAGGCGCATTTGGAAACCCGGGTCCGGGAACGCACGGCCGAGCTTCTTGCCGCAAACGAGGAATTGCAGAACGAGATCGCCCAACGCAAGCGGCTCGAGAATGAGGTGCTTGAAATCAGCGACCGGGAACAGCGCCGGCTCGGCCAGGATCTCCACGACGGCCTTTGCCAGCACCTGACCGCGATCGGATTCATGGCCCGTGAAATGAGCTCGCGCCTACGGAATAATCGCCTGGTCACTCCCGATGAAATGGAAAAGATCTGCGAGTTCCTCAATGAAGGCGTGGCCGAAGCCCGAACCGTTGCCCGCGGCCTGCACCCGGTCGAGATGGATACGGTGGGATTTACGACCGCGATACGGTCGCTGTTACATCGGCAATCCGCGCTCCCTTACCGGTTGGACATGGACGACGATCTGACAATCGACAACGCCGACCATGCGACAAATTTGTATCGAATTGTCAGGGAGGCAGTGATTAATGCAAACAAACATGCTCGCGCGAACGAATTAGTAGTTAAAATGCGCGCGACCCCCAAGCAGGTTGAGGTTAGCGTGACAGACGATGGAATTGGCCTTAGTGAACCCAAAATTGAAAGCTCTGGTTTAGGTTTCCATATCATGGAGTATCGCGCGAGGTCGATGGGTGCGAGGTTGGAGATCAGTGCGATCCAACCCCATGGCACCCGGGTAGCCTGTTATCTTCCACGCAAATGAAAACGCGGGTTAAATCGTCCAAGTCTGCCAAACCGGCCGCCGGCAAAATGCCGAAAGCGAACGGGGCCGAATTGCCTGACATCGTTTCCCCGCCCAAGCCGCCATCGGCCAACGCGATCCAGATCGTGGTCGTGGATGACCACCCACTATTCCGGCACGGCCTGGTCCAGTTGCTTAATTCCGACGAGACGTTGTCCGTTTGCGGTGAAGCCAGCAGCGCGCCGGAGGCGTTGACGCTGATTCGCCGGGTGAAGCCCGACCTGGTGATTGTCGACCTCGGATTAAAGGGGCCTAACGGATTGGAGTTAACGAAATCTTTGCGCGCGGAGTTGGGCAAAGTGCCGGTGCTGGTGTTGTCGATGCATGACGAGCCGACATACGCCGTGCGATCGTTGCGCGCAGGCGCGAATGGTTACGTCACCAAACAGGAGGCACTCGATAGCGTGCTGGGCGCGGTGCGCGAGGTCATCCAGGGGCACACCTATCTCAGTCCCGGTATGGCCAGCGAAGTCATCAGTAACGTCGTGTTGTCCAAACAGGAACCGGGGTCGGATCCGACGTCGACGTTGACCGACCGCGAACTCGAGATTTTGGAACGGTTAGGCAACGGCGAGGAAGTGAAGACGATTGCCACCGCGTTGCATCTGAGTCCGAAAACGGTGGAAACGCACCGGGCGCATATCAAAGAAAAATTGAAGCTGGCGAACGCGCGGCAGGTCGCCCGTTACGCGGTTCAATGGGTCAGCGCCCGCACCGAAGCCTAATTTCGCATGGCTCGAAGCGGGACGAAGCGAAAGCGGATTGTGATCATCGACGATCACCAGCTGTTGCGACAGGGGCTGGAACGGTTGCTGGATTCAACCGATGAATTTGTGGTGTGCGGCCAGGCGGGGGACGGTTCTGATGGACAAAAAGTGATTCGCCGCGAGAAGCCCGATGCGGTGATCGTCGATGTCGGTTTGCCCGACGTCGATGGGATTACCCTCACTAAACAGCTCACGGCGGAGCATCCCAAGTTGCCGATCGTTATTCTATCGATGCATGAGGAGCGAACTTACGCGGACCGGGCGAAGGAAGCGGGAGCAATGGGCTACGTGATCAAGCACGAAGCCATCGAAAAACTGCAGAGCGCATTGCGTGACGCCATTAATGGGCGTCCGACGTTTTAGTACGGGGTTATTTCAGCGAAGCCGTTCGTTAACGGCTCGACAGAGTCTCGCCCCACCGGGCTGATGATAACCCTCCTTTCTTCTGATGTAGTTGTGCGGTTCCCTCGTTAGACCTCGATTGCTGGGAACGTATGCCTACTTTGTAATTCCGCTTTCCGGTCGATTCGGATAGCGCATACCATCCCCGATAAAATGGCGAGGGCCGAGTATTCGTGCCACGGTGGGGCGAGACTCTGTCGAGCCGGCTATGTCAGCAGTCCCAGTGCAGTACGTTCAAAATACCGTGATAAGGCCAGTCTTCGGGACTCCTCACCAGCCCTGCCCGGACCGGATTTTGCCGAACATATTCCCATTTTTCTGCGTAGTTTTCGCCCTTTCGCAAACGATGATGAAACCCCCGTGATTGGAAACGCGGCGCATTTGGGATTCGGCGCCTAAAACGTCGCTTCCAAAACGCGATCCATTTTTCAATGGAAGTTTCAAGTGTCTGCGGTGAACAAAACAGGTGAACGTGGTCGGGCATGATTGTGTAAGCGCCGACCAGCCAAGTATTCGCCTCATGCCAACTTTGGATTAGCGCGGCGTGAATTCGAGGGTGATCCAAGCCGCGCTGACGATTCGACGTGCAGACGGTTAGGAACGCGATGGTTGTGCGATCAACGTAAATGTGGACTCCGGCCGACGGGTTCCGGCGTTTCGGCAGCGAGCGCGGCTCGACAGAGTCTCGCCCCATCGGACGCTTGGGTCGCATCTCCATGATCATCTATTCTTACTTGTGGTCCGGGCGATCGGGGAAGCCGAATGTGCGCTTTAGTTTGCGGCTGAAGCCGAGTCCGCAGACGAGCAGTGTCCCCACTCGTCGTCGCATATCCCCCTAACCTTTTATGTGTTGCATCGATTATTACGCAAAAT
>JADMIO011113672.1_pt1 | contig 10763 bp, 7 predicted proteins | sample 8958161 | NCBI WGS metagenome assembly JADMIO01 (sample SAMN16585339, study PRJNA669376) | soil metagenome | isolation source: Crop rotation soil | place: USA: Cullars Rotation, Alabama | collected 2011 | reverse complement strand
AGCCAGGAGGATACGTCGGACATATGACGCCTCCCGCAGCTCATCGAGAGGAACAACGAGGACGTCCGGCTGCAGCTGAACCGCCGCATCCAGCTTCACATCCAGCGGTGACGTGAATGCGATGCCAACCGGCTGTGTCTCCAGCCAGGCATCGAGCCAGCGGAAGAGGACACCAACGAGGCGCTGGTGTCGCCAGTGTGGGGCCGGCGTCACGTCGCCCTGGTCGTAGCGCGTGATGTAGACCTCGCCGTCGATGAGCTCCCAGCGTTCCCCCGCCGGAGCGGCGTCTCGCGCCGCATAGAACTCCTCTTCGGTCCAGTAACGCCGTGGTTTCTCGAGCGCTGGCATGGACACAATCTGCTCGGCTCCGAATGAAGGGGGCAAGCGGGCATGGCCGAGGGTAGCCGGAGAGCCGCTTGAGAGCGTCATTGCTGCAGCGCAGGACGCATCAATCGATTGCACCCCACCTGGCGCGAGGCGTAAGTTCGGCTCGCCATCACACGGGCGCACTCAATGACCGATCGTTCCCGCTCCGGCTGGGAGTCGAGCTTCCATGAATTCAAGTCGACGCCGGCGCGGACCATCCGCGACGCGAGGGCGCGATGGGACCGTAATTCTCGTACCACCGCGGCACGAGCTCAACGAGATGTTCGCACATCTGCGTAACGCTGGCTTAGGCCTTTTGAAGTAGCGGTATCTCCCTCACCCCCCGGTCGCCAAGCCTCTTTCCGGCTCTAACTGAAACACATATTCTGCGATCCGCTTTCCTGGCCCCCCGCCTTGTGCCTTGTGCACGTAGTCAATTGAGAGCGAACGAACCGAACAGCCTGTTTGCAGAACGACATCAGAAATCACTTTGGTCACGGAGGCTATACCGCTACTCGCATAACTCCAAACGCACGGCATTCCACTTTCTGTGATCTCCGCGAGAATTCGCGTAAGTAACGCCGACACCCGGGCAGGATCCCTTGCGAAGAATTCAGACTTGAATCGGCCGCCCAGTGCTTTGCTAGGCACGCGCCCTTTACCGTGCATTCCCGGGTAGTCGTAGCGTACAAGCGTCTCAAGTACGTGATAGTATCTACTGTACTCCTCGCGAGTATACGGCGCGTCGAGATAAACGCCGACGGGCGACTCCATCACTTTTTTTGCGGCCTGAAGCGCCTTTTCCCACGGCCCCGCGACAGGCGTGATAGGCCACGGACGTCGCTCACTTTCAGCTGCAAGTCGTTCGAATCGAACGGCGAATTCATGAAACACGGACATAGCGCGCCGCTCGATGATTCGCCGTAATCGGGTCTCGCTCATCGCGCTCTCGCCCATCAGCTGCGATGAATTGCTGAGAACGGGTTGCGCGAAGTGCCCAGCGTATGTGGTGCCGACCGCACTGACAGCAGCTATCAAAGCTCCTAGTGCCCATTCACGATCAGCATCGCTCTCTAGGGAGTCGATGGACCCTCGCAGTGCGTCGATTTCTACGGACTGCCGCAGGCCAAAAAACACGTTCCCAAAATAGCGAGCGAAAAGCGAATACAGTCCTCCGTCCTCCGCGCGCCATTTGGCTAAGTCCTGGAGTTCCTCAGATCTCCTTAAATAGTGCGCGTACTCATCCAATAAGTCCTGCGCTCCGCCACCATGGACAATTCCGTCTTCCCAGACTAGGAGTTCTTCGTACGGCTCGCGCAATTTAGCGAGCAACTGAGTGGCCTTTCCGAGAATCGCGGTCGTGGCGCCAGCAGCGCGCATGCGGTCGTACCCACCGCCTTGTACGCGCGCGAGGTATACCGCGAATTCCTGAGCGTCAGATGCCAACGTTCTCCACTGCGATGCAAACGCGCCGGCGGCAGCGCCAGAGCCGCACATAAGGTCGAGGACGACGCCGTGGCTCGGCAATATGGCCGCCATTGCCTCAGTGATCACCGGGCTCAAGACCTTTTTCGAACCCATGTAGTAAGCGGAATTGGCAAACTGAGAAGCATGTGACGACTCCACAGCATCCCGTCGCGCCAATTGCCCTCTCGCAATTGCGGCTGCCTCCGGCGATACATCTACCAAGTAAGCACCGTCAAAATACTCGACTCGCTCAGGGCCTTGTTCGCTCAGGGCTCCGCTCTTGAGAAGACTGCGGAGTCCGGCCGCCAGCAGCGGACCAAGTCTCCTTTCTCCAGGAAGCACAACACAGCCTTTGCCCTCGAAGTGCAATACAGAGAGCGCCAATTCAGTCAATTCTCGTGGAGATCGCGAGACGTCTGCCGTGGCGCAGACAAGAGGCCATACGTCGACGACGTCCTGTGCCAAGACCCACCTTCCGGCGTCGTCCGCAAAGCACGGAATCAGACCATAGTGGACAATAGACCGGAGTATTGTCCATTCATCGCGTTCACTCCCGCCAAGACGTTCCCCGAGAGCCTCCCACGAAATAAAGGGACGCTCTTTCTTACTTCCGAACGAACACCACGAGTTTGCCGTGATCAAATCTGTCCGACCTCAAATCTCGAACGGTGGCGACTCCGCCGTGAGCCACGAGGGCGCTCCTGACGCGAGTAAATCCAACACCCTTGTGGAAGTTAGCGGCGAGTCCACGACCGGGAGCAAGCCGCTTCCAAATATCCAAGAGTTCGTCCAGCTGCGGCCCAAGATGCAGTACGTACGACGAAATACAGCCCCCTATCGGGTCCGGTAAGTCACGTTGGGTTTGGACGACGTGAAGTCCTGCTCGGCGCGCTATCACTGACATTTCTGATAGTCGTTCGATCCCGACCACCCGGTTTCTCAAGCCCGCGCTCGTCTCTACAACTACTCCATCGCCACAACCGAAGTCCACGAGCTGCTCGCCATCAGACAACGCAGCAAACTGACGAAGGCCGAAGGTCAGCGCCTCTACACAATCTCGGTTACGGTCGCGTTGGGTAACGACGGCATACCGCGGTGCAATGGAAGCAAAGAATTGATCAAGAACATCCTGGCGCCTCGTCTCACGAATAACCAGAACAAACTCATCAAGCAACTTTTCAACGACCACTCCGGCGCTACCAGCGTTGCGCTCTAGCCTTAGCAGATCCGCTTCAGCGATTCCGACGTCCCACATTCCACTCTCGTACAGCGTTTGATCACCACGCTCGATACCGCTCAAGACCACGTCGACATCGCTGGCGTGAACAATCACACGCATGACCCTCATGAACTAGCGTCATTCACAATACGTCTTGCGATGTTCCTGACGCTGTCATCAACAAACAGGTGAAGGCTATGAGCGATGTAGGAAACGCTTCCCATCACGATGGTTGCTGCCACTTCTTCGCTCACGTTTTTCCTTATCTCGCCTAAGAGGTGCTCGGCGAATCGCACGGATCCATAAACGCTATAAGGAAATCCCACAATGACTTCGACGGTCCGCCATGTGTAACTAAAATGAAGAACGACTTGGCCATGCAAGAACCGCGGAACTATCCGCACTGAGATAAGGCCAAGGGGGGAAATATCCGCTCCAACCTTAATCTGGTGGGGAATTACGAGAATCGCTCGGCGCGTGGCAAACTGCGCTTTCGGATCTGACACGGCGTTCGCAACGTGCCTCAGTACTGGCTCCAGTTGATTTGATTCTCGCAGCGGTGCCGCAAAGAGGCCATCCGGCGCTAGAAACTCTCTCTGAAAATACCATTCCAGCTGTTCCGCTTCCTTGCTGTAAAACGGTGGAACCTTGTCTCGTGAAGGATCTGTGAGGACGAGCTTAAAGTCCATTATCTCTCTAAGCCTATATCCCGCCTGGTCACAGTTGCTCTCCTCACTCTCCGCCATTCGGACGAGCTCAAGGACAATGGGAAAGGCATCGGTTATCGTCTGTACTTTACAGCCGTCTGTCGACGCCAAACCGCTCTGAGGCATGTTAAGGCTTCGCCTTAGCAACCGCGGCTCGTCCATCGGCTCCGCGTCGGGACAGCGGAAGTGGTGCGACTCCAGTGATAACTCGAACAGTCCTTTAATTAGATCTGCATCGTCGTTTGGGAAGACCACCTTATCGGTAAGACGCTCAGCCGCGGCGCGAATGACTGAGCCGTTGAGGCCCGTCTTATAAGTGATAAAGTCCAAGTCGGTCATCCACTGTGCGACATTGCTCAATCGCGCGTGAGTCTGCGCCCCATTCGTTTTGTCACCCAGTACGAAGACACGCGTGACATTTGAGTCATTTACAACGAGGCTGGCCAATCGCGCGATAGCGGCTTCCCAGAGGTCCGGCAGACCGCCGCCTCTACTAGGTCGGTCGTCTATTGTCAGCACCTCTGAAAAGAGCTCCTTTGGAACGGGCAAATCGTCGTGCCCTATCTTTACGGCCACTGCGCGTTGAGTACCGCGGGAGCTACACGTCGGCTGGGCTGTTAGAGGTTCGCCAAACCTCAGACTATCTTGGGGCTCGCTATTGCCGATAGACCAAATAAGATGGTCGGCGACTCTCACGCTCGCCGACCCATCTTCTCCATATGCGATCGTGAATTCCGAACCCAGGAGCGGATTTGTCGCAGGTCCTTCAAGAAGCGACCGCTGGACTCCATGACAAATCGCGACCGCGACATCAAATGACGAAAACGTGGACGCACAGTAGTTCTCTTCACGCCGAGGCATCGAGGATACACAGACGTTTGACGATAGTGCGGGGGCAATCCAGTTAACTAGCTGTTGTACGGACTCTTGAACGCTTTTTTCCTCGCTCGAAGCAGCATAAGCAGCCCGAGAGATCGCATTTAGCCAAGGTGAATCGAACGGTCTTTGCTCTCTAAGCGTCGCACGAGCCAATGCCACCGACAGCCGTAGATTGTTAGTAGATGACGCTGGCGCCGCTGGTCCGTCTTCACGTCTCGGAAGGCTAGCGCGACCTCTCTGCTTACCTGCTCCTGGCGGCTTTAGCGCTCTTTCGGCCTCGAGCTCACGGACTTGCCAAGTTGTGCTGGCTAAGGCTTCGCGCTGTGGAGCAATGCCACCAGAGAGAGAAAGGGGAAGGCCAACTTTGAAGTCGTGTTGAGCGACTGCGGTCATGATCTGATACATGGCTTCGACCGCGCTAGTTGGCGAGCGGTCCGCGACTAGCACAACGTATTCATCACCACTTCGATGTAGAACGACGCTATTGGCAGGGGCAAATGCCTCTAAGACCCTTCCAAGCTCCAGAATTACTTGGTCACCGATACTTTGGCCGTGCTTCTCGTTTACGTCCTTGAACTTGTCCAGATCGCAGAAACAAAGGCTTGCGCTGCCTAGGTTTTCTACCCATGCCCTGACCGTGCGGTCAGCGATTAAGTGCAACTCGGGAACCGTCAGTGATAGCATTTCGGAAGCACGATCCCTGAGGCGTGCCTTCCAGAACGCCTCTACGAGTTCGACGGTTAATTGCTCAGCATCGCCGATCGCGAGTAGCCCGCTCTTTCCTCTCTTCGGCCAAAGCTTGACCTTACCCAATACCGCCTGTTCGCCGGACAGGTCGACTGTCCGCTGCGAATCCGGATCACGCTCTAGAGGAGTGCCGAAGCTGGTCTCATGCGGCCGATCTTGCCGCGCAATAGAGATTACAACCCGCTCTACGGGCGAATCGCCACGCTGCGCTACCTCGTTCAATACCTCGTTGAACTCGTCGTTGGTGAGCAGCGTGCTTGCAACTCGCGCGATGACGCTGCGCAGATGTTCCTTCCAGGTGGCTTCGCTGGTATTCATCGTGATGCCTTGCCTGCATCAGGGAAGAATCGGCGCGCCGCTTTCACTAGTCGCATGACTTCGACCACTCCCAAGGTTGGTCCCAACCTGCTCTGGTATCTGCTGTGCATTTCGGCGGCCTTAGTAGCTCCCCGTACGCTTACTCCGATTCCGGCCCACGCGAGCATTTCGACATCGTTATCATTATCGCCGATGGCAAGGACCTCATGTCGTCCCAAGCCAAGCTCGCGCGCGATTCGACGAATTGCATGTGCCTTATTGGATTGACGCGGCCTTACCTCAAGATATTCTTCGCCACTCCGCGTGACTGAGACCGCTGCGATTGCTGACAGATCATTCTCGAGTCGACCTCTAACGTCTTCGTTAAGTTGCTTTGCACGTAGGAGAACGGCAACTGGTGTGCCCTTCAACTCCCCGGGCTGGCCTGCGATCAATGCTAGCGAATTGAATTCCGGTGTACTCGTTAGGTTGGAGCCCCAGTAGTACACATTCTCGTGAAACGCTCGCGGATTTAGGGCTGATCCTTGTTCAAGACAGTAGGCGAACATCTCGCACGCGTATGTAGCAGCGATTTCACGAATGCGCTCAACCGCCGTGTCGGGAATGTTGCGGCGATATATTATCTTACCGGCATCGCGTCGAACGACGACGCTACCATTGTAGAGTGCCATTGGTACTGCCGGGCTAAGCCCCAACTCTTCGGCTAAGCGGAGCGCCCCTCCATAGGCGCGGCCGGTGGCGAGCGTTACGGTGATTCGATTCCGTGGGGAAGTCAGCGCAGCACGTAGCTGACTGACCATTTTCGAAACGGGCGCCGTGGATGCTTGCAAGAGCGTACCGTCGATATCGAGGGCAATCAGCTTGATCCTCGAAAATGGGATTAGGCTTCTTACGTCCGCGGACAGTGAATCAGGTAGCTGGCTAGGCACTTCGCAGCATATATAGACGGTTACTGACTGTCCGTTTCTTTCTCACTGATGTATATCCCAAGCCAGTAAGAACATGTTCTGTGACACGGCCAAAATGAGGAAGTAATGCCCTGAGTGTCTTACGCGGTATTATGCCATCGTCCGCGTAATGAAGAATGACCATCCGCGCGCGGGCACTTAGCAGGAGCTCGATCAGAGCACCCTCTGCATTTGATGGGGAATTGAATTCAGATCGCGAAGCATGGTTGACCGGCATCCCGCATACGCCGACGACTTTTTGATAACTAGTTCCTGCCAACGTTTCTGGTAGGTGGTAATAGCTACCGTAAGATCGCTCATTGTAGGGCGGATCTAGGTAAAGAACATCGCACCGATTCTGCGACACCACTTCAGAAGCTGGCTGGAAGAGTGCCTTGCAGTCTTGTCTACCCTGCGCGGGTTCGATGGATGAAAAGAGGAAAGGTTTGAGTGCCTTGCGGTCGAAGGCTTTGAGAAATGCGTAATAGGTCCCAGCTGTGTTCGCGACCCTATCGGCTGAGGCTATTAACGAAGCTGCTAGGTGTTGGGCTTCCTGCGAGGAGACGAGACCATCTCGTTTCCAGTGAGAGATCTCCAGCCAGCAGGCATTAATTCGACGCGCATTATCCACTGTAAAGAACTGGCGCCGACGGGCATATTGCTCAACCAACCAGCCCTCTGCCTTTGGGATTGCCATTAGATACTCTGCAATTGACTGCGAACTTCTGAGGCGCAGGGCAGCGCGCAAGGACTTGAACTGGGGACGTCTATTTAGCTGAATTCGCGCGACTTGGAACGAATGCGCCGCCTTCAGAATGTCGCCCGAAACAACGCGGAACCCACGCGCCTTGAAGTAGCTTCCGACCACGCCGATTCCTCCGAAGGGATCGCAGAGGGTTCCGCGAGGAATCGATTCGGTGACCAGCTCAAATACACTATCCACCGTGGAAGTTTTTGAGCCAAAATAGCGCATCGTGATAGTCGGTTTGGGTTCAGCCTCCCTATGGAGGAGACGGCTCTCGACGGAATCGGGCTGATTGTATCACATAAAAAAGGGGGCGGCTATGCCGCCCCCTTCTCTCATCCCATGTTCGCGTCACCCACACTCACTAAACCCACACACATGGCACTTCACGCACCCCTCTGCGTACTCCATCTGTGAGCCGCAGTCCGGGCACGTGCCCATGAACGCCTCGCCACCGTTGTACGCCTCGAACGCCATCGACATCGTCTGCTCGGCCGAAACGTTCTGACCGGTCGTGGCGCGCGCTACTGCGGGTGCAATGTCGGAGATCCGGAACTCATTCGTCTGCGAATCCAGGAGAGACTGCTGCACCCCCTGCTTGTCCCTCCACCATTGTTCCAGGGCAATACCAATCGCATCCGGCACGCTGAGGACCTTGTTCGGTCCGAGGCCCACTGCCCTGTCGGACGAGATGCCGCGCAGCTGCTTGTGCACCGTGGTGATCGGGATGCCGGAGCGGAGCGCGAGTGAAATTAGACGGCCCATGGCTTCGGCGTCGGCCATGGCGGATCCGCCGGCCTTGCCCAGCGTGATGAAGACCTCGAACGGCTGTCCCTTGTCGTCCTCGGTGATGTTCACGAACATGGTGCCGAGCGGAGTCTCGAGGCGGTGGGTGGTGCCGCGGAGCTTGTCGGGACGCGCGCGCTTGACGCGGCGCTGGAGGTTCTCGGACTCGGCGTCGAAGAGCGCCTTCTTGAGGCGCTCGATCTCCGCGTCCTTCTCCGCCAGCTCACCCTTCAGGTCCCCGATCTCCGCGCGCGACTCGGCGCTGCTGGCCGTGCCGGAACGCTGCTCGCTGGCCTTCGCGGTGGCGCCGGTGCTCAGGACCTGCGCGTCACGTGAGCCATCGCGGTAGACAGTGACGCCCTTGCACTTCATCTCGTACGCGAGCTCGTAGATCGCGCGCACGTCCTCGACGGTGGCGGTGTGCGCGAAGTTCGTGGTCTTGCTGATGGCGGAGTCGCAGTGCGCCTGGAAGGCGGCCTGCATCTTCACGTGCCACTCGGGCGCGATTGCGTTCGCGGTGACGAACACGCGCTGCCACTTCTTCGGGACCTCGGGGAAGTTGATGTGGCCTTCCTTCGCGATCTTCTCGACGAGAGCGTCGGAGTACCAGCCCTCCTTCTTCGCGATGGCGACGAAGTCCTCGTTCACGTCGGGCATCATGACGCCGGCCTGGTTGCGCATGAACGCAACGGCGAACAGCGGCTCGAGTCCACTCGAGCAGCCGGCGATGATGGAGATGGTGCCCGTGGGGGCGACGGTGGTGACGTTGCAGTTCCGGAGGAGCTGCATGGGACGGATGCGGTTGCCGTTCTCGTCGCGAGCGCAGGTCTCGTCGGGACCCCAGATGGACTTGGCCCACTCGGGGAACGGGCCACGCTCGTTCGCGAGGCGCTCGCTCTCCTTCTTGGACTCGACGTCGAGGAACTCCATCACCTTCTTGCCGAACGCCACGCCCTCGTCGCTGTCATAGGCGATACCGAGCTTGATGAGCGCGTCGGCGAAGCCCATGATGCCAAGGCCGATTCTCCGGATGCGCTTGGAGAGCGCGTCGATCTCGGGGAGCGGGTACTTGTTGGCGTCGATGATGTTGTCGAGGAGGTGCGTGCTCAGGCGGATGTCCGCACGGTACGCATCCCAGTCCATCCTTCCGTCCTTCACGTACAGCCCGATGTTGATGGAGCCGAGGTTGCAGACGTCGTACGCGAGGAGCGGCTGCTCGCCGCAGGGGTTGGTTGCCTCGTAGGCGCCGAGGTGCGGGACGGGGTTGTACTTGTTGGCTTCGTCGATGAAGAAGCATCCGGGCTCACCGGTCTTCCACGCACCCTGGATCATCTTGTCCCAGACTTCGTTCGCGTCGAGCTGGCCGACGACCTTGCCGCTGCTCGGATCCTTGAGGTCGTAGGACGTCTTGTTCTTCACCGCCTCCATGAACGTGGTGGTGACGGCGACGGAGATGTTGAAGTTGGTCACCTGCGTGAGGTCTTCCTTGCAAGTGATGAAGTCCATGATGTCCGGATGGTCGACGCGCAGGATGCCCATGTTGGCGCCGCGGCGCGTGCCGCCCTGCTTTACCGCGTCGGTGCTGGCGTCGTACAGCTTCATGAAGGAGATGGGGCCGCTCGCCACACCGGTGGTGCTGCGGACCATGCTGCCTTTTCCACGGAGACGCGAGAAACCGAAGCCGGTGCCACCGCCGCTCTGGTGGATGACGGCCATGGCCTTGAGCGTGTCGTAGATGCCGTTCTTGCCGTTCGCGAGCGCGTCCTCGACGGGGAGGACGAAGCACGCGGAGAGCTGGCCGAGCGGGCGGCCGGCGTTCATGAGGGTCGGCGAGTTGGGCTCGAACCGACGCTGCGTCATGAGGTAGTAGAACTCCTCGGCGGTCGCCTGGACCTGGTCCTCATTGGCGCCATAGCGGGCGTCAGCGTCTGCGACGACGGTTGCTACGCGCCAGAACAGATCCTCGGGACTCTCCGTGGCCTTGCCTGTCTTGTCCTTGATGAGGTACCGCTTCTCGAGGACGGTTCTCGCGTTGTTCGAGAGCGTGACGGGGCCGGTGGGGGGAGTGGAGGTCTGAGCCATGTTTGGTGCGTCTCCGGAATGCGACGATGGTGCTTCTATTGTATCCCTTGGCGCGGCTTCGCGTTTCTGGGCGGTCGGGCGGTCTGTCGGTCTGTCGGTCGGTCGGGACTGCGGACTGCGGACTGCGAACTGCGGACTGCGAACTGCGGACTGCGGACTGCGGACTGCGCTGGTGCAGGGTCATTGCTGCGCCCAGGACGACAGGAAAGAGTCGTGCGGGATCAGCGTGAGGGGGCGCATTGTATCCCTACTCGTGTTTCCACACAACTGGGAAGCAAGTCATTCAAATATAACGACTTGTGTTGTATCCATCACTTTGCTGGAAATGCGCTGGCGGGTGCGTTGAAAACATTTGGACGGGCGAACACAAACGAATGTTTCAGCGCAATTGTGATGCGTACTCGGCCATTCAACAGCGCAACCTCATCCTCAGCGGATCAATTCACGAAAAAATAACGGCGGGGTTCTAGGTTCGGCCGGAAATCACCCACGGCCTTCCT
>JADMIO011070390.1_pt1 | contig 10763 bp, 13 predicted proteins | sample 8958161 | NCBI WGS metagenome assembly JADMIO01 (sample SAMN16585339, study PRJNA669376) | soil metagenome | isolation source: Crop rotation soil | place: USA: Cullars Rotation, Alabama | collected 2011 | reverse complement strand
GCCCAAGCCGAGGATCGTCTGACGCACCCCCTCGACCTCGGCCGCAGCGGCGAGGAGCCCCCCGCCGATCAGCCAGACGAGCCCCACCACAGCCGCGATGGCGCCGGCCGTGATCACCTCGTCGGTGCGTCGTCCGAAGGCGATGTCCTCGACAAGGGGCGCTACGACGTTCGCGAGACCGACCGCCGTCGGCAGCACCACGATCGGTGCCAGCACGATCAGCCAGCCACCCCGAACCAGGAAGCCGACAAGACCGAGTAGCCACGTCGCTGGGCGTTCGAGTACGGCGAGCAGACCGGCGACGGCGGTCGCGGCTATCCGCACGCGGTGTCCCGACCCTAGGGCCGGTGGAGGGCCTCGACCGAGCGGCGGAACGCGCCGAGAACGGTGTCGGCGAGCTCGTTCGTGCGCATCGTTGCGGCGCGCGCCGGCTCGAACCGGAAAGCTGCCCGGACGGCGAGCGGCGCTCGCCACGTCCGTTCCGGGTCCTCGGGCGGCACGAGCATCCCGACCCGCATCTGCAGGCGGCCGGCGTCCTCGAGGATGAAACCGGAGAGCGCTCCGGACAGCGCCGGGCCGAGACGAGCTAGCGGTGGATCCGGCGGCGGTCCCGACGCCGGCGCGACGTCCCGGAAGCTGACGACGCCGTCGTCATCGGTGACCCACATCAGCGCCATCCACCAACCGTCGGGCGCCTCGGACGGACGCGCCATCCCGGCGCGGAGCGCGCGATCCCCGATGCGGACCTCGTGCTCGCGCAGGAACGAGGGTCCGGGCGGGGGGAGTCGATCGGGCACGGCCGCAAGTCTACGCGGCCGTCGGGATCAGGCCGGCTGGCGGTCCCCGTCGGTCAGCGGGTCGGTATCGAGCGCCTCGTCGACGTCGTCGAGCTCGGCACTGACTTCCTTGAGGTCGGCGACGACGGCGTCGGCTGCTGCGGCATCTTCCGCACTGGCCTCGGGAGCGCGACCCTCGACGGTCGCCTCCGCGATCAGCGCGTCGGCCTCAGCCTGGAGATTCGCGACTTCAGCCTCGAGCGCGAGCCGCAGCATCTCGCGGCGAACCTCGGCGTCCGGTGGGGCGAGGGCACCGGCCTCCGCCACGCTCGGCGTCTCGTCCGGGTACTCGCCGCTGATCCATGACAGTAGGCGGCTCCGCGGGCGCGCCACCGGGGTCTTCGCGCGAACGATCGCGGCGGCGTCGATCGCCGTCAGACCCGGCAGCGCCGCATCGGTCGTGGGATCGACGGCGAGCGCGGCACCGCACGAGGGGCATGTCTCGGGCTCACCGGTGTACGTCGCCGAGCACCACGGGCAGACGGACGCCGCCGGCTCGGTCGAACGTGTGTCGTCGACCATGGGCGGAATGCTACCGCGCGGTCATGCGGCCGGAATACCCCATCGGTCAGGGGTCAGCGCGGTACCGGGTGAGCTCGTGCGAGGAAGGCGCATCACCTTCGAGTCGGACGATGCATACATTCGACGCGGCGGCGGACCTTGTCCGCGTGATGCAGCTCGCCTGCATATCGGACGCTTCGAGGATCCCGGCGCGCGTTGTCCGAGCTCTGCGAGAGGCCCGCTCACGGGCCGGATATGCCGCCGACGTGCATCAACGAGCGAGGGCCCGCAGGGGCGCTCTGCATATGCATCACGCAGCGCGTCGCGTCGGGACGCCTACTCCCATTCGATGGTGGCCGGCGGCTTCGACGAGATGTCGTACACGACCCGGTTGACGCCGGGGACCTCGTTCACGATGCGGCTGCTGATCTTGCCGAGGACGTCGTATGGGAGCTTCGCCCAGTCGGCCGTCATGCCGTCCTCGGAGGTGACCGCTCGGATGGCGACGACGTTCGCGTACGTCCGGCCGTCGCCCATCACTCCCACGGAACGGACTGGCGTGAGGATCGCGAAGCTCTGCCAGAGGCTGCGATACAGGTTCGCTGCCTTGATCTCGTCGATGACGATCCAGTCGGCCTCGCGGAGCGTGTCGAGGCGCTCGGCCGTGACCTCGCCGATGATCCGGATCGCGAGACCCGGCCCGGGGAATGGCTGCCGCAGCACCATCGCCTCGGGCAGTCCGAGCTCCAGGCCGACCTTGCGGACCTCGTCCTTGAACAGGTAACGCAACGGTTCGATCAGCTGGAAGCGCAGATCGGCCGGCAGACCGCCGACGTTGTGATGCGTCTTGATCTTCTGCGCAGCCTTGGTCTCGGCCGTGGCGCTCTCGATGACGTCGGGGTACAGAGTGCCCTGCGTCAGGAAGTCGATCCGCCCGAGCTTCGACGCCTCCTCCTCGAACACCCGGATGAACTCGTCGCCGATGATGCGTCGCTTCTGCTCGGGATCCTCGACGCCGGCGAGCCGCGCGAGGAACCGCTCGCGCGCATCGACCATGACGAGCTGCATCCCGAGGTTCTGCTCGAACGTCTGACGCAGCAGCTCCGATTCCTTCTTGCGCATCAGGCCGTGGTCGACGTAGATGCACGTCAGCCGATCGCCGACCGCTCGATGGACGAGTGCCGCCGCGACGGCCGAGTCGACGCCGCCGGACAGTGCGCAGATGACGTTGCCCTCGGAGCCCGTCGCGGTCGCGTGGCGGTCGACCCGCTCCCGGATCCCCGCCACGGTCGTCTCGATGAAGTTCGAGGCGGTCCACGACGGCTCGATGCCCGCGATGCCCTGGACGAAATTGCGCAGCACGTCCTTGCCGCGCGGCGTGTGAGCGACCTCCGGGTGGAACTGGATCCCGTACAGGTTTCGATCGGCGGCCTCGAGGCCGGCGAACGGCGTCGAGTCGGTCTGAGCGGTCGAGACGAAGCCCTCGGGCAAGCGCGTGATCGAGTCGCCGTGGCTCATCCACACGGGCTGGTCGCGGTCGAGGCCCTGGAAAAGGCCGTCGCTGGTGTCGAGCTGGACACTCGCCGGTCCGTATTCGCGCTTTCCGGCTGCCAGGACGTCACCACCGAGCTCATGCGCCATCAGCTGCGCGCCGTAGCAGATCCCGAGGACCGGGATCCGTCCCGACCACACCGCCGGATCGGGCTTCGGCGCGCCCGTGTCATAGACCGAGGCCGGACCGCCGGACAGGATGATGGCCCGCGTCCCCCGACGCTCCAGCTCCGCGTACGACGTGTCGTGGGGCAGAAGCTCCGAATAGACGTCGAGCTCGCGGATCCGTCGCGCGATCAACTGGGCGAACTGGCTGCCGAAGTCGAGGACTGCGACGGGGCCCGTCGTGGTCGTCGTGTCGCCGACACGATCCGGAGCCGGCGCGTGGAGCGCGGTCTCGAGATACGCCTCGACCTCGGCGTCATCGGGCGCAAGGACGCGATGGCCAGCGTTCGCAGGCTCGCCGTGGACGGTCTTGCCGCGGTCGCGCCGTTGTGGATCGACCCGGGTCGGCGCTGGCGCGGCAGCCGGCCCTGTCGACTCGGACTCGCCGGCCTCGGCTTCCGCCCCCGCCACCTTCGTCATCGCGAGATGCCGCCCTCCGCGATCGTTGGATCCGCCGACACAAGTCTACCGGCCCGGGACGGGTCCACGGGCCGGCGACTGGCGATGAGCCGAAAAAGACGGATCAGCTGGTTGCGACCGAGCTGACCTGCGGGCTCTCGCGGTCGAACGCGAGCGCGATCAAGGCGACGAGGTAGATGGCCGCGAACGTGCCGATCAGCTCGATCCCATCGACCACGCGCGTCGATGGGAGCGTGGCAAACGGCCCGGCCGCGACGATGAGCGCGCCGGCGGTAGCGACGCCGATCACGACACCGACCGCGGCGACCACGGCGGCAAGCGCCTTCGACCGTGGCGTTCGCAGCGCGAGAGCGATCGCCGCGACGAGACCGAAGACGGCGAAGACGCCGAGCGGCAGTGTGCCGGCGGCGAGGCTGTGGGCGGTCGCAGCATCGCCCGCTCGGACCGGGAAGCGACCGGTCGCGATGACGATGTCGGCGACGGTAAGGGCGAATGCGATGAGCGCAGTCCCGATCGCGCCGACCGCGAGGACGATCGCGGCGACGAACCGCGGGAACGAAGCTGACATGGCGGCGAGGCTCCTGATGAGGTTCAAGGTCCGGGCCGACGGTGGTCGACCCGGACCCTAGCGTCACCTGCAGGCGCCGATGCGTCGATGGTCGGGCGTCTTCTGACGGGGATGGACGGATGTCAGCCCGCGGCCTCCCCGAGGACGTCATGGATGGCTTTCACGACGACGTCGGGCTTCTCGCCCGGCATGTCATGGGTCGCGCCGTCGACGATCTCCTGCTGGCCGTTCGACGAAAGCCCGACGAGACCTGTCTGCAGCTGCATCCAGATGGCATCGACGTCCTTCGCGACCGACGTCGGCAGACCTTCGGTCACGGCGACCCGGTCGCCGGCGGTGAGGACGATCAGCGGCTTATCGCCGAATCCCGGGCTGGCCTGCGCTTCGGTCGCGCTCTTGATGAGGTCGAGTCCTTCGGGATTACGACTTGGATCCTTCTCGAAGTCGGCGTCCGCACGGGCCTGATGCAGCGCGTCAGGCTCGCCGGCGGTCTCCTTCGGCAACGCGGCGGCCGACTCCTTGCTGAACGCGGGCGGCCGAACATCGACCATCACCACGCCGGCGACGTCGTCGGCGTAGCGGCCGCCATAGACCATCAGGTTCCAGCCACCCACGGAGTGGCCGACCATGACGAATGGCGGCTTCAGCCCGGCCGCGGTCAGTAGCGCATGAAGATCATCGACCTGGTCGTCCGTCGTTCGCGGCTTCGGAGCCGGCTGCGATAGCCCGATACCGGCCCGGTCATAGCTGCAGCTCCGATCGGTCGGCATAAGACCCGTCATGACATCTGCCCAGACGCCGCGATCGCCGCCGAGCCCGTTCTCGAACACGACCGTCGGTCGCCCTGTGTCGGTCGGTCCGACACAGGCGATGCTCAGCGTCCGGCCCCCGACATCGATGTCGCGGATCCAGTCACGCGCCTCGGCACTCGCGCTCGCTGCTGCGGCCGCGGACGGCGCGCTCGACGGCGTAGCCGACCCACCGGCACACGCGCCGGCGATGCTTGCGATGGCGATGGCGCCGACGAGGCGCGAGGTGCGGGGACCCATGATCTTGCCCTCCTGGCTCGCCCGGCAGTCGATGCCGGTGCGGACCAGGCTCCGGCGCCGGACCCCCTGTGCCATCGGGGTGAACGTGGGAATCGGACTCCGGGCAGGCCCGGATGGAGGGAGCACGGACGGGCCGTATCGTTGCCGCCATGGGCGACCGGAAGCACCGCGCGATCCTCGCCATGCTCGTTGCGATCGTGTTCGCGGTCAGTGGCTGCGCAGCCGGCGACGTGCCTCCGCCAACGGGCGTCCGTCCCGACGGATTCCCGACCGGCGTGTTCTCCAAATCGATCGTGGACCCGGAGGTCGGGCCGGTACGTCTCTCATGGGTCTTTGACGCCGACGGCGACTGGGCGGAAGTGCCGGAGTCCACGGCTGGGCGGACGCTGCCATGGCCTGTGCTCCGAGGCCGCTACGAGATCGACGGGGACCTTTTGTCCATCTCCGTAGACGCGCCCGCGCCCACGGTCGCCTACCACCGCCATCACTGGGAGCTCGAGGGGGACAGACTGATCACGAGCTTCGTCGAATCAGACAATCCCGATGACATCGATTGGTTCCGCATGCTCGACGAGCAGCCGTGGGTCCGCGTACCGTGACGCGCCCGACGATCCTCGTCATCGACGACCACGGCGGCTTTCGCGCCACCGTGCGGCGGCTGCTCGAGCGAGACGGCTGGTCGGTCGTCGGTGAGGCGATCGATGGGCGGACGGGGCTGGCCGCCGCGGCCGCGCTGACGCCCGACGTCGTCCTCCTCGATATCGGCCTTCCGGACGTCGACGGTTTCGCGGTGGCCGAGCGGCTGGCCGCGGGCGACGACGCGCCCTCGATCGTGCTGATCTCGAGTCGCGATGCCGAGACCTATCGCGAGCGGGTGCGATCAAGCCCGGCCACCGCATTCCTCGCCAAACATGAGCTCGACGGGGCGGCCCTTCGCTCGCTCCTCGGGATGGCGCCCGGATGAGCGAAACCCGGCGGCGGCTCGTCCTGGGAGCGATCGGCGTGGTCGCGCTGTTCTTCGGTCCGTTCGCGACGTATCAGCTGACCCGGACCGCCGAACGAAGCCCCGCGCTGCTGCTCGCCGACGTCGCTGTCGGCTGGTCGATGATCGCCGCCGGCCTGATCATCGCGGACCGCCGACCGGGCAACCGGATCGGGCCGCTCGCGATCCTCACTGGCTTCGCCTGGTTCGTCGGCGACTTCACGAGCTCGGATGTCGCGGTCGTGTCCTACCTCGCGACGGTGACCCACGGATGGTTCGACCCGCTCTTCGCGCTGGTCATCCTCGCGTATCCGACCGGACGGATCACCCGTCGCCTCGACCGGGCGCTGGCCATCGGGTTCGTTGCCGTGCAGGCCGGTTGGACGCTGGTCCAGGCGTACGCGGTCCGCCCGATCGCATGGTGGGACTGCCCGACGTGTATCTCGACCGTCGACCGCTACATCGCCGCGTCCGGCGCACTCGATCCGCTGGGTCGGATCGAGACACTGCTCCTCACGGCGCTCAGCGTCGGTCTCCTCGCCGTCGTGCTCGGCCGCTGGGCGTCCGCCAGCGGACCCGCACGGAGTCGCCAGACGCCCGTGCTGCTCGCGGGCCTCGTGCTCGCCGGCGGGTTCATCGCGACGTTCGTCTGGCAGACCATCCTGCCGACGGGCGGACGCGAACCACTTGGTGAGCTCCGGGTGATCATGCTCGCGCTGCTGCGCGTGCTCGTCGCGATCGCGCTGCTGATCGGCGTCCTGCGCGACGACGCGGCGAAGGGCCGCATCGCGGATCTGGTCGTCCGGCTCGACGGGCTGCCGCCACTGCCTGTCCTGGAGGCCTCGTTGCGTGACGCACTCGGCGACGCGTCGCTCGAGGTGTATCGATGGGACGCGGGGAACGGCGTGTTCGTGGACGCGGCCGGGCAACGCGCGACCCCACCATCAGATGGCACCGCCCGCGCCGTCCTGGCGATCGGCGCCGCAGACGCGCCCGAACTCCTCATCGCGCACGACCCGGCCCTCCGTGACGACCCGGGGCTCGTCTCAGCGGCCGCGGCGGCCGTCCGCCTCGCGGTCGAGAACGAGCGGCTGCAGGCCGAGGTCCGCGCGCAACTCGACGCGGTGACAGCGTCACGCGCGAGGATCGTGGAAGCGCAGGACGACGAGCGAAGGCGGATCGAGCGGGACCTTCACGACGGCGCCCAGCAACGACTCGTCTCGCTGCAGTTGTCGCTCCAGATGCTTCGCCGCGATCTCGGCCCGGACGCCGACCCCGCCGCTGTCGCCGAGCTCGAGGCCGCCAGCGCCGAGGCGACCGCAGCCATCGCCGACATCCGCGAGCTCGCCCGTGGCGTCCATCCGGCCATCCTCACCGAGTCCGGGCTCGGTGCCGCGCTCGGGTCGCTCGCCGACCGCGCGCCGCTGCCGGTCGTCGTGACGGACGATCTCGACCGCCGTCTGCCGAGCAGCATCGAGGCGACGGCGTACTTCGTCGCCGCGGAGGCGCTGACGAACGCGATCAAGCATGCCGGCGCGAGCCGGATCGACCTGCGGACGTGGCTCGCCGACGAGCACCTTCATCTCGACGTGCGCGACGACGGCCGGGGCGGCGCCGACGCGACCGATGGCACCGGCCTCACCGGCATCCGGGATCGCGTCGCCGCGCTCGGCGGGACCGTCCAGGTCGAGAGCCGCGACGGGCAGGGGACGCGACTCGTGGTCGCGCTGCCATGCGCGTCGCCATAGCCGAGGACGTCGTCCTGCTGCGCGAGGGCATCGCGCGCGTGCTTCGGGACGGCGGGTTCGAGGTGGCGGTCTCGGTCGGCGACGCCGATGCCCTGCTTCAGGCTGTCGACGAGTCGCCTGTCGACGTCGTGATCATCGACATCCGGATGCCCCCGACACATACGGACGAGGGCCTTGTCGCGGCCGAAGCCCTTCTCGCCCGGACGCCGCCGCTCCCGGTCGTCGTGCTGTCACAGGCCGTCGAACCGGCCCACGCGGTCCGCCTGCTCGGCGAGGGTCGTGCCGGGATCGGCTATCTCCTCAAGGAGCGCGTCGCGGCGGTGGACGACCTGCTCGAGGCGGTCGAGCGGGTCGCGCGTGGCGGGACCGCCATCGATCCCGCGGTCGTCGCCGCCCTCGTGGCGAGGCGCCGCGAGCACGACCCGCTCGGCGAACTCACCCCGCGCGAACGCGACGTCCTCGCGCTGATGGCCGAGGGACGGTCGAATCGGGCGATCGCCTCGAACCTGGTGATCGGCGACAAGACCGTCGAGACGCACGTCGCGAGCATCTTCTCGAAGCTCGGCCTCGAGGAGGCACCAGATGATCACCGCCGGGTGCTCGCGGTCCTGACCTGGCTCCGGCACGCCTAGCCGGCACCCCTAGCGGTTGCGCATCGCCTCCGCGGCCATCCCGAGATACGCGTCGAGCTCGGCAGCGACGTCCGGTGGCGGAGTCTCCGCTGCGAGCGCGCCGCGCATGAGCTCGAGCCATCGGTCGCGCGCCGCGGCATCGATCGCGAATGGAGCGTGCCGCATCCGCAGCCGGGGGTGGCCCCGCTCGTCGTCGTACGTCCGCGGGCCGCCCCAGTACTGCGCGAGGAACAGGGTCAGCCGGCGTTGCGCTCCGTGGAGATCAGCTTCCGGATAGAGCGGCCGCAGGATCGGGTCGGTCGCGACGCCGTCGTAGAACCGCCCGACGAGGCGCTCGAAGAAGGGCATGCCGCCGGCCCGGTCATAGAGGGTCGTGGTGTCGCTGGTCATCGAGCCCGGAGTCTACCGGGCGACGGGCGGGGGCCCCGGGCCCGGGGTCAGTGGACGAGGCGGTTCGTCCGGCGGACGCGGTGACGGCGCTCTTCGCCGCGCAGGTTCGCTGCTGCAACTTCGAGCAGAGCGAACGCGCTGATCGCGATGAGGACCATCCCGACGGTGTCCATGTCCGGATGGTGCACACGCGTTCGCCCGGTCGTAACCGGGCGAACGTCCTGTCGTGGTCTAGGCCGGATGACGTACCCGGCCGGAAAGCGCTTCCGCCAGACCGTGCGTTACGCCGCGGCGGCGATCGGGCGAGCGAACGTCCGCTTGCGGGCGCCGGTCGCGGGTCGGGCGTCAGCGACCGGCTTGGCGACCGGAGCCATGACGCGATGTGCCTGCGGGGCGAACGTGAAGGGCTTGAAGGCGAAGCGGGCGGCGACCGCGTACGTGGCGATCAGCCAGACGAAGAAACCGACCGACGTCGCGCGGTCCGCGCCGAAGATCGACAGACCGGTCGCCGAGACGAGGACGCCGAACACCGACATCGCGATGCCCGCCGTGGCGACATAGCCGACCAGCGACGCCGACCAGCGGCGACCGCGGATCAGGCCGACGACCGCGACGAAGTGGGCGATACCGAGCGTCGTGCCGAGGATCACGGCCCATGTCGCGACAAGCGGCTCGAGGGGAAGGGTCGGGACGACGAACAGCGTCGCGCCGAGGACGACGAAGCCGTTCAGTGCCGTAAGGAACGCTGCGAAGCCGCGGGTGCCGCGGTGGAAGCGGACCTGGTCGTAGGTGCGAGGGGAAGCGCTCATCCGTTCGGGTCCTTTCGTGACATCCGTTCGATGAGCCAAGGTTCGCCGCGCGGGCTCCGCCGCGGCATCGACGGGCGCCGCGAATCGGCATGGACGGATGTCAACCCTCGGCGGGTGACTCCAGCCGCAGGCGCAGGCTTTCGACGTCCAGCAACGCGGCACGCTCGACCTGCGGCCGCGCCATCGATTCGAACACGCGGTACTTCAACGGCAGGCCGATGCGGATCGAGAACTGAAGCTCCGAACTGCCTCCGTCCGTCCCCGGCGTCGGGGCGACGACAGCTTCCATCTCGATCGAGACACCATCCCGGTCGCGCCCGCGGAGCGCGATATGCCGCCCTGCCTCGAAGCCCGTCACCTGCGCATCGAAGATGCCGGCCCGACCGGCGGCGTTCTGCTCGACCACGAGGCGCTCGCCCTGTGACGGTTCTCCGGCACGCTCCCGCCGGACTGAGCGGATACCGCTCGCGATGAGCCATGTCGGCCATGCATCGAGGTCCGCCACCGCGGCGAATACGTCGTCGTGGGTCCGCTCGATCGTCGACTCGATCGCGACGTCGATCGCCATCAGGCGCCGCCCGTATCGATCGGCCGCAGGCGGAACGACGGGCCGCGCCCGAGCCGCTCGGCGGGCGTCCCGTAGCGAAGGATCAGGCCGCGGATCGCCTCCGCATGGTCGGCGGCGTCGAGACCTTCCGCCATGGCCGTGAACGCACGGTCACCGATCTCGACGTCGACCCGTGGCTGGTCGAGCAGGTTGAGCGCCCAACGTGCCGAATCACCCGCCGCGATGAGCACCGACCCATCGGGCTCCTCGACATAGCCGACCGCAACGGGTCTGGGCAGGCCGGTGCGCCGGCCGATGGTCGTGATCCGGGCGACCTTGCCCTCGAAGACGAGGTCGTCGCCGATGTCGTCCGTCAGCGGGTCAGCGCGCGCCGCGCTGCTGCCAGGACTTGCCCTCGGTCTGGGTCGATGGCGCATACACCATCTCGACGCGCTGCATCTCCCGGATCGTGCGAGCGCCGAGCGCGGCCATCGATTGGCGGAGCGCACCCTTTCCAGCACAGTGGGATCCGAAGCTTGGAATTCACGTGACTTGAAGTCGCGGC
>JADMIO010996664.1_pt1 | contig 10764 bp, 6 predicted proteins | sample 8958161 | NCBI WGS metagenome assembly JADMIO01 (sample SAMN16585339, study PRJNA669376) | soil metagenome | isolation source: Crop rotation soil | place: USA: Cullars Rotation, Alabama | collected 2011 | reverse complement strand
GCGACAACTTGTCCACGTGGAATTCTAAGCTTAGGATCCCAATGTGCTGGAAAGCTGTTGCGGGGCCACCACCAATGTGCAAATGCAGATTGCTACGCCGCTGAACCAACTCGTAAAACGCGAGTATTAGCCCATAAACGCGTTTTCTAGGAATCAAGCTGCCCATGACGCCAATATCACCCTTGAACGGTTTGTTTGTCGGCTGAAACCTAGTCGTCGAAACGCCGGGGGGCAATATGACGGTTTTACCTGCGCCTTGGGGAACACGGGTAACAAACTTTCTCTGCATTGCATGGCTGACCAAGACGACTTTGTCTACCTCATCCCAATTGATCCGATCAATCCATCTGAACATTTCGTAGCGGTGCAGTCTGGCCACAATCGGCGTGGTTTTTGGCAGGTGCGTCGCAGCGGACAACAGCCCGCTTGCCCATTCGAAGAATACGACATCGCAGCTAGCCATGAACTTGCGCAGGTCGCGGTGAAATACCATTCGATTGAGCCGGTAATAGAGAACCGGCGTCTTGATTTCGCGAACATTGAAAACGTTCACCTGATGGTGAACAAGCAGCTCTTGATAAATATCCTGGAAGAAGCGCCAGGTCTCGCCGTCGCCGACTGCGATCCCTGTTCGGATATGCCCCATTACTGTGCTCTCAACCTGAGCATAGTCAACGCTACCTCCCTGCTCATCCCGACGTCGTCTTCATTTTAGTCAAACTTGCAACTGATTACAGCAGCCACGATGCGCTCCTGCTCCGCCTGGCTTAATTCATTGTAGAATGGTAGGCGCAACAAACGGTCACTCACATCTTCAGTCACTGGGCAATCACCTGCCTTGCCTCCAAATTGCATTCCCATGTCTGACAAATGCAAGGGGAGGTAGTGAAAGACGCTTTGAATCCCGCATACCTTCAGGTGGGCTATCAACGCCTGACGATCCTCCAGAGAGGGCAACAACATGTAGAACATGTGATATGGCTGTTCGCAATGGTTTGGCACAGTTGGCAGCCGAACCTGGTTCGCTTCCGCCCACGCGTTAAGTTGCGCATCGTAGTACTCCCAAATCTTGCGCCGCTTGGCTTGGATTGTCTCTCGCACCTCTAACTGTGCGTACAGAAACGCTGCCAACAAATCTGCTGGAAGATAGCTGGAGCCAATATCGACCCAGGTGTACTTGTCGATCTGGCCTCGGAAAAAGCGGCTACGATTGGTGCCCTTCTCCCGAATAATCTCGGCTCGCTCAACGTATCGTAGGTCGTTAATGAGTAGGGCCCCGCCCTCACCACAGGTGAAGTTTTTAGTCTCATGGAAGCTCTGTGTGGCAAATGCGCCGAACGTGCCTAAGTACCGGCCTTTATACTTGGCAAACAGCCCGTGGGCATTGTCCTCTACTATTGGTATCCGGTGTTTGGCAGCAATCTGGCAAATGGCATCCATCTCGCATCCAACGCCAGCATAATGGACGAGCACAATCGCCTTGGTGCGAGGGGTAATTAGCCGTTCCAGTTGTGTTTCGTCCAGATTCAGCGTGTCGGAGCGGACGTCGGCGAACACAGGCTTGGCACCGCGCATCACGTAAGCGTTAATCGAACTGACAAACGTGAATGATGGGACAATCACCTCATCGCCCTGCTGAATGTTCAGCAACAAGGCAGTCATTTCGAGCGCATCGGTGCAGGACGTCGTCAGCAATACTTTGGGTACGCCCAGTACTTGCTCGAGCAGCGCCTGACTCTTTTGGGTAAAGATTCCATCGCCCGCCGCGTGGCCGTTTTGAATGGCCTCGGCAATATAGGTCAGTTCTTTACCGACAATGGTCGGACGATTAAACGGAATGGCGTTTGAATTCTTCTGGCTCATTTGTCATCTTTCCTCAGTCCGTTGACTCCCCACGGTTAAACTTTGTACGCTCTCCATACTAAGGCCGTTGATCAACGACACCGTCATCACTCCTGAAGATCAGTCCCCAGGGTTTGCGATGTACTATTAAGAACTTCAGAAGCGCATTGAACGACACCGCCTTCTAATTGTACCTCGGTCAGCAACAGCATTCCATCGCCTGTCAATACCATGGAGCCTTCTTTTGGCCTTATTTCGATGACACGGCCTGGGATCCTTCCGACATACACATGAGGTTCACTAACCTTCTGGGCTGCCCACACGCGCAATACTTTGCCAGAAAGGCGGGTGTGCGCTCCAGGATATGGAGCGCTGACAGCTCGAATTAAGTTATATATATTCTGTGTTGAGTCCGCCCAATCAATCCAATTATCTTCAGGTATCCGCTTGCAAGTGTAGGTTGCTTGACGGTGATCTTGAGGAAAGCGCGGCGCTTTCCCTTGAATGAGCAATTCGACATTGCGCTCCAGCAAACCAAGGTAGCTTTCGGTCACGCGTTCTATCACTGAAGCAATTGGCTCATCGGGACCTATCAGAATCCGCTGTTGGTCAACGATATCGCCAAAATCAACCTGGTCAGAAATCTCGAATAAACTGACACCCGTATGGTCTTCTCCATTAATCATGGACCAAACTGTCGGTGAAAACCCTCGATAGTGGGGCAAGAGCGAATCGTGAAATACAAAGGCACCCGCCTGCGCCCTCTGATAAATTCGGGGAGGAATGAGATAACGCCAGTTGACTGCGAACATTAAGTGAACCGCACTGGAGTCCCAAAAAGAATCATGAGTTTTCGAGCCGACTTGTCGCGCTTGAATAAATCGCGCCCCGCTGGATAATGCTAGCCGCCGAATATCATCAAGAAACGGAGGCTCCCATGCGGTTTCTTTGAAACTAAAAACGGTCAGCTCAGATTGCGGCAGCAATTCCCTCAGTCGTTTCAAGAAGAGGTAACCACGCCGCGTCGCGCAAAACAAGACAATATGCATTTCCCTCTCGGCTCTCTAATCCTGTGACAGCGCACTCTCATGCGGTACGCGGAATATCGATCGGGCAAAGATTGCGAGTACCCCTCGGTTTGCAAGAAAACTAGGATTATTGGCGACGGCACGGGCGACCTGTGAGGGAACTCCTTCATAATCTCCAGTACGATACTGCCGAAAGGCACGGTTGACCCAATAGTTGCCCATAAGGCGCCGCAAAACCCTTCTTCCTGCAACACATTCCAGTTGCAGCGACAAGCGGCACATTGCATCTTGCGCTGCGGACTCCCCGAACTCGTGCGCAAAGCCCTGGAGTTGGTGTGTCAACCAGCCAATGAACCGCTCATCAACTTGAGATCCCAATACGATAGCCCGCGCAAAGTGCGCCTCACCCTCCTGACTGCGTCCCCACAGGATGGACTGCGACCCTCGAATTAAATGTCCCCGACCGGCGGCCCATTCGTATTGTTGAGATAGCCAGGCCAAAGTCGTCGGCAGATGGTCCAGCGCCTTCCTCAGATTTGCCTCAAGATCTATGCTGTGGGCCACGCTTGCCTGGACAAGCGAATCAAGAAGCAAGCAAGGCTGACCGGTCACAATCGATGGGTCGAGACGGGTTGCTTCTAGTATCCATGCTTGCCCGTCGGCGTACTGCTCTTGAACCAAGGCATAGTATGCCCAGGCCAGATAAATATTCCGGAAAGCCAGACTGCGCTGCGATCTGACGCTGTCCGGACAGCGGGGGTCAGAAAAGATGATCTGCTGGCATTTGTGCTCAGCTTCGCACCGTGCCGCCAGCTTGCTCTGGACCCTGCCGGCGATGTACCGGCGGTAATTGAGTGCGCGGCCGACATTGGCGAATCGACAACCAGCCAAGGCCAGACGACCACACAGGATAAATTCCGCTCCATTGAATACAACTTCATCGCCCCGATAAGCGTAGCTGTCATCCCAAATCTCGTCGCGTAAGGCCCACTCACGCCGCAGGATCATATCGCTTGGCGCGAAAGGGAAGCTACATACCAGGTCTTGTAGTGAGGCGCTTTCAGGTGCTTGCCATATACCCGTAATATTCTGCGCTGAGGACATGATCACGAAGCGATTATTGTATGTAAATCCCACCTCGGGATGCCGCGCGAGATATGTCACATGGGCTCCAAGCTTGTCAGGATGATAAAGGTCGTCCTGATCTAAGAGCGCAATAATCTCACCACTTGAGTGTTGAACACCTGTGCGTCGCGCAGCAACGGCACCCCGGTTGCGGTCGTGCACAATGTAATTTATCCGATGGTCATCAAAACGGTCGACCACATTACGCGTGCCATGTGTGGACGCATCATCCACTACGAGCAGTTCAAAATTGGCGTAACTCTGGTCGAGGACGCTTTGAATTGCCTCGCTGAGCGAAGAATCAGCGTTATAGGCTGGTATGATGACACTTACTTTTGGGCAAACCACACTCTTACCTAAACGAGGTCTGCATACAGAAATTCGACTCGCTTAAAGAACCAGTAGCCGGCTAGCAGCACAACAAGAGATATGATCGCCGATATTAATAAGTACGAGCCCGGCTGTTGGCCGTTTAGCAGCACGTCTCGATATGCCTCGAGAATACCAGCCATCGGATTTAGATAATATAAGGTACGCAGGTAGTCAGGGACCAGAGTCACAGGGTAAATAATGGGCGAGGCATAAAACCAGAGTTGAAGGCCCAGCGTTAATACGGACTGAACATCTCGAAAAAATACGTTTGCAGCGGCGCATGCCAAACCCAGGCCGAGCACCAGCGCCAGTTGAATCACCAGGATGACGAAAAGATACAGTAACCCAATAGCGAACACCGGTACCTGATAATAGAGCATCAGGATAACCACCAACGCCGCCGCAACGCCAAAGTCCATCAACCGGGCCAGCATCGCCGCGATTGGGAGAACCTCGCGTGGAAAGTAAATCTTGGTGATCAAGTTCATATTGTTGACAAGCGAACTTGTCATATCCGTGAGCGAAGTGGTGAGGAATGTCCAGGGTACTAGCGCCACATAAGAGAAGATAACATAGGGCGTCTTGCCAGTGTCAACGGGTACAAATTTTGTAAAAATGATGCTAAATAGAGCCACCTGAGCTGCCGGCTGGATAACGGCCCAGAGCCAGCCAAGCGCCGATTGCTGGTAGCGGGCTCGGATATTGCGGCTCGTCCATGCCAGCAATAAGTCTTTAGCCTGAAAGATATTCTTTGTCTGATTAAGTAGCATCGATATTTCTGGGCAAGTATTCTAATAGCACTATCTATAAAAAACTCGGGTGCCATGGATGACGCCGCCAATTCTTCCCCATTTCATGAAGCCGCGTAATTACCTGCGAGGCTCAATCACTGGTCATTCAATATAGGTATTCCTGACTGGACCTTGCTGGGTGCTCAAAATGTTCCCACCGGGTTCGTGGTTCAAAGACCCCCCGCCGCTCTTCATAGCTCAGCCCGGACCCATGAACATAGAACCAATCTGACCTGCCGGAGGCTATTCCAAGCGAGTCGCTCGCATTTAAGAAGTAGGCCTCTGCGATATATTTCCCACTGATTAATTGCATTGGCTCCAGGGTCACGGATACAATACCCTCACCCCGATCAAGGGATAGTTGGATATTGTCCAAACTGGTGCGCATCATACAGCAGGTTACCCCATCTGACCGGGTAATAATGGCAGACACATGGATCGGGCCGACCGCTCGATAGGCGGCGTAATGCATCTTCAACCTGGCCGGCTGACCGCTGTACAACTCTTGCGTCTCCTGGTCATCCGAGCCCACAATTTCCACTTTTTTGACCTCGATGTCGGAGTCCGTCTCAATGCGCCCGGCTTGTGTTGCCTGGAGTTTAAGCGCCCGCTCTTCGTGCAGCGCCCGTTCATACTTCGCGATAACGTCCAGCGTTTGCCCTTCAGCTTTGATTTGGCCGTGGTCAAGGTATAGCGCAAGGTCACAGACGGCCCGGATCAGATAAAAATTGTGAGACACAAAGATAATGCTTGTGCCATTCTGGAGCAAAGATTGAATTCGCTGCAGGCATTTCTGCTGAAACAACGCATCCCCGACGGCCAGCACTTCATCCACCAAAAGTATGTCAGGTTCTATGCAAGCGGCAACGGCAAAGCCTAGCCGGACGGTCATCCCCGACGAATAGCGTTTTACCGGTGTCTCAATGAAGCGCTCGATTTCAGAAAATGCCACAATCTCATCGAAGCGGCGGTCGATCTGCTTGCGGCTTAGACCCAGGATTGTTCCATTAAGGTAGATGTTTTCTCGACCGGTCAGGTCCGGGTGAAAGCCAGCCCCTAACTCGATCAAGGCCGAAAGCTTGCCATTTGCTATAACTTGTCCGGACGTGGGCTTGGTGATGTTAGCCAAGAGCTTCAGAATAGTGGTCTTTCCGGCACCATTGGAACCGATTAAGGCCAGAGACCGGCCTTTGTCGAGCTCGAAACTCACATCACGAAGCGCCCACAAAATGTTATCGTCAGGTGATAAACCGTTCGTACGCTGGAATGACTTCCTTAGCGAGTGAGAGAGAATGGAAGGCAAACTCGTCCGAGTCAACCCCAGATTATATCTTTTGAATACGTCCGCGAACTGAATTGCACTCTTCATCAGTAGGCTCTCGTGACTGGGTAGAAATTCGCCGGTGAAAGGCCGATTTTGCACTGTTAAGGCGGCCTTGCCAGCCAAGCAGCGTCACATCCCCCATGGAAAATAATAGTGTCAGGAATTACAAAAGCACTCTGCCAACTTATGTACTTGAGTAGGGCAGCGTCTTCAAAAAGAAAGCGACAATAATCAGTAAGGTGAATGAATTCCTATGTACTGGAATAGCCATGTATGATAATTTACCTCAGGACTGACGGTGAAGATAATAATGACCTTCCATAGTGATTGTACCTTAGGAAGTGGATGCCACCAGTCGTCCATTTGAATGTGCGGTGAGGAGCGAGATAATGATCAGAGACCGTAAAACGCTAAGCCTGTTGGCACTACTTACTGTATCTCTAAGTGTGCTATGTGGAGTACCCACAGCAAACGCCAAGGTCCCAGCTACAACGAATTCCGAAGTTTCCGGGATGCCCCAAGTAAATGGGATAAATAATCAAGTCTTCTTGCCATTAACATCCAAGCCACCCGAGCATGATTGGCCAATGCTGGCTGCTAATCCGCAGCGTACATCCTGGACACCTGAGGAAGTACGGGGGAATCTGTCGGTGGTGTGGTATCGCCCCATCGAACCATACATCCCGTATAAGGTCCAACCGATCGCCGCCAACGGCAAAATCTACGTCTCAACGTCCAAAGGGCTGTATGCGTTCAGCGCTTTGAATGGCAACGTCGACTGGGTATATCCGACTGAACTACCGCTAGGACATTCCCCAACTATTGCTACGGTAAACGAGAAGAGTATCGCTTTTGTGGGCGGCTATGATCATAAGATTCATGCCATCGATGCCCTGACCGGGTTGGACGTCGCGGGGTATACGCCTTATGAGGCTCAAGCTGGTTTTGAAACGAATCCCCTGGTCATCAATAATACCATCTATGCGGGAAACCGCGATGGCTACTTCTACGCTTTTGATGCTATCACAGGAGCCAAACTGTGGAGTTTCGAGACGGACGGCCCGATCCTCTTTTCTGCCGCATACAAGGACAATACCCTATATTTCGCTTCAAACGACTCGTATGCCTACGCGTTAAATGCCACGAACGGTTCATTGGTGTGGAAATCGCAGAAGTTTCCCGGGGCGGGGTTCCATTCATTTTGGCCAGTTATATACACGGAAAAAGCCTCGGGCAAGACATATGTTATTTATGGAGGCTCGGAAAACTACAGATTTGGCGACACTACCAATGTTAGTCCTTGGGCCAACCTTCTTCAAATCGACCAACAATCTCTACTTGCATGCTGGCCCAGCAATTGCACTGCTGGCTTGGCGTGGCCCACATCTCTTGAAACTGGGCCAACCACATACTGGGGTCATGATGCCGTGACGTTAAATGCTAGCGCCATAACCAATTATTTTGAGAACTCCCCGTCGCTTCACACGACCTTTGTTCTCAATAGTTCCACCGGCCAAGAGTATACATTTGACGCTAATGGCAATGGCAAACCGGAATATGCGCCCTTTACCTGGTCGGGGGTAACCAGCAGTGGCAACAAATACCCAGCCATCATCAACGGAATCGACGATGTTATGTACCAGGACACCCTATATTACGCATTGAATTGGATAGCACGAGGTGACATCGTTGGATGGAAATTCGGAACTCCCATTGTCAGCAGGGTCTCACCCCGGCCGGATGCCCATGCCGTCGATGAACCGATGGCGTTCTCCTCCGGGGGTAAGCTAATCTATTGGTCTCTCTGCTGTGACCGCGAAGGCGGCGCGTTTGACGTCACGATACCGTATGGTCAGAGCAATCGGAGCTGGCAAACGTATGGTTACAACTTCACAAGCCTTTTTCCGAATTACGATCCAATGTACAACGACGGAAACGCCACATTATTCAACGATGGAAACGGCTGGCAGGTCTATAGCGGTAAGAACCAAAGCAAGAATGGCGTCTACGGCAAACATGGCACGACCCAGTCGCCCCCGATTCCCTATCAGGGCAAGCTCTTTATGCTCAGGGGGAATACGCTCTTGGCGTTTGGCCCCGGGTCAACTACCCCCAGCAGACTTCCACTTGCACCTATTACGGTCGCTCAGAGCGCGTTCCCATCTCCGAGCGTGGACGAATTACAGCAGAGACTTAGTGCGGAAATCCAGAAGATGCTGGTTGCAGGGCATCTGCGCCCTGGCTATTTTTCTTCCGGATTTCTTGACCTATATGCTGATGGAAAGTACTCCGACAGTCGGGAAATTGGCGAACTGCTAGACTATTTCCAAAATCCTTCGGATACGGTAGTGACTTTGATTCAGGCCTTGCCGTACCTTTCGCCTTCTATGCAGCAACAGGTAAAAACCTACCTGCAAACCTATTACGGGCCTGGATCGACCTACGATCTTACCAAAATTGCTCATATTGGCTGGGCTACCGGTGCGGCCAGGGAGAACTACGATATTCCACAATCCGATTGGAGTATATTCGGGACGCCATACAGGTCGCCACTGAATCCGTCGACAAAGCCAATCTGCGGCGGCTGCGGCTATTGGACGTCTTTCCCGCCATACTCCTTCTACGCAGCCTGGAAATACGCCCAGGTATTCGGCGGCGCGCAAACCATCTTCAGTCAGATGAGCGGCAAACTGAATGTTCCGCCTGCCGACAATTACTTGCTTGAGAAACCCTACATACTCAATCTATACATTTCCGGCTATCAAGGTTACTTGCAGCTTCAACAACTGGCTGGATACTCGCCTAGTCCCACGATACAGATGACATATACTCATCTATTAACCTTGAGAACTACCAACTTCTCCAAGGACACACCGTATCTGGGTGGGATTGTTGCCAGCCTGACTACATACAACAATGCCTTGGCGGTCGCCAGAAATTTCATGTTCCTGACCCCAGAACTTGGTGCCTATCTGAACCAAAATATTAAAGCCCAGGTTCAAAATGCCGTTGATGAATACCAATATGTAGCACCCTATTGGTTTGTGACTGGGTTTGATAATTCTTACGGAGAAGGAACCTTCCAAATGCTCTACGATTCTCCGGCTCTGTTCCAGGCCAAGGCTTATATCTTAAAGCAGCCATACAACGAACTAGTCAAGTATCTCGATGTCCCCACTTTTTTCCGAGGAGATCTATTCTACATCCAGAACCTGACAGCAGCTTTAGGCGTCAACGCAACCCCATAAAGGTAAACCGCTGGTAGGCTGGGCGATGCTGACCGCTTCCCAGGGCTGAGCCTATCAAACGGGCGGCCAACCGAGACGCCGTAAAACGATAATAATGACGAGCAGCCCAACTGCCGGAAGCAAACCGGCGACGACACCGAATGCCGGGTCACTGTCGGGCACTCCGATATTTGACTTGAGACTTGGATCCTGGTTAGCCGCTTTGGATTCCACACCGACAACGGGCGCGACCGGTGTTATAGTCGCCGCTGGCGTCTCCTTCAACACCGGCGCTGGAAGCGACGCGACCGGCCATTCAGGTGTATTCAATTTATTATAAGCATACCAAAGGCCTTTAACCTTCAGAAAAGTATCCATTGCCCATACATCAAGCACTATGTTGCCTTGACTGATGACGGCTTGTTCATGGCCGGGGTCAAACTGCGGAGAAGCCAGTCCCAACACGACGGCTTCGGGTTGGCTCCAGGCGTTGCCCGTCCAAACGCTGTGCCAGACACCGTGGGTTTCAGGCTGCTGGATCCGGTTTGAAAACAACATGTGCAATGTGGATCCACTGTCTATCATAAGAGCAGCGGGCCCGTTTTCCCCAATGAGGCCAAACGGTCTCACAGGTTCGGACCAGGTGTTTCCCCCATCGCGAGAGCGCCGCATCCACCGTGCGGGGACAATCGAGCCGGGTGCTATGTCGTCGTCATACACAACCATCAACTCATTTCCATAGCTAATGATTGAGGGCCAATCGACCTCATAGCCGCCGGGCTTGTGCTCTGCCAGCAAAAACGGTGTGCTCCATTGTGTTCGGTCGGACTCGAGACGCGCGTAATAAACGGCGTCGCCGTTGCCCTTGTCATTGTCAACCGTCCAGACGACATGAAACTGCCCTGTCGTGTCCAGGGTAGAGCGCAGAGCATACACCCATTGCGTGTCGCTATTCGTCAGGAAGACGGTCACTGGATCGGACCAGGAGTCGCCTGCGTCACTTTCCAGCACAGTGGGATCCGAAGCTTGGAATTCACGTGACTTGAAGTCGCGGC
>JADMIO012791552.1_pt1 | contig 10765 bp, 10 predicted proteins | sample 8958161 | NCBI WGS metagenome assembly JADMIO01 (sample SAMN16585339, study PRJNA669376) | soil metagenome | isolation source: Crop rotation soil | place: USA: Cullars Rotation, Alabama | collected 2011 | reverse complement strand
TGGAATTATATTCGGGCCGATTTTGGCCGGAATCATTTTGATCGGCAATGGAGGCGGCAACGGCGGCGGTCAACGTCCCGAGCCCGCGGGTCCACCGGACGTCAATGTCGATATCACGTCGGCCTCAATCAAATCGACAACTGTTCAGGCCGGCAAGACGGTGATGATGACCGTAACCGCAATGTCAGACAAGCGGCCGATTCACGCTTACATCTGCGCCATCTTCCGCGAGCCGGCAGGCGGAAACTTCGGAAGTTGCGGTGAGGATGTGATTGTCCGCCGCAAGACCGAGTTGTTGTTTGATATATCAGTCGATATCCCGCCGGATGCTACGCTCGCAACCTATTCCGGTTCAATTCAAGTCTTCAGCCGCAACGGTGATTTGCTCGGCCTTGAAGAAAATGTCGCGAACGTAACGGTGACCGCGCCTTAGCCGCTCGATGGACTGCGCATCACCGAGATTTCAACTCTGTCCTCGCCTTTTGAGAGGAATCCTAGCTTTTCAGCGGCGCTGTAAGAGAGATCGATGATCCGGCCGCCCGCGTAGGGCCCGCGGTCATTCACTCGGACTTCGACATGTTTTCCAGTGGAAAGACTCTTTACGCGCAAGATTGTGCCGAACGGGAGTGACGGGTGCGCGGCCGTGAGCTTGTGCATATCGAACACTTCACCGCTTGCGGTCTTCTTGCCTTGAAATCCCTTGCCATACCACGAGGCTACGCCTCGTTGATAAACGCCTTTGGGCAAAGTGGCGCATCCGCTTAGCAGCAGCAATAGGGCCAGACCAAAGACATAGCGAATTCCTATAGATTCCATTGTTTCTTCAAATTTTAACCTATGCGGAAAGCGGGATAGAACGGGGCTTCAGGAGGGATTTTATGAAGTTGTTCTCTATTGCATTAGTGTTGCTCTCGTTCGGCGCTTCGGCTGATGTTTGCCCATCGAAACCGCAAAGCATTAAGGTGATCGACCTAAAGTCGGGCTGGTGGCAGGGTGACGGCGGCGACACCGATCAATATGTCATTCGGCACATCACCGGCAAATGCCCCAATGTTCACTTCTTCTATCAGCATACGCTTTATGGTGGTTCCGGATTTAATCTTCCGCACGATGGAACGGCCGAGCCCGCGGAATTTGATCAAATTTGGCTGCTTTCGGGCGGCGAGGCGGATGGTTCCGATCTTCGTGTGAATGATCCGACGTTTGTTAATTATTTGAAGTTGATGACCGAAGGCAAAGGCAACTTGTTCGTCGGCACCGGATTCGGCAATGTCTACCACGCGAAAGCTCTGACAGAGGCTCTGGGCTTGGGTGTTGTGGCGCTCACCGGACGCGATGTTCACGAATATCCGTCTGCTATGGGCCGGCTCGAAGTTTTGCGTGAAATTCCGGAAGCCAATTTGAAAGCGGATCATCTTTTGTTCGCCGGCATCTCCGTTTTGCCGGACCAAATGAAGTTGGATCAATTTTTGGCTGTTAGCGATTGGCTGGACGCGAGCAAAGTGGAAACGTTGGCGACCGATGCCGACGGCCACTCCGTCATCGGCCAATTGGAAGTGAACGGCCGCCGCATGATTCTCGACATGAACATGCCGCGCACGTTTCTGATCCGTCAGGCGAATCCTGCGATTGAGCAGTATTTGCTTAACCTTGTTAAAGTTCTCGAGCACTAAGTTTATTTACCTGATGCGGGCGTCGAGGTTGCGTCCGCTCAAGTGCGAATGCGCAACGCAAAGCGCTGCCGAAGCGGCATCGGTCAGGCAGAGTAGGGTAACCGCCTCACTTCGATTTTGGCAATTCTTCCGCCAAATCCGTCGCGATGTTCACCGCCTCAGTCACCTCAGCGGTTTTTAGATATTCTTTAATGCGATCTTCGCGCGACGGAGATTCTTTTTCGTCCTCTTCTTCAGCCTTCGTGGAATTGGGATCCTTGCCTTTTAGCATGGACGCAATGGTCACAATCGAAGAGGGCTTAGGCTTCGCCAATTCCTTCCGCAATTTCTTGAAATCAGCTGCGTCCGCGATGCGCTTTTTCGCCTTAGCCTGCAAAACCTTAATCACCTCAGGCTTCACGACTTTCCAAGCATCGGGGCCTTCCACGACATAAGCGCTGGCCGACAAAAATTGCGCGATTTTCTGCGGAGGCAGCGAGTAATCCAATTTCTTCTCGGAAATTGAATCCTGTGCCAATGCCGATGGGAAAACTATATCGCCGGGAACGCCGCGATGTTGAGTCGAAGCGCCACCGGCGGTGTAAAACATAGCAGTGGTAGTTTTCAAAGCGCCAAGACCAGGCGCGAGCTGCTCGATCGACTGAACTGTGCCCTTGCCGTAGGTGTGATCGCCGCCCACAATGACCGCGCGGCGATAATCCTGCAAAGCACCCGAGACAATTTCGCTCGCAGATGCGCTCACCCGGTTGGTCAAGATCACGAGCGGGCCCGACCACATGATTTTCGCATCTTCATCGGTTAAAGTTTGAAAGCGGTTGCCGCGGCCGACGCGCAACACATCGCCAGTCGCAATAAACAATCCAGAAACTTCAACGGCATCTTGCAAACTTCCGCCGCCGTTGCTCGCAAGGTCCAAAATCAAAGCGTCCGCTTTGTTCTTCGAGGCTTCGCCCACCAAGCGGCGCAAATCGTTGGTCGCCGATTTTCCGTCTTTCGTTAAGTCATCGTAGAACGAAGGCAGATTCAAGAAAGCGATCTTCAGTTTTTTGCCGTTCACTTCGCGGTCGAAGTAGTTGATGAAGGCGGCTTGGTCTTCCAGGGTGATCTTTGCCCGCCCGAGCAACACTTCCAGATTTTTCACTTCGCCTTTTTGACGGCGGATCAATTTCAAGCGAACCGAAGTGCCCTTCGGGCCGCGGATCAACTTAATTACGTCCCGCAATTCCATTTCAATGACATCCACCCAGGGGCCGTCTTTGCCCTGAGCGACCGCGACAATCTTATCTTTAGGCTTCACCAAGCCGGTGCTCATAGCGGCGCCGCCAGGCAACAAACGCTCCACGACGGTAAATCCGTCTTTCCAAATAAGAGAAGCGCCAATGCCCTCAAGCGCGAGCTTCATTTGAATTTCAAAATCTTCATGCGCCTCGCTCGCCATGTAATTGGAGTGCGGATCCATGGCCAACGCAAAACAATCCAAAAAGCTGCCCAAGACGTCGCGCGGTTTCACCTTCTCCGCGTGCTTTTGCATGCGCTCATAGTTTTTAATGACGTGCTTCTTAGCCTCCTCAAGGCCGATCTCGGTCGCCACGTAGTTGGCGATGTCGGATTGTAACTGCGCCTCAATGGCTTTTTTCAGCTCCGCTTCGGTCTTCGGCCGCTTGCGTTTTTCCCAATCGGTCTCAATCTTCAGGTCTTTATTGATTTTGAACTTGTCGCCTAAATATTCCTTTGCGTAAGCGACCTGGCTTTGAACCCGCTTCACCAACAGCTCATTCGATTTCACCAAGGCTGAGCAATCGCCGCCGGTGATCTTGCCAAAAATGTTTTTCAACGAGTCCGCGACGCCTTTGTACTCACTGTCGAGCAAATACATGCGCCCGACATCCAGGCGTTTCATGAATTGCTCCACCGTGCGCTTTTGCAGAACGTCGCCGGGCGGTGGCGAGAGGTGAGTCAGCAAAAACCGCTGCTGAATTTGCGGAATGTGTTCACAGGCGAGTTCAATTTCTGCGGGTGGCGCGGGCGGATTCTCGGCCCAGACCAAGGCCGAGGAGAGCCAAATCAAAATGATCGTCATTCATGAATTTTCGATCTATTGGCAAGCGATGGCAAGGCTGGCGTCAAGATTCTCCATAAAGTCCCGCATCGCCGTAGGATTAATCACGTACGTCTGGCCGGGAGAGATTCCATCTTTTTCCAAGTAGTACTTATACGTGTGGCCTTCTAGGGTTTTAATCTCGATGGATTCCTCGCCTAAATCCACAATGACCGGGCCTGGTGGAACCGGTTGCAATTGCATCTGCGAGTAGATCGCCAAAAGAGCATTCGCTTGAGCCAGGCTCAGTGTACCGGCTTTAAAGCAGAGGGCATCGGGATGCTTGGCTGAAACTTGGAAGTTCCCACTGACGAATTTCGTGAAATCGATGGTCAGATCGTATTTCCAGTTCGGCGGAAGGCCGTACCAGCCGCCTTTGTAATAGCGGATCGAGTTAACGGTTTCGTTGGCGTGGACCGTGACTTGCGCGCCGGGGTCGGCCGGGCTGGCCGTTTTGCCCTTACAAGAAACCACGAATGTAAGTGCGAGTAACCCCAAAATCCCCATTACAGTTTTCATGGGTAAACAGAATTGCAAGCCATGCCACGCCTGCCGTGCCCCCTCAGTCGAGCGCGGCAACGGCGGGTGTTTACGCTTTGATTCGCTTGCAAAGGCTGTCGACGCACTAAATTTTTACGTCTCAGGATGAGACGTTACGGCTTCTCCATCGGAGGCCAGTTCGGGCGGAATCCGCCGACCTGGGGCCAATCGTGCAATGGCGGCGGTGGTGGGGGCGGTTGTTGCGTCTTCGGCGGCTGATCCTTTTGCGCGTCGTGCAAATAGCTTTCGATTTCCGAAGCCGACCAGTCTTCCATTCCGTCGAGCGGGCCGCCCTGGCCAAAAAGTTCGCGCTTCATAAAGCGGCGGGGCTGTGCGGAAGGCGGCGGCGGGGTCACGAGAGCGATTCCATCTTTAATCTTGGGAAGCTCCGATTTAACTAAGGCTTCAAGCGCAGCAACAGCCGGCTCGATCTGGGCATCGGTTTGCCCGCGATAGCTGTCACGAATCTGTTGAACTTGATAATTCAGCTGACCTAAGATTTGGCCGAATTCCTTGACCTGCTCATCGGAAGCCGCAAAGCGGAGCTGATTCCCGGGTGTTTCTTGAACCTGCGTCTTCAATTTCATCTCGCCGATCAGCGTGGCGATCTCCACCGCGACTTCAGAAACCCGGTCTTGCATTGGCTCAGACACCAGGATGCGCTCACAGAGTGGGCGGCGGCGCGGTGGTTGATACCGGCGAGGCGCGGCCTCGGCTAGAGTAAAAGAAAACATCAAACCTATAATAGTTACAGCACGAAGCATCTCACACCTCAGCGATTCGGTTTTCAACTCGGCTCGAGAGTAGACACTACAAATTTCGTGCCCTGTCAGATCAAGCGGCGGATTTTAATTTTTGGAATATGGCGGTCAACGCGCGCATCACTTCTGGATCGTATTTGCCGGCGAGTTTGCCGGCCATAAGTGAAATGGCGTCGGTCGGTTTCATTGGGTCGTTGTAAGAGCGTTTCGTGGTGAGCGCATCGTAAGTATCGGCCACTGCCACAACACGAGCCATCGGGTGAATTTCTTCGGCCGAAAGCTTTTGCGGATAGCCGTTTCCGAGCAAGGATTCATGATGTTCATAAGCGCAGGCTATGACGTTTTCGGCGGCGTTGTGCTCGGACAAAATCTTGAGTCCATAGGCCGGATGCTTCTGCATCGTCACCCATTCGTCATCCGTGAGCGGACCGTTTTTACAGATGATATCCAGCGAGATGTAGCGCTTGCCGATGTCATGAAACAAACCGCCGAGGCCCAGCTCTTTCAAATCATGGCCGCGGAAGCCGACGAACTGGCCGAGGCCGAGCGAGTAGACGCTCACGTCGATCGAATGGTTGTATGTGTAAAAATCGTGTGAAGAAAGGCCGATCAAATTGACCATCGCCTCGGCGTCGGAATCCATGAAGGACACAAAATCGTCCACGGTTTGGCGGGCATCCTTTAAAGCGTTTTCGATGTCCGGGCGTTCGAACAACTCTTCGACCAGAACCATCGTACTCTCGCGCAAAATCAGCGCTTTCTGTTTGGTTCCGAGATCCGAACTCATCAGTCCGTCCCGGACGAACTTTTGATAGTTCGCACGCTCGGCGGCGAGAATGAAAAACTGCTCGGGAGCCTTGCGTTCAAAATGATCGATTTTGCCGGCGCTGATTTTATCGCCGGCGCGCAAATAATGGATTACGCGGCCGCCAATCGTGACGAATAAATCGAATGGAATCGCCCGGTTCGGCGGCAGACTATTTATCCGTATCTTCATGTAGTTATCGAGGCTCATTAAATAAATTGTGCCACGGTTTTATTGACTCTCCAAACAAAGATGGCATGGTGGTCAGTCGAGGATGGCACTGCAGTTCGACACGGATATTCAATTCGTAAAAGGAGTTGGCCCAAAGTTGGGCGACTTGTTCCGCCGCAAAGGAATTTTGCGCGTACAGGATCTCATCGAATTTTTTCCCCGCACTTATGAAGACCGCCGCGCCGTCCGGCACATCCAGTCCTTGGTCCCGGATCAATTGGTGAGCCTCAAGGCTAGAGTCCTGAAAGTCCGGTCCATGTTTCTCGGAAAATCGAAACGCAAAATGTATGAGGTGATGGTTGGCGATACGACCGGACGGATCTCGTGCAAATTTTTTCGAGTTCCCTATCGCGGTTACTTCGAGCGCTTTCAACCGAATCAAGAAGTGCGGGTGATCGGCAAGGTCACCTTCTATCGTGGCTCCAAGGAATTTCACCATCCCGACATTCACCCGGTCAGCGCCGAAGAAGAATTAGAAAATGATTTGATACCAATTTATACCGAACTCGAAGGCCTGAGTTCCATGCGCATCGCGCGCTTGATTCAAACCGTGATCGGCCAGCCCATTCCGGACGTGATGCCGAAGTGGATACGTGATCAGTACGGACTCATGGAGCTCGGTCCGGCTTTGCGTGAGATCCACGATCCTCCGCTTGAGCAAGGCGACATGTATTTGCAGTTCAAGGCGCCGGCTCAGCAGCGGATTATTTTTGACGAATTCTTTTTAATCGAATTGCACTTGGCTTTGAAGCGGGCGGGGATTGAAAAAGAAAAATCAGTACCGATCAATTCCAAGGGCACATGGGCTTCGCGCTTGCGTTCGAGTTTGGAATTCACCCTGACCGGCGCGCAAGAGCGGGCGTACACCGAAATCGTGGCCGACTTGCAAAAGCCACATCCGATGCATCGCTTGGTGCAAGGAGATGTGGGCAGTGGAAAGACTTTGGTGGCTTTGATGGCTGCCGCGTATGCGGCGGAGGCCGGAGCGCAGAGTGCTCTGATGGTGCCTACCGAAATTTTGGCTGAACAACATTACGCCAACGCCAAAAAACGTTTGGAACCGCTGGGCCTGAAAGTGGCGTTGCTCACCAGCCAGTGCAAAGGCAAAGAGCGCGAGCAGATCTTGGATGGATTGCGCACCGGACATGTGCACCTCGCCATTGGAACCCACGCGCTCATTCAAGACGATGTCGATTTCAAAAATTTGTCGCTTGTGATTGTGGATGAGCAACACCGCTTTGGCGTTGAGCAAAGAAATAAATTAAAGCGCAAAGGCATGTCACCCCACTTCCTGGTGATGACAGCCACGCCAATTCCACGAACGCTCGCCATGACTGTTTATGGTGACCTCGACGTGTCGGTGATCGATGAATTGCCGAAAGGCCGCCAGCCGATCGTGACCCGCAAGACTTTCCAAAGCAAACGCCACTTGGTGCTGGGGTTTGTCCGCGATCAACTCGTCGCCGGCCGCCAAGCGTACATCGTCTATCCGTTAGTTGAAGAGAGCGAAACGATGGATCTCAAGAATGCCATCGAGGAGCACGAAAAAATTAGAGCTGAATTTCCCGAATTCAAAGTCGGTTTGTTACATGGCCGGATGAAGTCGGGCGAAAAAGACGACGTCATGAACTCCTTCCGCCGCGGCGACATCCATATATTAGTGTCGACCACGGTCATCGAGGTCGGAGTCGACGTGCCGAATGCTAACATTATGGTCATCGAGCACTCCGAGCGTTTCGGTCTGTCACAGCTTCATCAGCTGCGCGGCCGGGTGGGCCGGGGGCAACATAAAAGTTTTTGTGTTTTGGTATTAGGTTATGCCTTGAGTGAGGAAGCATCCAAGCGTGCCGACATCATGGAGCAGACCACGGACGGATTCAAAATCGCCGAAGCGGATCTTGAGATGCGCGGACCCGGGGAGTTTCTGGGAACACGTCAAAGCGGGTTGCCCGGCTTCCGCATGGCCAACCTAGTGCGCGACGTAAAACTCTTGCAGCTGGCACGGGACGCGGCTTTCAAACTCATTGAAAAAGATCCTGAACTCGCGAAGGTGGAGCACATTCCGCTGAGAAAAAAACTCGAGGAACTTCACAAAACATGGGTCGGATAACGTCCCGCAATTTTGTTTGTGCTGACGATGCGGGCGACTCGACATTGGTCCAGCTCCTGCATTTGTAAGATAATTTCACTCCACAGCCCCTTGCACCCTTCAAGTATTCTTTTGCTGCATCACCAAGGAAGGGGATTTCATGTACAAAGGTCTACTGCTTTCACTTTTCGTATTCTCATTCACCGTTCCCGCTCACGCGAAAAAAATCTGCAACGGATTTATGCCTCCCAACAGGATGTATATTCCCGTCGATCATTCGCCCGCTTCGAGCATCGCCAAGGCAAAGTTCGATGAAGTGCTCGACCGTCTCAACACAATTTATAAGCCGATCGTCGCCGCCAAAGGCGGAGTGTTTAAGATCGACCGCAAGTGGAATGATGGAACGGTCAATGCGTACGCCGACCGCTCCGGCCGCACTTGGGCCATCCACATGTTTGGCGGAATGGCCCGTCACCCGGCGGTCACCTATGACGCATTCGCCGCGGTTGCATGTCACGAAATCGGCCACCATCTTGGTGGCGCGCCGAATTTCGGCGATTGGGCATCGGTGGAAGGCGAGGCGGACTATTTCGCGTTCACCAAATGTTTGCGCCGGATGTTTGATGGCGATGACAACAAGAAGATCGTGGATGCCATGTCCAACGTCGATCCTGAAGCGGTCAGAAAATGTAAAGCCGATCATAGCTCGCAACAAGATGAGTATGTTTGTATCCGCGCCACGATGGCGAATTTGGCGCTTGGCCTTGTGCTAGTGGAAGACACCGGCAAGCCAAATCCCACGCTGACCACTCCGGATACCTCTAAGGTTAGCAGCACGAACGGCGATCATCCCGAGGCTCAGTGCCGCGTGGATACGATGTTCCAAGCTTCGTTGTGTAAAGTTCCGTTCAGCCAAGATTTGAGCGACAACGATTATCACCCGGGCGCTTGCACGGATTATTCAGTGGACGGCCCGCGCTCACGCTGCTGGTTCGCGCCGAATTAATTATTGTTGCTGGGTTACGAGCCGCTGTTCGCACATCGGCAGATGTTGCAAGAAAGTGCGGGCGGCGGCGGCCGGCAATCCGAACGGCTCGATCGGATAGTCTTTTTCGGTCACCGGTCTTAGCTGCACTTCGATATCTTGAATCTCCGCTAAAACAAATCCGCGCGCTTCAATAGCGCGCGCGACTCTCAGCGCCGCCTCAGGCGAAAGAATCAAATCCCGGCCATCGGTGAGTACGGATTCAACCGGAAGCGGATTGTTGGCCGCAAAATAGATCGTTCCGGTTGAAGGCGTGTGCATCGCCATCATCCAGCCAACCACTTCTTTAAATGCTTTCGAATTGCTCGAATCTGAAAACGTGATTCCGCGAATTGTACCCTCAAAAACCGGCTGATGAGCGGCGGTGTCGAGTTCGGTGATGATCAATGGACCTTGCGCTCCGTCTTTTAGACCTTGGCGCATTTCTTCTTTCAGGCTCGCATATCGCGCGCTGAAGTTTTGGAGATCGAAGCCGCGAATTCCGGAACTGACTTTTCCAGTCCAACGAACTGGCCTAAGGACTGAGCCGTTTTCGTGGGCAAATGCGAATGAGGACGCGAGCAAAACGAGTGCGAGTAAACTGCGCATGTAGATCTCCAAATATTGAATGACATTGCGATAACATGTGTAATTCTTCGCGTCAAAATCGTCGCATGTGAGTACGGAGCTGCCTTCATTTTTTGAAAAATGTTCACGCTCTATGCCGAAAATTGTGATTTTGCCCCCACTACATTTGATTATCCGTGTCAAAAGTGATAAACATCCATCTCCGGTGGGGGCACCCCCTTCCAAGCGACAGGGAGTTAAGGTTGGAAACGACAGGTATGGTTTCTTTTAAGGTTGGAGACAATGCTGTATATCCTGGTCACGGCGTGGGCAAAGTCACCGCCATTGAGACCAAGGAAATCCTTGGCACCAAGCACACCTTTTATTCGATTAATATTCTCGATTCCGGCATGAAGATCATGGTTCCCAAGAATCGCGTTGAGACCGTCGGTTTGCGCCCTATTATTTCCAGAGACGAAGCTAAGAAGGTCATTGAGATCCTCAAAGAGACCAACGTGAAAATCGACAACCAGACGTGGAACCGCCGCTACCGTGAATACATGGAAAAGATCAAAACCGGCTCTGTGTACCAGATCGCCGAAGTTTTGCGCGACTTGTTCTTGCTGAAGGTCGAAAAGGAACTCAGTTTCGGCGAGCGTAAAATGCTGGATAGTGCCCGTTCGCTATTGCTTCGCGAGTTGTCATTGGCCACCGGCACCGAAGAGCTCAAGGCTCAAGACGAAGTCCGCGCGATATTCAATCTGTAAAATTGATTCTCTTGCTCAATATAATATAGAATGGTTCATTTCGGGCGATATCGCCGAAGGAACTATTTATGTCTGACGTTCGAGTCCGCTTTGCCCCGTCACCCACCGGCTACTTGCACGTGGGTGGCGCACGCACGGCGCTTTACAATTACCTCTTCGCCAAAAAACATGGCGGCAAATACATTTTGCGCATTGAAGACACCGGGAAAG
>JADMIO010787704.1_pt1 | contig 10765 bp, 7 predicted proteins | sample 8958161 | NCBI WGS metagenome assembly JADMIO01 (sample SAMN16585339, study PRJNA669376) | soil metagenome | isolation source: Crop rotation soil | place: USA: Cullars Rotation, Alabama | collected 2011 | reverse complement strand
GCGGCGTGCGCAGGTCGTGCGAGATGCCGGCCAGCATCAGCTCGCGCTCGCTGGCCGCGCCGCGCAGTCTGGCGCCGGCATCGCCGATCGCCTTCGCGAGCTGGCGTACCTCGCGCGCGCTGCCGACCAGTTGCTCGTCGACCGGCGCGCCACCGAGCAGGGCGCCGGCGTGCGCGGACAGGCGCACCAGCGGACGGGTGAGGATGCGCGCGGCGATGCCGGCGATCGCCAGCGCGACCAGGCTGGCGAAGGCGCTCATCATCAGCACCGAGTCGATGACCTGGGCGCGGTAGCTCGCCGCGTGCAGCACGATCCAGCGCTTCGGGTCGTGCGCGCTGCGGATCCATATCTGCGTCTCCGGCGTCTGGGTCACGACGACGCGCGCCGGATCGCCCAGCAGCTTCCCGACGCTGCGACCGACTTCCGCCACCGCGGGCGCGATGCGGGTGTTCGCCGGCCGGCCCGGCGGCGTGTCCGAGAAGCGCAGCCCGGACCGCTCGAGCCGGGCCAGGGTGGCCCGCGAGGCCGGATCGGTGCGGTCGGCCACGTCGTCGGCGGCGATCGCGGCCGACACCGCGAGGTGACCGTAGGTCTCGCCCAGCATGTGCAGGCCCGAGCGGCTGATCAGGACCGTCGACACCGCCAGCGAAACGAATAGCGCGAGCACGACCGTGGCCAGCACGAGCGCGAAGGTGGTCGGTCCGCGCTTCACGCGTCGCCGCCCTCGGGCACGAAGACGTAGCCTTCGCCCCAGACCGTCTGCAGCCAGCGCGGCTGGCGCGGGTCGTCCTCGATGCAGCGGCGCAGGCGCGAGACCATCACGTCGATGCTGCGGTCGAAGGCATCGTGCTCGCGGCCGCGCGCGAGGGCGATGAGCTTCTCGCGGCTCAGGGTCTGGAACGGGTGCGCGACCAGCGCGGCGAAGACCGCGAACTCGCCGCTGGTGAGCTTGACCGGCGCCTGCCCGTCAAGCAGCTGGCGGGTCGCCGGATCGAAGCTGAAGCGGCCGAAGCGCACGGTCGCCTGCTCCGCCTGGGGCGCGCCGACCATCGGTTTTGGACGACGTCGCAGCACGGCGCGGATGCGGGCGACCAGCTCGCGCGGATTGCAGGGCTTGGGCAGGTAGTCGTCGGCGCCAATCTCGAGGCCGACGATGCGGTCGACGTCGTCGCCCTTGGCGGTGAGCATGATCACCGGGGTCTCGATGCCGTCGGCGCGCAGTTTGCGGCACAGGTCGAGGCCATTGCCGTCGGGCAGCATCAGGTCGAGCACGATCAGGTCGGCGTGGTGCGCCGCCAGTTCGCGCTGCATGGCCGCCGCGCTGCCGGCGCCGCGCACGCGGAAGCCCTGCTGCGCGAGGTATCGCTCGAGCAGGTCGCGCAGGCGGAGGTCGTCGTCGACGACGAGGAGGGCGGCGTTGTCCATGGCCACTCAGGATGTCGCTTCGATCGCGGGGCGGCAAGCCGCGCGGGCCGGCAGATGTAAACGGATGTTTCGCGAGGGCGGTGCGGCAACACCTCCTCACTCCCGGGCGTAATCCGATACGCCTGCCGGGCGTTGGACCGGGACGATGCCACCACGCCGCGGATCCATGGTTCGCGGAAGGCATCGCATCCATCCCCGTCGCAGGAGTCCACCATGCAAACGACCTCGATCACCTTCACCCGCCTCGCACCCATCGCTTTCGTCGCCGCCTTCGCCCTCGGGCTGTCGCAGCCGGGTCAGGCGGCCATGCATCGCGCCCATCGCAGCGCGTCGGCCAGCCCGGTTGCAGTCGGCTCCGATCACGTCATCGCCGGCAGCGGCGCGAACGGTTCGGCGATCCACGCCGGCGGCTGGGTCGGCAACGGCAACGGTGGCGCCACCCACGTCAGCGGCGGGGCGTTCCGCGGCGCGAACGGCGCCAGCGGCTGGCGCGGCAGCTACACCGGCACCGACGGCAACGGCAACGCCAGCCACGGCGGCGCGCACAGCGTGACCGGCGCGAATGGCAGTTACGACAACGGCCACAACAGCTGGACGCGCAACGCCGACGGCACCGGTTCGGCGAACTGGCAGAACAGCGGTCGCGGCGCCAATGGCGGCGCCGTCGACAGCAACGGCAACTTCACCCGCGGCAGCGATGGCAAGTGGACCGGCAGCAGCCAGACCAGTGCCAATGGCGCCAAGGGAAGCTACAGCGGCAGCACCAGCGTCGACGACGGCAGCGGTGTCCACGACACCACGTACACGAACGCCAGCGGCGACACCTACAACGGCCAGACGACATGGAACCAGGGACAGGGCTACACCCACACCGGCACCTGCACGGATGCGCAAGGTCATTCGATTCCCTGCCACAAGTGACGCATCGGCGCGTTCGCGCCCAGCGCGAACGCCATTGCCGATGCGTCATCCCCGCGACTGCGCGCGCTGGAACGCGCGCGAACGGCGAAGCCGGCCCGAAGGGCGAACGCCATGGATGGCGTGAGTCAAGCGGGGATCCACAACCGCGAGGGTCCACGTTCGCATCGGCATGACCATTCCTGTCACGGCCTCAATCCCGACACACCGGAGCACCCACATGGAACAGATAGCCCGATCGCCCTGGCTGCTGCTGGCGATGACCGTCCTGATCCTGGCCGAGTGGTGGTGGCGCCGGCGCGTGGCGCGTCGCGGCTATGACGGCCGCGAGGCGCGCGCCACGCTCGCCATCGCGCTCGGCAACCTGCTGACCGGCGCCCTGGCCGCGGTGGCGATCGGCGCCATCTTCATGGCCGTCTCGCGCCTCGCTCCGGTGCACTGGCCGATCGGCGACTGGCGAACCTGGGCGATCGGCTTCGTCGCGGTGGAGTTCGCCTACTACTGGTTCCATCGCGCCTGCCACGAGGTGCGCTGGATGTGGGCCAACCACGCCGTGCACCACACGCCCGAGGAAATGACCCTGCTCTCCTCGATCCGCCTGGGCTGGACCAACGTGATCTCGTTCGGATGGGTGTTCTACCTGCCGCTGCTGCTGATCGGTTTCGACCCGCGGATGGTGGTCGCGCTGCTGGCCTTCGACCTTCACTACCAGTTTTTCATCCACACCGAGGCGATCGGCAGGCTCGGCCCGCTCGAGTGGGTGCTGAACACCCCGGCGCACCATCGCGTGCACCATGCGTCCAATGCCGACTACCTCGACTGCAACTACGGCGGCATGCTGATCGTCTTCGACCGCCTGTTCGGCACGTTTCGCGAGGAGCGCGCCGGCGAACCGATCCGCTACGGCCTGGCGCATCCGTTCGGCAGCAGGAATCCGTTCGTGCTGAACTTCGGCGAGTGGAAGCGCCTGTTCGCCGCGATGAAAGCCGCACCCCATCCGCGCGCCGCACTGCGCATCGCACTCGGGAGACCTTGATGGACGTCGCAGGAATGCTTCCGGAAAGACCCTCCGCCTTCGCGCTCGCGCTGGGCGTCGTCCTCGCGCTGGCTGCGACCGCGCTGCCGCCGGCGACGCAGGCCGGCCCGCTGCGCGACGCCTTGGCGCAGCGTCGCGCGGCCACGGCGGAGGACGACGGATTGTCGGGTGAAGCCGGCGACCGCAGCCCGGCGCAGCTGCCGGCCGGCATCCGCGTCGTCCGCGACATCGCCTACGGCAGCGCACCGCGCCAGCGCTTCGACGTGTACGCGCCGCCACAGGCGCGCGATGCGCCGGTGGTCTTCATGGTCCACGGCGGCGCCTGGATGATCGGCGACAAGGGCGCGAAGAACGTCATCGAGGGCAAGATCGGCCGCTGGGTGCCGCGCGGCTTCGTCTTCATTTCGATCAACTACCGGATGCTGCCCGAGGCGCAGGTGCCCGAGCAGGCGCAGGACGTGGCGCAGGCCCTCGCGTATGCGCAGCAGCACGCGGGCGAATGGGGCGGCGACCCGCGGCGCTTCGTGCTGATGGGTCATTCCGCCGGCGCGCATCTCGTATCGCTCGTGAGCGCGAGTCCGTCGATCGCGCGTACGCAGGGAGCGCGACCGTGGCTGGGGACGGTGGCGCTCGACAGCGCGGCCTACGACGTGACCGCGCTGATGCAGCGCCAGCACTACCGCTTCTACGACCGCGTGTTCGGCAGCGATCCGTCGGCGTGGGCGGCCGATTCGCCGACGCGGCAACTGGCCGGTCCGATTCCGCCTTTCCTCGCGGTGTGTTCGAGCCAGCGCCAGGATTCGTGCCCGGCCGCGCAGGCCTTCGTCGACAAGGCGGCCTCGCTCGGCGCCCACGCCGAGGAACTGCAGCAGGACAGGAACCACGGCGAGATCAACAGGGACCTGGGCGTCGATCAGGACTACACCGCGCGCGTCGAGTCGTTCATGGCGCACCTCGATCCGGGGATCGCGCGCCTGCTCGGGCGCTGAAGACCCTTTGCTCGAAGAGAAGACACACATGCGCCGTGTATAGTCCCCCGCTCGACGAGCGAGCCGGGGAACCACGCACGTGCCCACCACCCGCGTCATCCGCATCCAGCCGTCCGACGACGCCACGATGGCGCGGGGCATCGCCCAGATCCAGCGCGAACTGCGGTTGCCGGCGGCGTTTCCACCCGAGGTCGAGGCGGCGGCCGAACGGGCGGCCGCGAGTCCGCGCCTTCCCGACCCCGATCGCACCGACATTCCTTTCGTCACCATCGATCCCCCCGGTTCGATGGACCTCGACCAGGCGATGCACCTGGAGCGTCGCGACGGCGGTGGCTATCGCGTGTTCTACGCGCTGGCCGACGTCGCGGCGTTCGTCACCGCTGGAGACGTCGTCGACATCGAGGCCAATCGCCGCGGCGAAACCCTCTATGGCGGCCTGTCGACGATCCCCCTGCATCCGAAGACGCTCTGCGAGGACGCCGCGTCGCTGCTGCCCGACCAGGTGCGCCCGGCGATCCTGTGGACGATCGACCTCGACGCAGGCGGCGCGATCGTCGCCACCGACGTGCGCCGTGCCCGCGTGCGCAGCAGGAAGAAGTACGACTACCCAAGCGTGCAGGCGGAAATCGACGCCGGCAACGGCGATCCGGTGTGGCTGCTGCTGCGCGAGGTCGGCCAGCTGCGACAGGCGCAGGAAAAGCAGCGCGGCGGCATCAGCCTCTCGCTGCCCGATGCCGAGATCGGCTGCGACGCGGGCCAGTGGTCGCTCGAATACCGCGTCGCCCTTCCGGTCGAGGAATGGAACGCGCAGGTATCGCTGCTGACCGGCATGGCGGCGGCGCGGCTGATGCTGGACGGGAAGATCGGCATCCTGCGCACCCTGCCGCCTCCGGACAGGCCTGCGATCGCGCGGCTGCGGCTCACCGCGCAGGCCCTGCGCATCGACTGGCCCGGTGGCCAGTCGTACCCGGATTTCCTCCGCGGCCTCGATCCTTCGCAGCCGCGCCATGTCGCGATGATGATGGCCAGCACCAGCGTGCTGCGCGGCGCCGGCTATGCCGCGTTCGATGGCGAGCCGCCGGCGCAGCCGCTGCAGTCGGCGATTGCTGCTTGTTACGCCCACGTCACCGCGCCGATGCGGCGGCTGGTGGACCGCTACGCCAACGAGGTGTGCGTCGCCCTGTGCGCCGGCCAGCCCGTGCCCGACTGGGCGCGCTCGGCCCTGCCGCGGCTGCCCGACACCATGCAGGCCTGCGACCGACTCGCGCACCAGTACGAGCGCGCCATCATCGATCTCGCCGAAGCGGTGATCCTCGCGCCACGCGTCGGTGAGACATTCGCCGGCGCGGTCGTCGAAGTGCGCCATGGCGGCGGCCGCGACGGCGCTGCGACGGGCATGCATTCGGGGATCGTCATGCTGCGCGATCCGCCGGTCGAGGCGGAGATCGACGCGAGGTCGGAGCTGCCGCTCGGCGCGGAGCTCGCCGTGAAGCTCGTGGTCGCCGATCCGTCGCGCCGAACCGTGCGCTTTGCGCCGATGGACTGACGCGACGGCCGACGAAACTCGTCCGGTCCAGGCGTCCACCTTCTTCGCCCTGGTACGACGCCACCGATCCAGCGTTGTCGCGATGCCTTCCCGCCTGTCCGCATCGTCGGCCACAATCCGTTTCCCAAGACGAGCCGGCAAGCGCATCGCTTGCCTTCGGCTCAGGGTCCCCCACGGCCTGTCCGGCCGCCCTCCCGATAAACCAGATCCCGGAGCTCATTCGATGAACATTGCACACGGACCGCGCACGCGCATTCTCACCCTCTGCATCCTGCTGGGCCTCGGCTCGACCCTTGGCGCCGCCGGCGACGCGGCTGCGGGCATCGTCGCCTGCAACGGCTCGGGCACCACGGCGACAGGCTCCGACGCCGACGCCTGCGGCTACAGCGACACCGCCTCCGGCTCGCAGAGCAGCGCCTTCGGCTACAAGAACAACGCGTCGGGAGCCCAGGCCAGCACGTTCGGCTGGGAAAACGTCGCCTCCGGCACCGGCAGCGACGCGATCGGCAAGTACAACAAGGCCGCGGGCGGCAACAGCAGCGCCTTCGGCAAGTACAACAACACCTCGTCCGGGGCCGCGCGGAGCAGCGCGTTCGGCTACGGCAACCATACGACCGGCCCCGACGGCAGCGCCTTCGGCTACAAGAACACCGCCAGCACCTACGCCAGCGCGTTCGGCTACAAGAACACCGCGGGACTGAGCGACACCGCGGTCGGCAACGGCAACATCGCCAATGGCGGCTCCGAGAGCGCGCTGGGTTACCAGAACAAGGTGTATGGGTTCAAGAACAACGCGGTGGGATACAAGAACACGGTCGGCGCCCCCGGGTCGGGATACATCAACGGCGGCAGCAGTGCGTTCGGAACCGGCAACACCGTGAAAAGCATCAACAGCAGCGGTTTCGGCTTCGCCAATTTCATCAGCGGCGCCAATGGAACCGCCTTCGGCTTCGAGAACAACGTTTCCTCGCAGAATGGCAGCGCGTTCGGCTACAAGAACAATTCGAGCGGGTTCGACGGCAGCGCCTTCGGATTCAAGAACTACGCACAGAGTTCGAAGTCCACCGCGTTCGGCTACCACAACGTCGTAGCCGGCCAGTACAGCAATGGCATGGGCAGCAACAACAACGTCAGCTTCTATGTCTACCACGGCAACGCGATCGGCGACCACAACAAGGCCGGCGTCGGGATAACGGCCTTCTTCGGCGACGTGAACGCCATCGGCAGCTACAACTACGCCAACAACATCGGCGCCAGCGCCTTCGGCGCGCACAACAAGGCCTACGGTGCCGACGGCAGCGCCTTCGGTTACAAGAACTCCGCCGCCGCCGTGAAGAGCAACGCTTTCGGCTTCTCGAACAAGGCCGGCGGCGCCGGCGCCAGCGCCTTCGGCGCGAGCAACACCGCCAACGGCCAGGACTCGAACGCGTTCGGCTACGCCAACAAGGCGACCGGCAAGGGTGCGCTCGCGGTCGGCACCGGAGCGACATCGGGCAACAAGGGCAGCGTCGCGATCGGCGGCTGGTTCGACGCCAACAACGACAACGTGATGGACGCCACGGAGGTGACGAGCGCAGCCGGCCAGGATGCGCTGGCCCTGGGATCGGGCGCATCCGCCAGCGTGCTGAACTCCGTCGCCCTGGGCGAAGGCGCGCAGGCGACCGCGGCCAATGCGGTAGCCCTCGGCCCGGGATCGATCGCCAACGTGGCCAACACGATATCGGTGGGCAGTTCGGGGCATGAGCGGCGCATCACCAACGTCGCGGCGGGAACCGGTGCCACCGACGCGGTGAACCTGGGCCAGTTGCAGGCGGCGACGGCGGCGGTGTCGATGACCGCAACGAACGCGTTGAACACGGCAGCGGCCGCGCTCAGCACGGCCAGCAGCGCATTCGCGCAAGGCGGCGGGTCATCCGGAGGCGTATCGCCGGCGGACGACGCATCGACCCTGGCCGCAGCAAACCTCCACGCCGACGCGGGCGACGCCGCGACGCTGGCTTCGGCCAACGCCCACGCCGACGCCGGCGATGCGGCGACGCTGCAAGGCGCGAATGCCTATACCAACGCCCAGGTGTCTTCGCTCAGCGACAGCTTCGACCAGTTCCAGGCCGAGGTGGGCCACGAGTTCTCGCAGCAGGACCGCCGGATCAGCCGGGTGGGCGCCATGGGCGCGGCCTTCGCCGGCCTCGCCCAGAACACGTCGGGCCTCGGCGGATCGAATCGCTTCGGACTCGGCTTCGGCGGCCAGAGCGGCGAGGGCGCCGTGGCGGTCGGCTTCCAGCACGCGTTCAGCGGCAACCGCGCGAGCTGGTCGATCGGCGGCGCGTTCAGCAACGGCGAGAACAGCGTGAACGGTGGCGTGGGGTTCAGCTGGTAGCAACGGGCGCGATCGCGCACCAGGTGCCGGAGCAATCCGGCGCCTGGGATCGCTGCCGTGCCACGGCCTGGTCGGAAGGCCGCGGTCAGAGGCTGCCGCGCACGATGGCCGGAAGCGGCGCCGACGTGCCCTGGCGCTTGTCGAACCACACCATGACGACATGGCCGTCGGCGTAGAGGATCGAAGGATCCTTCGCCGAAAGGATGCGATGGCCGAGGGTGAAGCTGGTGTTGCCGATGCGGTCGACGTGGAGCTCGACGACGACATCCTCGGGCCAGGCGATGGGTCGCTTGAAGTTCACCAGGGCCGATGCGACGACGGGAGCGACGGAGTCGTCCATCCACGGGCCGGCGAGGCTCATCAGCCAGCGCAGCCGCGCTTCCTCGAGGTAGCGCAGGTACATCGCGTTGTTGACGTGGTTGAAGGCGTCGAGGTCGCGCCAGCGGACCGCGAGCTCGGTGCGGAAAAGCAGGGGCTTCGCGTCGTCCGTGCCGCTCATGTCCCGGTCTTCCTGCGCCGCGCCGGCTTCTCGGCCTCGATCGCATTCGCCTTCACGGGCGCTTTCAGGTGCGGCGCGAGGAAACGCCCGGTGTGGGACGACGGATGGGCAGCGATCTCCTCCGGCGTCCCGCTGGCCACGATCGTCCCGCCGCGGTGGCCGCCTTCCGGTCCGAGGTCGACGACCCAGTCGGCGGTCTTGATCACGTCGAGGTTGTGCTCGATCACCACCACGGTGTTGCCCTCGTCGCGCAGGCGGTGCAGCACCGACAGCAGGTGTTCGATGTCGTGGAAATGCAGGCCCGTGGTCGGCTCGTCGAGCAGGTAGAGCGTGCGGCCGGTGTCGCGGCGCGAGAGTTCCTTCGACAGCTTCACGCGCTGCGCCTCGCCGCCCGACAGCGTTGTCGCCGACTGGCCGAGCTTGATGTAGGACAGGCCCACGTCCACCAGCGTTTCGAGTTTTCGCGCGATCGCCGGGACCGGCTCGAACAGGTTCAGCGCGTCCTCGATCGTCATGTCGAGCACGTCGTGGATGTTGAAGCCCTTGTAGCGGATCTCCAGGGTCTCGCGGTTGTAGCGCTTGCCCTTGCAGACGTCGCAGGGCACGTAGACGTCCGGCAGGAAGTGCATCTCGACCTTGATCAGGCCATCGCCCTGGCAGGCCTCGCAGCGACCGCCGCGGACGTTGAACGAGAAGCGGCCCGGCGAGTAGCCGCGCGCGCGCGCCTCGGGCACCTGCGCGAACAGTTCGCGCAGCGGGGTGAACAGGCCGGTGTAGGTCGCCGGATTCGAACGCGGCGTGCGGCCGATCGGCGACTGGTCGATGTCCACGACCTTGTCGAACAGGTCCATGCCGATGCATTCGCGATAGGGCGCGATGGGTTGCGAGGCGCCGTCGAGCTCGTTCGATGCCAGCGCCTGCAGGGTGTCGTTGATCAGCGTCGACTTGCCCGATCCCGATACGCCGGTGATGCAGGTGAACAGCCCGGCGGGAATCTCGAGGTCGACGTTGCGCAGGTTGTTGCCGGTCGCGCCGAGCAGACGCAGCATCATCTTCGGGTTCGGCTTGTGGCGGTGCTTCGGCGTCTCGATGCCGCGCCGGCCCGACAGGAAATCGCCGGTGACCGACTCGGGCGCGACGAGCACGTCGGCCAGTTGTCCCTGCGCCACCACGCGGCCGCCGTGCACGCCGGCGCCGGGGCCGATGTCGACGATGTGGTCGGCGAGGCGGATCGCGTCCTCGTCGTGCTCGACCACGATGACGGTGTTGCCGAGATCGCGCAGGCGCGCCAGCGTCACCAGCAGGCGCGCGTTGTCGCGCTGGTGCAGGCCGATCGAGGGTTCATCGAGCACGTACATCACGCCGACGAGGCCGGCGCCGATCTGCGAAGCCAGGCGGATGCGCTGGGCCTCGCCGCCGGACAGCGAATCGGCCTTGCGGTCGAGGGTCAGGTAGTCGAGACCGACGTCGACGAGGAAGCGCAGGCGGTCGTGGATCTCCTTGACGATCTTCACCGCGATCTCGCCGCGCCAGCCCGGCAGCTTCAGTGCGGCGAAGAAGGCCAGCGATTCGTCCACCGGCAGCTTCGCCACGTCCGGCAGGTTGCGCTCGCCAACGAAGACGTTGCGGGCCGAACGATTGAGGCGTGCGCCGCAGCAATCGGGGCAGGGCCGGTCGCTGATGTATTTCGCGAGCTCCTCGCGCACCATCTGCGACTCGGTTTCGCGATAGCGGCGCTCGAGGTTCGGAAGGATGCCCTCGAAGCGGTGCTTGCGCTGGGTGCGGCCGCCCGATTCGGTGAGGTAGGTGAAGGAGATCGTGGTGTCGCCGCTGCCGCGCAGCACGGCCTCGCGGACGTCTTCCGACAGCTCCTCCCACGGCGTGTCGACGTCGAAACCGTAGTGGCGCGCGAGCGAGGCGATCAGCTGGAAGTAATAGGCGTTGCGGCGGTCCCAGCCGCGCACGGCGGGGAAAG
>JADMIO010690602.1_pt1 | contig 10765 bp, 10 predicted proteins | sample 8958161 | NCBI WGS metagenome assembly JADMIO01 (sample SAMN16585339, study PRJNA669376) | soil metagenome | isolation source: Crop rotation soil | place: USA: Cullars Rotation, Alabama | collected 2011 | reverse complement strand
GACGCTCTCATCTACACCGGCCCAGAGGATCTCTTTCGCACGCCCGAATTCCACGCTGGCGAATTCGAGCTTCAGGATATCAGTTCGCAAGCCGTGGGTCTCATCTGCGCGCCGCAACCCGGCGAGACCTGGTGGGACGCCTGCTCCGGCGAAGGCGGCAAGCTGTTGCATCTGTCCGAACTCATGGAGAACAAGGGCTTGATTTGGGCCAGCGATCGAGCTGAATGGCGATTGAAGCACCTCAAACGCCGCACCGCGCGCGCGAAAGCGTTCAACTACCGCGCCGAACTTTGGAATGGCGGCGCGAAGTTGCCCACCAAAACCAAATTCCACGGTATCCTCGTCGATGCCCCATGCAGCGGTGTTGGCACGTGGCAACGTAACCCGCACTCACGTTGGACCACCACTCTCGATGATGTGAAGGAACTTGCCGCGGTCCAGAAACAGTTGCTCACGAACGCCGCGGGTTCCCTGAAGCCTGGTGGAAAATTGGTTTTCTCCGTTTGTACCCTCACGAAATCAGAAACGGTCGACGTCGTCGCCGCGTTTGAAAAACAATTCCCGGAGTTCCAGCCACTCGCAGTGGCCAATCCGCTGAAACCCGACGCGCCCGTTTCCCCGCAAGTCTGGCTCTGGCCTCAGGACATCGGCGGCAACGGCATGTTTGTCGCTGCGTGGCAGCGACATTAGTCTCACACCGCCGCCATCTTTTTCTGCACCGCATCCGCAATGGTGTTTACCGTTTGCAGAATCTCCTTCGCCGCCGCGGGGTCGGGAATTTTCACGCCGAAATTTTTATCAAGCCCCACCACGAGCTGCAGCGCGTCCACCGAATCCAATCCCAAACCGCCGGGACCAAAGAGCGGCAGGTCATCGGCGATTTCAGCCGCCGTCACTTGCAGCATCAGGTTTTCCACCATCATCGCCTTAATGCGTTCTTTCAGAGCTGTTGCGTCTTCCATGTTGTTCAAAGGATTCCACCGTCAATTTTGAGTGTCGAGCCTGTAATGTAAGCCGCTTCGGCGGAGGCCAGGAACCGCACTGCGGCGGCGACTTCCTCCGGCTTGCCGAACCGTCGCATCGGAATCCGGCTTTGCGCCTGCTTCCGTTCATCCAGGTTCATGCCCGAAATCGTATCCGTCTCGATGAATCCCGGACATAAGGCATTCACCGTAATGTTCAGCCGCGCCACTTCCTTGGCCAACGACTGCGTCAACGCCACCACACCGGCCTTGGCCGCCGCATAATTCGTCTGGCCCGGCGGCGCCAGAATCGCGCTCAACGACGAAATATTCACAATCCGCCCGCTGCGTTGCGACACCATCGCCGCCATCACCGACTGGCAACCGTAGAACGTTGCGTCCAAATTCGTTTTCAAAACTGATTCCCACGTCCCCAGCGGCATCGTCGCCAGCAACCCATCGTGATGCTTCCCCGCGTTGTTCACCAACACATCAATGCGCTTGTGCTCCGCCAAAATCGTTTCGAGCGCCTTCTTCCAGGACTCGGGTTGCGTCACATCCAAATCTACCGCTTTACAACGCCCCGCAAATTCCGCCGCCAGCTTGTCCGCATTTTCGCGACGAACGAATACTCCCAGCCAGACGTGATTCTCCGGCGACTCGGCGAGGAATGCGCGCGCAATGGCTTGTCCAAGCCCGCCGTTCGCGCCAGTGATTAGGATGATTCTCATTTTATGTAGTGGCACGGGCATCTTGCCCGTGCGTTTCGTTACCTCTGAACCTCGCCGCAATCGCCTGTTGATTCGTGCCCGGCACGCTTACGTCTGCCGCAGCGTATGCTTTACGCGCGATCCCGTCCACCGCCGCGACACATTGCCACGCGGCGGCCGCCATCAAGGCTTCACCCAAAATTGCTTTCACTGACACGCGATCCCCGGACCAATCCTGCCACGCCGCGGCTTCATCACGATCCGCGCGCGGCACACCCTCCAGCCCATCGCACAACAACTCGTCCTTGTGTTTTTCAGGCAATTCCTCCCGTGCCAATCGAATCGCCTCGGAGCGACAAATCCGATTCGTATAAAGCTGCGCGTCCGTCACCGCGGTAAGTTGCACCGGCGAACTTTCTCCCGCCTCTCGCCGCAAATACAGCGCCCCCGCACCGTCGCTGAAAATAGTTTTTCGCTCGAACAGACGCACCGCGCCCGCCGTGAGCCAATCCATCTCCTCCGCGCCGATCACTAGGCACCCGTCCACGCGATCATCCGTCAGCCAATCCGCCGCCAGCGCCACGCCCTGCAAAAATGTTCCCGGATCGCCGACCAGCGTGTAATTGATACCCGTCGTGCCGACCAGCGCCGCCAGATGGCTCGCGGGCGAATTGTAAACCGTCTCTGGAAAAAGCAGCGGACTCGCCGTCGAAGGATCCTTCAATACCTCATCGTAAAAACGCCGCGAATAATTTACACATCCCGTCAGCGCGCAATAAATGATCCCTAGCCGCAACGCGCCGCTTGTGAACTTCGCCGCGTCTGCGCCGAGCGCTTCCAGCGCCGCGCTCACCGCGTAATGCGCAATCGGACTCGTGCGACGCAAGCGCGCATGCGCCAAAAACGCTGGCCGTGGATTCGCCGGGGGCACCTGCCGCACGGACAGCGGTGTGTGGCCGGGGCGGAGGAGTTCCTTTGTCGGCAGCGCAGTGTTGCGCGCGATTGCTTCACGAAACGGCTGCATTCCCCAACCCGCTGGCGAAACAACGCCGGTGCCGCAGACAAAGATGTTACTCACGAGCGCCTCCCGAAGAATCAAAAACATCCAACATCCAACATCCAACATCGAACAACCAATGAACTCCAATTCGCCAACCCATTGGATGTTGGGAGTTCGATGTTGGTTGTTGGATGTTCCGAAAGGTCTTCATTCCCACCTCCGCAAAATCAAGGTCGCATTCGCTCCGCCGAAGCCGAATGAATTCGTCAGCGCGTAATCGACCTTCGCATCCGTCATCTGGCGCACCAGCGGAAACGCGCACGTCGGCTCCGGCGTTTGCAGCGTCATCATCGGCGGGAGCCATTGCTCGCGCAACGCCATCAGGCAAATCACCGCTTCCACCGAACCCGCGCCGCCGAGCAAATGGCCGATGCTTGCCTTCGTCGAGCTCACGGGAATATTTTTTGCATCCGCGCCGGCCCAGCGATTGATCGCCGCCGCTTCCGCGCTGTCGTTCAACGGCGTGCCCGTGCCGTGCGCATTGATGTAATTGATTTTGTCCGGCGAAATCTTCGCCGCCGCGCACGCCGCATTCATCGATGCCAGCGCCGCGTCGCCGTTCGGATGCGGTTGCGTCAGGTGATGGGCATCCGTCGCTGCGCCGTAACCGACAATTTCGCCGAGAATTTCTGCGTTGCGCTTTTTTGCGGAATCCAAAGTTTCGAGCGCCAGCATGGCCGCGCCTTCACCAAGCGCGAGACCATCGCGATGTGCATCGAACGGCCGGCAAACCGTTGGCGAAAGCGCTTGCAACGAATCAAACCCGCCAAAAACCATCTGGCTGATGGCATCGTAACCGCCGGTCAACACACGCTCCGCGTGCCCGCGCCGGATCAAATCCCACGCGTGGCCAATGGAATTCGCGCCGGACGCGCACGCGTTCGCGATGATCGTGATCGGACCACTGAAGCCGAACGCCTCAGCCACATCTCTCGCTTGCCGTTGCGCCTGGTAACCGTCCACGCGCGTGGCCTGGCCGCGCTCCTTCGCCGGCGTGCCGATAGCCTGGCGATAATAGGCTTCGCCCAGGCTCATGCCACCGCTGGTGGTGCCGAGCACGAGCGGAAGATTTTCAGAAGGCACCCAGCCCGATTGTTTCCAGGCTTCATCCGCCGCGAGCAGCAACATTTTTGCCGCGCGATCGAGGCGCCGCACCTGATTTTTGGAAAGCCGGGTGCCGGGCAATGATTCCGGCACATCCATTTGCGCGCCGGTTTTGGTGCGCTGCCGGGAAACATCGAAAAGAGTGATCGGCCGCATCGCGGATTTGCCGGCGCGAAAACCATCCGCGTTCGGACGCCAGCCGAGACCCAAAGCCGTGACGATGCCCGCGCCGGTAATGACGATGCGTGGTTGAGTGGGTGATGCAACAAACGGGAACAGCACGGCGCGTTGTAATGTTTTGCCGGATGGTAGTGACGAACGCGGTCCGAAGTCAACGCGGGCGGGATGGGGTGATTTGGGGTGTGACGTGGCTCGACGCGGCCCGGAGCGCGGGATTTATCCCGCTTCAAGGTGACAAACGAGACGTGTTCTGGATTACCCCAAACGTTATTCCACGCACACGTTGAAGCGGCGTGAACGCCGCGCCCCTTGGCGCGGGTGTCTCAAGTTGCGCCGGTTTCGGTTGGCGAGCATACGATTCCCAGATATCTCTAAGTCCTCACAATTTAATCCCCGTCACAAAATTCGTGTAAAGCGCACCTCGGCCGCGCGAATTGTGCATGCGAAGGAATGCTGCAAAATCTTCCCGCAGCGCCTGCCATTTGGTGGCCCGGGGCGTATACATAAAACCCCATAATACAGGCACTCGCGCCTCTTCGTTCCTCTGGGGCGAAGAAACGATATTCGTCACCGAATGGCCCGGGTTCAAAACCTGCAGCGGCGTGCCCGTGGGATACGAAAAATCTTCCCAGGCACCGTTGAATTTGAATTCGGGAGGACCGACATAATAATAAATCGCTGTTGATGAACTCGGATTACTGATCACAATCGAAACCTGGCTGATGTTCGATGACGTTGAAACCGTTCCACTCGAAAAGCTGATCTCGGAAGAGGCTGCTTCCGGAAGCTTAAGGGAAACCGCCGTCAGAACGATCACCAGCAAAATGATCGCCCCGACCGCACCGGAAATCTTTAGGATGGGGGACATGTTTTTATCGCGTTTAAAGACCAACTCGATTCTGAAACCTTCGGCTTTTCATTGAGATCGGTTAACTCGGTCTAACCGAATTAACGCCCAATTCCGGATTGCCACAATCAAATTCTGACTCGCCCCAACTCCCCTTTTGAAATCTGAAATCTCCAATCTGAAATTCCCGTTCCGCCTTCCCCCGTAAAAATCATTTCCCAATCCGTGTTCATCCGTGTCCACTTGTCGCGCCGTAGCATGTTGCGAAGGCGGATCCGCAGTTAAAAATTCGTGTAAAACTCCTTTGTTTCCCCAGTCTCCTCCGCTTCCTCCGGTTAAAAATCCGTGTTTGTCCGTGTCCATCCGTGGTTAAAAAAAAATCTGCGTCCATCTGCGTTCATCTGCGGTTAAAAAGTCTCGTTTTTGGCCCCTTTTTCAAAAACTTTACCTCCCAACCGCCTCACCGTCAGATGAATCCACGTAAATACTTACCGTGAGTTTTTATTCACGGGGCAGAAATTGGTAAACTCGAAATAAAACTCAAAACCGAAATGCGAAACCGTTTCGCATTTCCCTGTCCTCCGTAGCTTCAGCGAAGGAGGATCAACTCTCAACACCATCTACTCTCAACTTTCTTATGACCCCAACTCGCTTAAGCAAAATCGCCAGATTACCCGCCAAAACCCGAGAAGAACTCAACCGCCGCCTCCACGACGGCGAACTCAGCCGCACCATTCTCCCGTGGGTGAATAGTTTGCCCAAAACCAAGAAAATCATGACCGAACTCTTCAACGGCAAACCCATCACGCACCAAAACCTCTCTGAATGGCGCCATACCGGCTACCAGGATTGGCTCTTCCACCAACAACGCATCGATTGGTTCCACCGCCTCACCGAAGAAGAAGCCGACATCCAAAAGCACGACAAATGCGACGACACCTTCGAAGCCATGAGCAACTACTTCCTCTTCGAACTCGGCCAGGGCGTCCGCGCCCTGCAAACCATGAAAGATCCCATCGAACGCATGGAACGCATGCAACACCTCGCCCGCGAATTTGCTAGAATGCAAAACGCCTTCAACTGGAGCCGCCGCGTCCAGCTCGAATGGGACAAAGCCAACCACCGCCTGGAACCTGTCCCTAGTGGCACAGGCGTCTCGCCTGTGAGACCCCGTTCTAGTGGCACGGGCGTCTCGCCCGTGAGTTCCTGTTTGCACCGGCAAGATTCCCGTGCCACTAAACAACCCACCGCTCCCGAACATCCTGAACCTGGTGGGGCGTCGCCGTCCGCCAGGACCGTCCCCGCCAGCCGGACTCCCGTAGGAGACGACGCAAGGAGTCTCAAACATCCACAAATTCAACCCACTCTCAAACATCCCAACGCTGGTGGGGCGAGCGTCCCCGCGAGCCGTGCCCCTCTTGAAACCAACGCCCACGAAATCATCGCAGACTCCTCGCCCGATCCAAAGCGCCAGGGGCCTGGCGCACTCCAAGACGCTCCGCGCAATCCGGAAACTTCCGACTCGCGCGCCAGCGTCTTGGACTGCGGTAGCCCTCTACCGCTTTCAGAAGCGATGGCAACTACTCCAACATCGAAACCTGAAGGAGCGACTGCACCTCGAAACGGCTTCCCTTCTTCATCTGCCTTTCCCAACTCCCAAACTCCAAAACCCTTAAACTCTTTAACTCCAACTGAGTGCCAGCCCTTGCCGCCCCTTGCGCCCCCCACACCACCCCCGCGCCCATTTAAAGTAAGCCACGCCCCCATGCGCGGTCGCCGCTTCATCTGCATTGAAGGCTGAGGGGAGGAAAAAACTATGAGACGATTACTACGCGATTCCACTCGACGGCTCGTTGCGCGGAATGTCCATCGGATGATTGTCGGGTTTTGGCAGGCGGAAGGTCTCGGGTGTTCGGCTCAGGTGCAGCCAGAATTGTTGCAGGACTTGCGCGAGCGAAACGAGGTCCGTGAAATCGTAGGGTTTCACCAGAAACGAATTGGCACCCAAACGATATGCGTCGTTGATGTCCTTCATTTGCTCCGACGACGTCAGGACGATGACGCGCAGCGCGGAAAGCCCGGGATGCGAACGCAACCAGCCGAGGATTTCGAGGCCGTTGAAACCGGGAAGTTTCAGGTCCAACAGCAGGAGATCCGGCAAGGGGTATTCGACGCGATTGGAATATATTCCGTCACCCTTCAGATACAACATCATTTCCGAACCGGTGGAGACGACGAAAAGTGGGTTGCGGACTCCGGCTTCCGAAAAAGCGCGTTTCAGAAGCAGGACATAGTCCTCTTCATCTTCGGCAATCAAAACAACGGCGCGATCAGACATGATAGACCCAAGAGCCTCGCAGTAAACATCTTGGGCGGCGATGGGGTGATGACCCTATTTGTGTCAATGCAGAAGGATAAAGGCAGAATGAAGAAACTGAAGCTCACGATTGAGAGTTCTTGGGGAGGGGCTTTGCCGGAGAGCAAAGAGCGCCCGAGCTTACAGAGGGTATCGAACGTCTCCGCGCGTTCGTCGTTGGAATCGTAGATCAATCGGAAGTGTTGATTGCGCAAAAGGTATTCCAGTTCTCCCGGAGAAAACGCGGCTGCCACGCGAGTCTTTAGAGTGGATGGATTCACGAGTGGCGGGAGGATATGGGGGCAGTTCTGAATTCCAAGCTCGAAATTTCAAGGGCACTCTGCGGAGTGCGAGCTTGGAATTTGAGACTCCTTACGTCGTCTCCTGCGAGATGACGGAGTGGGGTAAAACCCTCAGTTCATTACAGGTTGTCAGGCCCGAAAGGCACTTCTATACTGCGCACATGAAGATCACGACCACGTTGTTTAAAGGGACTGCTATTTTCGCCATGGCGGCGCTATGCGCTTTGGGCCAGACGGCTCGGGCGGCCGATGATGAGCCGACCGCGTTGAGTCTCATCAAAGACGCCAACGAATACGTCGGCAAAGATGTGAAGGATAAGGTTATTGGGCTCCGTTCGGAGAAATCTGTGGCGAGCCTGACGCCGAACATCTGGTATGTCGTTTTTTACGATCACGACGCGACATTCAAGACCACCGAGGTGAAATATGGCGCGGGCAAGAAAATCGATCTGAAGCATCCGATGCGTCAGCCGTTCGCTTACGTGAATGACAAAAATCTTTTGGACCAAAAGGTGATCAAGATTGATTCGGACAAGGCGATCAAGATCGCGACGGCGGAGCCGTTGCTCTCGAAATTGACGATTCGCTCGACGCAGTTGTGGCTGGAAAATGTGGAGAATGTGCCGACGTGGCGTGTGCGGTTGTGGGCGCAAAAGTTGCGTCATCCGAACGATGATGCGAATATCGGTGATGTTTCACTTTCCGCCGAGGACGGCAAAGTGCTCAAGAGCGATCTTCACATCGATCGCGTTGACTGATTGAATCCCGTGAATTCCGCGCCGCAAGAGCGTCCCGACTACGATGTGGTCATCGCGGGCGGCGCGTTGGCCGGCGCAGCGACAGCGATCCTGTTGCTGCGCGAACAACCGACCCTGCGGATTCTCATCCTGGAGAAGTCCACGGCGTTCGGCCGGCGCGTCGGTGAAGCGACGGTGGAGGTGAGCGGCTATTTTCTTTGCCGCGTGCTGCGGCTCACGCAATACCTGAACGAATCGCACCTGGTGAAACAGGGGATGCGATTTTGGTTCACGAACGAACGCACCAGCAGCCTGGATAATTGCAGTGAGATCGGCGGGAAATATTTGTCGCGCGTGGCGGCGTTTCAGGTGGATCGCTCGACTCTCGATGAAGAGGTGTTGCGGCGCGCGGCAGAACTTGGCGCGGTCGTGTGGCGTCCGGCGAGTGTGGGGAAGATCAAACTTAATTCAGGAGGCATCCAAACGGTCGAAATCAAAATCCCTGAGAACGCGAAAGCCGAAAACATGAACGCGGAACGCGGAACGCGGAACGCGGAAATGTTGGCGCCGGGGACGAAGACGGTTTCGGCGCGGTGGGTGGTGGATGCTTCGGGTGTGGCGGCGGTGTTGGCGCGGCAGGAAGGATGGCTGAAACCGAATACAGAACATCCCACCACGGCCGTGTGGGCGCGGTGGACGGGGGTGAAGGATTGGGATGGCGCGGAGCTGGCGAAAAAATTTCCGGAGTGGTCGGGGGATTGCTTTGGAATTCGCGCGACGGCGACGAATCATTTGGTCGGGCCCGGCTGGTGGGCGTGGATTATTCCGTTGAAAGGCGGGGATGTAAGCGTGGGGGTGGTGTTCGACCAGCGGATCATGACGTGGCCGGAGGGTGGATCGCTCGGGCAACGGCTGAAGGATTTCCTGGTGAAGCATCCCGTCGGTCGCGAGATCATGGGCGACGCGCAAATTCGGGAGAACGATGTGCATTGGCGCAAGAACCTGCCTTATTACAGCACGACGTTTGCGGGGGACGGGTTCGCGATTGTGGGAGATTCGGGGGCGTTTATTGATCCGTTTTACAGCCCCGGAATGGATTGGGTTTCGTTCACGAGCTGGTCTTCGGCGCAATTGATTTTGGCACAGCTGCGGGGAGAGGAAATGGCGCCGCTGGTGGCGAAGCATAATATGACTTTTACGCGCAGCTACACGCGGTGGTTCCGGGCGATCTACAAGGATAAATACGAATACATGGGCGATTTCGAGTTGATGCGGATCGCGTTCCAGATGGATTTGGGGCTGTATTACCTGGGGGTGGCATCGCAACCGTTCAAGCTCGGCACGAAGGCGTTGTCGGACCCGGTGTTTTCCACGCCGCCATCGGTCCCGTTTTATCTATTCATGTCTTTTTACAACCGGCGGCTGGCGAGCATGGGGCGGGCACGGCGGCGGCGGGGCGCGTGGGGGCGCGCGAACGATTGCCGGCGGTTGTTGGTGCCCGGATTCACGTTCTCGCCAAAAACGGCGGGGCCGATCATGCGCGCAATGTCGCGGTGGTTGTGGCTGGAAGTGACCGAGGGCTGGCGGAGTTGGTTTGAGCCGCGGCAAAAAGTGGAGCCGACGGGGCAGGGGGCAACGGCGGCGGTGGAGACGGGATCAACGTGAGTTGACGACGCCGGTGTGGCGGAGGTTGGCGCGGAACATGGGCCAGGCGCTGTTTACCGGGCGCGCGTTGCCTTCGACCGCGTTGAGCGTTCCCATCACATCCATCGTGTAAACGATGCCGGTCGGCGCAATGGTCGGCGAGGCGAGCAGGGACGCGCTTAGAAAAATGGACCAGCCGATGGTGCCATCGGGAGGATTGAGGCCGATAAGATATCCGTCTGCCCGGGAAAAGAAAATCCGCGCATTGGTGCAGACCACGGGCGTCGTGTCCAGCAGTTGCGCGGCCGCGATTTTGAATCTCTCCTTCCCATCCGGCGTCAACGCCGAAACGAATTCGTTTACGCCGATATAAACCGTGCCATCCTCACCAAGCGCAGGCGAGGATTGGGTGAAGCCGCCAGTGTGGTAGCTCCAGAGTTTATTGCCGTTGGGCTTCAGCACGTAGAACTCGCCATCGACCGACGAGAAATAAATGTTCCCGGAATAATCGATCGCGGGGGAGGAAATGATCTGGCCGCCGGTTGGGAATTCCCATTTCTTGGTTCCGTCGGGATTGAGCGCGTAGAATTTTTTGTCATGGGAGCCGAAATAGATTGTGCCGTCGTCGCCGATGGCGGGTGAGGAATCGATTTCGCCGCCGGTGGGGAATTCCCATTTTTTGGAACCATCAGGTTTCAGCGCATAGAATTTGCGATCCCAAGAGCCGAAGTAAACGGTGCCGTCGTTGGCGATGGCAGGTGAGGAATCAACCCAGCCCTCCGTGGGAAAGGACCATTTCAGTTTTCCCATTGGAGTGACGGCGTAGAATTTGCGGTCGCGCGAACCGATGTAAATGGTCCCAT
>JADMIO011815009.1_pt1 | contig 10766 bp, 8 predicted proteins | sample 8958161 | NCBI WGS metagenome assembly JADMIO01 (sample SAMN16585339, study PRJNA669376) | soil metagenome | isolation source: Crop rotation soil | place: USA: Cullars Rotation, Alabama | collected 2011 | reverse complement strand
GCCGCGACTTCAAGTCACGTGAATTCCAAGCTTCGGATCCCACTGTGCTGGAAAGGCCGGGCCGTACGACGGAGGGCGCTTTCTCGGTCAAGAAGGAGACATACCCTTCCTTCGGCACAAAGCAGATCTCCTGCGAGTCGGGCTTATTCGCGAGCGCCAGGCCGAGTTCGGCGGCTAGGCGGCGCGTCTCCTGCTTGCCCGCCAGGTGACCGAGCGGCATCAAGGTCCGCGAAAGCTGCCGCTGCGTGAGCGTATAGAGCGCGTAGGACTGGTCCTTAGCGGCGTCCTGCGCTTTGAGCAGTTCATAGCGGCCCGTCGCCTCATTGTACCGGATGCGGGCATAGTGGCCGGTCGCCAGGTAGTCCGCACCCAGGTTCTCCGCCTGCCGCAGCAGTTCATCGAACTTGACGCTGCGGTTGCACTCGACGCAGGGGTTGGGCGTGCGGCCTCTGCCGTACTCGTCCACAAACTTGTTGATGACCTTGTCGGCGAAGTAGTCGCGGAAGTTGAGCACATAGTGCGGAATGCCGATCTTAGCCGCCGCCCGACGCGCGTCCTCGACCGCGCCCAGCGAGCAGCACCCGCCGTACTTGCCCTGCTCGGCATGTTCCTGCCAGATTTGCAGCGTGATGCCGATGACATCGTAACCCTCCTGCTTCAGGAGCGCTGCCGTCACCGCGCTGTCCACGCCGCCGCTCATCGCGGCTACCACGGTTCCCTTACTCATTCTCGTCCTGCTTCTCGCGAAAGCCTCGTTCGCTTCCTCTGATGTTACGTTCGCCGTAGGCGCTCCGTTTCGCCTATTATCCCATATCGCGCCGCGCCTCTGCAACACGGTATACGCTCTGTCCCTCTATCTGCCCGGCAGAGTTTCCTTCTTATCGCCGGTTTCTTCCGGCGATGCGCCGGGCCGCAGCAGGGTTTCCGTTCCGGCGGCACTGCCGCCGGAGGCTGCCCGCAGCAGGACTTCCGGCGGCGTCTCGGATACGCCAGCTGCGCGCAGCAGCGTCTCTTCGGCACGCTGCTGATCGGCCCGCGCTTGAAGGAACGGCAGGCAGGCCAGCGCCGCGTCGCGTACCCGTTCCTGCTCCGGCGTCTTCGCCTTCATCTCCGCCAAACGCTGCACGGAAGGCAGCGCCTTGGCGTCACCGACCTGTTCCAGCGCCTTCAAAACGGCAACGACGAAGTCGGCACTAAAGCTGTCCATTTTCTTTTGCGCAATCTGCCCGATACTATACAGCCTACGATAAAGACAAGCGCGCTGAGCATCATTCAGCAAGCTGGTATCGCTCCCCTGAAGACGCGGCAACAGTCTGGTGAGCGCATCGACGGCGGTGAGCTGGGAATAGGAATCACGTAATTCCAGCCCCTCGGCGAGAGGACCCACCACGCGCAAATCCTCCGTATTTGACAGCTTATTAGCGATGCCGCGCGTCCGAGCAGCGCTGTAAATCATAAATAAACCGCTTGCCATGAGGAGGAGCATTCCCCCGGCTTGGATGTTCGTGTCGCTGAATGCGAGCGGCAATCCGAATGCGGAACCAAAGTGCTTGATAAAAAGCACTGGAAGCGCGGAGATCAATGTGATGGAAAAGCCAATGATCGCACCCCCGACAGCAATGCGAAAATTTCGCTTGTCCACCCGCGCCGCTCTTATAAACTCGGCCGTCAAGGTATTGAAAGCTTCTGTTTTCAAAGGCACAATTTCCGGCACGCCGTCCGAAACGGCCTCTGCATTCTCCCGGATATGTTTGCGCCCAAATCGCCTGCCGAACCAGGAGGCTTTTTCCGTGGTTTCTTCCTGTTGTAGCTGTCTCATCACCGCCTCTCTCCTTTCTACATTTTCCGACTGTTCCAGCAGCGAGACGGTTTCCATTTTGCAAAGTCACGGCCAAGCAAGTCTCTTACAGAATATTCACTCACGTTACGCAGGCGAGCTTTCCACAATCATATCGGGAGTCGGGCGAATGAATTCGCGGCTGCCAAATGCACGAAGTCGGCCTGCGCCGACTATCTCTGCCTGGTTGTGCCTTTGGAGTTTCCTTTGCGTGATGCAAGAGAAAACGCGCAAACGTAGGATCGGAGCAGTCCGCGCAGGCGGACTTGGCGCTTTCGGCAGGCGCGAATTCATTCGCCCGGCTCCTCTCTATTGATCCCTGCGCACCTCCCCCGTTCGCCTGGCTATTGTTTGTATCGTCAGGTAGAGGAAGGGGTGCGTCAGCCAAGCCCATACTGCTGCATCTTCTGCACCAGGAACCGGGCGGACCGTTGGAACTCCTCCATACCGCTGATGCCGTCCTCGATGGAAACCCAGCCGTCGAAGCCAACGCCGTGCAGAATCGAGAAGATCGCGTCATAGTCGATCATGCCGGTTCCGAGTTCGCCGTGAATCAGTTGCGTGTAGTCGGTGATACCCTCCGGTCCGACCTCGACACCCGGCTTCGGGCGGCGGTCGGAGGCGTGCATGGTCACCACGCGGGGCGCGACGCGGCGCAGCAGTTCCAGCGGGTCTTCGTTGGCGAGAAGGGTATTGGAAGGATCGTAGTTGACGCCGAACCAGGGGCTGTCGATCCTCGCGACGATCTCGCAGAAGATGTCCATTTTCTGAGCGAACTCGGGGAACTGCCAGTAGTTGTCCTTGAAATGGTTCTCGATGATGAGGACGACGCCTTTCGACGCGGCGTAGGGCAGCAGTTCCGTGATGCACTCGACCACCCACTGCACGCCCTGTTCCCGGCTCACCTCCGGCCGTCGCTGTCCGGAGAGGACGCGGCAATACTGACCTCGCAGGGCCGCCGTCGCGTCGATCATGCCGCGCTCTTTCTCCATTTCGGCGGCGCGATAAGCCGGATCGGGCGAGGTGAAGTCGGGCGAGGCGCAGAACATCGGGCAGAGCAGACCCGCCGCTTCATGGGCGGCGCGCACCTGCGCCAGATAGTCCGGCTCGTGGTTCAGCAGTGTGCCGTGATACATTTCCAGCCCCGTCACGCCCAGGGGCTTAAGATGCTCACCCGCCAATCGAATCCAGTCGAACACTGTCATCGTGCGCTCTATACAGATCGCATCCATATAGCACTTGGGGAACGCGGCGAGTTTCACGCGATTATCTCCTCACAGCAGGTTTCCAACGGGCCGGACAACCGGACGGGAATAGCCGGGTCGCGGCGCCGTTTCGCGCTTCGTTATTCGGGGAGTGGGCGTGGAACTCCTTCGGCAACACAGCAGGTCAAGAAGGCAGATGCAGCACCACGCGATCCGCCTCCGTCGTCACGGCAAACGTCTCGACGCCGGGGTCCGTGTCTACCTCCGACGCCCCTTCCACCGTCACTTCGTAGGCCCGGACGCGAACCCGGTGCGGATTGCAGACAGACCGGCCGGTGGTCACATCGAACTCCCAGCCGTGCCAGGGACAACGGAGGATTTCACCTTCCCGCGCCCAGAGATATTCGCCCGGCTGCGAAGGCAAAGCCGTGCCTTTCAGACTGCCCAGGCAGAGCGGAGCGCCCTGATGCGGGCAGCGATTGCGCAGGGCATAGTAGGTCCCGTTGACATTGAAGACCCCGATCGAGAGACCTTCGACCTCGACGATCTTGCGCTGCCCCGGCCCGATCTCGGCGGTTGTTCCGATCACATGGTTGCCCATGACGAACCCCTACATTCCATACCATTCGCGCGCGTTCTGCTCAAAGATACGTTGGCGGAGCCTGTCCGGCAGGGACGGGAAGGCGTGCGCGGGCGAGTCGAAATCCCAGTGGGGATAGTCGGAGGAGAACAGGAGCAGATGTTCGGCATCCATCATCTCCAGCATCTGCAGCAGATGCCGGTCGTCGTCGGGCCGCTCCAGCGGCTGTGTCGTGAACCGGACATGATCGCGCAAATAGTCCGAAGGCCGCCGTTTCACCCAGGGCACTTCCGTTCGCAAGGCTTTCCACTCGGCATCCAGCCGCCACATCAGGCCGGGTATCCACGCCGTGCCGCCCTCTACCAGAACCACCCGGAAATTCGGAAACTTCTCGAAGACGCCTTCGGTGAGCAGCGAGACCAGATGCGCCTGGAACGCCAGGGACAGGCAGGTATGCCACTCGATATAGTGCGTCGGATAGCCGGGCGAGGGCTGAATGTTGATGCCCATGCCGTCCGTGCCGGGATGAACGGCGAAGGGAAGATTGTGCCGGGCGCAGGCTTCATAGATGGGATAGTACTGCCTCTGGCCGAAAGGAGCGCGCGCCCCGGAGTCGGTCATCACCTGCGCAAAGTGGGGATGCCCGGCCCAGCGCTCGATCTCCCTGGCCGCCGCCTGCGGATCCTGATGCGCGACGGTGATCGAGCCTTTGAACACGCCGTCCGGGTTGTACTTCTCCAGCCAGGTCTCCGCGAGCCAATCGTTATAGGCGGCGGCAATGGCGGTTCCGAGGTCAGGATCGGGATGCAGGTTGCAGAAGGCGCGGGGCAGCAGGATCGCGTGCGCCATGCCGAACTCCTCAATCAGCTGTTGGCGCAAGAAATCGGGATCAGCCCCCGGTCCTCCTCCGCCGGGCGGGTTGGAATCCAGCCGAGCGCCGTGCATGGGATTGCCGAAGAAGCCGCGACCGCCGCCGTTCCAGCGGTCGCGGAAGGGCATGGGCAGATGCTCTTTGATCTCCGCGATACTCTTCGGGCCGGGATGCACATCACAGTCGATAATGCCCGTGCGCCGTTCGACCGGCGCAGGCTCAAGGCGTTCTGTCGTTAGCGTAGTCATGATTGCTCCCTCCCCATGTTGTGTTTGTCGGCTGCGGCCTGGGCATCCGTCTCCTGCCCAGGCGCGTGACGGAGAGACCGGTTCGGCCAAAAGTGACGGTGGGAAGGCTCATCAGGAACTCCGCCGGTTCAGGAAGTAGTTGTCGTGTCCTGGAATCACGATGTCCGCCAGGCTCGCCAGCCGGTCGATAGAACGGGCGGCCTGCTCAAAATCAGTGGAGTTAAAATAGCCCCGCCGGTCGCGCCAGAAATCGCGGGTCATGGCGGCGTCCGCCGCGATGACGACCGAGTAGCCGTCGCAATCGAAGCGCAGACTGTAGTGCGTCGGGGTATGTCCGGGCGTCGGAACGACCTCGATCGCATCGAACAGCCGGTCCGTAACCGCCTCGACCTGTTTGGTATACTGCCCGCTCGCATTGAGCAGCGCCGCGACGGGCGCAGCCGCCAGCCACCGGGCCTCCGGGAAGTGGCGCAGGCCGTAGTGGTGATCGCCGTGCTCATGCGTGAGAAAGATCGCATCGATGTCGGCAAGCTTCCGCCCGGTACGCCGATCCAGTTCCGCGCGCATCTGCTCCGCATCCGTTAGCGAGGGGTCCACCAGAAGGCGAAAATCCGATCCGGTAATCAGCGTGCAGGTACAGATGCCGCACCGATAGGCCCGCTCGTCGCTCTCGCCCCAGTAGCGATTGCGCGAGATATTCCCGATCGTGATGATGTCCCAGCGTTGGATCATGGTTGTCTCCGTCTAGAGTGAGGGAAAGCCTGCGTCGGCGGAATGCGGGAGGAGCATGCGGGCGCCCTCCTGATGAAAGAAAGGGTTGTCGCCCGTCTCGTTGAGGAGCAGGTGGGAGTCGAGGTCAAGGAAATCGAACGCGCCCGTGCCGCAGGCGATGGCGAGCGAGACGGCGATGCTGCGGCGCGTCTCCAGCATGCAGCCCAGCATCAGCCTGCGGCCCGCCGCCCGCGCGATCGCGATGATGTCGAGCACGCCGCCGATGCCATTTTTGTTGATCTTGAGGTTGAAGCCCTGCACGGGGGTCGTTGCGGCCAGGCACAGCGCGTCGGCGGGAGAACGCACGCTCTCGTCGGCGAAGACCGGGACCGGGCTGCGCTCCGCGACCCGCGCCAGCCCATCGAAGTCCTCCTTGCGCACTGGCTGTTCCAGCAGTTCGACATGCGCGCCCTCCGCTAATAACCGCTCCACAAAGGCGACCGCGCCGTCGGGGGTGAACGCCTGGTTGGCGTCGATGCGCAGGCGGGCCTCCGGCACAGCCTGGCGCACGGCCAGGATACGCGCGTGGTCGGCCTCTACGTCGCTCTCCCCGACCTTCATCTTGAAGACGCGGATACCCAACTGCCAGGCCAGGTGCGCCAGTTCCGCCGCGTTCGGCACGATGGGGATGGTGATGTCGCTCTCCACCGAGTCGAGCACGCCGCCCCATAGCGCGGCAAGCGTGCGGCCAGTCACCTGGGTCCAGACATCCAGGACCGCCGTCTCGATGCCGCAGCGGGCACAGCGTGCGTCGGGAGTCAGGCGGGCGGCGGTATCCAGGACCAGGCGATAGCGGCCCACGTCCAGCCCGATCAACTCTGGTGCGACACGCGGCACGGTCTCCAAAACACTCGCGACGGTCTCGCCGGTGACATAGGTGACGGGGACCGCTTCGCCGCGCGCCGTGCGGCCGTCGTCGAGCGTGAGATGCACGGCGACCGCCTGCGCAGCGGTCGCCGAACCCTGCGAGGTGACGAACGGATTGTGCAGCGGCGTCTGGAACGGTTCAGCAGTTAAGGAGGCGATGCGAGTGGTCATAGCTGGTATTTATTGATGCTGTGTCGACGTTGTAGCGGCCGGGCGGTTAAAACCGCGCCTGCCAAAAGCGCCAAGTCCGCCTGCGCAGACTATCTTTGCCTGGTTGTGCCTTCGGAAGTTCCTGTTTCTCACCACAGGGGGCACAGAGGAGACCCCTCCCTAACCCTCCCCTTCGTAAGGGGAGGGAACTGGCACTTACGTAAGATCGGAGGAGTCCGCGCAGGCGGACTTGGCGCTTTTGGCAGGCGCGGTTTTAACCGCCCGGCCGTGAATGGGCACTGTTGGCAGGCCGAATTCATTCGCCCGGCCCCCGGCCCGCTGCAACCGCCCACCCGAGTGCATCCCTGTACCGCCCTTCGACGGCGTGAGTTATTCTTCTGCCGCAGAGGGCCGCGACGGCTTGGCGGCCTTTGGTTTTGCCTTTGCCGCCTTTGCAGTCGTCGTTTTCTTTGCCGCCCCGTTTTTCCTGGCGCCATTGCCGGCCGCGCCGTTCTTTTTCGCTCCGTCCTTTTTGGCGCGGCTTTCGGAGAACGTACAGGCGTACTCCTGGCCCGGCGCAAGCGTGCCGTCGGGCGCGAGCTTGAGTGTGGTGCGGCACTTGGGATAGGCGCTGCATCCCAGGAACGGTCCATAGCGGCTCTGACGAATCAGCATCCGCCCGCCGTGACCCGCCGGGCAGACGTAATCCGTCGCATTGGGCAGGGTTGCCGGATCGACCGGCGTTTTGGCGGCGGTCTTCTCCTGCAAGCCGCACGTGAAGTTCGCCCCCTCGATTGGTGTGCCGTCCGCATTCAGCTTCAAAATCTTCTGACACTCCGGATAGGCGCTGCATCCCATGAACGGCCCGAACCGGCCCTGCCGCAGCAGCATCACATTGCCCGTTGCCGGGCAGCGATACTCCGTCTCCACCGGCGCGGGCTTCAGGTTCTCCATCTCTACTTTCGCCGTTTCGAGCAGCTTCTCGAACGGGTTGTAGAAGTCGTGGAGCAGGCGGACCCAGTTGACCTTGCCCTCCTCGACATCGTCCAGCTTCGTCTCCATGTCGGCGGTGAACTTCACATCCATGACGCTGGGGAAGTGCTTGACAAGCTGGTCCGTGACCTTAAAGCCGAGTTCAGTCGGCACGAAGCGCTTGTCCTGAAGATCGACGTAGCCGCGATCCCGAATGGTCGAGATGATGTTCGCGTAGGTGCTCGGCCGTCCGATACCCTGCTCTTCCAGCGCCTTGACGATGGTCGCCTCCGTATAACGCGGCGGCGGCTCGGTAAAGTGCTGACGCGGCTCCAGCTTGAGCAGGTCGAGCGGCTGTTCTTTGACGAGCGGGGGCAGCGGCGGCTGCTCGTCGTCGGCCACTTCCTCGGTATCCTTGCCCTCGGTGTAGACGCGCATGAAGCCGTCGAACTTGACGACGCTGCCGGTCGCGCGGAAGATATAGGGCGGCGTCTGACTGTCGGCAGCGATGTCGGCGGTCGTCACGTCCATCACGGCGGGGTTCATCTGGCTGGCGACGAAGCGCTGCCAGATCAGCCGATAGAGCCGCGCCTGATCGTGCGTCAGGTAGGAGGCGACGGCCTCCGGCTCGCGCAGCACGGAGGTAGGCCGGATAGCCTCATGCGCATCCTGCGCGGCACTCTTGGTTTTGTATTGGCGCGGCGTGTCCGGCACATAGGCCACGCCGTACTTCTCCGTAATGAACTGCCGGGCTTCGGTCTGCGCTTCCGATGCCACGCGCACCGAGTCGGTGCGCATGTAGGTGATAAGGCCGACGCTGCCCTGCGAGCCGAGGTCCACGCCCTCATAGAGGTCCTGCGCCGTCGACATCGTGCGCCGGTTGCTGAAGCCGAGCTTGCGAGATGCCTCCTGCTGGAGCGTACTGGTGATGAACGGCGGGGCCGGGTTGCGCTTCTGCTCGCGTTTCTTGACATCGTGGACCCGATAATGCGCGCCTTCCAGGTCGCGCAGGATGCCGTTGATCTCCTCCTCGGATTTCGGCTCCAGGCGCGTGCCGCCCCGGCTGAAGAGCTTCGCGGCGAACGGGAAGCGCTTTTCGGGCGGGACCGGCGTGAGCGTCGCCGTCAGGGACCAGTACTCCTCCGGCACGAAGGCCAGGATTTCGCGCTCGCGCTCGCAGATCAGGCGCACGGCCACCGACTGCACGCGGCCGGCCGACAGCCCCTTCTGTATCTTTTTCCAGAGCACCGGCGACAGTTTGTAGCCGACCAGGCGGTCCAGCACGCGCCGCGCCTGCTGCGCGTCCACGCGGTGATAGTCCACCTCGCGCGGATGGGCCAATGCCTGCTGCACGGCCTGCCGGGTGATCTCGTTAAATTCGATGCGGCGCGGGTTTTTCAGATTGAGGGCTTCCGCCAGATGCCAGGCGATGGCCTCACCTTCGCGGTCCGGGTCGGAAGCGAGATAGACCGTCGGGACATCCCTGGCAGCGGCGGCCAGCCGGTCCAGGACCTCTTTGCGCGCGGGAATCGTGCGATAGGTAGGCGCAAAATCGTGCTCGATATCCACGCCGAGTTGCTTTTCCGGTAGGTCGCGCACGTGGCCCATGCTCGCTTCGACCCGATAATCGCCGCCCAGGAAGTTCTTGAGCGTCTTGGTTTTGGCCGGGGACTCGACGATGATTAACGCTTTCGCCATGCGGTTTATTGACCTTCCATTCGAATCGAACGCGGCTTGCTTACCTGACTGCCGGGATGCGGCTGCCGCGACGACGGCTTATGTTACCTCTGCCCCTGCGCTTTGTCAAGGGCGGTCTCGATCGTGAAAAAGGCGACGTATCGAACGGGGATGGACTCGTAGTGTATCTCGTATAGTAGAGTGTAAGCACCTTGCCCTGTGCGCGCGGCTGTGAAACACGTCACAACCTTGCAGGAATCGTTGACAATCGAAGCGAATCGTGTGATAATACAGACTCACGAAAAAAACATGTCGTTCGGACGCAGGAGGCGCACGCCGGCTATGGCGTCGCGTGCGTTTGCTCGTCTCATGTCCGGGACCGTCGATACTATGGGATGTATCGGCTACCGGTATGGAATAATATGGTTAACCCCTACAGTGGTTGCGCGACAGGTTCTTCTGCGGACAGAAGGTTGTTCGGAAGGACGGTTTTGACACACAGGCCGAACCTGGAAGGGCAAGCGCGAAAGGAGACAGGCTGCGAATGAACCCGTTCAAAAGGGCGTGGCGCTACTTGATGGCGCTCTTCCAGGGCAAACTGGACGAACTGGAAGACCCGGAAATCATCCTCAACGAAGCCGTCCGCGAAATGAAGGCCAACCAGGGCAAGAACCGCGAACTGGCCGTGCAGGCGATCACGCAAAAGAATAACTTGCAGGCGGAAGTGGATAAAGAGGAGCGGATCGTCGCCGAGATGGAGCGCAAGGCCACGGTGGCGCTGCAGGCCGGCAACCGCGAACTCGCCCGCCAGTTCCTCAAGGAGAAGGCGCTGCACGAGCAGACACTCGCCAGCATGCGCACCAACCTGGCGGCTGCCGTCGAAGCCGCCGAGAAGGTCAAACTCGCCATCAAGCAGGAGGAGGAGCGCATCCGCGTGCGCACTGCCGAAGCCCTGGCGATGAAGGCCAATATGAAGCAGGCTCAGATTCAGATCAAGATCAACAAGGCGCTGGACGGCCTGCAGTTCAGCGACAACGAGCACTCCTGGTCGCATGTGCAGGAGCGCATCCAGACAATGCAGTCCGAAGCGAGCGCCCGCGCCGAAGTCGTTAACTCCAGCGTCGAATCGCGGATACGCGATCTGGAAGTGTCGCAGATGGACATCGAGGCCGACCGCCAGTTGGCCGAACTGGAGATGAAGCTCGGCTCTCCCGCCGCCAACTACACGACCACAACCACCCAGCAGCAGCAGGTGGTCGGCGTCGGCAACGCGGCCGGCAACGGCGGAGGCAGCGCGCAGGAGAGCGAGATCGACCGGCAGTTGCGCGAACTCGAATCCCGGCTCGGCGGGCAAAAATAGTCGCCGGACACCTCCCGCCCCGTGCCGACGGAAACCCGCCCTATGAGCATTCCGGAGCGCTTTCTGCGCATCGCCAAATATAAGCTGTCGGAGATCAAAGATCGGATCGAGCGCTGGGATGAAGAGTCGCAGCAGGAGGCCGAGTCCGAGACGCGCCGCACGCAGGGCCGCGCCGATGCCCGCCGCGAACTCGACGATGCGCTCGCCGGTCCTTCCACGAGGGGAAAG
>JADMIO011413773.1_pt1 | contig 10767 bp, 8 predicted proteins | sample 8958161 | NCBI WGS metagenome assembly JADMIO01 (sample SAMN16585339, study PRJNA669376) | soil metagenome | isolation source: Crop rotation soil | place: USA: Cullars Rotation, Alabama | collected 2011 | reverse complement strand
GATTCTGATCATTTTTGGTATCTACATGATCGTGGCTCCAACCTTCCGCGCATACTTCATGGGTTTTTGGTCGGTGCTGGTTGGTTTGTTTCTCTTTGATGCTGCCTACAGCGTCGTCAAACACACGCGACGAAATTTGCAACATGTAGTGCGAGAGGCGATGTCAGCGCCATTCTCGATCGAGCCTGAGTTATTGATTAGTCAACTTATTGACTCCGTTCTGCCGCTACATCGACAAGTAGCCTTCCCGGTCGCGCGACACAAACAGTTGCACGGAATCCTGGCCCTTGAAGACTTGAAGGATTTGCCGCGTGAGCGTTGGCACATCACGAAAGCAGCCGACGTGATGCGACCGATCGCTCCGAGGTTCTTTGTTGAACCAAACGCGACTCTCGATTACGCGCGTGAGTTGATGAAGCGCAATGGAGTTGGGTCTGTTGCTGTTGTTGGGAAGAATGGGGAGTTGGTTGGTTTTCTGCAGAACGGGACGTTCAAGAAAAAGCGTCGTTCCAGAGACATTAGACAGTCGCCCGCAAATGTTTGATGGCCGATATGCTTCAGTGCCTTTTGCAAAAGTCAGCCACGCTGAATGAAGTCAGAACCACGGCGCCGTAGCGAGTGGCTCACAACACAGTAATGGCCCCAAAAACCAAGGTTGAGCCATTCGCTACCGCGACGTGGTGCTGACTTCACTGATACGGCGTCGATTTTTGCTAAAGGCTCTTCAGCTTGTCGTGTGATCAGCAGGGTTCTTGATTGGTGTTAATTCGTGTGTTTTCACGGATCTATTTTCGGAAGCAATGGGAACGTCCATGAAATCCACGAATTAACATGAACAAGAACTTTCCGTCCCGCGATTTTTGCAAGAGGCTTTTCAGCAGATCGGACATTTCCCTCAAATTTCTCGCCATTGCCTCATCTACTCTTTTTCGCGATAATCCAAACAGGAACTAACATTTCTGTACCCGAAGGATTCACTGCATGTTGGCCGTTTTGGGGGCGCTCTTTGCCAACGCACTTATTGCATTGTTGAAGCTGGCGGCAGCCATAATCACCGGGTCGTCCGGCATGATGGCTGAAGCGTTGCACTCGATAGCCGACACGACAAATCAAGTTTTTCTTCTGCTGGGTCTCAGGTTTTACAAACGTCCGGCATCCAGCAAACATCCTTTCGGGTTTGGTAAAGAACGGTTCTTCTGGTCTTTCATAGCTGCCATTTTCATATTCGGCGTCGGCGCAACTTACGCGATTTACGAAGGCATACAGAAGCTTGCCCATCCACATGCGCCCTCCAATTTGAATTGGGCGTACTGGGTTCTCGCCATTTCCTTCGTACTCGAATCTGCTTCGATCACGTTGGCGATTTATCAGGAAGTCCGCGAGGCGCATCACGAAGGGTTGACCTTCTCTCAGTACTTAAAAGAGTCGAAGGACCCAACGGCGAAGACAGTGCTCTTTGAAGACTCTGCAGCACTACTTGGAATAGTGATCGCTGCTGCGGGTTTAGTGCTAACCGACTATCAGGTAGGCGGTGCAGCCGGTGCCTACTGGGACGGAGTCGCGTCGATACTGATTGGTTTGGTCCTGGCCATCGTAGCGTTCGTACTTGCACGCTCATCACGCGGATTGCTGTTAGGTGAAGCGGCAAATGATAAGACAGTCGACGCGATTAAGAAGGCGATGGAGAGTCATCGCAACGTCGAGCGAGTCGTTGAGTTGTTGACGATGCACCTCGCTCCGAAGCAGATACTGATCAATTCGCATGTGCAGTTGAAGCAAGGCCTCGTACTCGAAGACGTTGAAAAGACAATTTTAGAAGTTGAAGATTTGATCAAGCAGGCTGAACCAAAGGTTGAAATGATTTTCCTTGAAGCTGCTCGAGAAGGATTGTTGAGCAGCAGGGAACCGGCAACACAAACCGCCGGATGAGAACAAGGGGATTTTCGCGCGCCGCCCAGGAGAAACTAACTTGTTACCGTTAAGCCGCGAGTTGGTCCACAAAAGTAAGACGAAGAGATGCTCCTGCTACTTCCATACACCGAGTATCTGAGGCGAATTATCGAGCCGCGAAATCTTGCGGATATCGTTTTCGTCTTTTTACTTGTGTATGGAGTGTTGAAGTTGCTGCGTGGCACTCGCGCAGCTCCGATGGCCGCCGGAATCGCGGCCCTTGTCTTTTTCTACTGGCTTTCCCGCAAACAAGATCTCGCAACTCTCGAATTCGTTCTCAGTAACGGCCTCTTCTATATCGGCATCGCTATTATCGTTTTGTTCCAGTCGGAGATCCGCCAGGCTCTCATCACGTTTGGAAATCGTTTTCGCATGCCATTGAATCGAGTGCATCGAGGTCAATTCGGCGAAGGCGTTTACGACGAAATCATTCTTGCGGCCACAACTCTAGCCTCCACGAAAACAGGCGCACTGATTGTTATCGAACGAAATGTTGGACTGAAGAACGTAACTGACGGCGGTGTGAAGCTTGATGCTGAACTTAGTTACGACCTGCTCGTCAGCATCTTCAACACAGCCAGTCCTCTTCATGATGGTGCTGTCGTAGTCCGACGTCATCGAATTGCTGCCGCATCCTGCTTTCTTCCACTGACTCTCAATCCTCGATTATCAAAAGACCTGGGCACGCGACATCGCGCTGCTATCGGTGTCACTGAAGACACTGATGCGGTAGCCGTGGTCGTGTCGGAAGAGACTGGATTGATTTCGTTTGTGCAAGCAGGAGAAATTAAACGTGGGTTCGACGCGACTTCATTGCGCGAAGCGATCTTCGATGCCCTGGATGTTGGTCGACGTAAACAGAAGGAAGCTTTGAAAGCTGCGGAAGGTGAAACGGATACGGAAGAGATAGCCTCAGTCTGAATCGGATATGCCTTTTCAGGATGTAGACGAAGTTGCACAAGAGCAGCAACCACGCACTCCGAGTGGCGTGGAGAAACTGCTGCGCAAGATTTTTGTCGAAGATTGGAGTCTCAAACTTCTTTCGTTGGCAATTACGCTAGTTCTGTGGTTGGTGGTTACAGGTCAAAACGAACCCGTTACTACTCACGTCAGCGTTCAACTCAACTTCGTTCGCCCGCAGTCACTTGAAATAAGCAACGACCCGCCAAAGACTGTTGATGTCACGCTTACAGGGAGTCGCAGTAAGCTCGACAATCTTAGTGCGCTGGATTTAGTCGCCACGATCGATCTTACGGATCAACGAAGTGGCGAACATTTGATCAGGTTTGCTGATAAGGCTTTGTTGTCTTTGCCTCATGGCGTGAAGATAGATGGTTTTCTTCCGAGTTCTACACCAATTCGTCTTGAGTCGATAGTCGAACGTGAGCTCAAAGTTGATCCAAAATTTGAGGGTCGGCCTGCTGAGGGTTTTGAAGTGTATTCAGTGACGCCCAACCAGCCGACTGTCACAGTGCGTGGTCCCTCCAGTCACGTTGGAGCGATAGACAGTGCTCCTACTGAGACGATCTGGCTGTCTGGTCAGAAGGAAAACTTCATTGCGTCGAATGTTGCGATCAATGTTGCTGATCCGAAAGTCGACCTTGTAGACGCGGCGGTTGATGTTCAGGTTGTGATTGGCGAGCGAAGGGTCGAAAAGAGTTTCCCCGGTGTCGCAGTCGTTGGTCCAACTGGAAACCCGTTGGAGCCACAAACTGTTACCGTGACTTTGGTAGGTCCGGCGCGCCTTCTCGAAACTTTGAAACACGAAGACATTAAGATCAAGTTGAACGACGACTTCATTCCGCAGTTAACCTTGCCCGACCATCTTCAAGGCAAGGTATCGTTGAAGTCGACTAATCCTGCTAAGTTCGTCTTGGCAAAGTAATCAAACCCAATCTCTTTCGAAAATAGATGAAATCACTCTTTGGTACTGATGGCATTCGAGGTGAAGCTGGCAAGTATCCACTCGACGCCGAAACCGTTCGCATCATTGGAGCCTCCCTCGCAAGTCATCTCACCGACTCCACTGTATCACCATCGATCGTCATTGGACGTGATACGCGCGAGTCGGGTGATTGGCTTGAGCACTCATTGATTGAAGGCGCTTCGGGAGTTGGCGCTGAATGCTTATCAGCTGGAGTGATAACAACGCCCGGTGTCGCATACCTCACGCGATTACTTCAAGCCGATGCCGGAGTTGTCATCAGTGCTTCCCACAACCCGTATCACGATAACGGAATAAAAATCTTCTCGCCTTCAGGTCGCAAGATCGCCGACGCAGTTGAGCGTCACATCGAGTCAGACATTCATGCTAAGAAAGAAGTTGTTGTTGGTGGCGGGCAGATAGCACCGGGCTCTGAAGAGAAGTTGAGAGCTCACTACCTCAGTTTCTTAGCCGACGAAATTGGTGCGGGGCTGGATCTAAGTTCCTTGAAAGTTGTTATCGATTGCGCAAACGGGGCGAGTTCAGAGTTAGCACCGGCTTTGTTCGAGAAACTTGGTGCCAATGTCGTCGAGATCAATGCGAGTCCGGACGGACGGAACATAAATCTCAACTGCGGATCACTTCACATCGAGTCGTTGCAGGAACGAGTTGTTGCCGAACATGCGGACCTTGGAATTGCTTTCGACGGTGATGCCGATCGGTCACTGTTTGTAGATGCAAACGGTGGCTTCGTTGATGGTGATGCGACTCTGTGGGTACTAGCAAATCAACTCAAACAAAAGAAGCGACTCAACGGCGACATGGTAGTCGCAACAGTGATGAGCAACATCGGTCTGGAGATCGCTTTGCGCTCTCGTGCGATTGAGTTGATTAGGACCGACGTTGGTGACAAGTACGTACTCGAGGAACTGCTGAATCGTAGTGGGAGTTTAGGTGGAGAACAGTCTGGACACATCATTCTTCCCGAATTGAGCCTGGCGGGTGATGGCATGATCACCTCGCTGTGTCTGATCAGGGCGATGAATGAGAGCGGCAAATCTTTATTTGAGTTAACTGCGGGTTTTGAGCGTTATCCTCAGGTTTTGGTTAATGTACGCGTTCGTGAAAAGGTGGCCTTTGACCAAATGAGTGGAGTAAAGGCGGCGGTTACTGAAGTTCAGGAACGGCTTTCGCAGAATGGAAGACTGCTCCTGCGCTACTCTGGAACCGAACTCCTCGCCCGCGTGATGATAGAGGGCGCAAACCAAACCGAGATCGATAGCTACGCTGAGCAGATCGCTAGCGAGATCCGGAAGGAGATCGGAGTAGAAACCTCGCCGTCGTAAAATTTTTACACCCAGCCCCGAGAAAAATCTACACGCTCACTCGACTTCAGTCGCATGCAAGATCTAATGCTTCGCGTCACTTCATTCGTTTCTCTAAGCAATCACTTACATCTCGATCGTTTTCCAAAAACCATCTTGCACGGCACAAGCGTTGCGATGTATATTGTGGGGCAAGAGAGACGGTTGGTGGATCCTCCGTCTCAAGTGGTTGCTGGGGTGAGGACAGTAACCACGAATATGGATGGGCGCGACGCACTCCCACGTATGTCGCGCCCATTCGCTATTTTAACCAGCCTGATCTTAATCAATCCCGCAGCAGAAATTTGAAATGGATTTGACGTGCTAGAATCGTTCGCGTTTTTAGCGTTCGTCTTTTCTCTCCGACTTTCAACTTTCAAATGCACCAGCTGCAAATCTCACTTAACGGTAGTAAGCGAACGAGCAACATCCAGATTGGACCAGGTAGTCGTCATCACTTAGTCCAACTGATCAGTAGTGCACAGCGGCTCAAACCTCGTCGCGTTGTAGTCATCTCAAACAAACGCGTGTTCCGACTCTACGGGGCTGATGTTGTTAACAGCCTGAAACAATCAAACTTTCAGATCTTTGAATGGCTGATGTCCGAAGGCGAACGATTCAAATCGTTTCGTTCACTCGAAAAAGCGGTTGAGTTTTTAGGAAACAACGGCTTTGAGCGAAACGATCTAGTTGTCGCACTTGGTGGAGGCGTCGTCGGTGACCTGGCGGGATTTGCCGCATCGGTTTACCTACGCGGTGTGCCTTTCATCCAGATGCCAACAACTTTGCTTTCTCAGATCGATTCATCAGTTGGAGGTAAGACGGGAATCAACCTGCCAGTTGGCAAGAACATGGTCGGCGCGTTTTATCAACCACCTTTTGTTCTGATTGATACCGAAACATTGTTGACGCTACCAAGGCGAGAACTCGTTGCCGGCTTCTGTGAAATGGTAAAGCACGGATTGATTGCGAGTCCTAAACTCTTCAAGTCAACGGTGAAGACTCTTAAGCGATTCGCTACTGATCGAAGTGTTATTCAGTCGGAAGAGTTTGAAGCCTTGATAACTGCGAACTGCAAGTTCAAAGCTTCGATAGTTGCGAATGATGAACGTGAATCGACCGACAGGGCTGACGTTAAGTCGCGAAGAATTTTGAACTTCGGACACACGACCGCTCACGCACTCGAAGCAATCACAAACTATCGAGTGTTTCGACACGGAGAAGCTGTTGGTTATGGAATGCTCGTCGCAGGTGAGATTTCAAAGAATCTTGGTCTACTGCCAGCACAAGAGTTGGACGCGTTGCGCGAAGCTGTAAACCTTTGCGGTCAATTGCCGAAAGCGAGTCATTTGGACATCAACCAGATCATTCGTTCACTTCAACACGACAAGAAAAGCGTTGCAGGAAAGATTAACTGGGTGCTATTAGAAAGAATTGGGTCACCTAAGATTGTCGATGGTGACCAGGTACGTGCGGATGTTTTGCGTCTCTCCCTACGCACTGCTCTTCAGTAATTTTGGGGGACAGAAAGAGAAGTTCATCAATGCACAAGGATCGCTCAAACGAACGCGGTGGCGCGACACTGAAGTTCGTAATCACCATTACCGTCCTGGCTGTAGTGGGCTATGCGGGTTACATGTACATACCTGTCGCTTATAGGGCTTACTTGTTCAAAGATCTGATGCAGCACTATGCAGATGTGGCAAGTGCGCAAGGCTACCAACCAGCGTGGGCCGGTGAGCAGTTAATGAAGAGCGAGGCTGAGTACGAGGTTCCCTCCGATGCCATCATTACTCCAGCTATTCGCGAACAGCGCGTTGAGATAAGGGTTCAGTTTACGAAGCCGATTGAATTTCCGGGCTACACCTACGTGTACGAGTTTGATCACACGGTGAAGAGCACTGCGTTCCTAACTTTCAAGTAGTTCAATGTCTCCGACACGCTTTAGCTTGTCGTGACTTGATAAGACCTAACCACAAAGTCACAAAGGCACTAAAAGGATAGAAGGTTGGTCCTTCCTTTTAGTGCCTTTTGTTTTTTGTGGTAAATCCTTCTTACTTCACGACAAGCTAAAGAGGCTCTTGCAAAATTCAGCGCGCTTGGGTTTTTGTTTTGTGTTATGTCGTGTGGTTTCGGGGATAGCTTTTTTTCGATCCATTAAGAGCCATCCACGAAAGCACACGAAACAACACGAAGAAAAGACTCACAGCAAATCCGAGTTTTGCAAGAGCCTCTAAAAAGCGTATCGGACATTTTAGCCGGCTGTACCGTCGAGGAAGGCTTTCAACTTTCGTGAGCGTGATGGGTGGCGCAGTTTCCGCAAAGCCTTCGCTTCTATTTGACGAATTCGTTCGCGAGTAACTGCGAAGTGTTGACCAACTTCTTCCAGCGTGTGTTCGGATCCGGTCGTACCCAATCCAAACCTCATCTTAATCACTTTCTCTTCACGCGGTGTCAACGTAGCTAAAACTTCATCAGTGATCTCTCGCAGGTTCGACGCTACAACTGCATCGGCTGGATTCAATATCGATTTGTCTTCGATGAAATCGCCAAGGTGCGAATCTTCTTCTTCACCGATCGGCGTCTCGAGTGAAATAGGTTCCTGGGCAATCTTCAAAACTTTTCGAACCTTCGAGACAGGAATGTCCATCTTCTTCGCTATCTCTTCACTAGTTGGTTCACGGCCAAGTTCCTGGACCAGCGCACGCGAAGTTCGGATCAATTTATTGATCGTTTCGATCATGTGAACCGGAATGCGAATAGTGCGCGCTTGATCCGCGATCGCTCTCGTGATTGCTTGGCGTATCCACCAGGTCGCGTACGTCGAAAACTTGTAGCCGCGTCGCCACTCAAACTTGTCGACCGCTTTCATCAGACCAATGTTGCCTTCCTGGATCAGGTCGAGAAACTGAAGACCACGGTTTGTGTACTTCTTAGCAATCGAAACAACTAAGCGAAGATTTGCTTCAACAAGTTCACGTTTGGCCTGCCCAGTTTGTTGTTCGCCAGTCACGATTGCTTGAAGTGCACGTTTAATCTCTACTGGCGAGATGTGGTTGTCGAGTTCGATTTGGATCAGGCGCTTCTTAGCGAAGATGATTCGTCGACGGAACTCTTTTTGATCTTCTAACTTCAGTCGCTTCTTATTGAGACGCTCGGAGAAGACATCGATCTCACGTTCCGATTCACGCACCGATTTCTGTACAGCGCGGATTGAATTGATCAGACGTTGACGCGCGCGTTCGGTTAGATTGAGGCGACCAATCTCCTGCGCAGCTTCCAGACGAAGACGAGCCACTCGACGTTGCAAGCGCGTCAACTTTCTACTCTTCTTGCCGCGCAACTCTTTCTGCTCTTCGTGAAGCTTCTCCCATTCTTTCAATCCGACCGTATAGATCTTTGCGATGTTCTGAATGCCTTCAATGGTCCACGCTCGATACTCGTCGGCTTTGTCTTCGTCTCCGGTTAGTTCGGCTTGTTCTGAAAAAGAAACAGTCTCCCGAATGTTGAGTTTGCCGGCTTCGAGATCTTCTCCGATACGAAGAAGCTCACGTACAGCGATGGGCGAACGCGCTATTGCTTTGTGAGTTTTGAGTTGACCGCGTTCGATGCGCTTCGCGATTGCAACTTCACCTTCGCGGGTCAGAAGTGGCACAACTCCCATCTCACGTAGATAGAGTCGAACCGGGTCGTTGGTTTTTTCGAGTGTGCCTGCGGAGAGATCTAGTTCAACATCTTCTTCAAGTTCTTCTTCATCTTCGGGAACTACAGCAGCGGCCTGTTCGAGTAGACGTTCATCAGAATCAGCGACGGCGATGTTTGAGCCTTCGAGTTTTTGCAGGACGTCTTCGATATCGTCCGGTGAAACAACGTTATCGGGTAATTCTCGATTAAGATCATCAAACGTCAGGTATTTCTTGTCGCCGCCCAACTCGAGCAAGCGCTCCATGACGTCGTCTCGATCTTTTTCTTCCATACTCACTGTTAACGCCCACCCCAGTTAAAAACGATGATTCAACCCTAACGGGTTTGTTGTTCGTGTTGGTTCGTGTGTTCGTGGATCGTCTGTCTTGCTAAAAAGATCCACGCAAACAACAAAACGAAATTCCAGCAAACTGCGTGCGCCGAGCCCGAATTAGGCTCGCGCAATTTGACTCTGCATCGACCTCCTAAGCTGATCGCATGCTTCTCGTTCAGTAATCAGCTCAACTTGGCGAGTGTAATCACCGTCACGCTCCGCAGTTGCAATCTCAGCGGCCAACTCCTGGATTCGTAATTCAACATTCACCAGCTTCAATGCATCGAGGCACTTTCTAAAATTCGCTCGAATGTCGGAGTCCTTTTCATCCTCAGGTCTAATGCCGCCTATCAAGAGCATCGGCAAAAGCTGTTGAGTCTCGCCGTTGCCTTCCGTTTTTTGGAGAAGCGAATCGAGATCAGGTCGACCACCCTCCGCTTCGATCTCAACGAGTGCCTGAAATATAGGTGCCGTAATTAAGCCTTCGTAATCTGACTTCGGCAGCGACGGTAAGGCTTCACGTCGCAACGCATCATTCGACAATAGCAATTCAAGCAACTGTTGTTCGGCGACGGTTGGCTTTACGTTAACCCCGGCATTACTCAGAATCTTCTGGCGAGGAGTAGTACCGACTGCATTCGGCGTTCGCAACGAATGCCAAAGCTCACGACGTAACGACACGTCGTTGATCTGCAACCCGTCCATCGCCATATCAAAGTACTCGCGCTTTTGGATACGACTCTGGACAGCCTTGATGTATGGAAGAACTTCTTCGACCGCTTCTGCCTTTTCCGCAGGCCGGTGAAGACTGCGATCGCGCAATGCGTTCTCGATTACGAATTGAATGTGGGGCTGGGCTTTTGCACGTCGTTGCTGATACTCAGCTACACCAAACTTTCGAATGAACTCATCAGGGTCAGCGTTCTCCGGGAGAACTAGAACTTTGACCTCGATATCTTCGGCGAGGAGAATCTCAATCGACTTCTTTGCCGCCTGAATACCCGCGCGGTCGCCATCATAATTGACGACTACTTTGCGCGCAAACCTACTTAGTAATTTCACCTGGTCCGACGTTAGCGCAGTGCCGAGACTTGCTACAACGTTGCGTACACCAAACTGGTAAGGAACGATCAGATCAAGAAAACCTTCGACGAGAATCGCAAACTCACCACGACGAATTTCATCACGCGTAAGGTTTAGACCAAATAAATTTCGTCCCTTCACATAGGCTGCAGTCTCAGGTGAATTGATGTACTTCGCGTCTTCGTTCTTTAGTGTTCGTCCACCAAAGGCGATTGGTCGACCTTGTGCGTCGAAGACTGGAAACATCAACCGTCCGCGAAAGCGATCGTACTTCTTGCCATCATCCCGAGCTACAGTTAGACCACTCCGATCAATCTGAAACTGCGTCGCTCCTTTATGCTTGAGATAAGTCGTTAGTGCATCCCAACTGTCGGGTGAATAGCCAAGGCGAAAAGTTTTCTTGGTCTCTTCAGTGATCTCACGACGTT
>JADMIO011053197.1_pt1 | contig 10770 bp, 11 predicted proteins | sample 8958161 | NCBI WGS metagenome assembly JADMIO01 (sample SAMN16585339, study PRJNA669376) | soil metagenome | isolation source: Crop rotation soil | place: USA: Cullars Rotation, Alabama | collected 2011 | reverse complement strand
GCGGAGGCGCGGCCCGCGCCTGAATCCACCGTGCGCCGCGAGGGCGGCAGGGTGCCGTCCCGCGCGGGCGGCACCGTATCCTTGCCGCCCATGAACTCGCCGATGCTGCCCCGCCTGTCCCGCGCCGCCGCGCCGATGACCGCCGAGGTCGAGGCGCTCGACGAGTTCGGCGCGCGGCGGCGCATCGCCATACCGGCCGAGCGCGCGCTGACCGTCTACGTCGACAAGCGCGAACTCGTCACGCTGATGACGCTGGGCGCGGCGCCGGAGCTGCTGGTTCTCGGCTACCTGCGCAACCAGCGCCTCGTCAATTCGGTCGACGAGATCGAATCCATCGATGTCGACTGGGACGTGCAGTCAGCCGCGGTGAAGACGCGGCGCGGCATCGAAGGCTACGAAGAGAAGACGGCGCAACGCGTCGTGACCACGGGATGCGGCCAGGGCACCGTTTTCGGCAGCCTGATGGACGAGGTCGATTCGATCGTGCTGCCGCCGCCCGACGAGCCTGCCGCGCGGCTCGACCAGCGCACGCTGTATGCGCTGCTCGACGCGGTGCGGCAGCAGGAGAGCACGTACAAGTCGGCCGGCTCGGTGCACGGCTGCGCGCTGTTCCGCCAGGGCGAACTGCTGATGTTCGTCGAGGACGTCGGCCGCCACAACGCGATCGACACGATCGCCGGCTGGATGTGGATGCAGGGCCTCGAAGGCCGCGACAAGATCTTCTACACGACCGGGCGGCTGACCAGCGAGATGGTCATCAAGTCGGCGCAGATGGGCGTGCCCATCGTCGTCTCGCGCAGCGGCGTCACGCAGATGGGCCACGAGCTCGCGACGCGCCTCGGCCTCGCGCTGTTCGGCCGCGCGACGAACCGGCACTTCCTCTGCTACTGCGGCGCCGCGCGCTTCGACGCGCAGCCCGAACCGGCGCGCGCAGCGGCGCCCGGCTGACGTGGGCGGGCGATGCGCCTGCTGGTGATACACCAGAACTTCCCGGGCCAGTTCGGTCGGTTCGTGCAGGCGTGGAGCGCGCGCCCGGGCTGGGACGTGCGTGCGCTCGGCCGGGACAGCGCGCCCGGACTGCCCGGCTTCGAGCGGCTCGCGCGCTACAAGCTCACGCGCGGCGTGCGCGCCGACCAGCATCCGTATCTGCGGCAGCTCGAGGCATCGACCCTGCACGGCCAGGCCGCTGCGCGCGCCATGCTGGCGCTGCGCGAAGGCGGCTTCGTGCCCGACACCATCCTCGCCCATCCGGGCTGGGGAGAGACGCTGTTCGCGAAAGACGTGTTCCCCACCGCCCGCCTCGTGCACTTCTGCGAGTGGTACTACGGCGCGCAAGGCGCCGATCTCGGCTTCGATCCCGAGTTCCCGCTCGCCTTCGACGACCAGGCGCGCATCCGCGTCTGGAACGCGCAGCATGCGCTGGACCTCGTGCAATGCGATGCCGCGGTCAGCCCGACGCAGTGGCAGCGCAGCCGCTATCCGCAGGCGCTGCGCGAGAAGATCGTCGTCCAGCATGAAGGCATCGACCTCGACGGCCTCGGGCCCGATCCGAAGGCGCGTGTGGTCACGCCGAGCGGCGTCGTGCTGCAGGCCGGCGATCCGGTGGTCACATACGTCGCGCGCAACCTCGAGCCGTATCGCGGCTTCCACGTGTTCATGCGCGCGCTGCAGCGCATCCAGCGCGCGCATCCGGGCTGTCATGCGCTGATCGTCGGCGGCAACGACGTCAGCTACGGCAAGCGTCCGAAAGGCGGTGGAAGCTGGCGCGAACGCATGCTGGCCGAGGTGTCCATCGATCCGGCGCGCACGCATTTCGTCGGCCGGCTGCCGCGCGCGCAATACCTGCGCGTACTGCGCGTGTCGGCTGCGCATGTCTACTGGACGTATCCGTTCGTGCTGAGCTGGTCGATGCTGGAAGCGCTGGCCTGCGGCGCGCCCGTGATCGCGTCTGATACGGCCCCGGTGCGCGAGGTCATCGAGCATGGCGCGAACGGCCGGCTGGTCGACTTCTTCGACGTGCAGCGGCTGGCCGACGAGGTCCTGCAGGCGCTGGAGCAACCCGACGCACTACGCCCGCTCGTGCGCGAGGCGCTGCAGCGCGTGCGCCGCTATGACGCGGCAACCGCGCTCGCCGGTTACGACGAATTGATCCGGCCCGGCGCGCGGGCCGCGTGACAGGCGGTGGAAGGTGAGCCGCGAAGGCGATCGTCAGGCGATGCGCGCCAGGTCGCGCAGCACCGTCGGGCCGACGCGGCGCTCGATCTCGGCCAGCATGGGCTTGTTCCAGCCGGACAGGAACATCGCCTCGGCCGTGACGAACATCGGCCCGACCAGCAGACCGCTCAGGTCGTCGACGAATGCCGGCTTGCGCCCTTCGTACCAGTGACCGACGAACTGGATCACCCAGCCGACCAGGAATACACCGACGCCCCAGGCCAGCCATGACACCAGGCCGCCGTAGGCGACCTGGTGAGCCAGCAGCATCAGCACCCCGACAGCGGCGCTGACCGCGATGCCGAGCGCAAGGCTTCCGCGCGTCAGGTACCAGGCAGCGGCTGCCGCGTACGCGATCCAGGCCGGGGAGAGCGCCAGCGACCCGATCGAGAAGCCTGGCCGCGCCAGCATCACGCCGACCGCGAACACGATCATCGGCACGCCGACGAAATGACTCAGGATGTTGCGCCGGTCGCGGTGGTACGCGGCGTATTGGCTCAACAGGTCGATGGCTTTGCGCATCGGCTGGCTCCGCTGGAATGACAAGCTGGAGCAATGGTATTGCAACGGCCCACCGAGCGGGAACGCGGTCGAACCCGCAAAGCGGTCCAGGTCGTGCCGTGCTGCCCGGACGGGCCGCGTTTTTGGCGCGGCCCGCTGAAACGTCACGGCAGGCAACAGCGGTGACCGCTTCACGCCGGGCGGGGGCGACTCGCGGGTTCAGCCCGTCTTTACCCACACCGGCATCCGTGCCACGCTACGCGCCCCGTTTCATCGCCAAGGATCGCGCATGACCAGTTCCACCGCGCAACCGTCCGCCGCGTCAGATGCGCGGCGCGCCGCGCTGCATCGCATGCAGCAGTTCATGTCGGCATCGCCGGTGCCGTCGATATCGACCGAGCTGCTGTCCACCGCGCCTGGCGAGCTGAACCGCGAACTCGCCCAGTTCCTGTTCGACCCGCCGCGCGACCCGAAGCTGCTCGAAGGCCGGCGCATCGCGATCTGCTGCACCAATGGCGTCGAAGAGGTCGAGATCGTCGGCTCGATGCGCTGGCTGCGCGAGCATGGCGCGACCGTGCACATCGTCGCCCCGCGGGTCGGCCCGTTCCCTGAAGACTTCGGCCTGCGCTTCCCGCCGCTGGCCGAGACCCACGTGCTCACGGTGCGGCTGATGGAGAACGCCGGCTGGCTGCCGATCGACGCTTACCTGGGCGAGGCGAAGGTCGCCGATTACGACGCGCTGATCCTGCCTGGCGGCTGCTGGAACCCCGACTTCCTGCGCGCCGACGCGAACGCGCAGGCCTTCACGCGCGAGATGCACGCGGCCGGCAAGCCGACCTGCGGCATCTGCCACGGGCCGTGGGTGATGGTCAGCGCGCGCATGCTCAAGGGCAAGCGGGCGACCGCGGTCTGGAACATCCAGATCGACCTCGAGAATGCCGGCGCGACCGTGATCGACGAACCGGTCGTGGTCGACGGCAACCTGATCACCGCGCGTTTCCCCTACGACCTGCCGCGCATGATCGAGGCGATGACCGAACAGCTCATCGCGGCGCGGCGCTGAACCGGCGGCGGCGGCGGCCCCGGCAGCCTGCCGGGCCCGCCGACCGCCGCGCCATGACCGACAACCGTCCGCTCCTCCACTGGCATTCGATGTTCATGGGTGTCGCGCTGCTCGCCGGCGCGCGCTCGAAGGACGGCCGCAAGCGCAACGGCGCCTGCATCGCCAGCGCCGACAACAAGATCCTCGGGGTCGGCTACAACGGCCTGCCGCGCGGCTGCGACGACAACGATCCGGCGTACTGGGCTGACGACGACAACGACCCGTTCCAGTCGCGCCACAGCTACATCGTGCATGCCGAGGTCAACGCGATCCTGAACTGCGTGGTGCTGCCGCTGACCGGCGGCACGATCTACGCGACCCAGTTCCCGTGTCCGCGCTGCGTGCAGTCGATCATCCAGGTCGGCATCCGGCGCGTCGTCTATCTCGAGAAGAAGGACCACCACACCGCGCTGAACGACGCGTCGAGCAAGATGCTCGCCGACGCGCAGGTCGAGGTGCATGCGCTCGCCGAAGTCGGCGCCGAATCGGCCGAGTGGTGCGAACGGCTGGCGTCGTTCATCGTGAGCGCCGGGCCGGATCAGAGCAACGGCGCGCCGGGGTAGCAGCGTCAGCGCGCGGACGCCACGTACGCGCTCAGCCCCTCGACCAGCGCATCGAAGGTCGTCCTGCAGCGCGGGCTGTCGCGGAGGTCTTCGTGCATGGTCACCCAGGTTTCCAGCGGCAGCGCGAACTGCCTGGGCAGCAGCCGCACCAGGCGCGGATCGCGCCGCGCGATCGGCACCTGGCAGATGCCGATGCCGTGGCCGGCGCGGATCGCCGCGAGCTGCACGAGGTCGCTGTCGCTGCGCATCGCCAGCGCATCGCGCGGCACGCTGCCTAGCGACTTCGCCATCGCGCGGATGAACGCGGTCTCCTTGTCGAAGCCGATGAAACGGTGCTGCGCCAGCTCGGCGAGCTTGCGCGGCGTGCCGGCGCGTTCGAGGTAGTCGTCGCGCGCGTGCAGCCCGAGCGGTATCGCGCCGATGCGCCGCGCGACCAGCGCCTCCTGCTGCGGCTGCACCATGCGCACCGCGATGTCGGCCTCGCGGCGCAGCAGGTCCTGCACGCGGTTGCTGGGCGCCACTTCGATGACCAGGCCCGGGTGCGCGGCGGCGAGCGTGGCGAGGATCTCGGGCAATACCTCGACGCTGATCACCTCGCTCGCGGTGATGCGCACCGTGCCGCGCACCGTTTCGCGTGCGCCGGCGCGCCGCGCGTCGCCGTGGCCGGACGCGACGCGTCGCAAAGCCGCCGCGGTCGATGCCATCGCCTCGGCGTACGGGCGCAGCGCGAGCGCCGCGTCGGTCGGATCGAAGCCGCGCTGCGAGCGCGTGAAGAGCTTGACGGCGAGCGCACGTTCGAGCGCCTCGACGTGCCGGCCGAGCGTCGGCTGTGCGAGGCCGAGTGCGCGTGCCGCGCCCGACAGCGAGCCTTCATTCAGTACGCCGAGGAACGAGCGGTACAGCTCCCAGCCTGGATCGGGAAACTTTCTGGTCATACAGGAATGTATGGCAGCTCCATCAAGTTCGGCAATTCCATTCGCATGCGGCAAGGCAGACACTGGCTCCCATCAATAGCCGAGCGGAGCCCGATATGAACGCCAAGACGACCATCACCATCGACGCCGAAACCCACACCAACACCGACGACACCGCAAGCAGCTTCGCGGCACGCGACTCCGCCCCGCGGCCGCCCTCCATCGCGCTCGTGCTCGGCGCGACCGGCGGCATCGGCGGCGAAGTCGCGCGCCAGTTGCGCGCGGGCGGCTGGACGGTGCGCGCCCTGCACCGCGACCCGGCCCGCGCGGCACGCGGCGACGCCGGCTTCGACTGGCGCGCCGGCGACGCGATGAACGCCGCCGACGTGCTCGCCGCTGCGCAGGGTTGCGCGGTCATCGTGCATGCGGTCAACCCGCCGGGCTACCAGCGCTGGGCCGAGCTGGTGCTGCCGATGCTCGACAACACGATCGCCGCTGCGCACGCGGCCGGCGCGACCATCGTCCTGCCGGGTACCGTCTACAACTACGGCCCGGACGCGGGCGACGTGCTGCGCGAGGACGCGCCGCAGCAGCCCGTCACGCGCAAGGGCGCGATCCGGGTCGAGATGGAGCGTCGGCTGCGCATGGCCGCGGAGCAGGACGGCGTGCGCTGCATCGTCGTGCGTGCCGGCGACTTCTTCGGCCCGACCGCGCTCGGCAACTCCTGGTTTGCGCAGGGGCTGGTGAAGGCGGGGCGGCCGGTCTCGTTCGTGATGCGGCCATCGCCCGACGGCGTCGGCCATCAATGGGCGTATCTGCCGGACGTCGCGCGCACGATGCTCGCGTTGATCCGCCGCCGCGCAGCGCTGGCGCCGTTCGCGAGCTTCCACATGCGCGGCCACTGGGACGCGGACGGCATGCAGATGGTCGAGGCGATCCGCGTCGCCGTGCAGCGCGCCACCGGCCGCCGGCCCGGCACGCTGCGCTTCCCGTGGTGGCTCGTCATGCTCGCGTCGCCGTTCGTGACGCTGCTGCGCGAGATGCGCGAGATGCGCTACCTGTGGCAGCGCCCGCTGCGCATGGACAACGCGGCCCTGCGCGCGCAGCTCGGCGAGGAGCCGCACACGCCGCTGGACGCCGCGGTGGCGGCGACGCTGGCCGGCATCGGATGCCTTCCGGCCGAGGGCGGGGCGCGCGGCGGCGTCGCAATGCCGCAAGGCTGAAGTTCTTTACATCGGCCGGGGAGTGCAGCGTCAACGCCGGACTTTCCGGCGCCGTTGTTCGGCGCATCGGCGTCGTGCCGATCACAACCCGCACATCGAGGAGACCCGCATGCTGTTCCGCCGTACCCTGATCGCCGCCGCTGCGCTGCTTGCCGCCGCCGGCGCCTATGCGCAGACCAATACCGCGACGACCACCCAGCGCGACGTCAACCAGCAGACGCGCATCGAGAACGGATTGAAGGACGGTTCGCTGAGCACGAAGGAAGCGGCCAGGCTCGAAGGCGAACAGAGCCGCGTCGACAAGCTGCAGGCGCAGAGCCTGAAGGACGGCAAGCTGACCGGCGCGGAGCGCGCCCGCCTCGATGCCGCGCAGGACAAGGTGAGCCGCGACATCGCAGCCGACAAGCACAACGCCGTGACCGGCAATCCGAACTCGGCGTCTTCCAAGCGCATGCAGGCCGACGTGCAGCGCAACGTCGACCAGCAGAAGCGCGTCGAAGCCGGCGTGCAGAACGGCTCGCTGACGAATCGCGAGGTCGCGAAGCTGGAACGCGGCCAGGCGCATGTCGATCGCAAGGAAGCCATCGCCGGCCGCGACGGCCACGTCAACGCCCTCGAGCAGGGCAGCGTGCAGCGCAGCGAGAACAAGCAAAGCCGCCGCGTCTACCGCCAGAAGCACGACGCGCAGACGCGCGGGTGATCGACAGGCGCACCGGCCATCCGGCCGGTCTTGCGCGCGGCACGCGGCCCGGCGTGCCGCGCCAGAATCGGGGCATCGCAATGCCGAGCGCTGACCCCATGGACACTCCCACGAAGCCGCCGCTGCCTCCCTACACCGCCGAGACGGCGAAGCAGAAGGTGCGGCTCGCCGAAGACGCCTGGAACTCGCGCGACCCCGATCGTGTCGCGCTCGTCTACACCGAGGACACGCGCTGGCGCAACCGCGCCGAGTTTCCGGTCGGCCGCGCCGCGGTGCGCGAGTTCCTGCGGCGCAAGTGGGCGCGCGAGCTCGACTACCGGCTGATCAAGGAACTGTGGGCGTACGACGGCGCGCGCATCGCGGTGCGCTTCGCATACGAGTGGCACGACGACTCCGGCCACTGGTACCGCAGCTACGGCAACGAGAACTGGGAGTTCGACGAGGCCGGCTTCATGACGCGCCGTTACGCGAGCATCAACGACCTGCCGATCCGCGAGGACGAGCGGCTGTTCAAGTGGCCGCTCGGCCGCCGGCCCGACGATCACCCAGGTCTCGGCGATCTCGGGCTCTGAATCTGCGCCGAGGCGCGGTCAGCGCGCGGCCGGTCGCGTGTTGACGGGCAGGCACAGCAGCCCCGTCAGCAGCGCGAGACCCACATGCACCGCGTACAGCGGCACGAAATCGGCGTGCTGCACGCCGGGGTGGCCGATCATCAGCACGGTCAGCGCGACGCCGAGCACCGAGCCGATCTGCCGCGTCGCCTGATTCACCGCGCTGCCGACTGCGTACTGCTCGGCCGGCAGCCTGTTGACGGCCGCCGCCGCCAGCGACGGCAGCACCATGCCGACGCCCAGTCCGCTCATCAGCACGCCGGGCAGCCAGTGGTGCAGATAGTCCGGCGTCTGCTCGGGCACGAACAGGAACCACGCGCCGGCCGCTGCATACACGAGCGAGCCGCCGACCAGGAACGGCCGATGCCCGATGCGCGCCGCGATGCGGCCGACGATGATCGCCGTCACCACCACCAGCAACGGCCCCGGCGTGATTGCCAGGCCGGCGCGCGGCAGCGGGTAGTGCCAGACCTCGGTCATGTAGAAGAAGAACGCGAAGAACATCATCGCGAACGCGATGCCGAACGACAGCGTCGCGAGATTCACGAACGTGTAGGTGCGGTGCTTGAAGAGCGACGGCTCGACGAGCGGCGCGCGCGCCATGCGTGCCCATGCGACGAACGCGGCCAGCGCGATCGCGCCGGTCGCTGCCGCGGCGATCAGCTCGGTGCGGCTCCAGTGCGGCGCGTTCGACTGCACGATGGCGAGCGTCACCGCGCCGACGCCGACGATCATCAACGCCATGCCGACGCCGTCCACCTTGCGCCGCGCGCCCTCGCGCCGCGCTTCGCCCAGGCGGCTCGCGCCGCGCCACAGCGACAGCGCGCCGAGCGGCAGATTGATGTAGAACGCCCACGGCCAGCCGACCGAGTCAACGACGAACGAACCGAGGCTCGGGCCGATGGCCGCCGCGAGACCGCCGACCGCGCCCCAGAGGCTGACCGCGATCGTGCGCTTGTCCTGCGGGAACGCGGCCAGCACGATGGACAGCGACGCCGGTGTCAGCAGCGCTGCGCCGACCGCCTGCGCGACCCGCGCGGCGATCAGCCAGCCGACGCTGCCGGCCAGGCCGCAGGCGGCCGACGCTGCGAGGAACAGCACCACGCCGATCATGAAGAGCTTCTTGCGCCCGTGCGTGTCGGCCAGGCCGCCGGCCGGGATCAGCATCGCCGCATAGACGACGGTGTAGGCGTTGAGTACCCACGACATGTCGGCCGCGGTGGCATTCGGGAAGCCGGCGCGCATCGCGCCGAACGCGGCGTAGAGCATCGTCGTGTCGAGCGACACGAGGAACACCGCCACGCTGGCGATCCAGAACACCGGCCACGGCGACGCCGCAGGCGCGCGGCGCGCATGCGGGTCGTTGGCGGCGTGGGGCGGGACCGCGTGGGGCGGGACGGCGTTCGGCGCGTCGTCGGCCGGGGCGAGGGCGGTGGTCATGGGGGTTGCGTCCGGTGCGGTGGTTCGCGGCGTCAGAGGCGTCAGCGGCCTCAGCGCGCCTGCAGGTAGACCGGCGGCTCGGCCGTCATCCCCTGCTTGACCGCGCGGGTGAGCTCGTCGACCAGCACTTCCGACTGGCCGGCTTCGAGCGCGTCATAGGCCGACGCGACCACAGCATCCGGCGCGATCTTCGGCACGTCGAATCCTCGCGTCAGGTCGGTGTCGATGTAGCCCACGTGCAGCCCGAGCACCTGCGTCTTCTGCTCGCTCAGCTCGTTGCGCAGCGCGTTCGTCAGCGACCAGGCGGCGGACTTGCTGCTCGAGTAGACGGCCAGCGCAGCCGAGCTGATGAAGCTGACGATCGACAGCACGTTCAGGATCGCGCCGCCGCCGTTGCGAGCGAGGATGGGCGCGAACGCCTGCGAGACGCGCCACGGACCGTAGTAGTTCACGTCCAGCGTGCGCTGCGCCGATTCGATCGCGCCGTCGGCGAAGAATCCGCCGACTTCCGCGATGCCCGCGTTGTTGATCACCAGCGTCACGTCGCCGAGCCGGGCGGCGGCCGCGGCGATGTCCGCCGGTTTCGTGACGTCGAGCTGCACGGGCTCGACGCCCGCCAGCCGCACCGACGCCGGATCGCGCGCGCCGGCATAGACCTTCTTCGCGCCTCGCTTCAGCGCTTCGCGTGCGAATGCGAGGCCGAGCCCGCGGTTCGCGCCGGTGATCAGGACCACGGCATTGTCGAGTTTCATGATGCTTTCCTCGTTTCGTATGATGCCCGTCATATTGGCGGGCGAAAAGTCGGCCGCCGGATCGCGGCGGCCTGTGGGGTTTCAGTGCAGCGGGACGTCGTATTGCTCGATCAGCGCCCGGCGCGCGTTCTTCAGGATCAGCTTGCCTTGCCGCTCGTCGTCGACGCCGCGCGCGAGCTGCATCGCGCCGACCATCGTGCTGGTGATCGCGATCGCGTCCGCCGTGTCGGCACCGTCGGGCAGTGCGCGGCGCACGCGCTCGATCAACGCGCGCACGCGCAGCGCCGAAGCCTGGCGCACGCCCTCGGCCTGGCGCGGCATCTCGGAGCAGACGGCCGAGACCACACAGCCCGTCTCGGCGGCAACCATGTGCGCATCGGCCAGGTAGTACTCGATGAGCGCGCGCAGCGTGCTGACGCCTTCGTCGCGCACACGGGTGCGGATGCGCTCGTCCAGCGCGGTGGCGGTGTCGCGGCCGGCCTTTGCGACGGCCTCGGCGAGCAAGGCGTCGCGCGATTCGAAATGGGCATAGAAGCCGCCGTGCGTCAGGCCGGCTTCCTTCATGATGTCGGCCACGCCGGTGCCCGCGTAGCCGCTGCGGCGGATCGCGCGCGATGCCGCGTCGACGATGCGATCGTGCGTCAGTTCCTTGCGGGTCGGCTTGTCCATGAACGGGCTGGAATCAGAATATGACGGTCATCATACGCTCGGTCGAAGCCCTTGCGCAACAGCGGGGCATCGAGCGGGTGG
>JADMIO010830296.1_pt1 | contig 10770 bp, 8 predicted proteins | sample 8958161 | NCBI WGS metagenome assembly JADMIO01 (sample SAMN16585339, study PRJNA669376) | soil metagenome | isolation source: Crop rotation soil | place: USA: Cullars Rotation, Alabama | collected 2011 | reverse complement strand
CTTTCCCAATATCGCCGCTACGGTGTTCCAAGATCTGCGACGCGCCATCTTGAGCGGGGAATTTGCGGCCGGCGAGCGCCTGCCCGGCGAGCGCGAGCTGGCTCAAAAATATCAAACGAATCGCAACACCCTGCGCGAAGCCGTGCGACGGCTGGAGCACGCTCGGCTGGTCACGGTCCGGCACGGCCAGGGCGTCACGGTGTCGGACTTTCGCCAGACCGGCACGCTGGAGCTGCTACCGCCGTTTTTGGAGAACTCCAAAGACCTCGGCGAGATTGCGCACTTGCTCGAAGACATCTTGCCGGCGCGGCTCTTGGTGCTGGAGTACGCGACCAAGCTCGCCGCCGAGCGCGCTGCGCCGCCGGACGTCGCACGCATTCGCGACATCACCGACCTCTTGATCGCCGCCTTCGAGCGCCGTGATCCGGTGGTGATCGCGCACGGCTTTCAGCGCTGGCTCGACGCGCTGATCGAGGCCGGGCACTCGGTGGCCGTGCGCTGGATCGCCAACCCGTTCTTGGACGCGTACCGCGAGCTGCTCGATCGCTTCCCCGCCCTGTGGGTGCTGGAGCCGAGCTTTCCGCAGCACCTGCGCGACGTGGCCAGCGCCATCGAGCGCGGCGAAGAGGAAGCCGCCATCGCGGCGCTGCGCGGCTACTACCAGCGCGTGGACCGCGCCCTGATGCAGACGCTCTCGGGTGTGATGATGGCCAAGGGCTAGCCCGGCGCGGCTGCTGGCTCCGGCAGCGGGGCGCTCGACTTGGTGCACCAAAACAGCAGCGGACCATCGCTTGGGGCGGCGCTGGCCAGCAGGTGGGCGGCTGCTTTGGCCGAATATGTGTCGTCCAGCAGCGCAAAGCCGGCTTCTGCGAACAGCGCGCGGGCGGCGCTGCCCGCTGCCGTGGGGTGCGGGTAGCCGGCTCCGAGCTGGTTGGTCACCACCGTGACGGGCAGAAGCTCGCGCGAGCCCAGGGCGTGCTCGGGGTTCGACGTGAGCTGCGCCAAGCGGGCCAGCGCCCTGACCGCGAGGGATACGACGCGCGCCCGGCGCGACAGGGGCCAAGGGGCGATGCGCACGGCCTCGAGCGCTGGCGCTGCCACGCTGAGGCCCATTTTTCGGCCCAGCGAAAGCCCCGCCAAGATGCCGGCGCTGGTGGCCGCCGATCCTATCGGCAGCACCAAGCGCCGTGGCGCGGGACATTCGCCCGCTGCCACTTGCCGGTGCAGCTCCAGACCGCCCGCCAAGTAACCGAACAGGCTCTCCGGGCTGAGCGAGACTTGCGACAGGATCCGTGCGCGCTGCCCCTCTTGCTCGGCTTGTCGTCGCGTGCGCTCGCTGGCCAGGGGCAGCAGCGACCAGTGCGCAATCTCGACTAGCCGCGACCGCTCACTCACGACGCGATGACTTTGCGCTCCCTCGGGCGTGAGCGGCTCCGGAAAGCAGATCGCGCCCGGCTGCAGCTGAGCGCGCGGAGCGTGCAGCGCCGTCGCGACCGCGAAGTTCGAGCCGACCGCGCCAGACGAGTACACGCGCTGGCAGCCGCTCGCCTGCGCCTCGCCGAACAGGTGCTCCAAGAGGCGCAGCTTGTTGCCGCCGTAGATCGGCGACGAAAGGTCGTCGCGCTTGAGCCACAGGTCGCCTTCGAGGCCAGCGCGCGCCAGCACCGGCGCCGCGTGGTCGACGCGCGTGGGGAACACTCCGAGGGGTGCCCAGGGCACGCGACCGCGAAGCGCGGGAAAGAAATCGAACAGCACGCTCATGACGGCGCCCGTTGCGCACAGCCAAGCTACTACTGCTCTTGAGTCCACTGTTCTTTTGTTCAAAGAGGTGCTAACGACCAGGGGGCGTGTGCGGCCCTTTCGGTTCGCGCCGCCGCAGGACAATGGCAAAATCGTCAAAGGCATCGCGGGGTTCCGCCGCCAAGGCCCGGCCCGGCAAGCGCCCGAGCGCACCGCTCAAAAAGGCGCCCAAGCCCGCCAAGGCTGCCGCCCGTTCAGCTACTGCGTCCAAAAAGGCCAAGCCGGCCGCGCGCAAGGCTGCACCAGCCAAGGCCAACAAGCCGCAACCCAAAGCCAGGCCCGCAGCCGCTATCAAACCGACCAAGCAGAGCAAGCCTGCGGCCATCACCAAGCCCGCCAAACCTGCAGCCGTCGCCAAGCCTGCAGCCGTCGCCAAGCCGGCCAAACCTGCAGTTGCCACCAAGGCCGCGCTCGACCAGCCGGTCATCGCCGTCGTCAAGCCGGCCAAGCCTGCGTTGTCATCACCCCTGTTCGCACGCTTGAGCGACGCGGAGCAGCGCGCAGTCAAGCTGGCGCTGCAAGGTACCCCCACCCTCATCGAGTCGTCGCCGCGCGCGCGCGATGCCGCGCTGTTCGGCGCCGCCGCAAGCCTCGTACAAAGCCCCGTGCTGGTGGCCTCACCGCTGGCGGCGGAGCTGGCCGAGCAGGTCAGCCGCTACGGGCTCGACGTGATCGCCTTCGGCTCCTTCGTCGCAGCCGACGTCGCGGCGGCCAACGCCAAGCGCCTGCAGCGCGGCGGCCAGCTGCTGATCGTGGTCGAGCCGGCGCGCCTGTTCGATGCCACGCTGCGCCAGGCCTTGAGCAAGGCTCCGCTGGCGTTGCTCGGCGTCGCCGCCGCCCACGCTTGCTCGGAGCACGCGCACGAGCTCTCGCCCGCGTACCTCAGCCTTCGCGAAGCGCTGGGCGCCTTCGGTGCTCCGGTGTTGGCCAGCTGCACCAGCACCTCGGTGCGGGTCGTCGGTCAAATCATGGAAGCCATCGGCGCAAGCCCCGACTCGGTCGTCCGGGGCGACCCGCAAGAGCTGACCCGCGCGGCGCAGGTGGTGCGCTCGTCCGAGCGCAAAGCCGCCTTGTTCAACCTGGTTTTGGGTCAGGGCGCGCCTGGCATCGTGCTCACCGCCACCTCGCAAGAGGCCGACAGCGTGTTCGCCGAGCTGACCGCGCGGGGCGTGCCTTGCGTGCGCGCTCACGCCGGCATGTCCCCCGCCGAACGCAGCTCGGCGCTCGCGCGTTTCATCTCACCGGCAGAGCGCCTGGTGCTGGTCACGCAGAGCCCCCACGCCAACGCCTCCGGGCTCGCGGGTTGCCCCGAAGCCAGCCAGGTGCTGACCAGCGTCGCGCCGCGCTCCGATTTGAAGTTCGTGCTGCACTACCAAGCGCCGCTCTCGCCCGAGCAACAGTTCGAGGACTTGGCCTGGCTGCCCGAAGGCGCTCACTCCCTGGTGCTGGCCGATTCGAGCGACGCGGCCCTGGTGCAAGCCCTGCTGGCTCAGCAGCGCATCAAACCCGCCGCGATCGAGGCGATGGCGCAGGTGCTCGCGCAAGTTCCGGAAGATCGGCCCGCCTACGCCGACACGCTGGCGCTTCGAGCCGGCACCAGCCGGCGCAGCGCCGAGCGCGTCTTGAGCGCCTTCGCCGATCGCAACTTGATCGTGCGTGACAGCGGCCAAATCTCGCGCCGGGCCAGCCCCGATCAGCTGGCAGCCGAAGGTCGGCTGCTCTCGGCGCGCTTCGCGGCGCTGCGCGCGGCCGATACGTCACGCGCGGAGCTGGTGGCGCGCTACGTCACCAGCCGTCACGGCAACGCCGACAACGCGGCTCCGCAGCGCTCGCGCGTCACGGCTTGACAGCGTCGTAACGGCGCAGCTCACACTCGATGGCGCCGTTGAAGACGAGCAAGAATTTGTCGGCCCTGAGCGGCAGGTCGAAGTTGCGCGGAACGATCAAGCCGCGCTGGTAGCCTTCGAAGCGGCGCAGCGTGGCCGCCAAGTCGGCGTTCATGCTCGACGTGCGGCTGAGCCGTTCGCCATAGGGCGGATTGACCAGCAAGCCGCCTTGCTCGGCGCTGGGTACGACGCTGCTGAGCGGCGCGAGCCGCAGATTGACGCGCAGGCCCGCTTCTTCCGCGTTGGCGCGCGCGGCTTCCAGCGCCACCGGGTCGGTGTCGGAGCCGAGCAGCGAGAACTCGAGCGGCTTGGCTTTGCTGCGAGCTTCTTCGCGCAGCTCGCCCATCAGCCGCTCGGCGCCGGCGTCGAAGTCAGCCCAGCGCTCGAAGCCAAAGCTGGGCCGAGCCAGCCCCGGCGCGCGCTCGGCCGCCCACAGCCCTGCCTCCAGCAGCAGCGTACCCGAGCCGCACATCGGATCGACCAGCGGCGACTTGCGGTCCCAACCCGAGTAGCGCACGAGCGCAGCCGCCAGCGTCTCTTTGATGGGCGCCGCGCCCTGCTGCTTGCGGAAGCCGTGCTCGTGCAGCGAATCCCCCGAGTAGTCGAGGTAAACGGTAGCGCGGTCTTTTACCAGGTGGACGAACAGCTGCACGTCCGGAGCGCGCCGGTCCACGTTGGGGCGCGCGCCCAGCTGCTCGCGCAGCTGATCGACGACGGCGTCTTTGGTGCGCTGCGAAATGTACTGCGTGTGCGTCAGGCGACTAGAGCGGCAGGCGGCGCGCACCGCCAGCGTACGCTCGGCGTCCAGCACGCGCCGCCAATCGAAGGCGTGCACGCCCGCGTACAGCGCGTCTTCATCGGGGCTGTCGAACTCCGCCACCGGCTCGAGCACGCGTTGAGCGATGCGCGACCAGAGGCACGCTCGGTAAGCGTCGCGCGGCTCCGCGCCGAAATGGACGCCGCCGCGATCAGCGCGCACGCGTGACAGCCCAAGCTCGTTGAGCTCATCGCGCAAGAGCGGTTCGGTACCCTTCGCGGCAGTGGCAAAGTAACGAGGCTGCAGGCGCCGACTTGTTTCCGTCATCACGCGGCCGGCGTCTAGCCTTGATTGACCTGCGCGCGCAGCAGCTTGCGCGCGACACGCAGCACTGACTCATCGGTGGTCAGCTGATCGATTTGGTCGAGCGGCGCCCAACGCGCCTCGACGACCTCGTCGTTGGTGGCAAAGTCGAGCGTGGGGGCTTGGAAGCAAAAGCGCACGTCGAAGTGCTCGTGCGCGGGCTCGTCTTTGCGCGCCGGAATGAGGTGAATGTCCAAGTCGAACACGGAGCCCGCAGCTTCGGGCGGCAAGCTGAGCCCGACCTCTTCGGCCACCTCGCGGCGCGCGGCGGCCGCCAGCGAGGCGTCTGTCGCTTCGATGTGCCCACCTGGCTGGAGCCAGAGCCTCAGCTTCCTGTGCAAGATGAGCAACACGGCGTCACGCCCCGGCGACAGCACGAAGGCGCTGGCGGTCAGGTGACCGGGCACGAAGTGGTGCCGCGACGTGGGCGCGGCGAGCTCCAGCAGCTGGAGCATGCGCTCCTGGTAGCCGCGCTCCCGAGGATCGAGCGGCCGATACTCGGCGATGGCGGCGCGCGCAGACTCCAAAATCACGGGCCCTTGTTCATCAAAGTGGCGCCAGCGGCAAACGCATTTCTCGAGCGACCGGCGGAGGACGCTGACCGGCGGAATTTTCGGCCGGAAATCTGCCCGTTGCGCGACTGTAATGGAAAGGCTGCTGTGCTCGGGTGGTGCCTGGCCCACTTACAGACCGCCAAGACCGGCCGTTGCCACCCCTAGAACCACTCGCCCACACCCGCCCCCTGCCCCACGCCATGCAAGCCCGCGCTCACCTGAGACTCATCACCTCCGGAGCTGCCACCGAGCAGCCCGACGAGGCGGTTCAGGATCGCATTTCGATGGTGCAGCCGCTCAGCAGCGGGCGTTTGCACCGGCAGTGGCTGCGTGCCCACCTGAACGTGGTCGCCCTGTGGACCGCTTCGGCCGCGCTGCTCGGCGCAGCCGCTGGTGTCGCGCTCGGTTGGCTGTAAGCCAAATGTTCGAACAATAGTGCCAAGGCGGCGGCGCCCCGGCACAAACAAGCTGCAACCATGAGCAGCTCCAGACACGTTCGGCTTTCGGGTAGTGGTCTAGTCGCGCTCGCCGGCCTCCTTTCGGCCGCCAGCGCCTGCAGCGACGCCGCACCAGCGCCCACGCACGCGGCAAATGCCGGGCAAGCAGGCGCTGCGAGCGGCGGTAGCAGCTCGCCCGTGGCCGGAGCAGCCGGGAACGCAGTCGCGGGCGCAACGAGCACAGGTGGTCAGCAACAGACAAGCGAGGCCGGTGCTGCAGGCCAATCAGGCGCCTCGGCCCAGGCTGGGTCGGCTGGGGCCGCGGGCGCCAATGGGGGGGGCAGCAGCGCGGGCGGAGGCGCAGGCATGGGCGGCAGCCCCGTCGACGACAAGGCCGCGTTCGCAGCGCTCAACGGCTACCAGCTGCTCGATCCGTGTGACCTCACCAACTACAAGGTCGAACCTGGCGCCGGCGCGGTGTGCCCGCAGCTGAACGCCGTCAAAAACCAGCATGTTACCCAAAAGCTCGCGGGCGATCCCAACGTGACCTACAACGTGACCCTGCGGGTACGCGGCATCATGGAGGGCTACTGGTACGATGGCGGTACCCTCGATCCGGTGAGCAAAGCCTTCTACACGGCAGGCGTGCCGACCGTGGGCGGCTTCAGCTCCGCTTGCAAAAACAAAGCGTCCGAGCTGCCCTTTCAGCTGCCCAGCGAAGTGTCCCCCACCGACGGGTGCTTCAACGGCTTCAACATGTTCGCCATGACGGTCTCGGCGCCCAAGCAGCACTATTACCTCAACTACACCGCGCAAAAAGACGGCGATCGTCCGCCCCACGCCGTCTACCAACAAGACTACACGGTCACGCTGGCGCTCCAGGGTCAGGCCACGCTCGACTTCTACATCGTCGGCTCGGACGAGCACCAGTGTTACAACCACGACAAGGTGCTCGACGGTGTCACGCTGTCGTCCAGCCCGTACATCGGCGAGTTCGTGCAGTTCGACGTCGTCGACGTCACGCGCGCCCCGTAGCGCACCGCGCCCCTATTTGCCTACGCGTTGAGCCGTGGCTCGGCGCGGACGGGCGCGCGGCGTGTCAGCCGCGCTTCGAACCGGGCGCCCGACGCCGCCAGCTTCAGGCGTGCTCGGCGAATTCGCGACCGCACGGTGTCCGCGCGGCCTACGGATTTTGGCTGGCGGATGGCGGCGCGAACACGCGCAGCGCGGGCGGTTTGCTCGGCGCGCGACGCACGGAGCGAGAAGACGCGCTGGGAGCGGTGGAGGGAACGGGCTCCGCGACCGCCGCGGGCTCCACGCTCGAGCTCGCAACCGGCGCTGCGGGTGCAGCAGCCTCGACGATCGGCTCGAATTCAAGCGTTTGCGGCGGCGGCTCGGGGCTCGCTGCCACCGGTACCGGCTCGGGTGGACGCGGACCAGGTCGCGTCAAGGCCAGCAACGAGCCGACGCTCAAGGTCGCGATGATGCCTCCAACGACGCGCTTGAAGTACGCACGCCGCTCTTCACGGCTCTCGAAATCGAACGGAGCATCCTCCGGTTCGATGTCGAAAGAGACCGGCGGATCACTCGCGCCGATGGAGCGATCGAAGAACGCTTCCTCCGTCGAAAGGTCCAGCGTCTCGGTCTCGGTGGCCGGGGCGTCCGTTGCGAGGTCCGCCGCTGCCGGGGCCGCTGCTACCAGGTCCGCGTTTCCCGGGTCCACCGTTTCCTGGTCCGCCGTCTCCTGGTCCACCGTTTCCTGGTCCGCCATTACCTGGACCCTCGTTAGCCGGATCGCCGTTGCCCGGAAAGCCATTGCCAGGCCCCCCCGGCGCCAGGGCCGCCATTGCCGGGAAAACCGGTACCAGAACCGCTCGCCAAAGCCGCCGGTCCGCCGCTGCCGCCGCCGCCGCCGCCGGTTCCCGGACCGAGACAGAGCCCCGGCGCCCCAGGAGCCCGGACGCGCTTTGGTCGCCCAGCCGACAGTCCGCCGAGCGTCGGGGGCCCAGCTTACTGCAGCGTGGGGGTCGTCCAGTCGATCGCCTTCGTGAAGTCGAGATCGAAGTTGCCCTCTTGCGGCTTGATCGCGATGTTGGTGTCGGCCGTCTGCCCCTTGAGGAACTTGTCGACGAAGGCTTTGGCGCTGGCAACCTGGCTGGCGGGTGCGGCGCAATGCCCGTGGTTGCTGGTGAAGTCGAAGCCAATGCGCTCGGGCACGCCGAACGCTTTCCAAACTTCCTTGGCGGCGTTGATCGACTTCCAGCCCGATTCATCGCCCAGCCATTCGAAGTCTTGATTGCCCATGGCGACGACGGCGCGCGGCGCGATCATCGCGATGAGCTCGTGGTGATCGTGCGGCAAGCTGTACGGGTCGAGCTTCTTCATGCTGGGCAAGAACCAGCCAAAGTTCGTGTTGTCGATCTTCTCGACGTTGGTCCCGGTGCGGGTCGCAAAATCTTGGGACGTGCGCCACGAGGTAATGCCACCGCCGCCCGACTCCTGCGCGATGGTGAGCGCAACGCGCTCGTCGAAGGCGCCGGCAAACAGCGCCATTTTTCCGGCGTAGGAGCAGCCGTGCACGCCAATCTTGGTCGGATCGATCTTGAGCTGATCTTTCACCTGCACCAAGCCGTCGATGATGCGGCTGACGCCCCAGGACCAAGCCGCGTAGTTGCCGACTTTGCCGAACAGCTCGGGGTACACCTTGTAGAAAGGATCGGACTGAAACTGGCTGCTGTCGGAGCCGTACTTCACGACTTGGTCGTGCATGAACGGCACCTGCACGCAGCCGGTGATGAGGCTGGAGTTGCCGTTCATGCCGATGGCGACGCAGCTGGCGCCCGCAGCAGCTGCGACGGTGGAGCTGAGCGTGATCGAGCCAGCGCTGGTCGTGACTTTCACTTCCAACTTGCTGCCGTTCAGCGTGGCCTCCACCTTCGGCGGCTCGGGCTTCGGCCCAATCTCGTACTTTTCGATGTCTTTCTTGATCTCGTTGCGCCGGCAGGCCCAGTCAGCCTTGGTGGCGATGCGCGTGCCGGCGTGCATCGCGAACGGGTCCGGCAGCTTGGTGTTCTTTTTCAGCTCCGCGCCGGTCGAAGCGCATTGGACACCGCTGTTTTCCAGGGTGCCGCCGTTGGGTGGAGCACCGCCAGCCGTGCTGCCCGCCATGCCCCCGCTGCCACCGGTGGTTCCGGCGCCGCCGTTACTGGCGCCCGCCGTGCTTGCGCCAGCGCTGGGGCTCGTACCGCCGACGCCCACGCTACCGCTCGTGCCCACACCACCGGCCGACGGAGTGCCAGCAGTTGCGGCGCCCGCGCTGGCGCTCGTACCGCCAACCCCCGGCGGCGTGCCGCCAGCACCAGTAGAGCCGCCAGCTCCGGCTGTGCCCGAGCCATCGTCGGGCGTCCCGTCGATGCTACAGGCCGAGGCCAAGCAACCGAACGAGATGAATAGCGCGAATGAGCGTGGAGCTTGGGTAATCATGGACGTCTAGGCGCACGAGCGCACAGCACTGCGAGCTCGTCAGGAGTGCGAGCGCCCAAGTGCCGTTCAGCAGTGGGCGCTGCGCTTGGCAATCCGTCGAACAAATCGAACCGGTTTCACATATCCCGGCGCGGCGTACTTTTTCCTTCCGGGCGGAGTCGTCCTGGCCGCCGATCGGCCAGTGGCGGCCAGGCAAGACTGGCTCAAAAACGCTCGAAATCGCGCAGGCACGGCCCTCGCAGAGGGGTCGACCATGAACGCAGCAAGCTCAGCCACGTTGGTCATTGCGGGTACGCCTACCGGGATCGCGACCGCTCAGGCCTCGGTACTGATCGGACTCGAAGCACATCCCATCCGGGTCGAAGTGTCGTGCACGCGCGGCCCGTCTCAGTTCCAAATGGTGGGCCTGGCAGAAGCTGCCGTGCGCGAATCGAAGGTGCGGGTGCAGGGCGCGCTGGCGCAGCTCGGCGTGCTAATCGACGAGTACGCCATCACGGTCAACCTGGCCCCGGCTGACTTGCGAAAGAGCGGCGCCGCGCTGGACGTCGCGATAGCGCTCGCGGTGTTGGGAGCCGTCCACCAGCTGGACAGCGAGGCCTTGCACGGCGTGCTGCTCATTGGCGAGCTTTCGCTCGACGGCTCCCTGCGCCCGGTCACGGGCGTGCTGCCACGGCTCGAAGGCGCCGAACGGCGCGGCATCCGCACGGCCATCGTGCCGCGCAGCAACTCGGCGGAAGCCGGGCTGGCCCGCGGCGTGAAGGTGCTGGTGGCCGACACGCTGGAGCAAGTCGTGCAGCACCTGCGCGGTCGTCGCCCGCTACCGGTCGCGCCCGCCACGCAATTCGTGCCGCAAACCTGCACGAACCTGGGCGACCTTTCGGAGGTGCGCGGCCAAGCCACCGCCCGACGCGCGCTCGAGATGGCGGCGGCGGGCGGACACAATCTGCTGTTCGTCGGCCCGCCCGGCAGCGGCAAAACCCTGCTCGCGCGCCTCTTACCGACCATCTTGCCGCCGCTGGAGCTCGACGAAGCCGTCGAATGCACCGCCATTCACTCCGTGGCCGGCACCCTGCCGAGCGACACGGGCATCGTGACTCAACGTCCGTTCCGAGCGCCGCATCACTCGGTCAGCGAAGCAGGCTTGGTAGGCGGAGGCGACGTGCCACGCCCTGGCGAGGTCAGCTTGGCTCACCACGGCGTGCTGTTCTTGGACGAGCTGGCCGAATTTCGTCGCGCCGCGCTCGAAGCGCTCCGCCAACCGCTAGAAGACGGCAAGGTCTGCATCGCCCGCGCCCGCGCTCGCGCCTGGTTCCCGGCTCGCCCGGTGTTGGTCGCCGCCGTGAATCCCTGCCCCTGCGGTCACCTCGGCCACCCTCGCCTGCCCTGCCGCTGCACCGACGTCGCGCGCGAGCGCTACAAATCCCGCCTGTCCGGGCCGCTACTCGATCGCATCGACATCCACGTCAACGTGCCACCCGTCGAGGGGAAAG
>JADMIO010835483.1_pt1 | contig 10772 bp, 6 predicted proteins | sample 8958161 | NCBI WGS metagenome assembly JADMIO01 (sample SAMN16585339, study PRJNA669376) | soil metagenome | isolation source: Crop rotation soil | place: USA: Cullars Rotation, Alabama | collected 2011 | reverse complement strand
CGGACCCATTCGCCGAGATCGAAACGGAGAATCGAAGCAAGGTGCAGTCCGCCGTCCGGTTCGTGGTTTTCAAGCCGCCGGTGTGTGACATTCCCGCGCGCGCATATGCTCAGTTCGCCGTGGCTGCTGCGCACCGTCCGGATTGTCTCGTCCCTGATTTGGAGCGCGGTCCCTGGAGCGAGTTTCCGGAGCCCGGCCCGGCGCATATAGGCGACGATGTCGATGAACGCGAGGGTCTGCGTGGGCTTGCCGCTATCGACGGTGCAAAGCTGTTTCGTGTGCGGGTGCCGGTAGGTGAACGAAAAGAGGGGCATATCGCTTTCTCCGCCCCTGAAGCCCGAGGCGCGGCGGCGTGTGCATCACGCCGGTGAGTGGAAAGGTGGGGCGGCGTGTCAGGCCGCCCCAAAGGGGACCGTCCGTATTCGTCCGGCAGGCTCCTCTTCATGCGGCGCGTTGGGTGTCCCGCCCGATCCACGCCTTGCCCCTTGAGGCGGTGACGTTGAATTCTTCCAGGAGTTTCTTGTCCTTGAAAGTCAGATGCACCGTGCCTTTCTTGAAAAAACGTATGTCAAAAAACTGGCTCTCCGTCAGGTTGTCGAACGGCGATTTCACATGGTGGCCCAGAATCTGGAACTTCCGTTCGAGGGCTTGCGCAACCGTGTAGCACCGGTCGAAATCCTCGCCGCTCAGCACGCAGAGCACGCGGTCGAGATCGTGATAGATGTCAATCATGCCGCCGTAATAAAGCCGCTCGAACTGTCCGAGAAACTTCGCGTCAAACCGGCAGCCATAGGGAAACACAATCTTCTCGTTGACCTTGTAATTGTCGTTCGTCTTCCAGCCTTCGACGTGGTGGGTATTGCCCTTGTAGTAGCGCGTGAGCGCATCGAAAACGTTTGCGACGGACTGCTCGAAGAGGCGCGTCCGCTGCAGGAAGATGTTTTCGAGCGTTCCCTTGATATTTTCCTTGGTGAACGGGATATTGCCGTTGCGCTCGATATCGCGGATGAACTCGTCGGTCTGCTTCCTGTCGAGCCATTTCCGGAACTCCATCTTGGTAAAAACGCTGAGCCATGCGTCATGCCGGTGTTTGCGGACGAAGGCGGCGCGCGCATGCGTCACGTTGTCGAGGGCAAGGCGCACGGCTTCGTGATAATCGCTTCCGACATGAATATCGTTCGCGGCCATGTAGAGCGCAGCCTTGCGGACATGCTGGAACGCCCTGAGCATGTGACTGTTGGCCTCGTCGTAGTAGTGCTGCATATTCCCGAGCCGGTCCCGCAGCGCTAGCATCTGCTTGTCCATGCCGGTCTCGGCGGCGGGCTGCTTCTCTTCCGAGGTATTCGACCATAGGCTTATCGTGTCGTCGTCCGAAGTTTTCTTAAGATAGATCAAAGCGACACCCACGCCCGTCTTGCGCTCGCCGGCGCTGAAGCAATCGCCCAGGAATTCGGCTTCGCCATGCTCCTCGATGATCCGGGAAAGCCGCTGGCGGCGCTCGGTGTACGGGTTCTTGAGCGTTTCCTCGTTAAGCAGGCAGACGATTTCGCCGCTGTACAGAAAATCCCATGCCCGCAGCAAATGCTCGTCGCCGTTGGAGAACGGCGGATTCATGATAATCGCGTCGTAGTAACAGACGCCCGCGTAGGTCAGCCAGTCGTGGCCGACGATGGGAAAGTCCTTGTCCGCAAGCACGGCAATCAGTTCCGCAGACTGTTCTATGCAATCGACCCGTGCGTATCGGAAGCGCTCTTTGATGCCCTCCGCTATGTCGCCTTTACCCGCGCTTGGCTCAAGGAAGTAGCGGGCGTCGTGGGAGATCTTGGAGAGCATCCGCTGCACGATGGAAGCGGGGGTAGGAAAAAACTCATTGCCAAACATAGTGTTACCTTTCTCTGAGAGTAGGAATGAATTGAGGAAAAACGGGGCGGCGTGTCAGGCCGCCCCAAAGGGAGCGTCAGTATTCGTCCGGCAGCAGAAGGGTCGTGGCCGAACGGTCGGCCTCGGTGATGACCCAGATGCGCTGGCCGGTGCGCGGGAGCTTGTAGGCCGAGAAGGTCCGGAAGCCCTCCTTGAGCGAGAGTTCGTTCTCGTCCCTGGCTTCCTGCGTCAGTTCGCCCCAGTCGCCGGACAGGTGACGGCTCAGGAGCGTAAAGGGCGTCACGCCTTCAGCCCCCAGCGCACTGAGTGCGCCGGGGGTGGCAACGATCTGCCCGAGGGGAAACAATGCTTTGACGGTCGTCATGGCTGTTTCCTCCCGCGTCAGGCTTTGACGGGGGTGGGAAGCCAGCCGGTGCCTGCGACCTCGCGCTCGGCGAGTTTCGCAAGCTCGGCCTTCTTCTGCTTCTGCCATGAGCGTTTTGCAGGTACGCCCTTGGCTTCGCAGATAGCCTTGACGCAAGTCTCACGGCTAACACGGTCGAAGAAATTTTCGGCGGTCGGCGTAAACCATTGCGTCATGTCGAGGCTGAGCGCGTCCGCGAGCGCATTCGCGAACGTGGACCTGTCGGTGTCGGGACGGTCCTGCTTTTTCTGCACCGCATCGACCGTGCAGCCCGCGCAGAAGGCCAGAAGCTCAAGCAGCGTTGTCTGATCCTGCGTCATGCACCAGAAGAACAGGTCGGACTCTTTTTGCGGAAGCCGCTCTTTCCACTTGTCGAAAGCCTCCTTCAGCTCGTCGTAACCCTTGGAATCTTCGGAGTAGTACGACACCGCGCCGGAAATGCGGAGCCTTGCCTTGCTTGCGTAGCGGGAGAAGACGCTGAGTGCGAGGGCGTGGACCACTGCAATAAGGGCCACGTTCTGATTCCCCGCAAGCGCCGCGCCGATGGCCGCCGATTTTGCCGAAGTCAGGCTTTCGACGAGCGCCGCCGAAAACTCAGGACGTTCTTTCGGTTTCGAGTTTCGCGGGGCCTCTTCGCCTTCCGGCATGTCCTCCGGCCGCACCAGGCCGCGCAGAACTTCCAATGCGCCGTCATGGCGGATAGTGAGAAGCGCACCGCCTATCGCCATAGTCTCCGCCTTATAGGCTGTCTCCCGGTGCTCAAGCTCCGCGATGCGGGCCTCAATCGCGTCGAGCCGCTCCGAGGTTTCCTCGTTGGGCTCGTCGCTTTTCTCGAACAGCTCGTCATACTCTTCCGTGAGCTGCTTATGCTCGGCCTCTTCGGTTTCGGACAATGTCACGGGTTCCGGTCTCATCACCCGGAAATCCATCTCCGAGCGATCCACGTCAACCGCCGTGTCCACCCACTTCCAGCCTTCGGCCTTCACGGTTTCGGCTTCGGACTTGAGCTTTTGCAGCGCCAGCCGGTCGAGCAATACGGAATCCAGCAGGAACACGCCCTCGTCGCCTTCCGCAAACAGGTCGCGCCGTATGGCCCCACCCGCCTCCTCATACGCCTCGACCGTCACGAACCGCGCCCGCTTGTCGCTGGCGCGGATGTCGTTCTCCGTAAGCGAATCGCGTATCGTCTCCGGCTCGTCGTTATATTCGGAGAGGTTTTCCAGCACGGTATCCTGCGCCGCATGGTCGTCGGACACGGTGAATGCCTGGACCTGTTCCAGCGTCAGCGTGCCTTCCTTGTACGCCGCAAACACGGCGGGGCTCACGCGGGCGAGCTTCAGCCGCTGCTTCACAGCGACTTCGGAAAGTCCGAACCGCGCCGCGATGTCTGCCGGCGTCGATCCCGACTCCACCAGCTCGCTGAACGCGACGAACTGGTCCGCCGGGTGCATCGGCGCCCTCACCACGTTCTCCGTGAGGCTGATTTCCGCGGCATCATCCCCGCCGGAGCGGACGCTGCACGGCACCGGATGGTCGGGCGCGATCTTGTCCTGTTCCGCCAGCAGCGAAAGCGCCGCGTGGCGCCTGCGGCCCGCAATCACCGAGAACTTGCCCCGGCTCGCTTTCTTCACCACGAGCGATTGCAGGATACCGTGCGCCTCGATGGACGCGGCCAGCTCCCCGATGTTTTCCAGCGGATTCGTCTTGCGGACATTCCCGTCCCACGGCACCAGTTTGTTTAGCGGAATCAGGACGATGGACTGCGCGGGTGCGCTGTTGCCGGATTCCAGAGGTTTAAGGGTTGCGATGATAGCCATAGAAGTCTCCTTTCGATGTGAATGGAGACCGCCCAATGCGGTCTCGCTGACGGCGCGCACCCAGCGGGCGGCATCAGCGAGCGGGTCATAGGATTTTGGAGCGCAGCGACCGCGAGGAATCGAGCGCAGCGAGAGGGGAAAATCCGTCATTGACGCGCGAGCGCCGCCCGCTCACGTCGCCGTCATGAAAAGCGAGAGCGCGGGCGGACGAACAAACGCGGAAACACGGCGGGGCGTTCTGGCAACAAGAAGTCTGCCTTTTCGCCTCGACAGACGCCCGGCGTTGCACTACCATCGCGCGAACTCAGAGGTTCTCTCAACAAGGTCGAACAACAAATCGGGAGACGGGAGCCGGTCATGGTCAAGATTTCTATACGCCTGATCGCTTTGGGCCTGACGCTTGCGGGGCTGGCCGTCTATGCCGTGGAGAAGCACCCGGGCGAGAGGTGGGCACACTATACGTTCGAGTTTGATGAGCGAGGAGAAGACACCGGGATTAAAGTGCTGGACTGGAAGCTCGGCGATGCTCCGCTCAGTTTCATGCACGCACCGATCAGTGGACCCGTTCCACAGACTGACAATGCGACCGGCAAAATGCCAGTTGCCGACTTTTTGTATTTCAAGTGGCGTGTTTTATCGACAGGAAGAATTTACGAGGACAAGCTCGATCTCAGAAGCCGTCTGCCGTCTGACATGAACGACAAGACGCTTCATTTTGCGGTCGAAGGCTCGCAACTCATCGTGTATCTGATCTTCAACAAAGAAGGAAACAAACCCGGATCACCGGATTGTCCGGTGCATCTGTATTTTCACAATAAATGCACCCGCATATATCCTGACCACTGGTCAAACTTCTAACAACAACTCTAGGGAGACATTGTTATGTCCGGGATAGCAGCCCAGCTTACTCCAACAACCATCTCCACCGTTGTTCAGCCGGAGGCGGACGCCATCGCGAATGCGCCCACCTCTTCGGTGGGGAACAACACTTTCGTGTTTTTTGCGGAGTGTGAGGAAACAGGCAAGGTTTAGTCAGGCGGGGAAGGAATTGCTGATGGTCAAGAGTTCGATCCGACTAGCCATCGTGGGCCTGATGCTCACCGCTTTAGCCGTCTATGCGGTAGAGAAGCACCCGGGAGAGAGATGGGCACACTATACATTCGAGTTTGGCGGACGAGGTGAAAACGTCGGGATTGAAGTGCTCGACTGGAAATTCGGCGATGCTCCATTCAGTTTCATGCACGCACCGGTCAGTGGACCCGTTCCACAGAGCGGCAATGCGGCTGGCAAAATGCCAGTGGCGGATTCTCTATATGTCAAGTGGCGCGTTCTCGCGACGGGGAAAGTGTATCAAGACAAGGTTGACCTCAGAAGCAGGCTTCCGTTCGGGATGGAGGATAAAGTCCTACATTTCGACGTGAGGGGCACACAAGTGTATGTCTACCTCATAGAAGGAATCGATTCTAAGTATCTGCACGATACCAAACAGCCGGACTGTCCTTTGTGGTCGTATCGAATGTTTAAATGCAACGAACTGTATCCGCACCTTTGGCGCAATTTTTAAACCTCAACGAAAGGGTTGCTTATGACCGCGATAGCCGCTCAGCTTACTCCGACCACAATCTCTTCCGTTGTCCAGCCGGAAGCCGACGCGATCGCGAATGCTCCAACCTCTTCAGTGGGGAGCAACACGTTCGTCTTTTTTGCCGCATTCGATGGAACATGGAACAATTCGCCGCCAATCAACGGTGACACTCAGGACACGGCAATCAGCCAGTTGCAAAGAGAGGTTGAGTCGGCAAGTTCATCATCCTCAAACGTCGTAGCCAAATACTTCGCTGGCATCGGCGCGTCGGATACCTTGCCGGACGAAACCGGAGTTACGTCCGTGTTGCCGACGCCGGAGTCTATCGACACTGCGGAGAAGGCGTACAAAGCGTTCGCACTCGCTGCATTCAACTGGAGTCAAGATCCGGCACATGCTGGCGGGTCGATCACCAGCATGGTTACATCATTTAGCCGCGGAGCGGCGGCAGCAGCGATTTTCTCGCAGATGCTTTATGAAAAAGGATTGGTGTTCGAAGACAAGAATGGGAAGCACGTTTTAATCCCGCCCGGAACGGTAGGCGCGGTATCGGCGGCGCTGATTCTCGACCCTGTCCTTACCGGCGAAACCGGGAATATGGACTTTCCACCCGGCGTGCAGAACCTGACCATCGTGCGGGCGCAGAACGAGTACCGGTCCGACTTCCAGGCCGCGAAATACAGCAGCAACGATCTCGGCGACGGCGAGAAAGTCATCCAGGTCGCGGGCAACCATGGCGACATTGGTGACGCCTACGATAACGGGCTGGGCGGACTGTACCTGGGGGCCTACACACAATTCTTCGCTAACGCGGGTCTCCCAATTGGCTCTGTAAGCCCATCACGAGAATACATTCCGCTTGGCCAGTCGGTAGCCGTTCATTCTGAAACCGAAACGGCGGCGGAGATTATCGTCAACCGGAAATTCTGGGACGCGACCTATAATCCCAACTCAGTAGGCACCCTTGATTTCCTGAATTACGCCCGACAGACCGATTCATCCCACGGCACGCTTCCGACGGGCACGAGCTTTACCGCCTATAACGGCGACATTGTCCTGTACGGCAACGGCGGAACATCGACCGCCAACGGGGCGCAGATTACAGTGCTGGCAGGCGCGACGGCCAGCGTGAGCGGCTACAAGGAGACGATCAGCGTCGGGGCGGGCGCAACGCTCAACTTTGCGTCCACTAACTCCGATCCCGCATTTGCCTCCGAAATCACTGCGGGCGACGGCGCATCCCTGACTGTGAGCGGTCCCAATGTGACCGTCATCGCCAACAACGCCAACATCACACTTGCAGCGGACGCCAACAACGGCATCAGGATCAACGGCGAGGGCAACCACATCACAATGGCTCCGACGGCGCGAATCGACGATCCCAATGGCCAGGTCGCCGCCCATAACACGATCACCCTTGCGACCGCAGACGACAACAGTACGACCTTCAGCGCGGGCAACCACGGCGCGCTTTCCTATGACGGCTCGACCGCAAGCCTGGCGCTGGCGCTGGGCGGCGTGCTGCCGGTGGGGACGCTTTCCATCAATACGGCGACAGACGCGACTTCGCTCCTCCTCTCCGACGGGTTCGCAGTTAACCTGCTTGCCGCGAGCAATGACGTAGTGGGGAACGTAACGGGGGAAACTCCGCTGGCGGCTCTTGAGAGCTACCTCGCCAATCTGGGCTATACCGGGAGCCTCACAGCCGCGGACTCGGCCTATCAACACCCCACGGGCACATCGCATGACGTAACGGCCCCGCTTTCGGTGGTGCCGAACGGGGGCGATACGGCGGTGACGGCTTACTGGTATCCGGATGCTCCGGGGGCGACCATCTCCGGGCATACGCACGAGACGGTCAATCTGGGCGGCACGCCCACCTCCCTGCCGGTGGCGCAGAACGTCCTCGTCGCGGATAACGCTGACATTTCGCACGACACGATCAGCAACATGGATGTGCTGCAGGTGTCCCATGACATCTCGGTGAAGGCGGGCCAGCTTGCGAGCTTCTCAAGCGTCGTGGTGGACTCAGGCATCGGCGGCACGGTGCATGTGTCGGGCGGAGGCACGGTAAGCCTGCCGACGGCGATGCAGGGCCACTATAACCTGACCGCCGACACGTGGGAGGGCACCACGCTGGTAGGCGACAGCACCAATGGGCAGATACTCACGGCCAGCCAGTTCGGCAACGACACGCTGACGGCGGGCAGCGGCAACGGCGATAAACTGTATGCCGGACTCGGCGTGGATACGCTGACGGGCGGCACGGGGACAGGCACCGAGTTTCACGCGGAGCAGGGGCTTGCGGCGGGCTCCACGATCACGGGCAACGGTTCTAGCGACGCGCTCTATACCACCGGCGACCTGTCGAACGTCGCGCTCTCCGGCATCGACACACTCTATGCGGGCACCGGAAGCCTCACGCTTGCGGCGAGCCAGCTCGCGGGCATCGGCACGATAGTGAGCAACAACCAGACCCTCTACGGCGCGACGGGCGGGACGTATGACCTGAGCGGCAAGTTCCAGACCGGAACCTTCGGGCATGATTTCACGGCGCTCTCAAACGACGGCACGACGGTCATCGGAAACGGCGAGGACAACCAGACCCTTACCGCCAGCGCCACCGGACACGATACGATCACCGGCGGAACGGGCAACAGCGTCACGCTCGTAGCGGGCCAGGGCGTGGACACGCTCATTGCTTCGGGGGCGGCGGGCAGCACGTCCTTTGAAGCGGCTCACGGGCTTACAGCAGGCTCGACGATCACCGGCAACGACAGCGGGCTGGCAGCAAGCGGCGACATCAGCCAGGCCACCACGAGCGGCATAACCGGAATCGGGCTTCTCGGCGGCAACTCCATCACCATGACCGGCGCGCAGTTCAACGCGCTGAACGGCAACACGGAGGCATTCGGCACGGACATCACCAACACGGGCGACGGCACGCCCGGCGACCTCAACATCACGACGGCGGGCACTTATGCGATCACGTTACTGGACTTCAATCCCACCGATTACAACCCCACCGATCACATGTTCGACATGACGGCGCTTTCCAATGGCGGCACGACGCTGCAGGAGGACAAGGCAAGTGACGTGACGCTGACCGCCAGCGCCTCGGGCAACGACACGCTGATCTCCAATAATTCCGACTCCGTGACGCTTGACGCCTCCGGCACCTCCGGCAGCAAGACGCTCACCATGGACCACAGCACGAACGGCGAACTCGACGCGGAAGACGCAACGGGCGCGATCACCTTCAACAGCAGCAACGGTACGGGCAATATCCTCGACGCCACAGGCGGCACCGGCGCTGCCACCTTCAACGCCTCCACCGACACGGGCGACGAGATATTCGCGGGCGACGGCACGGATACGGTCTATGCGGGCACGAACGCCACGGTCTATGGCGGCGACGGCACGGATACGGTCGTGGCGGGCATCGGCGACACGATCTATGGCGGCGACGGCAACGACACCTATTACGTCAACGTGGCGAACGGGATTTTCGGCGGCACGGGCAACGACACGTTCGTCGCCAACCTGCCGTTCGACGCCTCCACCACCATCGACGGCGGCGGCGGCAACGACAGCCTCTACGTCAACAATTACGCGCTGTGGGGTACGGCCAACGATATTTCGCTGGCGGACATCAGCAACGTGGGCACGCTTACCGACAATGCGCTGAACCTCACGCTCACGGCGGACCAGCTCGGGGGCTTTGCCACGCTCACCAACACGACCGGCACGCTCATCCCCGAAACGCTGGCCGCCGCCACGGCGGGCACTTACAGTCTCGCGGGCAAGACCGTCAACGGCAGCTTCAACCTCGGCGCGGGGCTGGGCAACATCAACGTGACGCTGATCGGCAACGGCCAGAACGGCCAGACGCTGATTGGCGGCCAGGGCACCGACACGCTGCAGGCGGGCAACGGCAACAACGTGACGCTGATTGCGGGCACGGGCAATACGACGCTTATTGCAGGCACGGGGACCGATGCGCTCGTCGGCGGCAACGGCACGGATACGTTCGTGCTGGGCGGTTCGTCCGGGCCAGCGGGGCTTGCGCTTGCCAATGGCGCGTTCACCTACAACGGCACGACGCAGGTCTTTGCCCTCGGAAGCGATTCCGTCACCGTGCAGCATGGCGAGAATGCGACCATCACCGGCTCCGACGGCACGATGACCGTTAACAACAACGCAAGCGGCGGCGTGGTGCAGAACACCATCAACTGGAGCGCGGGCGGATCGAAGACGGAGCAGTTCTACACGATGACCGGCGGCGCCTGGCGTGAGGAAGACCAGGGCCATACGGGCGCCAACGGCACCGGCACCCAGCTATGGACGGATACGATCAGCCATGCGGCGAACGGTGCGGTCAATGTGGACATTGCAGGCACGGGCGGCACGTTCTCACAAAGTAACGCCACGTTCAACGCCGCCGACGCAACCACTGCGACCCTCACCGGCGACGGCAATACGGTGCAGGTGGGCGACAACAGCACTATCACGTTTGCCGCGGGCGCGGACAATGACTTCGCTTTCTGCAGCGACAACAATACGATTATTTTTAATGGCTTTGATGCGCGGCTCGTCGCCTATGGCGGCGGAAACACGGTTTACCTAAACGGCAACAGCAATTTCGAGCAGGACCAGTATGACGGCGTCGATGCGGACAACAGTCCCGGTAACAACACGTTTATCGTGAATGGAAACGGCAACCAGCTCTCGCTGGCGGTGGACAACGATGTCGCGACAGTGAACGGCAACAACAATATGCTGGTCGAGCGCCACAGCAATGATTCCATCACCGTAGGCGGCACAGGGAACTTCGCGGAGGACGTGGGCACCGGCAACACCGTGGTCGTCAACGGCACCGGCAACCAGGGGCAGATCTATGCCAGCGGCACCCTGACCATGGGAGGAAACGCCAATTCCGCGTGGTGCAACTCCAACAACAACACCGTCACCGTCGGGGGGACAAACAACAATTTCGTCGCCTACGGCAACGGCAACACCATCACGCTGACCGGAACCGGCGGGTATGCGACAGACAACGCCCCAAGCACGGGCAGCAATGGGAAAG
>JADMIO011482900.1_pt1 | contig 10774 bp, 8 predicted proteins | sample 8958161 | NCBI WGS metagenome assembly JADMIO01 (sample SAMN16585339, study PRJNA669376) | soil metagenome | isolation source: Crop rotation soil | place: USA: Cullars Rotation, Alabama | collected 2011 | reverse complement strand
TTTTCTCCAACAGCCAACGAGATTCTATAGGTGATTTGTTGCTGTTGGAGTTTTTTTCTCCAACTCTAATTCCACTGCGTCGAAGTGTTTTCCTCAAGGTATCAATAAGACTAATTTTTGTATCTTCATTCATTGTCACCACCGCATGCTCCGCTGCCTTTTCATATTATCCTTACTTACGCCTGCACTTCTCCCGGGCCAGGCAACTGACAAATTTTTATTCTCCGTCAGGCTGACTCCGGAAAAAACTGATTATTTCAATCAGTACTCGTCCAGGTCTCAGCCAAAAGAAACAAAATCAACCTTTAATCTTGGAGTGCAAGGCTTGTTGCAGTATAATCTCAATAGTGTCATTTTTTTACAAGGCGGGCTTGGATATATTCCCCGTACGATGAAAGCTAAGGCCTCCTTCGATCACTCAGCTATTCCTCCTCCCCGTCAGAGTTTTACAGAGGAGTATACATGGACCCGTGAGGTTTCTTACCGGATACTACAGATGCCTTTGATGTTGGGCATCAATGTGGCATCGGCGGAGAATGGAAGATTCTTCGTAGAAGCTGGGATTATCGGAAATTATTTGATGAATGCCTACTATGAAACCTCTAAGCGATACACTGGTACCTATGACAAAAATGAATGGCTGGGGCACGCATTCCAAATCGGAGGTGGATTCGATCTCCCACTTTCTAAATCTCTATGGTTGACTTTCGGAATTGATTTTACCCTGGATAATACGGTGAAGAATGATCCTTATTTATATGGTAGCCAGTATAGTGAAGTTGCTTTGACCCATACCTGGACCAATGGTTTTGCAGGAATTAAAATACCACTTGGAAAAGAATGATCCTTAATCAAAACCCCTGTACTTGGGGTTTTACCGATCATAAGAGACCGGCATATTTACTTCACCGCTAAATTCACCAACATATTCGCCGTCAAGTTCTGTATTGGGACCGCTTCCATCCAAATACATTTTGCATTTAAACCTTAGATGAATATAGCCTTCAACATGGTTTTCAATCTCCTTTACATTTAATTCAATGATTTCAATATAACTACCCGTTTGATCTCCCCGGGAAGAGGTAAGATCTAAACTTACACTTTCTCTTTTGAATTTGAATTTTGAATTATAGTGAACATGGTATATATAGACCTCGAGACCTTGAGCAATACCTAAATTAGTCCTGTCATGACTCCAAAAGCTGGAGGGTCCTGGTTGCAAAAAGGCTTGGACCAGGGAATCAGTTGAAGGCCCGGATTTCATTTTTGGAGTTCTGATTAAATAATAATCTTGTCCAGCGAATCCACCGGAAACTCCGTCATCCTTTGGCACATCTTGATTTATACCGAATGAGACCCAGGTGGTGGCTTCACCTGTAATAGTATCTCCTAATGTTGTGCTGGGACCTGAAATTGTCCAAGATGTCCATTGTGCAAACTCGGTATAACAATCATATTGATTCGGATAGAGGCAAAGAGAATCATCACCGAATTGCCCACGAAAGTAGAATTCTGAAGTGCTTTCATTGCATGGAAATTCCAGGTTATCCAGGCCATCCTTAATCAATCTATCACGCTCATCTAAACCACAGCCAAAAATAGACACGCCTGTAACAAAAAGGCAAACGACTTTAAAACTTAATGGCATACTAGAATTTTGGGTATTCTAATATAGTAAAAATAAATAAAACTGATTTTATTTGTTGCTTTTTTATTAAAAATATCTCCAATCAAGGACATGGTTGTAAATGGAGTAAGCCATTAATTACACTAACTAACACGAATTTTATCACAATACAGGTTTCGTGTTAATTAGTGTAATTCGTGGCTAAAATAATAAAGGCACCAACCCAGGATTTAGTATTTCTTTCTGAATACATTTTCCAAAACTTCATAAATCTGCTCAGCTGCCCTATCCCACGAAAACATTTTACTCCGCTCAAATCCAAGCCGGATCATTTCATTTTTCAGACTTTGATCAGTCGTGATAGTATGCATGTGCTGACTCAACTGTTGAATATCCATTGGATCAAATTGCAAAGCAGCATTTCCTGCTACTTCCGGTAATGACGAAACATTACTGCAAATCACCGGCACCCCGCAAGCCATCGCTTCCACCAGCGGCAATCCAAATCCCTCATAGATCGAAGGATAAATCATCGCAGCAGCAGAAGCGACTAAGGGAACCGCATCTTCTGTGCGCACATATCCGGGTAATAGAATCTCTTTAGTAAATGGACTCTTTTGTATGGATTCAAATAATTCTTTGTTGTGCCAGGCATCACGACCGGCAAGAATCAACTGGACATCCGATTTATGATTTGCTTTAAAATGGTCAAATGCCTTAACCAGTGTTAAAACATTTTTTCGGGGATGCAATGCACCCAGGAAAATAAAGTAAGGTCGACCTTGTGTGTATTGATTCCTTATTTCATCCTGTTGCGAACTATTCAAAGGTTGATAAGCATCCGTAATACCATTGTAAACCACTGATATTTTATCCGGGTGCACTTTGTATCCATCGATCAATTCACGTTTTGAAAATTCAGAAACCGTGATGATGTGTTGCGTGTAAGCTATATAGCGAGGAATCCATTTAGCATAAAACTTCCGGATCCGCGGTTGCAAAAATTCAGGATATCGGAGATAAGCCACATCATGAAACATCGACACTTTCGGCACAGGCATACCCAGTGGAATAAAACCATCGGGGCTGAAAAAAACATCCGCTTTATTTCTGGTTACATTTTTTCTCACCGGTTGATTGAGCCAATACCGGATCAAAACAGGAAGCCGGGTGATAGGTGGAAAAGCATGCGGATGAATATTGGGGCTGGTAATAAATCGCTGATGATATTTTCTATCGAAATAATAATGAAACTCATCATCGGGATGCGACGCTGCCATTCGCTTCATCACTTCATCCGTGACAATGCCCACACCTTCGAGCTTATCCTGAAGCAAAAACCTTGTATTGACCGCTATCCGCATGTGAGTTTATAACCGGGGCAAAATAGCAATATCTTTAGTGCCGATGGGTAATCAAAGGAAAACAGATGTGCTGGTGGTCGGATCAGGTATCGCCGGACTATCAACGGCGATCAACATTGCAGAAGCCAGGCCGGATCTCTCAGTTACTATTCTTGCTAAAGGCAAAAAAGAAGACGGCAACACCCGTTATGCACAAGGTGGTATTGCCGCAGTATGGAATAAGCAGGTTGACAACACCGAGAAACATATTGCCGACACACTCGATGCAGGCGACGGACTTTGCAATGAAGGTGTAGTACGCATGGTGGTGGAAGAAGGTCCGGTTCGCGTTCAGGAACTCATCGATTGGGGAGCCCGCTTCGATAAGGAAACGAATGGCAATTATGATCTTGGTCGCGAAGGTGGCCATAGTGAAAATCGCATCCTGCATTACAAAGACATTACGGGTTGGGAAATTGAACGCACCTTAATAGAAAAGGCAGCATCACTTTCCAACATCCACATCATTGAAAATTGTTTTGCGATTGATTTGCTGACCCAACATCACCTGGGCTACAACATTACACGGGTGACCCCTGACATTGAATGTTATGGAGTCTATGCGCTGGATAAAGGAACGTTAGATGTTGAAACGCATCTTGCCCGTATTACGATCCTGGCAACAGGTGGAGCGGGGCAGATCTACCGTGCGACAACTAATCCAATCGTGGCGACTGGTGATGGTATGGCCATGATGTATCGGGCGAAAGGACGAATGGATAACATGGAGTTTGTGCAATTTCATCCGACTTCGTTGTACAGTCCTGCAGTGGAGAGCCAGGCTTTTCTCATTTCTGAAGCAGTGAGAGGCTTTGGCGGAATACTACGCACAAGAGATGGGGAAGAGTTCATGCACAAATATGATGCGAGGAAAAGTCTTGCACCGAGAGATATTGTTGCGCGCGCCATTGACAACGAGATGAAGATACTTGGAGATGAATTTGTCTACCTGGATTGTCGCCATCTTCCGCTTGAAAATTTTAAGATTCATTTCCCTAATATTTATGATAAATGCATGGAGCAGGGAATTGATATTACCAAAAACATGATCCCTGTTGTGCCAGCCTGCCATTACTTCTGCGGTGGTATTATGGTAGACCATCAAGGACGATCTTCCATCAATCGATTATTCGCTGCCGGTGAATGCACAGCATCGGGTCTGCATGGTGCGAATCGTCTCGCTTCAAATTCATTGCTGGAAGGATTGGTCTATGGTCACAATATTGCACAAGAAGTCGCGAAAGTTATCGATCAATATCAAATCAAAGAGAATATTCCTGATTGGAACGCCCACGGCACTACCGATCCTAAAGAAATGGTATTGATCACGCAAAGCTGGAAAGAGCTCAAAGACATCATGAGCAGCTATGTCGGTATCGTGCGTTCTGATGTGCGTTTGAAAAGAGCGCTTAATCGTCTTTGGTTGTTGTATGAAGAAACCGAGACCCTTTACAATACTACTACATTATCTCCTCAATTGTGCGAATTGCGCAATCTGATCACAATTGCATATCTCGTTTCCAGGTCAGCTTCGATGCGAAGAGAGAGTAGGGGATTGCATTTCACGACGGATTATCCGGGGATGCTGGATCATAAGGAGGATACCCTGATGTGAAACAATGAGGCTATGAGACTAATGACATATCTTAGCCGCATAGCGGCAAAATGTTCTTAGCAGCGAAATGTGAAGATTTATTTAGTTAGCCGCATCGCGGCAAAACAAACTAGTTACGACCTACAACATCCACTTTAATCCGCTCCGGTCTACTCGCTAACTCCCAAGCAGTATAAAACGCAAGCTGCGCAATCGTCACCGCCTTATCAAACATAATCTTATCCGGCGTATCCGTAGGCCGATGATAATCTTCATGAACGCCAGAGAAAAAGAAAATGGCAGGAATACCATTCTTGGCAAAATTGTAATGATCCGAGCGGTAATAAAAACGATTGGGATCATTATCAGCATTGAAAGTATAATCCAGTCGAAGATGAGTATACGTGCTGTTAGCCGCTTCATTGATCTTATGCAGATCAGTACTCAGTCGATCTGATCCAATGACATAAGTATAATTAGCATCTTTATGTTTTTCATCGACACGCCCGATCATATCAATGTTAACATCAGCCACTGTATTCGCTAATGGAAACACGGGATGTTCTGTATAATATTGAGAACCTAAAAGCCCTTTTTCTTCACCAGTCATGAGGATGCATAGCACACTTCGCTTGGGTCCTTCTCCTTTTGCTTTTGCCATGGACATCGCCTGTGCAATCTCCAAAACAGCACTGGTACCGGAAGCATTGTCATCCGCACCGAAATAAATATCCTTTCCACGGACGCCCAGGTGATCGTAATGTGCAGAGACAACTACCAATTCATTTTTCATCATAGGATCTGTCCCCTCGATATAAGCCATGACATTGGCACTTTTCGTAGTCTGGATATCATGTACGCCTTTCCAGTGAAGATCCGTAGGAATAGTCGCATGATAGGGTGCCCCATTTTTATCAATCTTAGCTTTCAGTTTTTCAACTTTCTTATATTTTTTCCCCAATAGCCTTTCTTGCTGCATGACAGGAACGAATACAACAGGGATTTGATTGCTCAACATGGCTGTAGGATCCGCCATTAAAGTTTGTCCACCAGAAACCGCCATCTTGACTTTCACCACGCGTTCTTTAAACTGGTTGTCAATGATCCATAGCGAACCGACACCTTTAGTTTTAGCCAATTCAATTTTTTTCATTACATCCGCAGTCCATGACGATGGCGAATCGGTTCCTGTGATTTTATAAAGACCATCTGCACCCTGGGGTTCCCGATTATAGATCACTACATTTTTTCCTTTGACATCAACACCGGCATAATCTGAATAAGCCGGATCATCAATTCCATAACCCAGAAACAATAATGAGGATACATCTAGTGATTCAACGCTTTCCGGAAAAAGTTGAGGATTGCTCACAAAATCACGCAGGTGCTCTAATTCAACACCAGCCATCGTCAATGAAATACTTTCCCATTTAATCGAAGAAAAGCTTACTTCCTGTAAATAGTTAGTATCACCCGCTATAGGTTTAATTCCATCAGCCCGGAACTGACTTTCTATATAATGGGCGGCCTTAACGTTGCCAGGCTTTCCCGTTTCCCTTCCTTCATATTCCGGGGAAGCTAATGTGAAAACATGATCATGCAATGTTGAAGCCTGGATAGTTTGCGCCAATCTATATGCAGTCGAATCAAATTGAGCCTGAGCAATACCGGCTACTAATAAGAGAGGGAGCCACAATGCTTTCATTATGCACAAGCGATTTTCTCCACACGACGCTGATGTCTTCCACCTTCAAACGGAGTTTCAAGGAAAGTTTGCACCATCGATAAAGCCACTGCCTCCGGAACAAATCTTGCAGGGATCGAAATAATGTTTGCATCATTATGTTGACGTGCCAATGAGGCTAATTCATTATTCCAGCATAATGCGGCCCGGATCCCCTGGTGCTTGTTTGCTGTAATCGCAGTTCCATTTCCAGATCCACAAATCACAATACCCAGCCACGCTCTTCCGTCTTCTACAGCTTCAGCTACTGGATGCACATGATCCGGGTAATCTGCAGATTCTTCACTGTTGGTCCCATAATCCAACACCTCGTACCCATTCCTTTTCAGCCAATGGATAATCGATGTTTTAAACAGATACCCGGCATGATCAGAACCGATCGCAATGGTTTTATTATGTTGAGCTTCCATGATTAATTATTTGGGCATATCGGGTGTTTCAGTCTTATACTCGCCCAGCAAGGTCTCCATCTCAGCGGCAAAGGCATCATCCTTCAGATTCTTGGAAACTTTCAGGATCTCGTTTATTGCTGAATTGGTCAACCTGTAATCGAGGTTAAATCCTGCTTTCAAATCATCCGGATCCAGTGAATCAAAGAAATCCATGTATTCTTTACTCACTTTAGCGAGTGTGCGAATATGCTCTTTGGCTTTATCGAATGCACCTGCACGGATGTAAATGTTGATGTGTGGTAATGTGCGTGCATCATAAGGGAAGTTCATGTTGGGGAATCCCTTGAAATAGGCATCGGTGATATCAACTGCTTCCTGGTTTTTACCTTCCGTCAACATCTCTTCTGCTGAACGCCAGATGATCATCTTCTGGGCCTGCACGCTGGCGCCATAACTGTTATCAACAAATGTGCGATGAGAATCGAAACCACCCCAACGCCATTTATTCACCACGCGATCATGTACTTTTTCTGTATCGACACGACCACTTCCATAGATATAGAAATCTTCTTCGCTCGGAGTTCTGATCGGGATGATCTTCAATCCTAATCCCTCCATTTGCGTGTAATCATTCAAATTCATCAGCTTGGTATCCTGGCAAGTCACTGAGAAATAGATAGGACGATCATAAATATTACTCATGATGACATCCAACACAGCAAGCTGATCTTTAGTGATGTATTGCTTATCGATGGTGATTGGAATCTTCGAAACAATAGCTGTATCGGTTGCATTCACCCATCCTGAACTCAATGCTCTTGCGGGATCAACCGGTATGTAGAGATTGTTGGAAGGCAAGTAAGTTTCCAACCTTGTGCCCTGGATATTTTGTGGAGTATCCTTGGCAAGGAATTGTAGCGCCTGGTCGAGTGGCATTTCATTTGGAGTGCTCTTTCCGGGCAAAAAGAAAAGTTGATTTCGTTTATTACCGCGATAAGCATCCGTCGGAATGGTGAGCTTAATCGCAGGTGAATCATTGACTTTCCTGCGTAATCCTTCAATGTACCAATCCACGGCAATCAAACTCAGGTTGACGATACGCACATCACGACGAATTCCTTCCACTTCCTGGGCATACCACAATGGATAAGTATCATTATCGCCATAGGTAAACATGATCGCATTAGGATCCAGCGATTCAAGGAAATTGCTCGCATAATCACGGGAAGCATAATGTGTCCTCCGGCTATGATCATCAAAATTCTGCGTGACCATGATGAGTGGCGCGGTTAACACCAATGCAGATGCTATATATGGTGATGCAGTTTTCATGCTGCTCACTTTTTCTTTCATCCATTCGTAAATAGCCACTACCCCTATTCCTATCCAAATACAGAATGTGAAAAAGGATCCAACCAATACATAATCCCGTTCGCGAGGTTCACTCGGGGGTTGATTGGAATAAATGATGATACCTAATCCTGTAAATAAGAAAAGGATCAACAAGGCTGTGAAATCCCGCTTTCTTCGGCCGTATTGAAAAATAAGTCCAAACAGTCCGAAGATGAGTGGTAAAAAGTAATATCGATTCCTGGCCTGGTTGTCACGCATGTCTTCAGGCATTTTAGACATGTTAAACAATCGAGCACTGTCGAGAAAATTAAATCCTGAAATCCAGTGACCACTCTTTGGGTTCCAGGGCTCTGTTCCTTGTTCTCCGTTTTCCCGCCCAACAAAATTCCACATGAAGTATCGCCAATACATCCAATTGATCTGGTATCGGAAGAAGAAAGAAAGATTGAATGCCATATTGGGTTGGCCTTTCGGATCATCCATCCATCGTTTGTACAATGCAGGGCGATTGCCATCACTATGACTGATACGGGGGAACAATATCTTGTCTTCATCCTTGTAGACGTAGTTCAGTTTTTGATCCACCACCTCATATTTTCCATTGACAAAACCGTAGCGGTCTTCTTTTTCTGTATCAATCGGATCAGCAGTGAAATTTGGTCCGCGCAGAAGTGGGCGCTCACCATATTGTTCACGGTTGAGATAAGGAATGAGACGCATCGGATCGCTTGGTGCATTCATATTGATCGGTGGATTCGCATTGGCACGAATGACGACAACACCGATAGTTGAAAAACTAATGACCAATAAAATCATGGCGACCATTAATCGCTCAACTAAACCATTATTATTTTTCCTGGCCCAGCGAATTCCGAAATAGGACAATGCAGCAAGGATCAGGATGGTTGGAAAGATCCCGGACATCTGTGGCATGCCAAAATTATTGACCAGCAATAATTCCATCCATGACCACAATTTCGGTACACCAACGATCACAATATTTTGTACAATCGGGATCATCATCACACCTCCCAATACCGCAAGGCACAATCCTCCAAATTTGAACTCCTTGTATTTTTTGAAATAATATAATAAGCCGATAGCGGGAAAGGTCAACAAGCTCAATAAGTGAACACCGATCGATAACCCGCATGCATACACTGCAAACAATAGCCAACGATCTGCATCCGGGGTATCTTCCATGCCATACCATTTTACAGATGCCCAAAGGGTGAGCGTGGTAAACATGGTGGACATCGCGTACACTTCACCTTCTACAGCACTGAACCAAACTGATGTTGTGAATGCAGTGGCTAATCCTGCAGCAAGACCTGCACCACATGCAACGAGTGTTTGTTCCATCGACATTTGTGCATCACGACCTACCATCGAAAGGCGTGCAAAAATGATTGTGGTCCATGCAACGAATGCTGCTGCGAGCGCCGTACATGCACCTGACATGAGATTGACTGCGAAAGCAATGTTTTCAGGATTATCACTGATCATATCCGCGAATCCGGCAAACAATCTTCCGATCAAAAGGAAAAGCGGAGCACCTGGTGGGTGAACAACCTGGAGTTTATAAGCACCCAGGACGAATTCACCGCAATCCCATAGACTACCGGTTGGTTCTGCACTAAAAAAATAAACCACCATCGCGATCGCGAATACGATCCACCCGGTAAGCTTTGTGATTCTTTTCTCCTGATTCATAGATTCAAAGACTAAGAACATCCCATGAGGAACCATGAGACATGCAAGTGGTTAGAATGATTGGTTAAGGCTGTATGATTGAGTATTGAGCGGTTGAGACTCTGGTGGTTGGACCATTTGGCAAAAGTAAGAAAAAGGAATGCGGAAAACCGGGGCGCTCAGCATTGTTTAGCCTTTATTAACCTGGCTGGAATATTAGCTAAAAGCCTGAAAAGCAAGCGTTTTATCAAGGAATACCCTATAGGGCATTTACCCTGAATTTGATACCCGGGGTTAACCAATGATCTCCCGGGGCTGTTTATATGAGTAAAGACAGTCTACATCCCGCTTCATTGTTAACCAATTAAAACCCACTGCGATGAGACCAATTGCTTTATCAGGATTTCTTCTCTTCATGTTTTCCTTTGGTTTGCTTTCATGCCTGAAGGATTCTTGTGAGAATAATTTTTGCGACAACAATGGTGTATGCGTCGATGGTACTTGCGATTGTCCGGAAAACTATACCGGGGCGCATTGCCAGGAGCAAATGACACCAAGTAAAATGAGAGTAACTGCAGTAACCATGACCCGCTTTCCTGCCACCAACGAAGGAACATCCTGGGATGAAGGAGATGGACCGGACATATTTTTCAAAATGTCTGAAGAGGTCCTGCCACTGGCCCAGCCGGAATATTTAATAGAGAATCCGGACCCTTTAAAGAGTTATACGTTCTTCATCCACCCGTTTGATTTGAGGTTTGTGACAGCCCCATACAAGATGGAGATGTTTGATTGGGATGGACCTGGAACGGATCCTCAAAACTTTCCAGCACATTGGGATCCTAAGCTTAGAATTCCACGTGGACAAGTTGTCGCGGCCGCTTCTATAGTGTCACCTAAATACTAGTGACTCCAGCGTAACTGGACTGGCCACAGTTAGGCCGCAAATGTAATCACACTGGCTCACCT
>JADMIO011460732.1_pt1 | contig 10774 bp, 13 predicted proteins | sample 8958161 | NCBI WGS metagenome assembly JADMIO01 (sample SAMN16585339, study PRJNA669376) | soil metagenome | isolation source: Crop rotation soil | place: USA: Cullars Rotation, Alabama | collected 2011 | reverse complement strand
AGGGGTTACGACGAAACCGCCACAGCCAGTTCGGAAGCCAGGTGCCAGGCGGCTTGGCGACCAGGAGCCAGCAGAGCTGCACCGCCTGCGTGTACAGGCCCTCCATGGTCTTGAGGGCCCGCTGCAGCTCGTCGGGGCTTGCCGCCTGCTCGTCTGACGTGGCGCGATGCAGCTGATCGGCCCACCACGCCAGGTCCAGGCTGAGGGCCTGGAGCCTGGTGCCGAGGGTGTAGGGGATCGGTGGAACGCTGTACGTCTGCCCTTGGAACTCCAGCAGGGTCGCAGCATCCAGGTCCGTCGCCGCAGCGACGTTTGCGGTCTCAGGCACGTCCGACCCAAGCTCGCGGCGGAGCAGCAGCTGGGTCTTGTCGCGCTGTTCCGCCGTCGAGAGCTTGAGCGGCATGCGGTTACAGCAGGACCGGGATCGGGGTCGGCGTGATCGCCCGCGGGTCGCCGATCGTGTAGATCTTGTGGCCCTCGGGCTTGCTGCCGGAGAACATCGCCGTGATCGTCACCTCGGTGATGACCTTGCCGCCGTTCGCGTAGGCGAAGGGCAGGTCGCCGAAGGACAGGTAGGCACGCCACAGCCAGATGGCGTGCTTTGGCGCGGCGTCTACCCCGTTCGCGGCCGCGACGTTGTTCCCCGCCGTGCGCTCCCACCGGGTCTGCGCGGCGTTGTACGCCAGCCCGCCGCCGACCTCCGCACGCGGGATCAGCAGTGCCGACGTCTCCGTCACGCTCTGCGGGGTGGACCAGCCGGCCGACGCCGTGCCCCACGGGGCGATCTTCGCGAGCAGCGCCGGGTCACCCATGATGACCGGCACGCGGATCGTGACCGCGCCCGGCGTCACCGTCGCCGAGTGCGGCGTGCCGCCGGTCATCTCCGGCGCCGTGAGCATGTTCATCTCGTTCGGCGCCGAGAAGGTTGCCGTGCCCTCCGTCGCGCCAAGGCTGTCCATCCCGTCGGCGATGAGGGGGTTGCCGATGTACACCTCGGCGTTGCCGATGGACCGGAGGGCCTCGGCCAGGCTGAATGGGGTGATGGCCATGGCTTACTCCTGCGGGAGCGTGGGGGTGGTGAACGTCGGCTGCATGACGCCCGGCGGCTGGCTCAGCGCACGCCCCTGGATGCCGGTCTCGTCGACCGGCAGGTTGCGCGGTACGGGCACGCCGTCGTTGCTGGTCAGGGTGATCGCCCCGACGCGGTGGAGCTCCAGGAGCTTCTCACCTGGAATGTCGGTGAGCATCTGGTCCTGGTTCTGCCGGGTGAAGAAGACCTTCTCCCCGGTCTTCGTCCTGGCGCTGAACGCGGTGTTCAAGGACGCCCCAGCGAACGTCGGCTCGGGTGTCGCAGCAAGAGGCTCGGCCATGTGACCCTCAGGTATAGTGACCAGGTGCAGGCGTGGGCGGAGGCACGCTCAATCTACGTCCCGACGCACGCGAAGGACACCCCCTCACGCTGAGGGCCCGCTCACCACCTCAACGGCCCACTCGCTCGTCAGGACCCAGAGCAGCCGCTGGTTGTCCCACATGGGCATCGCCTGCGCGGGGCGCGTGCAGGCTAGCGGGATCAACGTCCGGGCATAGGCCCCTGGCGGCGGCGCCCACTGGTCAAGCAGCTTGTACGCCCGGGCCTGGGCTGCCTCCAAGGCGACGTTGACCTGGTAGCCCTGCGCCTGCCACTGGCTGTGCTCCGTCCTGACCAGGAAGCGAACCCGCTTCTTCCGGTCCTCGGCGTCATACTCACCGTCAGGGAGAACGGACAGCACGGGCGTCAGGACCAGCCGCATGAGCAGCTGACCACCGTTAGTCGGCGCCTCGAGGGGCACCTCCGCGGCCAGGTACACGCGGTTGGCGCCACCGAGCACCTGGGTCAGCGTCGCGTCGCCAGCTAGCCGCGCCTTGACCGCGGCCCACAGCTCACTCAGCCGGATCATCAGCCCCCTCCGTCAGCGCTGCCGCCGGTCTCGAAGACCCTGAACTTGGTCCCTAGCCGCATGCCGCCGTACTTGAGCACCTCGTCTGCGTCCAGCCGCAGCATGATCTGGTGCAGAGCCTTGTGGACCGGGCTCCCGCGCGCGAGCACGCCGCGGATCACGTAGAACCCCTCCATGGCCTCCACGTACGCGGCGTGCTCAGACTGGTTCTTGAGGACAAGAAGATGCTCACCCTCTTTTACCGTAACGACCTCGTACGCGTACTTCTTGCGCAGATCCCTGGTGATGTCGGCCCAATGGCCAGGGTGCGCCGGTCGGGGGCCTGTCGACCAGACCGCACGTGGGTCGTCCGGACGCAGCTCGGTCGTGTAGTCACGCAAGAACCGCACGACCTCCTTCCCGATGTAGTCCAGCACGAACAGGACCTTCAGATCCAGGCGGCGATGCATGCGCCGCACCACGGCCAGCATGTCCGCCTCAGGGATCAGCAGGTCGGTCTTGAAGAGCCCCAGCGTCGGGTCATGGCGTGACCGGGGCACGGCCCACCTCCTGTAGCACGAGGGACCCATCCAGCTCACGTACCCCGAGGATGGTGTAGGTCACCAGCTCGCCAGTCGCGGCCACCGCCTCGACCCGCATGTCTGGCCGGATGACCCGGATCATGTGCTCGCGGGCCCGCGGCAGATACGCGCGGTGGGTTTCACCCGCAAACCGCTGCCCCTCGCGGTCGCGCTGGAAGAGGGTGCCAGGATCCTGGATGTCCAGGTCCCCGACATAGACCTCCGCCGGCGTCTGTGCCCCGGTGTATACCCCCGTGTCGAGGTCCTGAGCGCCACCAAGCACAGGGGTCGACAGCACCCGGGCACGTTGCCAGGAGGCCCTCATCGGGCCACCGTGGTCGAAGACAGGGTCCGGTTCACCGCGGCGACGAGCCGCCTGGCCTGCGGGTGTACCGGGCTCATCTTGCGGCTGGCGCCGCGGTAGGTCTCACGCCGTGCCCCGCGGACGTGCTCCGCCAGGATGAAGGCCTCAATGCCCGCCTCCACCTGGTAACTGACCTGGAGGGCAAGCGCCCCGCGGAGGTCATCGTACCGTCGGTCGGTCGAGGGGAACTCCTGTAGGTCCAGGACGCCGAGCATGCGCTCAGCCACCTGTGTGTGGGCCTCCAGCTCATTGGCCCCTAGCACAGCCGCTGCCTCTGAGAGGAGCGGGTGCCCGGTGATGTCGTAGCGTACGGCCATACACCCTCCCAGACAAGGAAGAACGCCGGTAGAGCCCCGGGGTTGATCCCGATGCCCTACCGGCGATAACCGACGGCAGCAGTGGGAGTTACCAGCGTCAGCTACTTCGTGTCGCCGCCCACGTCGTCCTCGTCCTCGACGTCGTCCTCGTCGGCGTCGGCGTCCTCCGCCCGGCGCACGGGGTCCGTGATCGGCGGGATGTTCCCGGGGTTCGTCTCCGTGCCCGGCAGGAGCGTGCGCACGACCCGCCGGCCCGGCTGACCCGTGCGCTCGACCTCCTGCTGCTCACGCCGCAGCTGCCCGGTGGCCGCCGCCCGCGTGATGTCCTGCTCCTCCCGCTGGACCTCGGTAACGCTGAAGCCCTCAATGTAGCCCCGCTTGCTCAGCCGGTCGAGGGCGGTGTTGTCCTCCTGCCGGTCGAACCAGGCCTGCAGCTTGTCCTCCTGCCCCGGGACGAACGTGGTCCCGTCCTCCAGCCGGACCGCGCGGTTGATGCGCGGTCCGCTCTGCTCCTGCGTCTGCTCCGCCATGGTGGCTCCTTGGTGGTGGGGGCGGGTGTCGGTCAGATCCCGGCGTCCATCACCCAGATGTTGGTCTCCTCGGGCACCGGCATCTCGTTCACCTGGGCCTCGACGGTGAGGTCGCGCCCGTTGTTCGCCGTCTCGAGGAACACCGACACGCCGTTGACGTCGATCTTGGCCTCCGGGTTCGCCGCCGACACGTCGAAGACGCGGGCGACGGGCGCGAAGGCGGAGTAGCCGATGGTGCCGTTCGCCGGGATGACGGCGATCGTCTCCGCCGGCCAGAGCTTGACCTTCGTGGTCGCGATGCCGGCGCCGGTGAAGACGTCGACGGTGCGCTCGTTCAGCAGGAAGCGAAACGCGGAGCCGAGCTCGTCCTGGATCCGCTGCTCCACCGCCGCGAGGGTCGGGCTGATGCCCGAGTTCGGGACGAGGAGGTTGGGCGCCGACTCCTGGATCGCGTTCCGCGTGGCCGTCCGCAGCATGACGCCGCTGATGCCCCCGGGGACGACGTCGAGGGCGTCGCGCATCCACCCCATGAAGTTGCGGTAGGCGGTGCCCGTGGGCCCGCCGGTCCAGGGCACGCCGGCGACCTGGAAGCGGCCGGGGTCGAAGCCGAAGCTCGCCGTCGCCACCTGGTTGGTCACCGGGTTCCGGGCGGAGATCGTACCCGTGAGCCAGGCGGTGAACGTGTCCACCTCGATCCGGCGGTAGTTCGCCTGGACGAGGCGGGTCGTACGCTCCGGGACGGTCACGCCGACGGTGCGTCGGAACGCCTCCTGGCTGCCGAGCGTCCGCTCCCGCAGCTTCTGGACCTCGAGCTCCCCGAGCTTGAAGTAGTCCTCGATCGGGACCAGCTCGAGCTCCTTGGCGCCGGGCAGATCCTGCGGGATGAACCGGCCGCGCGCGTTCCACTCACGCCGCTCGGAGACGTACCGGACGTCGGCGGTGGTGAGCGTGCGGATGACGACGGAGTCGACGTTCCGCCGCGGGAAGAAGATGTCCCACAGCAGCTGCCCATTGTCGTTCGGGCTGACGAGCTGTGCGCGGACCGTGAGGGCGGCAGAGGTCAGCTCCGCCTGCTGGGTCACCCAGTCGAAGTAGGCCATGTGGACCTCAGCCCAGGAGGCGGATGAGGCTGCGCGGGTCGTTGAACGCCGCGAGCTCGTCTGCGGTGAGGGCCGAGCCGAGCGCGTCCTCGATGAGGGCGCGGTTGACCTGACCGATGGTCCCGACAGCCAGCTGCACCACACCGGCAGCCGTGAGGTCGGCGTTGCTGTTCGACTTCGCGACCTTGATCGGCTCCGGCACGACGCCGAAGACGAACTGACCTGCGCCCGAGATGCGCGCGCCCGTGTCACGGAACGGCACCCCCGGCTTGAGATTCCCCTGCGCGTCGACCTCACGCGTGGTCAGCGCGGCGATGTTGACGCCGAACTGATGCGTGTGGTCGACACGCCCGATGAAAGGCCGGGGGTAGACCCGCCCTCCCACCAACGTGTTCTCGATCCTGAATGGCATGCGATGCTCCTCTGGCGTGTCCCGCGGACGCTAGGCGCGTTGCCCCAGCCGAGCTGCGGCGACCGCCAGCGGATGCGGCGGCGCCTCCCCACCTGCCTGCTGCTTGTGCTCCTCCCGGATCTTGTCGAAGACGTTGGTGCCTCCGCCCTCACCGTTGCTGTCGCCGTCGCGCACGCCCGAGCCCCTGCGGACCTTGGCGTTGCGCCACTTCGCCGGCACATCTGCGGCCAACTCCTTCGCCAGCGCCTTGAGGGCGGTCTCGCCCTGACCCGGCACGATCGGGATGTCGAGCCCCTTCTGCGTGATCAGCAGCTGACCCTTCTCGTCCAGCCGGAGGCGCGTCTTGACGTCCTCGCGAGGGACCATGACCAGCTCCGCATACTCGGCGTCCACCCCCGCCTCCGCCAGCGCGACGGCCAGCAGCGGGTAGTGGCCCGCGAGCCGGACATCGTTGACCTGCTGCTTGAGCTTCGCGATCTCGGCGTCCTTCGCGGTGATCTGGCCCTCGTACTGCCCCTTCAGCTTCTCCGCGTCGGGCGCCTTGCCGTTCAGCTCGTCGAGCTTGGTCTGAATGCCCTGCTTCTCCGTGGTCAGGGCCGCGATCCGGCTCTCGAGCTCCATGGTCTTGGCCTGGGCTCGAGCCGTGGCCTCCGAGTGGCCGGCGTTGAAGATCCCCTGGTAAAGGGGCTGCGCCGACGCCCTGAGGCCCTGGATGATCGGGTCGTGGTCGGTGTTGTGCTCGTACTTCTTGAGCAGCTCCAGTAGCTGGGTGCGCTCGTCCGCGGTCATTGGTCAGGCTCCGCTGCGGGGGAGGGTCCGAGAGCGGTCAGAGGCGGCTGACCGAACCGTAGGTTGGAATCTAACACGTGCACATCACGTTGTACATAGCCCGCCTCAACAGGCCAGGCGGCCTGGCGCTCAGGAGCCCACAGGCCGGCCGGCGCCAGGCTGGCCCGTCGTGTTCTGCTTCGGGTTCCCGTCGACCTTCTTGGCCGCCTCACGCGCCTTGTCGCCGGCAGCTTCGGCGCCTGTCTTCATCGCGGCGTCCTGGAGCTCGCCGGCCTTGGCGGCCTCGAGCTCGTTCCGCTTCCTGGCCGACTCCTGGTACTCCTTCTCCACCTTCTTGGCCTCCTCGTCCGACTCGATCAGGCCGCGCTCGCGCCCCAGCATCGTCATGGCCTTGGCGTCCAGGGTCTCGCTGCGGATGCCCGAGAGCCGCTCGGTCTCGAAGAAGTCCTTGATCCGGCCGACGACCTCCACCAGGTTGAACTGGGTCGTCCAGGTCGTGGAGCCTGCCGGCTTTGTGTGCCCGAAGCTCAGCTCCAGGAAGTAGATCGCGGTCGTCTGGGCGATCGACAGCTCCTGCGCCATGATGGCGAGCCGCGGGCCCTTGCTGGACAGGAAGTCGCTGGTCTTCGAGGCCCCGGAGGTGCTGTTCCCGCGGGTGAGCTCCAGCACCCCCAGCTCCGCGGCCACCTCCTTGAGCGCCTGGAGTCGTCGGTCGAAGACGTCCGCGACCACCGCCCCGGTGCCCCCGTCATGGATCTGCGGGGTCTCGTCGGTGTCCTCGTTGGCCTGGACGGGGATCCAGCGGCTTCCCTCGTCCATCTTCTCCTTGGCGATGTTGAACGCCTCGGCGTCGACCCCCAGCATGTAGGTCAGGGACTTCGCGGCGTCCCAGGCGTCGAAGTTCGCCGCCGAGTCCAGGTTCATGTACGCAATGGCCGCATTCCCCAGCTCCGTGAGGCCGGGCCGGCTCATCGCGGGCGCCCCCTTGCGCCCCTTGGCCCGCTGGTAGTAGAGCGGGAACAGCGGGATCTGGCCACCCGTGTCCTCGAAGTCCCCGGTGTCGTACCACGCGTCGAGCTGGTCGTCGAACTTCCACCAGCCCCCGGCCTGGAAGGTGGGACCCAGCCGACGACAGCCCTCGCGGACGAGGAGCAGGAAGTCCTCGCGGCTGGCCTCGACCAGCTCACCGCGGTCGTTGACCTTGGGGTCCGGGCGCTGGAAGCGGATGACCGCGAAGTCGAGCTGTCCGGCCTCGTAGTGCCAGTTGATCACCGACAGCGGGCTGAACTCGACGAGGTACGGGCGCAGCCCCTCGTCGCGGACCTGGGCCTCTGTGGCCGGCGGCGTGGACGGGGTCTCGACGTAGATCCAGCGGTGTCCCGTAGCCCCGGCCCGGGTCATGACGTCGAGCCACCAGGTCTGCCAGTGGCTGCCCTCGTTGCCCACCCCGTCGACGTTGTAGTAGACCAGCTCTGCCTCGGTCTCGTCCCCGGCACTGCGGTCGCGCCGCACCTGCCCCATGGTACCAAAGGACAGCCCCGCGTCAGGGGTCGGGGCGTGCCTGGCCAGGTGGCCGGTGAGGGCCACCATGAAGAGCATCGGGAAGTTGAAGTAGACCGCCTGCGCCTGGCGCTGGCCGTAGGCGCTGTCCGGCCCCTCCTTGGTCTCCCACTCGAAGCGCCGGAGCTCCGGGATGACCGCGTCCCCGCCCTCGAGCCGGGCCTCGTTGAGCACCCACCGGGCCTTCATGGCCTTGTAGATCGGGTGCTCCGTCGTTAGCCAGGCGTACCTCCCACGCCCAGCCGCCTGGGTGCCTGGCGCCGGCTGAATGTCGGGCCGAAGGTCCTCGAGCACGATCGGCAGGGCGAGCTGCGCGGCCAGCTCAGCGGGAATCGTAGCGCCCATGGGGTCACCCGTGCACGGTAGCGTAGTCACCTGACTGGCGCCGGGTGCGCCGAGCCAGCTTGTTGAACGCGAGGGTCCCTGCGTCGACGACGTCCTTCACCCTAGCCTGTGGAAACTCGTGGTAGCGGTTGATGAACCAGGCCCACTCGTTCGGGCGGCCGATCAGGAAGACGTTCCCCGCCTCAACCTGTGCCGACATCGGCAAGGCGCGGGTGATCTTGTCCCCCTCGCGGCTCATCCGCTGCTTGCGGGCATGGAACCCGGCCAACATCTGGATGGTGCGGTCGGCGGACTCCTTCCCGCCTGACCCTGGCTCCTCCTCGACCCAGATCGTGTGGCGCCCGACCTCCTCCGTGTCGGCCACCGCCTTCTTCAGGATCAGCTCCTCCCGCTTCAGCGCCGAGAGCTGGTCCTCCGTCGCCTCGACCAGGTAGAACTGGTTCTTGTACCGCCCCATCAGGACCGACGCCGTGTACGGGCTCTTGTCGGTCGTCTCCTCCTTGTCGGTGCCTGCCTTGTCCCAGGCCCTGACCCAGGTGCACTCAGCCGGCGCCGCGTCCTTGAACCGCCACCAGTCCTTGTTGAAGACCATCCCCGCGGTGGCCCGGACCTTCCAGTTCCCGCTGAGCAACTGCTCACGCTCGACCCGGCTCAACGAGAGCAGGTTACCGAGGTACTCCGGGTTCTTCTCGAGCAGCTTCTTGTTGTCGTAGACCGTCGCCTGGATGAAGGTCAGCGACTTCACCATGCCCCGCGGGTCGAGGCCCGCCTTCAGGACCTCTTCGGGGATGTGCTCGTACAGCGCCTCAGGCGTCTCGGCCCACACCAGCCGGTCATTGACCCGGATGAAGTACCGGATGACCCCGGACCGCCCCCTGATCGGCAGCCCGTAGGTCGGTGAGGTCTCATCCTGGTCAATCCACCACTCGATCAGGTCTGCGACCCAGCTGTCTGCCTCCGGGTTGCACGTGGCCCGGATGTACGGCCTGACCCCACAGGTGGAGCGGTTACGTGACAGCAGGTACCAGAACTGCTCCTCGGTGAAGTGGGTCAGCTCGTCGAACCCGATGTACGGGATCTGCGCGCCCTGCCACTGCTTGCGGTCCTTCTCGTGCTGCATGGAGGCAAACCGCATGGTCTGCCCCCCAGGGAACTCCCACTCCAGGACCGTCTCGCGGCCGTGGGCGTCGAACTCCGGGTAGATCTGCTCCGACTCGTCCCAGAGGCCGCCCTCCTGGCGGATCTGGGGCTGCACCCGGCGGAAGATGACCCCGAAGAAGCCCGGCACCCCCATCGGGTACCGCTGGCTTGGCACGCACCACCTGAGGGGCTCGACCAGGAGCCCCCACGTCTTGCCCCCGCCCGCCTGACCCCCGTAGATCACGATGTCCGCGGAGGAGGCGAAGAACTGGGTCTGCGGCCCCTCCTGCGGGGTGATCGTCGGCTGGAAGTTCCCTGAGGCCTGCCTAGCGGCTCGGCGCCGCAGGGCCCGGCTTTCGCGGCGTTGGAGCTGATGTGGGTGGGGCCGAGAGGCCATCAGCCCTGCCTCATGGTGCCAGCTGGTAGCGACTCGGGGCGGTCACGCCCGTTGTCGGGCACCACGAGCACCGCCCGCACCTCATGCTGGTGTTGCACCGGCTGGCCACCAGGGCCCGAGACGGTGACGGTCTGCTCCTGCTCGACCTTGTCACGCTGCCCGAGGTACTGCTTCCCGAGCCAGATGAGCAGCGCGGGGTTCCGGTCCTTGACGGCGGCGTCGAACTGCGCGGTGCGGAGGTCCTGGAGGCGCTCCGCGCGGGCCTGCTCGATGACCGCGCGGTAGAAAGGATGTCGGCTGAGGAACATCCCTGACACCCCGAAGATCCGCCCTAGCTGGTCGAAGCTCGCCTGGTTTCGGGCAGCCTCGAAGAGGGCCTCCGGGTCGATGATCGTGACGAACCGCTCCCCGTAGCCGTGCTCCTGGGTCGCGACCCTGACCTTCACGACCCCCGGCTTGCCTGTCGGGATAGGCTTCGTGACCCAGAGGCGCCGCGGGGGCACGCGGGTCGCGTAGAACGTGTCGACGGCGTCCTGGTGCGTGTCCGTCCCAGCCTCGAGCTTGGCCTCGTAGTCCTCCTGGGCCTTCAGCAGGGCCTCGAACCTGGCCTGCTCCTCGGCGAGGAACTCGTCGAGCGTCTCGGCCGGGCGATCCTTGTGCCGGACACCGAGCCCGTAGGCCTGGTGACGCTCCAGCATGAACTGATCGAGCGTGATCGGCGCAAGCAGGACCTGCTCGCCCGGCGACACGGCCTCGACATCCTCGTTCACGTACTCTGGCCTGGCGGCGTCCGCGACGCCTGCCTGGACCAGCGCCTGCTCCACTGAAACCTCGGGCGACTCCGACATAGGCAATGGGTGAGAGGCCTGCTGAGAATGTACGCTGCGGCACGCAACGAGGACACCCCTCTCGCCTCGTCAGCCGAGTAACCGGACGCCAGCACCGCGTTACCAGGCGGCCTGGCTTCGGCCAGTGCCCTCCCCCTGTACCGCACGCGGGGAGGAGCACCCTGCAGGACCTCAGGTCACCTCGGTCTGGGGCTAAATAGCGACATGCGTCTTTACATCAGCAGCACTAGCTTTTGATGTGACCTGAGATATTCCACGTTTTTGTCCTGCGTGCCCGTAAGGGGGCGCGCGTTAGACGACGTGTCTCGCGACGAGCACTGCTGATGTAATGACCCTGGGGTGTGTATCCTCACCTTTATTTGCGCCCTGTGGTAGACAAGCTCAAGCATATCTTCCGTGGAAGCGGCTAGCGGAGGGTCTGATGGCATGAACTATTTACAGACGAATGTTTATATATTATATTACCTTCAGTTAA
>JADMIO011319611.1_pt1 | contig 10774 bp, 9 predicted proteins | sample 8958161 | NCBI WGS metagenome assembly JADMIO01 (sample SAMN16585339, study PRJNA669376) | soil metagenome | isolation source: Crop rotation soil | place: USA: Cullars Rotation, Alabama | collected 2011 | reverse complement strand
GCCCCGCCGCCCCCGCCCCAGCTCCGCCCTCCCACGACGCCGCCGACTCCCGCCGCCTCGACGACCGCATCCACTCCCTGGAATCCGACCTCGCCACCCTTCGAGCCGCGCCGCCTGCGCCGGCTCCCACGAGAGTCGAACCTCTCCAATCCGAATCGGCCCGAGTCGGCCCGAATCGGCTGGACGCAGTCCGCCTCCTCCGCACAAGCGGTGCCACCGTCTCCGTGCGCGTCTTCGACGCCACCAACACCTCGATCGCCCCGCCGGCCAAGACCTTTTTCCATCTCACTGACGACGAATCCGCCAAGCTCTCCGCCGCCTACGCCCGCGCCCGGAAGGCTTCCGAGGACGGCGCCACCGCCAGCGCCACCATCACCCAATCCACCGAGAGCAGCCTGACCATTGTCATCCCCGCCTTCGACGGCGGCAGCAGCATCTACGCCCAGTTCGCCGCCGACCTCGACGCCGCCCTCGGCCCCGACCGCGGCAAGGAACTGCTCGAGATCGGCGCCGACGAATTCAAAACCACCCTGAACAACGCCGGCACCGGCGAGCGCACCGTCACCGTCAACCGCGTCGTTCCCATCCCCCTGCCAAACGGAAATCCCGGCTACCAGTTCCGCACGATGGAGCGCATCAGCCAGGGCGCCATGCGCATGGGCGCCTTCATCACCACCGCCGACAATCCCTCGGTGAAATGGCTCTCCCGCTTCGACGACCAGCTAAGCGCCCTGAAGCCACCCCCGGGCCAATGAAACCGCGCCACTTTATCATCCTCGCCCTCCTCGGCCTTGGCGCTGGCTTCCTAATCTCCCGGAACCGTTCCCCCGAGGTAGCGGCGAGCGTGAGCGAGCCGACCCCCGGACTCGCCGCCGGCCTATCCGCCAAGCAAGACCGAGTCCTACAGTTGGAAAAGGACCTGGCTGCCGCCCGTCAGAAAACCTCCGCGCAATCCGCGACACCCGCGGTCGCCGCGCCGACCGCAGCGGAGCCGGGCGCAGGACCGGCGGAGGCCGGAAGCCGCCTCCAGGCAGCGCAGCTCCTCAAGGCCCAGGGCGCCACCGTCCGGGTCTCGGTTTTCGGCGGCCGGACCCCGACTTCCCTGGGGACCGCCGCAAAGAAATTCTTCAATCTCACCGACGACGAAGCCGCCCGGGTCGAGGCCGCGTTCGCCAACGCCCAGCGTGACGTCAACGGCTGGGCCGCCCTCGAGGCCACCGCCGCCGTCACCGCCCCAAACACCCTCACTGTCACTGTCCCCGCCGCCGAGAACTCCAGGGACCTCCGCGCCCGCGTCCTCGCAGACCTCACCGCCGCCGTCGGCCCCGAGCGAGCCCAGGAATTCATGGAAATCGGCACCGCCGACCTCGACCGCGTCCTCCGCAGCTACGGCAGCACCGAGCGCACCGTCGTTATCACTCGTGTCCTCCCCCCTCCAAACGCTCCCCCCGGGGTAAACATCGGCCAGTACCGCCTGACCGAGCGCGTCGCCAACGGCAGCATGGGCACCAACTTCAACAACCCCGCCGAAAAGGAAGAATTCTCCTGGCTCTCCAAATTCACCCCAGACCTGGAATCCCTCACCGCCACCACCCGCTGACGCACTCCGCACCGACCGCGTCGTCCGCGCCATCCGCATCGTCCCCGCCTTCCGCACCGACCGCATCGTCCGCGCGATCCGCATCGCCCACGCCCTCCGCATCGTCCGCGCCGTCCACGTCGTCCACGCCCTCCGCAACGTCCGCATCGTCCGCATCGTCCGCGTCGTCCGCGTCGTCCGCGTCGTCCGCGTCGTAGGGCGTCCGCTTGCGGACCGCCGTCACCCCTTCGCGTTTCCCTGATCGCCCCTGTTCAAACCCAATGCCCCGTCGGCCAACAACTCTACTAGTCGCCCTCGCCCTCCTGATCCTCCTCGGAGCCTCCGCGTTCCTCATCAAACGCAACCACCTCCGCTCCGGGATCGCCCAGGCCGAGACCACCCTAGCCGACCTCCGCCGCCAGAACAGTGAACTCCGAGCCGCCGCCCGCAACGCCCCCGAGGCCCCGGATGGGGCCTCTCCAGCCGTAGCCCCGGCGGAGGCTGCCCGCCAGGCCGCCGACCTCCTCCAGGGAGGCCTGCTCGGCGACCTCGCCTGGCCGCCCCTGCGCGACGTGCCGGACTCGATCTCAAAGTTCGCCGGCATGCTCGCGCTGCGCGAGCCCGACGCCACCGCCCTCCGCGTTGCGGTCGACACCGGTATCCGCAACTACGAGGCCGCTGTCGGCGCCTCCGCCGGCGTGCGCCGCGATGGCAACACCTGGATCATCGAGATCCCCGACCGCACCCTCGTGCGAGCCGCCTTCGAGCACATGCAGCAATCCATCGAGGCCATCCTCGGCCCCGAGCGCGCGGCCTACTACGATTCCCTCGGCGCCAAGAAGGCCGTCCTCGACGCCTTCGACCGCTGGGGTATGGACGGCAGGATCCTGAAAGTCTCCCGCGAGGCCCCACGCGGCAACGGCACCCCGGGCGGCATCAACTTCTCCCGCGTCTACCCCGCCGCCCTCACCGGTGCCGGTGGCGGCGGCGGCGCCTCCGTCGCCGACCGGAACGCCCTGCGGGCAAACGTCGGTCCCCTGGAATCCCTCCTCCCGCCCGACTTCTAGCCCGCCTCATCGTTTGAATCCGCGGCAACACACCGTCTTCCTGTTCTCCCTCGTCTTCGCAGCGCTCGCCGCCGCGTTTTTCCTGAAGCGTCAATTCGATCAAGCGGACGTCGCCGCCGCCGCCGAAATCGCGCGCCTCCAAGCCGAGATCACACGCGTCCGCCAGGATAACGGCCGCCTCCAGGCGAGCCTTCCTTCCTCTCCCGAGCCATCCGCAAAATCCCCGGCCGCTGCCCGCCGCGAGTCCCTCCTCGCCGTCGCTCAATTCATCCAGGATACGCGCCTGCGCAGCGGGGCTCACGTCGTCTCGCTGGGCGGGGCGCCACCGCCCCCCGGTATGCTCGCCAGCATGGGCCTCATCAGCATCGGAACCCCCGCCTACACGGTGGATCCCGCCGGCCAGCTCGATCCCCGCTTCGGCGAGCTCTTCGCCCTGACCCCCGCCGAAGTCGCCCAGCTCCAGCAGCGCCTGGACACCATCCGCGACCGCCTCGGCGCCGCCGTGCTCGCCAAGACCACCACGACCCGCCCCTGGCCCGAGACGATCGTCCTCCGATCCCCATCCCTGGGCGACGAATCCGCCCGCCTGCGCGAAGAGTGGTTCGCCGCCCTCCACTCCGCCCTTGGCGACCCCGGCTATCAAGCCCTCCTCCTCCTCAACAACGAGCGCCCCGCCGACCCCAACGCCACCCTCCCATTCCCCCGCGGCAACCTCTCCTACCTGTTCTACAACTTCGCCGCGCGCCCCGTCACCATCAGCGTCACCCGCCCCACCCCCACCGCCCCCTACAGCATCACCACCGACACCGGCGCAATGTTCCCTCCCACGCCCACCCTGACCGACCAAATCAAACAGCGCTTCGGCGCCGCCATGACCCTGATCCCCGCCGACTTCTAGTCCCCCCCCTCGATTAGGTCAGGTGGTGCGCCTCGCCCCGACATGGTCGGGGTTGCGGCGCCCGCATTGCTGCGGAAGCGGGAGGTGGTCCACTCCGGTTGATTGCGCACGAGACCTTCACCTGTCGTCCGCCAGCGATTTCCAGCTTCGCCCGAGCTTGCCGCGCCGTAGGCTCGGCGAAGGCGGGAAGCAGCGTGCCGATAGCAACCGGAGTGGGTTCGTTTCGGTTCACCCTACTTCGCTCTTCGAGCCCCGCAGGGCTCAGTCGCGCTTTCCGACATTAAGCGGAAGCGGGAGGTGGTCCACTCCGGTTGATCGCGCGCGAGATCCACTAGCAGGGTGGGCGGACGTTTACGGGCAGTCCCGAGAAGCAATGCGCCGCGAGCGACCGGAGGGGACCACCTCCCGCTGGAGCGCGTCCGCCAGCGATTCCGACTATCGCCCGAGAAGCAGCGTGCTGATAGCAACCGGAGTGGGTTCGTTTCGGTTCACCCTACTTTAAGCGGAAGCGGGAGGTGGTCCACTCCGGTTGATAGCGCACGAGACCTTCACCTGTCGTCCGCCAGCGATTCGGACTGTCGCCCGAGAAGCAGCGTGCCGATAGCAACCGGAGCGGGTTCGTTTCGGTTGTCCCTACTTCGCTCTTCGAGCCCCGCAGGGCTCAGTCGCGCTTTCCGACATTAAGCGGAAGTGGGAGGTGGTCCACTCCGGTTGATCGCGCGCGAGATCCACTCTCCGGGCGGGCCGACGTTTACGGGTAGTCCCGCGAAGCAGCGCGCCGCGAGCGACCGGAGGGGACCACCTCCCGCTGAAGCGCCTCCGTTGTGCAACCTTTCGCTTGACCCCATCTCCCTTCGGGTGTCGAAGGAAGCATGGATTTCTTCCGGCGCCGCAAATTCGAGCATGAGATGAACCAGGAAATGCGCGAGCACCTCGAGCGCCGCACCGCCGAGAAGATCTCCGCCGGCCTCCCCCCCAAAGAAGCCCGCCTCGCCGCCCACCGCGAGTTCGGCGGCATCGCCCAAGCCCAGGAGGAATGCCGCGACGCCCGCCCCTTCGCCTGGCTCGAGCAGCTCGCCCAGGACACCCGCTATGCCCTCCGCCAGCTGCGCCGCAACCCCGGCTTCGCCGCCGCCGCGATCGCAGTGCTCGCGCTTGGCATCGGCCTGAACACCGCCGTCTTCTCCGTCGCCTACGGCGTCCTTTGGCGCCCCCTGCCCTATCCCGCCGCCGACCGGCTCGTCATGATCCTGTCCGCGCAACAGACCGCCACCGGCCCGCGCACCTTCACCACCTGGGCCCCGGTGTCCTACGACGCCCTCCGGACGCGCACCACGTCCCTCGATCAGCTCGGAGCCTACTCCTCGATCGACGCCCTCCTCACCGGCCGCGGCGAGCCCCGCCGGCTCGACGCCCTCGACGTCAGCCCCAATTTCTTCGCGACCCTCGGAGTCGAGCCCACCCTCGGTCGCAGCTTTACGCTCCCAGTAGCGCCGAGCGTGAGCGAGGCGACTCCGTCCGACGAGCGCATCGCCATCGTGAGCGACCGCCTGTGGCGCACCTCCCTCTCGGCCGACCCCGCCATCATTGGCCAGACCATCAACATCGACGGCACGCCCCGCACGGTCATCGGCGTGCTCCCGCCAAACTTCAGCTTCCGCCCCGCAATCGGCCCCGGCGCGCTGCCCGAGGTGGACATCTTCTTCCCGAACCGCTGGCCCGCTGACACCGGAACCGACGCCTTTCTCTTCCTCCTCGGCCGGATGAAACCCGGCATCACCCAGAAACAGGCCGAAGCCGAACTGACCGCCCTCGTAAACGAACCCTCCGTCGTCCCCGCCGGCGGCATGACCATGGCCGGCGCATTCGAGGCCGACGCGCGCAAGTTCGCCCGCACCGTCGGACTGCAGGAGCACGGCACTGAGTCCGTCCGCCGCCTCCTCCTGACCCTCCTCGGCGCCGTCTCATTCGTCCTCGTGATCGCGTGCGTCAACGTCGCCAACCTCCAGATGGCGCGCCTCAGCTCGCGCCGCGGCGAGCTCTCCGTCCGCATGGCCCTCGGCGCCGGCCGCCGCCGGATCGCGCGCCAACTCCTCACCGAGGCCGTTGTCCTGGCCCTGCTCGGGGCTTCCCTCGGCGTAGCGTTCGCGTACGCCGCAATCAACCTCATCCTCCCCCTCCTGCCCCGCGCCGCCCTCCCCCGCATTGACGGCATCACGATCGACGCCCGCGTACTGGGTTTCTCGTTGGGGCTGTCAGTGCTGGCGACACTGGTAATTGGCCTGCTCCCCACTTGTAGGGCGTCCGCTCGCGGACTGCCTCTCGCTGACGGCGAACGCCTCCGCACTATAATGGTCGCCGGCCAAATCGCCATGACCCTCGTCCTCCTCATCGGCGCCGGCCTGATGATCCACAGCTTCGTGCGCCTCACCGCCGTGCAGCCCGGCTTCGAGCGCCGCGGGCCCGACGGCGTGGTGCAGGTCGTCCGCGTGACGCTCCCCGAGCACCTCTACGACCGCCCCGAGCGCATCCACGCGTTCGCCCGAGGCGTGCTCGACCGCATCGAGCACCTGCCCGCCGTGAAGTCCGCCAGCATGGTCAACTCCGCCCCGTTCGGCCGCATGTTCATCCGCGACCTCTTCGAGATCGAGGGCCAGGCGAAGCCAACGATCGACGCCGGCCGGCCCAAGATCGAGGCGGACTACTTCAAGACGATGGGGATCCCGCTCGTAGCCGGACGCGAATTCACCGCGCAGGACACCGCTGAGGCCGCAAGAGTTGCGATAATCACCGAGCGCATAGCCCGCGACTACTTCCCCGGCGGCCCCGGGGCCGCGCTAGGCCGGCGCGTCCGGCTCGATGACAACGGCCCATGGCTGACGATCGTTGGCGTCGCCGCCGACGTCCGCCAGAGGGGCCTCGACGAGGAGATCCAGCCCATGATCTACGCCCCTTTCCAGCAGGAGCGCGGCTTCGTCCTGCGCTTCGTCTCCTTCGTCGCGCGCACCGCCACCCCCGCCAGCGTCGCCGAGGCCATCCGCGCCGAGATCCGCCGGGTGGCGCCCGATCTCCCGATCGAGGCCACTGTGACCATGGACGAAGCCGTCGCCGCCTCCGTCGCCGCCCCCCGCTTCCGCACCCTCCTGCTCGGCATGTTCGCCACCACCGCCATGCTCATCGCCACCTGCGGTATCTACGGCCTGATGTCCTACGCCGTCACCCAGCGCCGCCGCGAAATCGGCGTCCGCATGGCCTTGGGCGCCCAGCGAGCCGACGTGATGCGCCTGATCCTCGGCCGAGCCCTGCAGATCGTCTCCGTCGGAATAATCATCGGACTCCTCGGCGCCGCCGGCGTGACCCGCGTCCTCCAGCGCTTCCTCTTCGGCGTAACCGCAACCGACCCCCTGGTCTTCCTGCTCGTAACCGCGATCCTCATCACCATCGCCCTCCTGGCCGCCTACCTCCCCGCCCGCCGCGCCGCCCAGGTAGACCCCATGACCGCCCTGCGCGACGTCTAACCACGTCTAGCTCCATGTAGGGGCGTCGCTCGCCGGCGCCCGTTCCCCCTCCCTGTAGCCAGCCTCGCCCGCCCCCTCATCATCCCTCCGCGACTCGGCCCCCCCATGTAGGGCGTCCGCTAGCGGACTGCCTCGTCAGCCGTCTCCCCTCCCAACCCCCAACCAAAATCCCATTGGGCGTTGGGTGTTGGGCGTTCAGCGTTCGGCGTTCGCCGGCAGACCTCGTCCACCCCCCACGCAGCCCCCCTCCTTCCCCGGGCCCCCCGTGTAGGGCGTCCGCTAGCGGACTGCCTCGTCACCCGTCTCCCCTCCCAACCTCAAACAAAAATCCCATTCGGCGTTGGGTGTTGGGCGTTCAGCGTTCGGCGTTCGACGGCGGACGCCGTCCACCCCCACGCAGCCCCCTCCTTCCCCGGGCCCCCCATGTAGGGCGTCCGCTCGCGGACTGCCTCGTCACCCGTCTCCCCTCCCAACCCCAATCAAAATCCCATTCGGCGTTGGGTGTTGGGCGTTCAGCGTTCGGCGTTCAGCGTTCGGCGTTCGACGGCAGACGTCGTCCACCCCCACGCAACCCGCTCCTTCTCCAGGATCCCCACGTAGGGCGTCCGCTAGCGGACTGCCTCTCGTCATCCGTCTCCTCCCCCAACGCCGAATGGGATTATTTTTTAGTTTGGGGGGTTGTTGGGCGCACAGCGTTCGGCGTTCACCAACCTCCCCCGCAACGCGCCCCCCCCCGCGCCCCGCTCAAGCCGCAACCCGCCCCATCCCCTCATACACCGCCCCCAATAGCGCCTCCCTGGTAAACGGCTGCGCCAAAGTCCGCGAAGCTCCCAGCTTCAGCGTCACATCCAGATCCTGCGGCGACCGCAGCCCCGCAATCGCCACAATAGGCGTCCCTGGCGACTCCTCGTGCAGCCTGATCATCGGCAAAATCCCCTCCCGGTTTGGCATCACCATGTCCGTGATCACCAAATCCGCCGGATCCGCCCTGAAAGCCCAAAGCCCGTGCCGCCCATCCGCCGCCCCCACCACCGCGTACCCCGCCCGCCATAGCCAATCCACCACGATCCCCCGCAGCACATCATCGTCCTCAATCACCAAAATCCGCCCCCGCGTAGTCGACCCAAGCATAACCCTTAAGTATCCCACCCCGCCCAAAAGTTCTCCCCCGCTCCGCACTACACCCAAGTTTTCTCCACTCCCGCAAAGACAGTATTTCCCTTCATGCCCCTATAGCCTGTTTGGAGGGACGACCGGAGTTTATCCGCCATAGCTTCCCAGCCATCAGCTAGACTCGCGACGGCGGATGTCATCCGCATCCAGTCAGCCTTCCGGCCCCCCATGGCCCCCTATGTAGGGCGTCCGCTAGCGGACTGCCACTCTAGCCCCCGCTGTAGCCGGCCTCGCTGAGGCCGGATCCATCCGGCCCATTACCCCGGGGTCGCTGACCCCGTTCCTCCTCAGTTTTATGTCGCACTTGACATATGTCTGACCTGACATAGCCTATCCATGACTCAATCCGAGAAGCCGCTCGCCTGGCTGTCAGGGGAAATCAAGACTCCTCCATTCACATCCAGCGCGCGCATTGAGGCGGGAACGCTGCTCCGAAGGTTGCAACACGGTGAAACCCTTACACTCCCTCAATCTCGTCCAATGCCGATAATTGGCCCGAATTGCCACGAACTCCGAGTACGCGATGTAAACAAGAATTGGCGGATCTTTTACCACTTGGCAGCTGAAGCCGTCGTACTCCTGGAGATTCACGAAAAACGAACCCGGATAACGCCAACCGCGGTGATCGCAAACTGCCAGCGGCGCCTCAAATTGTACCAATCAATCCAATGAAACTCGCAAAAAAGCGCCAACTCGAAGCCGGCGGCTTCAAGCTCGGCTCTGCCGAGGACTTCCTCGGACTCACCACCAGCGAGCGGGCGATCGTCGCCCTCCGCCTCTCCCTCGCCAGCGAAGTCCGCCGCCGCCGCATGCAACGACGTTTCTCCCAAGGCGAACTCGCCCGCCGCATCGGCTCCAGCCAGTCCCGCATAGCCAAACTCGAGGCCGCCGAGCCAGACGTTTCCCTCGAACTCCTCATCCGCGCCCTCCTCGCCACCGGCGCCAAACTCCGCGACCTCGGCAAAATGCTAGCCGCCTGACGTGGTGTTCCGTTCCCGAGTAGTCGTATTCCGTAGCTAAGCTCCAGCGGGATGGGTCCGTTTCGGTTCGACCCTACTTCGCTCTTCGAGCACCGCAGGGCACGGTCGCTTTCCGGGTATGCGGAAGCGGGAGGTGGTCCCCTCCGGTTGATAGCGCACGAGAACTTCACCTGTCGTCCGCCAGCGATTTCCAACTTCGCCCCAGAAGCAGCGTGCCGATAGCGACCGGAGGGGATCACCTCCCGCTGGAGCGCGTCGCTCTTACCCCCACAGTGAAAGCTGGCCCCTCCGTCCTCCGATCGCTATCTCCAAATACCCCCAGATCGCTCCTGTTCAAACAACCCCGCACGCCCTTCGCGTCACCCTTCGCGACCTTAGCGACCTTTTGTAGAAACCCCTCTCTGATGCGCCTCCTCCGCTCCCTCCTTCTCCTCCCCGCTGTCAGCCTTGCCCTCGCCCCACTCCTCTCGCGAGCCCAGGCACCTGCATCAACTCCTGCCCCCACGCGCGCCCCCACCCCCCGAGCCGTCAGCCGCGCCACCGTCACCACGCGCCTCGCCTCCCCCCGCGGCCCCGCCATCCGGGCCACCCCGGCCCAAACCGCCCTCATCAACAAACTCATCGCCACCCTCGAGCCCTACAACACCGCCCTCGCCACCGCCCGCGACGACCTCGCTCTCACCAGCTACACCCTCCACCCCTCCGACCCCGCCCAGCGAGCCGCCGCCGAAAAAGTCGCCTTGGCCGAGCTCGCCCTGGCCACCGCCCGCCGCAAAGCCTTTACCGACCTCCAGCAAGGCCCCACCCCTCTCCCCGCCGATCAACTCCCCGCCCTGATCGCCCTCCTGACCCAACCCCCCGCCTCCGCCTTCACCCCCGGCCCTTTCTGGACCTTCACCCCCGCCACCCCTCCCTCCTCCCGCCTCGGCGCTCCAACCCCAACCAAAAAATAGCCCCATTCGGCGTTGGGCGTTCGGTGTTCGGCGTTGGGCGTTCACCTTGCCGCGGCGAACCCGTGCGAAGACGGGCCGGAGCCCGCCCCTCGCATACGCTCCAGCGGGAGGTGGTCCACTCCGGTTGACAGCGCACGAGACCTTTACCTGTCGCCCGCTAGCAATTTCCAAGTTCGCCCGCGCTTGCCGCGCCGTAGGCTCGGCGAAGGCGGGAAGCAGCGTGCCGCTATCAACCGGAGGGGGTTCGTTTCGGTTCACCCTACATTAAGCGGAAGCGGGAGGTGGTCCACTCCGGTTGACAGCGCACGAGACCTTTACCTGTCGTCCGTCAGCGATTCCCAAGCCCACCCGAGAAGCAGCGTGCCGATAGCGACCGGAGGGGGTTCGTTTCGGTTCATCCTACATTGAGCGGAAGCGGGAGGTGGTTCACTCCGGTTGATAGCGCACGAGACCTTCACCTGTCGTCCGTCAGCGATTCCCAAGCCCACCCGAGAAGCAGCGTGCCGCTATCAACCGGAGTGGGTTCGTTTCGGTTCACCCTACATTAAGCGGAAGCGGGAGGTGGTCCACTCCGGTTGATAGCGCACGAGACCTTCACCTGTCGTC
>JADMIO011000872.1_pt1 | contig 10774 bp, 13 predicted proteins | sample 8958161 | NCBI WGS metagenome assembly JADMIO01 (sample SAMN16585339, study PRJNA669376) | soil metagenome | isolation source: Crop rotation soil | place: USA: Cullars Rotation, Alabama | collected 2011 | reverse complement strand
ATCACCGCCAGTGGTTATTATTTGCTTGTCGCGATCAATTTTAACAACCCGAGCATGAATCAGATGCAAATTAGGAATATCACCAACCAACATTTTGAGGGGCACGCTCGATTCTTTGTTGCGATGCCCAGTGGCTGTGCGATACAAGGCAGGCGAGTAACGGAAATTGAGCTGATCGGATATGAAGGTCATGGTTACGCCTTCAGCACCGGCCAGCTCGCGGGCTAGTTTAACGCCGGCAAAGCCACCGCCAACGATAACCACATGAAACTTACGTTTTGCCATTGCCTTAAAGTGTATCGTGGCGGGGGCCGCTTGGCTAGCCATAAGCGTCTTGTCTCTGTATCATGGTTAAGTATCTATGGATCTAAAAGCCGAACTCAAGAAAATAATCAGCGGCCAAGTCACCGACACGCCCGAAGCGCTCGATTTTTACAGTCATGATGCCAGCTTATTTGAAGTGCGGCCTCAAGTGGTTGTTTCGCCTAGAAATACAAAAGATGTCCAGCAGCTCGTATCGTTTGTGGCAGCGAATAAGGCTGACAATCCCAACCTATCCATTACTGCGCGTTCAGCTGGCACCGATATGTCTGGAGGTGCGGTTGGCGAGTCAATAATAGTAGACTTTAACAAGTATTTTAAGAAGGTTGAAAAGGTGAGCGCCACGAGCGCCCAAGTGCAGCCCGGCGTTTTCTACCGTAAGTTTGAACCAGAAACGCTCAAATATCACGCTCTAATGCCCAGTTTTCCAGCCTCACGCGAACTTTGTACAGTCGGCGGTATGGTCGCCAACAATTCTGGCGGCGAAATGAGTTTGCGCTATGGCAAGACCATCAACTATGTCACCAAGCTCAGAGTAGTTTTAAGTGATGGAAATGAATACAGCCTGCAGCCGCTGAACCGCACCGAGCTTAAGCGAAAGCTGGCTCAGAAGAACTTCGAGGGTGAAATCTATCGCCAAGTTTTTGAACTCGTTGATGGTAATTACGACGAAATCAAAGAAGCTAAGCCACAGGTATCAAAAAACTCGACCGGTTATAATCTCTGGGATATTTGGGACCGTGACACCGGAGTATTTGATCTCACCAAGGCTTTTGTGGGCTCTCAAGGCACCTTAGGCTTAGTGACTGACATCAATTTTAAACTGGTGCCGACCGAGTTGTTTTCAGGTGTACTGGTTTGTTTTATGAAAAGCATGGATGGCCTCGGTGACATCATTAATACCGTACTAACCCAACATCCAACCAGCTTTGAATCATTCGATAACTACACCCTTAACCTGTCTATAAAATTCTTCCCATTTTTTAGAAAGACCTTAGGCTGGAAAAAAATGATCAAACTAGCCTTCCAACTGATTCCCGACGCCTTGATTTTTTTCAAAGGCATTCCAAAGCTGATTTTGCTCGTCGAATTTACCGGCAATACTCAGCAAGAGGTAACTGACAAACTCGACAAACTAAAAAGAATCCTAGAGCCCTACAAAATGGAAGCTATGGAAGAGGATGAAACAGCCGATAAAGCCTGGAAGTTTCGCATTATGCGCCGCGAAAGCTTCAATTTACTTCGTAAAAAAGTCAAAGACAAGCACACCGCACCTTTCATCGATGATTTAGTGGTACCCCCCTATCACTTGCCGGCTTTCTTGCCAAAACTGCGCCGTATCGTCAATAAGTACAAGTTGATGGCGACGGTGGCTGGACATATGGGTGACGGCAACTTTCATATTATTCCGCTAATGAAGATTGAAGACCCCAAAGAGCGCGCTAAACTGGAGCCGGCAATGCGTGAAGTTAACGAATTGGTGCTGCGCTACAAAGGCTCTTTATCAGGCGAACACAATGACGGTATGATTCGTGGCCCTTGGTTGGAGCAGATGTACGGGCGCAAAATGGTCAGACACTTCAAAGAGCTCAAACACATCTTTGACCCAGACAATATCTTCAATCCGCACAAAAAAGTCACGGCCGATTGGGACTATTCCATGAAACACATCAGAGAACACTTTTAATGCGTCTGCAATCGCTTGATCAAAAAATTATCGCACGGCTGAGAGTATTATTTCTGCCAATAGCGCGCTTGGCAATTTTTGTCATTTATTTTTACTTTGGTGTACTCAAGCTTTTAGACCTGAGTCCAGCTACACCACTAGCGCGAGCTTTGGCAGAACGCACTGTCGGCTTAGCTGCTTTCCCGACGATCTATAAAGTTCTGGCAATATACGAGTGTGTGATTGGCATCCTGTTCTTAATTCCTAAGTCGACACGACTTGTTATACCTCTTCTGCTCATACACATGCTGATAGTTGTTTCGCCTCTTGTGCTCGTGTCGCATCTGGCTTGGAATCAAGCTTTTGTGCCGACACTGGAGGGGCAGTACATTATCAAAAATATCGCCATCATTGCTCTGGCAATTGTTGTAGCCGCTCAAACTAAACCGCTCGCTACTAGGAGGCGTTAACCGTCAGTTTCCTCTTGTCGTGCTAATTTATGCCTTGCAGCGATCAAAGCCGCTAGCATACCGCCGAGATAGAATAATCCAGTCATACAAACACTTAGCATAGCGCTGTGCGTAGCTATGGCCACATAGGTACCAGAAACAATGGTTGCTGCTATTAGCCCCGTGGCGATATTGAGTTGCGAATGAGAAGGACGGAAAAAGCTATAGGCCATCTGACCAATACTGCCTAGGGCAATGAGGACATGCAAAAGAATAAACATAAACTTAAGTATAACCTACGGCAGCACGGCACCCAATGGAATAGCGACACTGGTGATAGTAATAACAATGAGCGAGAACAAGAACATTCGCCGTCCCCAGGCACTGTCACTGTTCGGCGAACCCAGACCTCTAATGAGCCACGCAGCGCCAAGTAATAAAACGACGACCAAATAAATGTAGCCGGTGTAACCGAGGATAGTGAGAAAGGTGCAGGCCACCGTAAACGCCACAATGTAAGCCAGAATTTGCTGTCGGGCGTGTGCCATGCCCATTTTTACTGGCAAAACCGGTAATCCAGCTTTTTCATAATCCTTGATGCGATACATGGCAATGGCGTAGAAATGAGGCATTTGCCAGCAGACAAGGATCAAGAACAGAAGCACTGCGGCGCTGTCTAAGCGGTTGGTGACTGCTGTGTAGCCAGCCACCGGCGGTATAGCACCAGAAATACTACCAATGATGGTGCCAGCCACCAAGCGTCGTTTGGCCAAACCATATAAAATGACGTAATCCAAAAATGCAAAGACGCCCAAGCCAACTGTCAGAAGATTAGTGTGTACAGCCAGCACCATGAAGCCGATAGCACCCAATACAATCGCATAAAAACTAGCCACATGTTCGTTGACAGCCCCGATGACAAGCGCCCGCTTCTTAGTACGCTCCATCAGGGCATCGATACCACGGTCAATCAGATTGTTAAACACGCAGGCCGAGGCGATGATGAGAGCAATACCAAGAAGCGTGGCAAAAAGTAGGGGGTAATGAATATGAAAACGGCAGGCCAGTAAAAAACCACTAGCGGTCGTGAAGAGATTACCATAGATAATACCTGGTTTCGTTAGACGGTAATAAGTCTTAAAAATTGAAACTTTTGCCATAAATAGGTCTCTTCACTTAGTGTAGCATCAAGCGGAAAGACTGAGGTCAATATGCTATAGTTACCATAAGGATTACGAGCTCGTAATGAGGGAACTGTGTTAATGACAAAACGCACCAAAAAGCCTGGTCAAGGGAAGTTCACCTGGCTAGTTTTTTTGTCTCTCTTTAGCGTTGGGTTGCTTATTACGGTGTTAGTACGAGGCCACGATGTAGTACTGCTTAACCCGAAAGGTCTCATCGCCCAAGAACAAAAGCACCTCATGCTATTTGTGACGGCCACGTTACTCACGATTGCTATCCCAACACTCCTTCTTTTCTACTTTTTTGCCTGGAAATACCGAGAATCTAACAATAAAGCGACCTATGACGCCACTACCCATCACGGTAAATTCTTTACATTTAGCTTGTGGGCGATTCCAACACTAGTTGTACTGGTCTTAACATCGCACATGTGGCCGGCCGCGCATAACCTTGATCCGCCTAAAGCAATTGCTACCAATGCCGAGCCAATGACCATCCAGGTGATTGCCCTTAGGTGGAAATGGTTATTTATATACCCAGACCAGAACATTGCCTCTGTCAATTTCGTGCAAATTCCAGTCGATACACCGGTACAATTTGAGTTGACGGCCGATGAGGCACCGATGAATTCGTTCTGGATTCCTCATCTCGGTGGACAGCTGTACGCCATGACCGGGCACGATAACCGACTGAATCTCATGGCTGATGCCATTGGTGATTACAATGGTGGAGCGGCTGAAATAAATGGTGATGGTTTTGCTGGTATGAAGTTTGTAGCCCGCGCCAGTACAAAGGAGTACTTTGCTCTTTGGATGCAAGCCCTAAAACAATATTCACCGCCGCTCGATTCGACGCAATATAACAGACTGCTGCGGGCTAGTCAGAACAGCCCGGTTACGTATTACTCCGAAGTAGAACCGAACCTCTATGAAAATGTACTTGCTAAATACGGTACATCTCTCCACGATCACACGGACCATGTCCACACGGAGACCGAATGAAAGAACTACTACTTGGCAAATTGAACTGGGAAGCTTTACCGCATGAATGGTTTACGATTGGCGGTTCGGTAACGCTCATTGGACTCGTCCTGACAATTGTCGTAGTCATAACGCGTCTGCATCGCTGGAAATGGTTGTGGCGAGAATGGCTTACGAGCACCGATCCGAAAAAGATTGGCATTATGTACTTTATTGTTGCTGGCTTCATGCTGCTGCGTGGCGGACTAGACGCAATCATGATATGGCTACAGCAGTCACTTTCATCTGGTGCTTCGCACGGTTTCCTTTCGGCCGACCACTTCCAGCAAATTTTTACGGCCCATGGCAATATTATGGTTTTTTTCGTGGCTATGGGCTTCATTTTTGGACTTATAAATTACATCGTGCCCTTGCAGATTGGAGCGCGTGATCTAGCTTCACCATTTCTAAACACACTGGGTTTTTGGCTGTACGTAGGTGGGGTCGTGATGGTCAACATGTTCTTCTTACTTGGCGGGAAATATGCCGCCACTGGCTGGTTGGCCGTAGCACCCTTATCTGGGCGAGAATTTAGCCCAGGCGTCGGCGTTGACTATATGATATGGAGCCTCCAGATTTCCGGCATTGGGACGACGCTTGGTGCGATCAATTTTATCGTGACTATACTGAAGATGCGAGCCAAGGATATGAAGCTACGCATGATGCCGCTCTTCACCTGGGGGTCACTCTGCAGCATGATTATGGCAGTGACTGTTTTTCCGCTGCTGACGGCCACACTTTTCTTGCTGTTTTTCGACCGGTTTTTGGGAACACATTTCTTTACCACCACAGCCGGTGGCAATGCCATGATGTATACCAATCTGATTTGGATGTGGGGACATCCGGAAGTTTACGTCTTAATACTGCCCGCTTTCGGAGTGTTTTCAGAAGTGGTCTCAACTTTTAGTCGCAAACGCATCGCGAGTTATACTTCGGCAGTACTTGGGATGATTGGCGTCTCGGCGTTTGCGCTGTTGGTATGGCTGCACCATTTCTTCACCATGGGGGCTGGTGGCGATGTCAACGCTTTCTTTGGGCTTATGACCATGATAATAGCCATCCCGACGACGGTGCTGGTGTTTACCTGGATTGCCACCATGTACAAAGGCCGCATCCGATTCACAACCCCCATGTTATGGTTTCTTGGCTTCGTAGGTACGTTTGCCGTTGGCGGCATGACCGGTGTCATGCTGGCGCAGCCGCCGGCTGACTTTCAGCTGCACAATAGTTTGTTTCTGGTGGCGCACTTCCACACCATGGTCATTGGCGGTGTGTTATGGGGTGTTTTTGCAGGTATTTCTTATTGGTTTCCGAAAATTGCCGGCTTCAGGCTCAATGAACGCATTGGGCGTTATGCCTTTTGGTGTTGGCTAGTTGGTTTCTGGCTGGCCTTTGGGCCGCTGTATGTCTTAGGACTTATGGGCGCGACTAGACGGCTTGACCACTACGACACTTCTAGTTGGCGGCCGTTTTTCATAGTTGCTCTACTGGGTGGCATCCTGATTATGGTGGGAGTCGCACTGCAGATAGTGCAAATTATTGCCAGTTTTATGCAGCGGGGACAACTTATCGATACGACCGGCGATCCGTGGGATGGACGCACACTAGAATGGTCGGTAGCTTCGCCTGCACCGTTCTATAATTTCCGTGCTATTCCAGAGGTTTCATCACGCGAAGCGTTTTGGGAAGCAAAACAGCAAGGTTTAGCGAAGCCTACGTACGAGAACATTCATATGCCGCGAAATACGGCCTCTGGGATTTATATCTCTATCTTCGCCTTCCTGGTTGGGTTTGGCTTTGTCTGGGATATTGTCTGGCTCATCATTTTGTCGCTGATCGGCATCGTTGCCTGTTTGATTACTAGAACGTTCAATGAGCATACCGAATACACGCTGTCAGCGGCTGAAGTAGAAAAGTTGGAGCAAGCCCAGAGGCCACAGGCAACTACACCGAAAAAGTTGGACACAAGTGAAGACATGGGCTTACGAGAATTCGTTAGCACGACCGTTAAGTGGGCGCTGAGACTAGTAAGGGAGAAACCATGGCACACGTAACACATACAGAAATGAACCATGAAGCGGCCGCCAATGATCGAGTAATGTTTGGTTTCTGGGTTTACCTTATGACTGACTTACTGATGTTTACAGTGCTGTTTGCGGTTTATGCAGTGCTACATGATGCCACTGCTGGTGGACCGACAGGTCGTGAGTTGTTCAGCTTGCCACTGGCACTAACTGAAACGTTATTGCTTTTGACGAGTAGCTTTACCAGTGGGCTTAGTATGATTGCCGCCCGGCGCGGTCGTAAAAAGCAGGTGTTGGGGTGGATGGCTGTCACATTTGTGTTAGGCTTGGCCTTTTTGAGCTTGGAAATGAGGGAATTTGCCGAGCTTATCCGTGATGGCCATACTTTAAGTAGCAGCGCCTTCTTGTCCTCCTTCTTTACGCTTGTTGGTACGCACGGATTACACATTATTGTCGGGCTGCTGTGGATGGCGATTGTCATGGCATTTGTCGCGACACGCGGCCTTACTACGCACATGGTGCGGAAACTAACATTACTAAGTCTCTATTGGCACTTTTTGGATATTGTCTGGATATTTATCTTTACTATCGTGTATCTGAGAGCATTTATATGAGCAATACTGAGCACAGCACCTTCTGGTCATATGTCACGGGCTTCAGCCTATCTTTCCTGTTTACGGCCATACCGTATTACCTAGTGGTCAGTAAGACGGTTTCGGGCGACTCCTTACTTGTCACAATTCTAGGTTTTGCGCTGCTGCAGATGGTCGTTCAGATATTTTTCTTCCTTCATTTGGGGAGCGGTCCAAAACCTTTATATAACATCGCTTTCTTCATTGCTACGCTTGGTATCATCCTGATAGTTGTCGTAGGCTCGCTCTTTATCATGAGTCATTTACATCATTACATGACGCCCACAGATGTGACCACAAAGCTAGCTGAAGATGAAGGGATCTCCCAGGTGGAAGACAAAAAGACCGGCGCCTGTGAACAAACCTATACGAATCATCAAGTTATCATCAACGGTAGTACTCTCAGTCCTCAGCACATTGATGCGCATCTCTGCGATACACTTACGTTTATCGCCCAAGATAATGCGGTGCACCAAATAGGCTTTGGATCACATCCCAAGCACACAGATTATAGTGGAGAAGATGATTTATTGGTTCGCAAAGGGCACAACTATACCATCACCCTTAACCAGTCCGGTGCGTACAATTTTCACGATCATCTTCACCCCGATCTAGTGGGTAGTTTTACCGTTGCGCCTTGAGCGGGTCTTGCGCCGCAGCTTTGCTTTTATGCCTTCACGGGCTTTTTTAAGCGACCGGCGCTCGCGCAAGCGACTTAGCAGAATGCGATCAAACAAGTAATCACGACCCCGCGGTTTTACTAATACCGTAAATAGCCCGGCATTATTGGCACCCCTAATATCGGCGTGCACTTTATCGCCAATCATGACGGTCTCACTCGGTTCGGCAGCTAGGTCATGTAAAACACGCCGAAAAAATTTAATGTTGGGTTTACGAATGGGGCGATAGCCTTCCCAGTAAGCTGTAAAAACGCCAAAACCGAGTATATCGGCATAGCGTTTGGCCCAATAATTGTTTGTCATCAGACTTATGGAGCGAAAATGTCCAGCTTGCTGCAGTTTTTGCAGCGTCAGCAAAACTTCTTGCTCAATGTGACGCGAACCTATGCGACGGATGGTCAGATCTAAATCGATTAAAACATGCTTGATGCCGATAGTATTGAGCTTGGCAAAATCAACTTCTAAAATACTAGATGCCACAAAATCTGGTAGCGACGGTGAGAGTTCACTTTTGTGGCTATAGAGTCCGTATGCCTCAGGTTGCATTGAACCCACTTCATACCTCACTTCTGTTAAGTGAAAGCCTTTTTGACGAGTGCAGTTTGGCAGTTCTCGAGAGGAAACGTATCCTTTGATACATTGACGATCGAAACTGACAAACTGTGCCGTCAAGATGGTTTGAGGCTGGAAGGGAGATATGAAATGGGTTCATACTATTAGTATAAAACAGTAAGAAATCTTATTGCTCCATGTGTTCAGATCATCGTTAATGAGAGGAGTCAAAAGGAGAATAACGATGAACAATGATGAGCCAACCATACCGCCAGCCACTGATCAGCCAGATGATCAGTCACCAGGCGCGCCAGCAGACGATCAGAGTGGCACCATAGCCCCAGATCATCCACTAACAGACAGTAATGTTGATGAGCATCAAGCTTACGATGAGGGGGTTGCTGGGGCGGCCGGCGGCGAAGACCCACCTACCTAGAGTTTTTTGCGCTCCAGAGCTTTGGAAACTAGAGCTGCGTACTCGTTCATAAACCGGTGGTGTTCTTTAGTGATTTGATCAGGATAGATATAGTAGCTGAAGATGAGCGCACCTCGGCCGTTTAGTGGATAGACTACACTACAACCAATGCCTGCTCCGGCTTGGTTAAAGTGGGCTTGTGTCGGTGTGAGGTCCGGGGTAAAGAGGTGTTGCCAGTCGCTGGTTATCTGAAAATGACCCGTCTTTATTGCCTTGGCGATAAGATTATTAGCATCATTAATAGGTATTTGGATGTCTTCAAGAGGTTTGGGTGACATCTCGGCGGCCCCGTCAGCCTGCTCGGTACTCGATAGCGTAATATGGTCTAATGTTTTGGTCTGGTTGTTGATGCGCAAAAAAACGATGATACCGAGACCCAGTAAAGTAGCCGTTGCCGTATCTTCGAATGGTGCATTCACAAACACATCAAAGAGGGCTGCAGTGCCTTTCGCTTTGCCCATCTGTGCCTCAGCCTGCACTAGGCTGTCCGCAAAATTAATTGACGAACCGTATGCCACGCAAGCAGTATAACAAGTTTATGGTTCAAGAACATATTTTAAGAAGTTGTCGAGGTCACTGCTTACTTTCGCTGACTCGACGAAGATAGATGAACGAGGTAAGCTAGGCATATAAGCAAGGAGGCCCACATGCAAAAAATCAGTCCATTTATCTGGTTTGAAAGCCAAGCCGAAGAAGCCGCAAATTATTATGTGTCAGTATTTAAAAACGCCAAGATTTTGAATTTTGTGCGTTATCCAGAAGCTGCTCAGGACGATTCCGGACGGCCAGCTGGTTCGGTCATGACAGCCGAGTTCGAGCTAGAGGGTGAGCACTTTACAGCGCTGAATGGCGGCAAAATACCAGGTTTTGATTTGAGTTCTGCTGTTTCATTCCAGGTGATGTGTGACAGCCAAGAAGAGATTGACGCCTATTGGGAAAAATTATCGGCCGTACCAGAGGCCGAGCAGTGCGGTTGGTGCAAAGATAAATTTGGTGTCACCTGGCAGATTGTGCCCAAGGTGCTGCCAGAAATGCTAAGCGATCCCGACCAGACCAGGGTCGAACGTGTGACAGCCTGCTTCATGCCTATGAAGAAGTTTGACATTGCAGCATTGCAGGAAGCTTACGAAGGCAAGTGAGCCATGACCTTCCAGGCCTACATCGATAACATCAAAGCCAAAACCGGTAAAACACCGGAGGATTTCCATAAGTGGGCTGAGAAAAAGCGTCTACTCGAAGCCGACGTCAAAGTGATGCAAATTGTTGAAGCGCTCAAAAAGGATTTTGGCTTGGGTCACGGCCATGCCATGGCCATTGTACTGACGCTCAAACCGCACATGAAGAAAAAGGCCTAGGTAGCTTTCATAAGTTCATACAGCTTGCGCACAGTGTTAGGGTTGCGTACGGTCAATTTCTTGTGGACGTCGCTACCGATAATGCGCAGCACTTTGCCTTTGGTCACATTTTTACGATCAATGCGCCAGACGATCACGCCAGGATAGTAGACAATGTCTTCAATCTTGGGGTTTGACGGAATCTGTTTGAGAATGGCTTTATTATCAATTTCTGGCTGTAAAAACATAACATCGCACTTCATGCTAGCGTCATTGACCCAGGTTTTGGGCAGAGTTTTCACCAATTTTTCTATTTCGGCTAGACTGCGCAAGACTACGCTAACCGGAAAACCAAAATCCTTTTCAATTGATCTCTCAATTTGCTTGACCAGCTCCGTCTGGTTTTTAGAAGCAGTCTCAAACAAGACATTCCCGGAATT
>JADMIO011441868.1_pt1 | contig 10776 bp, 11 predicted proteins | sample 8958161 | NCBI WGS metagenome assembly JADMIO01 (sample SAMN16585339, study PRJNA669376) | soil metagenome | isolation source: Crop rotation soil | place: USA: Cullars Rotation, Alabama | collected 2011 | reverse complement strand
GAGCGCCGGGCCACGTTCCACCGCGGATTTCTGGATGCCGCCGATGACGCGGGGAAACATCGCGCGATACTGCCGGTCGGCGCGGCGCAGCAGAGCGAGACTGGCCTGCGCATCGGCCAGGGGATGCTTGGCGATTTCGTCCAGCGCTGAGTCCAAAGCCGATTGCGACTGGGCATGCAGGCGCTGCAGGCGCGCGAGATTGGCCTCACTTACCGCTTCGGGCGCTTCCAGCACCAGATTGGCGGTGCCCAGTTCGATACGCACCGCGATCTTGGCGGCCATGATGCTGCGGGCTTCGTTCACCGCCGCCAGCACGGTGCGGGCCCGTTCTTCCCGGTGATAGGCGGAGAGGGCGGAGACGGCAAAAGCCGCCACCAGCACCACGACCAAAAGGCCCGTGATCGCCGACAGCAACGTCCCGACGGACAGAACTCGTTTCACCAATGCGTCTCCCCCGCCCGGTGTGATCCCGGTCGTTGCGGCACGCTAACGCGGCAGTGGTGTGGATAGACTTAAAGCATGGCACAGAGGGAGTTCCTCGGTAACCAATGCGGCGCGGAAAGCCTGGCTTTCATCCGCCAAGCCTTAACGCCCGCCTTAGGGGAAATCCCTTAAATGACCTATCCCAATTGTCCGTTTCCGGACGAATGATCAGGCTCTGGCAAACCTTTTGTATTTGATGCGGTGCGGTTGGTCGGCATCCACGCCCAGGCGGCGCTTCTTGTCGGCTTCATAGTCCTGGAAGTTGCCTTCAAACCACTCGACATGGCTGTCGCCTTCAAAGGCCAGCATGTGGGTGGCGATGCGGTCCAGGAACCAGCGGTCATGGCTGATGATCATGGCGCAGCCGGCAAATTCTTCCAGCGCGGTTTCCAGCGCGCGCAAGGTGTCGACGTCCAAATCGTTGGTCGGTTCGTCCAGCAGCAACAGGTTGGCGCCCGACCGCAGCATCTTGGCCAGATGCACACGGTTGCGCTCGCCGCCCGACAATTGTCCCACTTTCTTCTGCTGGTCGCCGCCCCTGAAGGCGAAGTGACCGCAATAAGCCCGGGCATTGATCTTGGTCTTGCCGAATTCGATGAAGTCGGTACCGCCCGAAATTTCCTGATAGACGGTCTTGTTGGGGTCCAGCGCGTCACGTGACTGGTCGACATAGCCCAGCTGCACGGTCGAGCCGATCTTGAGCGTGCCGCCATCGGGCTTTTCCTGGCCCGTCAGCATGCGGAACAAGGTGGTCTTGCCCGCGCCGTTGGGACCGATGACGCCGACGATACCGCCGGCCGGCAGTTTGAAATTCACATTTTCGTACAGCAGCCGGTCGCCATAGCCCTTGCTGAGATTTTCCGCCTCGATCACCAGATCGCCCAGCCGCTCGGCGACCGGAATCATGATGGTGGCGGTGCCCTGGCGCTGCTCCTGCGACTTCTTCACCAGCTCTTCATAGGAATTGATGCGCGCCTTGGACTTGGCCTGGCGCGCCTTGGGCGACTGTTTGATCCATTCGCGCTCGCGCGCGATGGTGCGCTGCTGGGCGGCTTCCTCGTTGGATTCCTGTTTCAGCCGCTTTTCCTGGATCTCCAGGAAGGATGAATAATTGCCCTCATGCGGGATCCCCTTGCCGCGATCCAGTTCCAGAATCCAGCTGGTGACATTGTCCAGGAAGTAGCGATCATGGGTGACCAGGATCACGCAACCCTTATATTCGCGCAGGGTCGCTTCCAGCCATTGCACCGACTCCGCGTCCAGATGGTTGGTCGGTTCGTCGAGCAGAAGAATATCGGGCGCGTCCAGCAGCAGCTTGCACAGCGCGACGCGGCGGCGCTCGCCGCCCGACAGGGTTTCGACCTGGGCGTCGCCGTCCGGGCAACGCAGCGCGTCCATCGCCTGGTCGACTTTGGAATCCAATTCCCACAGGCCCTGCGCTTCGATCTCGTCCTGCAGCTTGGCCATCTCGTCGGCGGTTTCGTCGGAATAATTGGCCGCGATCTCGTTATAGCGGTCGATCAGCGCCTGCTTGGCGGCAACGCCTTCCATCACATTGCCGCGCACGTCCTTGGCAGGATCCAGCTGCGGTTCCTGGGAGAGATAGCCCATGCGCACGCCGTTGGCGGCCCAGGCCTCGCCGGTGAACTCCTTGTCCATCCCCGCCATGATCTTCATCAGGGTGGATTTGCCCGCGCCGTTGACGCCGACGATGCCGATCTTGGCGCCGGGATAGAAGCTCAGCCAGATGTCCTTGAGCACCTGCTTGCCGCCGGGATAGGTCTTGGACAGACCCTTCATCACATAAACGAATTGGGGACCGGCCATAAAATCCTACCCGAATGTTGGGAAACCGGGGCTTTTTAGCGAAGCGCGCCGGGTACCGCAATCTTTCCTATTTCAAGCGCAAAAAAGAGATTTCCGGCGGCACGCCAAAGCGAACCGGCAGCATGCTGGTGCCGATCCCCGTGCTGACAAAAAGCGCCTTGCCGCCCTCCTGGACATAACCGGCGGCATAACGCTGGCCGTAACCGGAAGGAACCTTCGGCCTCCCGACAATGGGGAGACGGACCTGACCGCCATGCGTGTGCCCAGCGATGGTCAAAGCGCAGGCGGGCGGCAAACGGGGAAAGACATCCTGGGTGTGGGTGAAACACAGAGCCGGCTCACCCGCCGCGATCCCGGCCAGCGCCTGCGCCGGATCGGACGCATGGGTGTGAAAATCGCCGATCCCGGCCAAAAAGACTTGGCCGTGCCGGGTTGAAAGGCCCAGATTCCGGTTTTCCAGCACCGCAATGCCAACGCTGCGGAAGGCGGCGGAAATACCCTCGGCATCTTCCCAACGATCATGGTTGCCGATGACCGCATAGACCCCGAGAGGCGCATGGAGGTGTTTCAAGCGCGCCGCAACGGTCTGAATGGGCATGGGGCGTCCGCCGAGCGCGGGAGCCACGCTGACAACATAGTCGCCCGTCAAAAGGATAATATCCGGCTTGGCCGCATTGGTGAGAGAAACGACGCGGTCGATTTTTTTCTCATCAATGAACGGACTGCCGGCATGCAGGTCGCTGATGACGGCAACGTTCAAGCCTTGAGGCGCGCCGGCACGTTCGGCACATCGTAGCGGCTCAGCCGCAAAGAATCGGGCTCGAGCCAGAATGCGTCCAACGCCAAACCGGCCGCGGCAAGGACGGCGACGGCAAGCAGAATGCGGAAAGGAGAAAGTGTCAGAACTTGATCTTGGCGCGCGACAGCAGCGAAACCGAGGTGGCTCCGGGCTGGCCCTGTGTGTTGGTCTGATAGGCGGCGTTGGTCTGCAGCGCCACCGCGCCATCCAGGAAGTTGGTGACATAACCCACCTGGATATCGGTTTCCTGCGCCCGGTTGGTCAGCGGCACGCGCGGCGCCACCGTCAGCGGCATGTCGCCCACCGCCGACAGCGCCGAGAAGGAACCGGACAGGCTGGGCGCGGGACGCGAGAAAGCCAGGCCCAGCACGTCGTCACCGAACACACCGCGCTTGGCGATGGCCACCGAATAGGATTGTTCGCGCAAAGTGCCGCCGGCGAAGGCCAGCTGCGGATTCAATTGGGTCATACCCTCGCTGAAGGATGCGGTCGTGACCCAGCCGCGGCCGAAATCCATATGCGCGGAAATATCCAGCGCGGCGGTGGTGGATTTGGGGGTGAGCCCGTTGTCGCGGGTGAAGCCCAGCGGGATGCCGGAACGCTGCGAGGCAATGCCGGTCACATCCACGCCAAAGGCGCTGGTCAGGTCGAAGGCCAGCCCGGCCAAAAGTGTTTTGCTTTGGCCGGCGTCATAGGTCAGCGCCAAGGGACCGGTCGGAGCGCTTGAGTCGAATTGGAAACGGTCCAGCCGTTCGTCATTGAAAGACGCGCCCAAACGAATGCGCAGATTATCCTGGGGCACCAGCGTGATGCCGGTATAGCGGCCGCCATTGGCCAGCGCGGTGTAGGGCGCGGTCACCGCCGACAGGAAGGGCGACGCCGTGTTGCCGGAAAAACGGCTGGCAACATCCAGGCCCTTGCCGAAATCCAGCGCCAGGCTCGGCGACAAGATAACACTGGACGCCAGCGGCGATGACGCGCCGGCGAGACTGAGTTCCGAGAGCGCGGGATTGGTTCCCGACAGCGAGGCCGTCACCGTCGGCTGTACCGCGCCGCCCGACAGGCCCGCGGCGGAAAGTTCATAGGCGGAAATCGTGCGCGAAGCGCCGAAGGATTGCAGGCTGAGGCTATGATCGGCCGCAAGCACCGGCACTGCCGCCATACAGATGGCGGCAAGCCCCGCGGCCAGAACCGCAGTGTGCTTGAAATTACCCATTGCCTACCCCTGAACGGGGCCCCTCTTTAGAGCCTAGAAAATACCAGACCAGGCACTTTGATCCAAGGAAAACAAGGGTTTTTCTGCGTCTTTCAAGCCACATCCGTCCCCGAACCAGGAGGGGCCAGCAGCAGCCCCCAGGGTACATTGAAATAATATCGGGTTTGCCCCCTCAGAGCAGGTACTTAGGCACCTGACAACTCGTCAGAGCTGAGGGGCTGGCGTATTTGGCGGGTTTTGCTCTAATTGCCCTCAAAGGCCCCAAAATAGGGGTATCGGGGGGAAGTCTTTGGCAAAACAGGTAAAAGTAGCCTGTTACAACTGGCTTAGCGGGCTGCTTATCGGCCTGATGCCGCTTTTAGCTCATCTTTTGGTGGCTTTTGCGGGCAAGCCAGAGCACGAATGGGGCGGCAACTGGGCCCCCGACTTGCTGTTCATTTCTATCAGCAACTCCGGCATGGCTGCCCTGAGCGTCTTCATCAAGATGCTATCCGGCGACCATGTTGTCCAAAATTTCGCACCATTGACACGGATCGTTTGGGTGACCTTGTTACTGTGTTTTGCTTTCTCTTCAATGCTTTACGGCATCGATGTGACAGGGTCGGACAATGGCAATTCCTGGAAAGTTGCTGTGGCTTTAATGATCCTTTCAGGCGTTTGCTCGTTAAACTTCGAGATCGCTACTGCGGATGACGCTTAGTGACATTTTGTCAATGTTGCGTACTCAAATGGAACTGCATAGATAGAAAGGACATCGGAGCATGAGCGCCATGACCCTTCTGATTGATGTGGCTGCCGTCGCCGTTTCGGCCCTGGGAGCCATTCTATCGTTCTTCCTGAAAAAGGGCGGCATTTAAGCCTGCCCTTTTAACTCAGCTTGTCAGCCAGACGCCTCAATTGCTCGGCCCTTTGCCGGGCTAGTTTCGCTACGCCCATTTCCCAGCCGGGCGGCGGCGACCGCCTCCCGCCACCCTCGGTCATACGCGCCTGCTTCACCGAGGACAGGGAGCACCCTATAGCCTCGGCTAAGTCCTCTGGCTTGGTTTTGGCCAAAATCGCGTCCGTTGCAGCGATAAAATCTATAGCCATGTAAACAATCCTGTTGACACAGACGGCAGTGTAAACTAGATTGTTGACATGAACAAGAACGATCTCACTCGCAAACTGACCGTCCGGGAGTTTTTCAAACGCTTTCCGAATGAGGAAGCCTGCCTTGAGCACATTATGACGGTTCGCTTCGGTCATCGTCATACCTGCAAGGCTTGCGGGGTTGTGGACGCCACATTTCATCGCCTGCAAAACCGCAAGGCGTATGCCTGCGCTCATTGCGGGGACAATCTTTATCCCTGCGCTGGAACCATCTTTGAAAAGAGCCGCACCCCGCTGCAACTTTGGTTTTACGGCATCTTTTTATTCATTTCGACGCGTCACGGCGTAAGCGGCATGGAGCTGCATCGCCAACTCGGAGTGACGCGCAAAACCGGCTACCGTATGGGTATGCAAATTCGTCAACTGATGAACAACGCCGACTATCAGGAAATGCTTGGTGGCATTGATCAACAGTGTGAAATTGACGAAGCATATTGCGGCGGGAGACGCGCTGGCAAAGCTGGTCGTGGTGCTGCCGGTAAGACCGTTGTTATGGGTATGCGTGAACGCAACGGCTACCTCCGTTGCAAAGTCGTTCCCGATGCTAGCCAGAAGTCGCTGCGCGAAGTGTTCAAGGCGAACATTGCTCCTGGCACGATGATCACCACCGATGAATGGCGCGGCTACTCCTTAGTAATCGGCGATGGACACAAGCATGGCACTGTCTGCCATGGTCGCGGCGAATATGTGAAGTTCGATGAGGAAGGCTACCGGCACGATACCAACGCGCTGGAAAGCTTCTGGCGGCTGTTCAAGGCTTCGATCCGGGGCACTCACATTCAGGTCAGCAAAACCTACGCCCAGCGTTATCTGGACGAGTTCACTTTCCGCCAGAACCACCGCGAGATGGGGAACGCGATGTTCGACCTGCTGATTGCGGCTGTTTAAGCTTGGCGGTCAGCGCCCGATCGAACAAGGCAGCGTCCGCTGAGGGAACGCCAGCCGCCTCTTGCTGTTCGATGAACTGATGCAACCGGCCTGTTTGCAAGGCTTTAGAAAGGGTTAGCGGCTTCGACATATTTTGCCTTTTGAATCAAGCATTTACTTGACTTTTACGACCGTTACAGGATAGTGATTCCGATGAGCCAGCGCAAGCAATCTGTCAGAAGTGAGCGTGATGATGGCAGGGTGATCACCGCCTTCACAGAAGAGCAGGTGGCAAAGCTAACCGGCATTAGCCTGACTCAGCTTCGCTATTGGGACACCACTCAATTCTTCTCACCCAGCTACGCTGAAGAAAACCGGCGTCAGTCATACAGCCGCGTCTATTCGTTTCGTGATGTAATTTGCCTCAGTGTTGTGGACACACTGCGTAACAAATACAGAGTGTCCCTTCCTCATCTGCGTGAAGTGAAAGAGAAACTCGCGCACTTGGGGGACGACATGTGGGCAAAGACGACGCTCGCGGTGCTGAAGCGCAAGGTGGTCTTTATCAATCCGGATAATCAAAGGCGCGAAGAAGTTGTGTCCGGTCAAGGCGTGTTTGAAATTCCGCTAGAGGTCGTCCGGGGCAAGATGGCCGACGCCGTTAAAACGCTTTGGATGCGCGATAAAACGAAGGTTGGCACGGTCGAGCAGCTTCGCACCGTGGCCCATAATCAGCCTGTCATCGCAGGCACCCGCATCCCCGTTCAGGCGGTCAAGAACTTCGCTGAGGCAGGTTATTCCGTGAAGCAGATCATTGCGGAATATCCGATCCTCAAGCCTGACGATGTCAAAGCGGCGCTGGCTTATAAGGACGCGAAGAAGGCGGCCTAATTCACTGGGGGTGCGTTGCGGTTCTTTCTGGACAACTGTGTTCCAGCCGCCGTCGCTCGCGTCTTAAAGGACGCGGGCCACGACGTGATTCTCCAAAAAGAAGCTATAGCTACGGACTCGTCAGACACTCTTGTGGCGATAGCCAGCGCTGAAAACGACGCCATCCTGATCAGCTTCGATAAAGATTTTAAGGAGATCGCCACCCGTGCTGCGATCAGCCGTAGACGCTTAAAGACGCTGAGCCGTATCCACTTCAAATGTACCCACCCTCAGGCGGCGGACCGGCTCGCCAAGGCCCTGAGCTGGATTGAGCAAGAATGGATCGTCGCGGGTCGCTCACCGGACAAGCGGATGTTCCTTGAAATACAGGGTGCAGCCCTGAAATCCCTCAGATAGTGGAGTCCCGCGCAATTTTATTGCGTCCCGTTACTCGAAATTGAAGAACGGTCTGCGAACACAACCGCTTTAAGCCTGATAATCAGTCAATGAGGACGGTCGCTTACCTGTCCTGAGGGGGCAAACCCGAATAATATTTCAAAAACCCGCCTAGAAGTTGCGCTGGACGTGCAGGCCCACCAACGCGCCGTTGTTCAGGGCCCGGTGCTCGACCTGGCCGAGGGGCACCGCCCCGCGCAGGCCCGGATAGAGGTCGCGATCCCGGTAGAAGGCGCTTTGCGCCAGATCATTGCCGAACAGGCGCACGGTCCAATCCGGCGTCGGCTTGTATTCGACGAAGGCGCCCAACTTGATGCCGTGAAAGGTGCTGGTGATTTCGTCGATCCGGTAACCGTACTGGCGCGCATCGTCATGGAAGGTCGCGCCGAAACGCAGATTTTCTTCCGGAAGATCGTAATCGAGTTCGGCATTGACCCTGAAGGGTTCGCCTTCCGAGAAACGCCGCTTCACACCGGTGGCGGGGTCGCGCACCCGGCTATGGGCGAAAATCGTGTCGCCCTTGAGGGTAAAGCCCGTCAGGCCGATCTCGTCCAAAGGCAGGATGAGGTTGATTTGCAGGACGTCATTCAAGCCGTTGCCGATATTGCCCACCGCGTCGAAGACAAGCGGACCGGCAAAGACCGGCACATGATCCACCACATGGGAAACCATTTCGTGACGTGCCTCCACCGTCAGCGAGGCGCGGTCCCAGAAATGCCGTTCCCAGGTCAAGGCCACCAGGAAGGTGCGCTGCGGCTCCAGATTCTTGTTGCCGGCGGTGACGATATTGCTGTTGAGCGAAGTCGAACTGGCGAAGTTGCGGAATTCCAGCTGCCCGACCCGCCGCTCGACCAGAAAGCGCAACTGATGCCCCTCCGCGAAATCCCAACTGGTCAGCCAGCGCGGCTTGAAGAAGGAAAGATCCTTGGTCAGACTCGAATCGCCGCTCTGTATGAGGGTGGAAATTTCGTAACGCGCGCCGACTTCCGAAACCAGCGCCGGATTGAACCGCCAGGTGGCGGCGGTGAAGAATTCGGCGCGGTCTTCCTCGACCCGCAGATTGGCCGCCGGCAGGATAACCGGCGCGCCGCCGACGGTCAGGGTGCTGCGGCTGTTGAGAACATTGATGGCGCCTTCGACGCCGGCTTCCAGCTTCAAATCGTCAATCTGGTTTTGCCAGGCCAGCCGCGCCACATCCTCGCGCTGATTGTAGCGGCTGCGGGACCTATCAGTGCCGGCCGCCGTCGTGGTTTGGCTGATCTCATCCTGCTCTTCTAATCGATGAACGGCGAAGAGCTGCACCTGCCCCCAATCGCCCACGGGGCGCTGGTAATCCAGCCGCACCTCGCCATTGCGCTGGCGGTCGCTTTCCAGACCGGTCGACAGCGCCACCGACGGAAAATAAATTTCCTCCTGGACACGGGAATAGTCGCGTTCCTGCTTCACCACCAAGCCCAGGGTCAGTTCGCCGTCCCAAAAGCCTTGCCGGTAGGTGCCGCTGAGTTCGGCGAAATTTTGCAGTTCGGGGAAAGCATAGCGCGACAGGCGCAGCGGCGTGCCGTCGGGAGCAAAGCGCCCCCGTGTTCCAAAGCCGTGCATGCCTTGGATTTCCCGGCCGTAACTGGCCGAGAGATCCAAGTTGGAATCGGAGCCCTGCCGCGTCAGATGCAGCCCGAGGGAGTAGGCGGAGGTGCCGAAATGGGTGGCGCTGAATTCCGTTTCCGCCCGCCCGCTCAAAGGCGCCCCGCCCACGCGCACCACATTGGCCAGCACGGCATAGCCATGCATGTCGGCGGCGCCACGGATCAATTCGATATGATCCACCGAGGAGGCGCCGATGCGTTGCAGCAGTTGCTCGGCGCTTTCCTCCTTGCTGGTGGGAAGCTGTCCATCGATCAGGATATTGCCCACCGAACCCGAGAAGCCGCGCAAGCCGCTATCGCCGTTCTGCACGCGAAAGCCCGGCAAGAGGCGCACCATGTCCAGCGCGGTGGAAGGCTGGTTGGCGGAAAAATAGGCGGGCGGATAGTTGGTGACCCCGGCGGTGTCGTCCTGGGCAAAAGCGGGGGCGGCAAACACAAGTGCGGCAAGCAAAGGCAGGGCGGGAACGAAGCGCATGCCCGGTTTTCGCCGATTCCCGCCTACACCAGTCCGGCGCGGTCCGTCAGGCAAATGTCAGATTGGTCCTGCAGCGCCCTGTCAGGCCCCTGTCAGTGTCGGTGGCCTAGATTACACCGGCAACCTGCTGCAACATGATCCGCGATGACGAGGATGCTGCCGGTTTTTCTGCTGGCCTTGGCGATAGCGCTATCCCAAAGCGCTGCCGCCCAAACCAGATCGTCTTCTTCTTCCAGCCAATCTTCATCGAGCCAGTCCGGCAATTCTTCCTCATCGCGCCATTCCGACCAGGATGAAGCCCGCGATGCCGTGCGCAAGGGCAAGATCATGCCCTTGACCGCCATCCTTGAAATCGTCACCAAACGCGAGCCCGGCACGGTGATGGAGGTGGAGCTGGAGACCAAGAACGGCAAACTCACCTATCGCATCGAAGTCCTCAACGAAAAAGGACGGCGGCGGGAAATCCGGCTGGATGCGCGCGACGGCGACGTGCTGTCGGCGGGAGACGATTGATGCGGGCATTGGTGGTGGAAGATTCCCCCGATGTCGCCGAACATGTCGCCGAGGCGCTGGCGGCGGCGGGTTTTGTGGTCGATCAGGCCCGGGACGGCGAGGACGCCTGGTTTCGCGGCGACACCGAAAATTATGACGCGGTGATCCTGGATCTGGGCTTGCCCAAACTGGACGGGCTGTCGGTGCTCAAGCGCTGGCGCGGCGCCGACCGGCTGTTTCCGGTGCTGATCCTGTCGGCGCGGGGCGACTGGGTGGAAAAAGTCGAAGGCATCGAAGCCGGCGCCGATGATTATCTGAGCAAGCCGTTCGAAATGGGCGAGCTGGTGGCGCGGGTCAGAGGGTTGGTGCGCCGCGCGGCGGGCCGCGGCGGCAGCATCATGCGGTTCGGCGCCTTGTCGCTGGACACGATACGCATGGCCGCCAGCGTGAATGGCGTGGCGGTCAGGCTGTCGCCGCTGGAATACCGGCTGCTGAATTA
>JADMIO011418103.1_pt1 | contig 10776 bp, 6 predicted proteins | sample 8958161 | NCBI WGS metagenome assembly JADMIO01 (sample SAMN16585339, study PRJNA669376) | soil metagenome | isolation source: Crop rotation soil | place: USA: Cullars Rotation, Alabama | collected 2011 | reverse complement strand
CCGCGCGCGCGTGGGCGCCGCGTTCAACGACATGGTCGCGAGCGGCGAGCTGAAGGCGCCCATCGTGATCGGGCGCGACCACCTCGATTCCGGCTCGGTCGCGAGCCCCAACCGCGAGACCGAATCCATGCGCGACGGCTCCGACGCAGTCTCCGACTGGCCGCTCCTCAACGCATTGCTCAACACCGCCGGCGGCGCGACGTGGGTCTCCTTCCACCACGGCGGCGGCGTCGGCATGGGCTTCTCGCAGCACGCGGGCGTGGTCATCGTCTGCGACGGCACTCCCGAAGCCCGCAAGCGCATCCAGCGCGTGCTCGCGAACGATCCCGGCACCGGGGTGATGCGCCACGCGGATGCCGGCTATGAAGAAGCCATCGCCACTGCGAAAGCGGTGGATCTCGACCTTCCCATGTTGGAGAAGTGAGAAACATGAACAAACCATTTGCGTTCATCTGTGTTCATCTGCGTCAAAACAGCCTTTGGGCGGCGCTTGTCCCGCTGCTCCTGCTTTGCACGTCACCCGCGCAAGCGGAAGATCCCTACCCCAGCAAGCCCGTGCGCATCATCGTCCCCTTCGCCGCCGGCGGCGTGGCCGACCTGCTGCCGCGCATCGTGGGCGAGAAGCTCACGCAGAAGTGGAAGCAGCCCGTGATCGTCGAGAACAAGGTCGGCGCCTCGGGCAACATCGGCATGGCGGAAGCCGCGCGCGCCGCGCCCGACGGCTACACGCTCGCCCTCGCGCCCACGGGCAACCTCACGGTCAATCCCACGCTCTTCCCGAAGCTGCCGTTCGACACGCACGCCGACTTCACGCCGGTGACGCTGCTCGCGCAGTCGCCCAACGTGCTTGTGGTCCATCCCTCGGTGCCGGCGAAGACCTTCAAGGAGCTCGTCGCCTACGCCAAGGCGAATCCCGACAAGCTCAACTTCGCCTCGCCCGGCACCGGCAGCGGTGCGCACCTGGCGGGCGAGCTGCTCAACGTCGAGGCCGGCATCAAGGCCCAGCACGTCGCGTACAAGGGACTCGCGCCCGCGGTGAACGACCTCCTGGGTGGCAACGTGCAGATGATGTTCGCGGGCGTATCGACCGTGCTGCAGCACGTGCGCACCGGCAAGCTCGTCGCCATCGCCATCGCGAGCCCGAAGCGCAATTCGCAATTGCCCGACGTGCCGACCGTGGCGGAGAGCGGCCTGCCCGGCTTCGACGTGACGTCGTGGTACGGCATCGTCGCGCGCGCGGGCACGCCGCCGGACATCGTCCGCAAGCTGAACCACGACATGGTCGAAGCGGTGCAGATGGAGGACGTGAAGGCCAAGCTCGCCGGCCTGGGGCTCGAGCCCGTCGGCAACACGCCCGAGGAATTCGCGGCCCTCATCAAGGCCGACAGCGCCAAGTGGAGCGACGTGATCCGCCGCGCCGGCATCAAGCCGCAGGACTAGCCGTGCAGGCCGCGCAGCAGGTCGACATCACCTATCTCAACGGTCCCGACGTCGAGCGCCTGGCGCTCACCGACGACGAGGTGATCGCCGCGGTCGAGGGTGCGCTCGCCGCCCAGGGCCGCAAGGAGACGGTGATCGAGCCGCGGGTGCACCTCGTGCCCGAGTCTTCCGCCAAGGGACACTTCAACGTGCTGCGCGGATACGTGAAGCCGCTCGGTGTGGCCGGCGTGAAGGTCGTGAGCGATTTCGTCGACAACTACAAGAAGAACCTCCCTTCGGAGATGGCGCTCCTCAACCTGTTCGATCCCGAGACCGGCATGCCCCTCGCGGTGATCGACGCGACCGCCATCACCGACATGCGCACCGGAGCGATGACCGCGATCGGCGCGCGCTACCTCGCGAGGAAGGAAAGCCGCGTGCTCGCGCACATCGGCGCGCGCGGCACGTCGTACTGGAACGTCCGCCTCCTCGATCGCCTGTTCGATTTCGAGGAGATCCGCGTGCACTCGCGCCGGCCCGAGAGCCGCGACGCTTTCGCCGCGCGCCTCTCGCGGGACCTCGGCAAGAAGATCACGGTGACCGAGGACTGGGAATCGTGCGTGCGCGGCGCGGACATCGTGGTCGAGGCCTCGCGCCTGCCGCAGCCGCAGCCGCTCCTCACCTCGTGGATCAAGAAGGGCGCGCTCGTCATCCCGTACGGCACCATGAGCGCGGTCGAGCTCTCCCTCACCGACATCATGGACAAGATGGTCGTCGACGACTGGGGCCAGTGCCGCAAGGGCCTGCCCTTCGGCGCGCTGCGCCAGCACGTCGACAGCGACCGCCTCACCGAGCAGAACCTGCACGCCGAGCTGGGCCAGATCGTGGCGGGTGTCAAGCCCGGCCGCGAGCGCGACGACGAGACCATCCTCTTCTGGCACCGGGGCCTCAGCACCAGCGACATCGCCCTCGGCCACGCGCTCATCACCAAGGCGCGCCGCCAGTCCATCGGCCAGACGCTGCGCTTCGCTTGAGGAAATGGGGTCAGACTCCATTTCGCGGAATTCAGGTTCGCGCCCTTGATCACGTCCTTCCGCATGTACAACGCGGTGCCGGCGGCAGCCGCCGCATGGCGCGCGTTGTTCGAACGGGTGTTCGCCGAAGCCAACGTGACCATCGACGTGATCCAGCACGGCTGGCCCAAGCCCATCGACGAGCTGTGGCGCGATCCGCGGCTGTGCTGCGGTTTCATGTGCGGCTGGCCGTTCATGAAGTCGGAGCCCGCGATGCAGGCGATCGCCGCCCCCGTGCCCTCGCCCGCGCGCTACGAGCACCTGCCGCGATACTGCAGCGAGTTCCTGGTGCGCGAGTCGAGCGGGTTCACGTCGCTGCAAGATACGTTCGGCCATCGGGTCGGATGGATGGCGGTCGATTCGCAGTCCGGCTTCAACGCGCCGCGCAACGCGCTGTCGCGCTACATCGACGCGAATCGGCCCTCGCTCTATCGGCAGTCGATCGGTCCGCTCGGCACGCCGGCGCGCGCGCTCCAGTCGCTGCGGGATGGCGAGGTCGACGTGATCGCGCTCGATTCGTTCTTCCTCGACCTCTGCCGCCGTCATGATCCGGCCCGGCTCGCAGGGATTCGCACGATCGACACCACGCCCTGGACGCCGATCCCGATGCTCGTCGCCGCGCCCGGCATCGAAGCCGCGACGGTCGCTCGACTTCGCGATCACCTGCTTCGCGTCCACGAGCGCGCGGAATATCGCGAGCTGCTCGATAGCGCGCTCGTCGAGCGCTTCGTCATCCCCGATCTCGCGGACTACGCCGTGCTCGAGGAAATGGCCGCCGAGGCAATCGCCCGCGGCTATCCCGACATTCGATGAAATGGGGACGTACCCAATTTTCCGCATGGCGGAAAATTGGGTACGTCCCCATTATTTCCGTGGAGCGATCGAGATCCAGGCGGTGATCGCGGACAGCAGCGCCAGCGTGGCCGCGATCGCCATCACCAGCCGGAATCCCGACACGAAGGATTCGGCGATCGCGCCCTGCACGGCGGCCCGTTCCTTCGGATTCGCGCTTGCAGGCACCTCGATCGCCGCGAGCCGCACGCGCTGCTCCATCACGTGCCCGCGCAGCGCAGGCGTGACGTGCGCCTTCGCCAGGCGCTCTTCGAGCACGACGCCAAAGCACTGCGCCATCGTGAGGCCGAGCACGGCGACCGCTAGCACGCCCGCCGCTTCCGACACGGCATTGTTCACGCCCGACGCGATGCCGGCGCGCGACCGCTCGACCGAGCTCATCACGGTGTTCGTGAGCGGCGCCACGGTCGCCACCATGCCGATGCCGAGCACGACCATCGCCGGAAAGAAGCCGAGCCAGTAGCTCGTGTCGGGCCCGGGCGGAATGAAGAGACCGAACCCAACGGCCGCGATCGCGGGACCCGCGATCAACGGAAGGCGCGGCCCGATGCGATCCGCCAGGCCGCCCGACCAGCGCGAGAGCGAGGACATCAGCACGACCACCGGCAGCATGGCGGCACCCGCCGCCGTCGCGGAGAAGCCGTGGAGCTGGATCAGGTCCATCGGCACGAAGAAGAGCCCGCCCGCGAGCGCGGCATAGAGGAACAAGGTCAGCGCATTCGCGCCGCTGAAGGCACGCGAGCGGAAGAGGGAGAGCGGCATCATCGGCTCGCGCGATTTCCATTCGACCACGACGAACGCGACGAGCAACCCGAACCCCGCCGCGAGCGCGCCCAGGATGCGCGGATCGCCGAAGCCGCGCGTCGAAGACTCGATGAAGCCGTACACGATGGCGCCCAGCCCCCCGGTCACGAGCGCGGCGCCCGGGATGTCGAGCCGCCGCCGCACCTCCGCGCGGCTCTCGGGCACATGCCGGAACACGAGCCACAGGACGATCGCCGCGAGCGGCACGTTGATGAAGAAGATCGCGCGCCAGCTCACGTGGTCGATGAGCACGCCGCCCAGCAACGGACCGATCGCCATCGTGATCGACGTGAAGGCCGACCACGTGCCGATCGCCTTGCCGCGCTCGCTGTCGGGAAAGCACGCGCTGATGATCGAGAGGCTCCCGGGCACCAGCATCGCGGCGCCGATCCCCTGCAACGCGCGCGCCCCGATCAGCGCGAGGATCGCCGGCGCGAGCGCGCATGCGATCGACCCCGCGGTGAACACCATCACCCCGATCGCGAAGATGCGCTTGCGCCCGAAGTGGTCTCCCAGCGCGCCGCCGGTGAGCATCAACGCGGCGAGGAAAAGCGTGTACGCCTCCACCACCCACTGCACGTCCGTGATGGTGGCGCCCATTTGCGACTGCAGGGCCGGCAGCGCGATGTTCACCACCGTGCTGTCGACAAACGCCATGCTCGAGCCGAGGATCGTGGCCGCCAGGATCCAGCGGCGCGACCTCGCGGCCGCGGCGGTCGTGGCCCAGGTGTCGCGAACCTCGGTGTCAGCGCGCCGTCGCTTCTTCGGCATGAAAGAACCGTCGCCCGGAATGTGCGAGCGAATATACGCCACGCTCGCGCGCGGGCGCCGCAAGCGGAAGGCGCTACCGCTCGATCTGCCTGTCGCGCCGCCGGTCGCCGAGCACCTGCGCGAGCTGCGGCCACTCGACGGGCTTCACCAGGTGGTGGTCGAAGCCCGCCTCGCGGGAGAGCTCACGGTCGAAGGGCTGGCCGTAGCCCGTGAGCGCCACGAGCGTCGCATCGACTTGCCGGGCGCGCAGGCTTCGCGCGAGCGTTCGACCATCCATGCCGGGCAATCCGATGTCGATCACGAACGCATCCATCGCGGCGGCGCTTTCGGATTCGAGCACGCTCGTCGCGTTGTAGTGGACCTGCACCTCGTGGCCCATCGCCGCGAGGAGCTCGGAAAGAGAATCGGCGGCGTCGCGATTGTCGTCGACCACCACCACGCGCATGGCGCGGTGCGCGGGCCGTGCGGACGAGCGCGAGGTGCGCGTGTCGTCCGCGCCCTTCCGGCGCGCGAGCGGCAGCGTGACCGTGAAGGTGCTGCCGTAACCGGGCCCGGCGCTATCGGAGGTGACGTGCCCGCCGTGCAGCTCCACCAGGCGCTTCACGAGCGCCAGCCCGATCCCGAGGCCGCCCTGCGATCGATCGGGCGATCGCTGGCCCTGCGTGAAGAGATCGAAGAGATGCGGCGCAAGCGAGGCCTCGATCCCTTGGCCGTCGTCGCTCACGCGGAGGATCGCATTTTCGGAATCGGAGTCGAGCGCGATGTCGATGTGTCCGCCCTGCGGCGTGTAGCGCGCCGCGTTGTTGAGCAGGTTGGCCACGATCTGGATGAGCCGCGCGCGATCGCCCAAGACGCTGGGGCGCTCGGCCTTCAGCGTCGTGGTGAGCGAATGGCCCCTGGACTGCAGGAGCGGCGAGACCTGCTCGATCGCGTTGTTGATCACCGACGAGAGGTCCACGGGCTGGCGCTCGAGGCTCACGAGGCCGCGCGTCACGCGCGAGACGTCGAGGAGGTCGTCCATGAGCTTGGTGATGTGCCGCACTTGGCGGCCGATCACGTCGGCGGCGGTCCGTACGCGTGCCGGATCCGCGCTGCCCATGCGGATGATCTCGGCGGCCGTGGTGATGGGTGCCAGCGGATTGCGCAGCTCGTGCGCGAGCATCGCGAGGAACTCGTCCTTGCGCTGGTCACCCTGGCGCAGCGCGGCTTCGGCCTTCTTGTACGCGTCGATGCTGATCACCGCGCCCACGAGCCGGGTCCCGCGCCCGCGGTCCTCCTGCACCACGCGCGCCCAGCTGGAGAGCCAGCGCACGTCGCCATCGGGCAGCACGACCCGGAATTCGTGCGAGAAATCGTGGCCGCGCGCAGCGGCGTCCGCGAGGCCCTGCTGCACACCGGGACGATCCTCGGGATGGATGCGCGGCAGGAATTCCGCGATGGTATGCGCGCCTTCGGCCGGCTCGATGCCGTACAGGCGATACACCTCTTCGGACAACGTGACCTCGTCGCTCTCCGGATCCCAATCCCAGATCCCGATGTTTCCGGCCAGGACCGCGATGCGAAGCCGCTCCTCGGCGGCACGCAGGTTGCGCTGCGCATCGTCGAGCGCGGACACGTCCGTGTTGGTGCCGAACCACTGCACCACCTTGCCGTGCTCGTCCCTGAGCGGTGCGACGAGCGTGAGGAACGGCCGATACCGGCCGTCCCTGCCGCGCAACGGGAAGGTCATGCGGAACGGCTCGCCGGTCTCGAGGGATCGCTTCCACAACGCGACGACATGGGGCAGCTGCCGGGGATCGTGCACCTCCTGCCAGCCCCATCCTTCCATCTCTTCCGGCGTGGTCCCCGTGTACTCGTACCACCGGTCGTTGTACCAATGGATATCGCCGTTCGCGTGTGCCATCCAGGCGAGCTGGGGAATGGTGTTCGCCAGCTGCTTCAGGCGCTTCTCGCTTTCACGCAGCGCCTCGTCGGCGGCGACGCGGTCGCTCACGTCCTCGTGGATCAGCATCACCTCGCGGACCTCGCCGTCCGCGCTCTTCACGGGATGCGCATAGCCGCGCACCCAGCGCGCGGCGCCGACCTTGCCCAGCTCCGCGGGATCGTAGCGAATGGCGGGAAGGTCGACGGATTCGCCGGCGAACGCGCGACGCAATTGGGCGGCGACACCGCTCCTCTCGAGCTGCGGATCGGCGAGCACGTTGTACTCGCGCAGCACCCACTCCTTGAGGTCGGAGCCCGGCGGCACCCACAAGGATTCCCACGCCTTGTTCACGCGCAGCGTCCGTCCATCGGCCGCGAGGAGCTGCATGCTGAACGGCGCCTGCTCGAAGAGCGCTTCGAAACGCGCTTCCGACGGCTGTGTTGCGGGCGATCCTTTCATCATCGTTGCCATGGCGAGATGGTACCGCCCCGCGTGGCGCAGGATCGCACGCGGCGATAGGGGATTAAGGCCCTACCGCAACGCGAAATCCACGCGGCTGAGATGCGCTTTCGGCTCGTCCGGCGCCTTCGCGGAGGAGCTTGCTACGACCACGCGATCTGCGGGCAAACGCCCGGTCGCGCTGAGATACGCTTTCACCAGCTCGGCGCGCTGCGCGGCGAGCGCGTCGAGCTCGGCCTGGCCGACCTCGATCGGCTGCGCGGCGAGCTTCTCGCGCGCTTCCTTCGGCAGGTCCCTGGGCGCCGCGGCAAGGCGTTGCGCGAGCAGCGCCTTCTTCAGCGCCTCCGTGTCCTTCGCGGCATCGCAGCGCGCCGCCAGCTCGAGCTTGAGTCCGGGGCGATCCTCGAGGATCTTCACGAGCGTGGCGAGCTTCTTTTCCGCGTCCGGCGTGAGCGTCGCGGCACCCGGCTGGAATTCGACGTACGCGAGATCGTCGCCCGCGCCCTCGCCCGCGGCAATGAGCGAGAAGGGCGAGGTCTCCGCCGCCTTGAGCGGGCTGCCGAAGATCTGGCCCACGACCGCCATGATGTCGAACTGCGGATCCTCGAGCGAGCCGCTCACGGGAAGCGTGAGGTCGATGCGGCCGTTCTTGTCCTTGAGCAGGTTGATCGCGAAGAGGACCGGCAGCTTGGTGGCATCGGGGCTCTCGACCTTGTCGCCGAACGCAAGGCGGTCGACGAGGATCTTGTTGCGGCCCTCGAGCTTTCCGTTCTCCACGTGGTACTTCACGTCGAGCGTGAGGCGGCCATCCTTGATGCCGTAGCCCGCGTAGCGCTGCGAGTAGGCGGTGAGCTTGGTGAGGTCGATCTGCTCGCCGCGCGCCGCGATGTCGAGGAAGAGATCGCCCGCGAGCGGGTTGATCGTCCCGGCGATGAGCACCGGCGAAGCCGCGTTCCACTTGCCCGCGAGCGTGACCTTCGCGCGGGCCGCCGGATCCGACGAGAGATGCGTCACCGAGCCGTTCAGCTCGCCCACGTCCGCCGTGTAGTTGGGGCGGATGTAGTGGTCGGTGAAGTTGAGCCGGCTTTCCTTGAACGTGATGCGATCGATGCGGATGTCGCGCGGATGGATCTCGCCGGACCCCTTGCCCTCGGGCGCGTCCTCGGTCGCGGTGATGAGCTGCTGCACGTTGAGCTTGCCGTCGCGCGTGACGACGATGCGCGAATAGGCACCGTCGACCGTGACGTCGCCCGCGGCAATCTCGATCGGTGCGTTCGGCGCGTAGCGCAGGTTCATGCCGCGCACGCTCACCGACTTCCAGTCGAGCAGCTCCTCGTGCGCGATCGTATCTTTTGTCGCGAGGCCGTCGATACGCGCCGAGCCGCTGTACGCGACCTTCATCGCGGGGCCATCGGAGGCGATGTCGAGCGTGCCCTTCGCCGACGCGGCGCCGCTGCGAATGGCGACCGCGGGAAATTGTGAAACATAGGCGCGCAGCGGCACGAGGTCGATCGATTGCGCATCGAGTGCCAGCTTCACGCGCAACGGCTCGAGCGAGAAGGTCGAGCGCGCGGCCACGGTGCCGCCCTGCAGCTTCAGCTTCGCGTCGGCCTTGCCCTTGAAGCCGTCGTCGTTCACGAGATCCGATGCTTCCAGGCTTGCGATCGAGACGCGATGCGTCATCGCAGGCCTGACCGCGCCGTCCGTGAGCGCCACGTCGTAGCCGCCCAGAGTGACCTTGTCGATCGCGACCCTCCACTTCGCCGCGGGCTCGCTGGCGGATTGCGTACTCGAACCGAAACGCGGTGTGTCGACGCTGCCGTCCGCATTGCGCCTGACGGCGAAAGTGCCGCCGTCCGTCGCGATCGAGGCCACGCGCACGGTGTGCTTGCGCAGGTCGACGCCGACGTCGTGCGCCTCGAGGTTGCGCACCTTCCAGTCGTCGCCCATCGTGCTGGCATCGGCGACCTTGACCGAAGACACCTTCACCATGCCGCCCAGCGGATCCAGCGATGCCACGTCGACGTCGAGGTGGCCGACCCTGGCGAGCGGGCCTTCGGCGTTCGAAAGCGCCAAGCCACTCAATGCGGCGGTGCCCTTCACCTGCACCGCCGGCTCCTTGCCCGGCGCCTGCGCGAAAGCGAGCGCGATCTTCGCGTCGAGCTTGCCAGCGTCGACCTTGGCGGGACCATCCGATGGCAAGTAAGCCACGTAGCGCGGCAGGTCGAGCCCGCGGATGTCGAGGTCGAAGCGGGTCGTGACGGTATCGGCGAAAGGCAGCGCCTCGCCGGTCAGCTTCACCTGCGTGCCGTTCACGTTCGCCGAGAACGCGGGCTGGACCGGATCCTTGATGTGGCGTGGCAGGTTGGACACGAGCGGGATCGCGAGCTGCATGCCGCTCACCTTCTGCGTGACGCCATTGGGACGATCGTCGAAATCCACGGCCGCGTCCGTGAGGCGCAGGTTCGCGAGCGAGAAGCGCACCGGATCGGAGTCGCGCTTCTCGCGCGCGCTGCGCTCCTGCGCCGCCTTCACGCGTGCGAGCACGTCGCTCACGTTGTAGTGCGTGTCGCCATCGCGGACGAGCCGGATCCTGAGCCCCCTCACGTCGAGCGCGTCGATGACGGGCGCCAATCGATATAACGAGCTCCAGTTGCCCTTCAGGTCGACCGTGTCGAAGGAAGCGAAGGCGCCGCGTCCATCGGCTTCCAGGATGCGGAACCCCTTGATCGTGCCGTCGAGGGTGTACGGATTCAGCTTGATGTCGTCGACCTGCACGGTGCGCCCGAGGCGCTCGCCCAGCTGGGAGGCGATCATCTTCTTCGCGATGGGCGGAACGACGAGACCACCCACGACACCGTAGACCGCGATTACGCCCACGGCGATGGCGACAACCTTGAACGTGCGCGAGCGGAAGACGGACATGTGGGCGACCTTTGGGCGGCATGGGAATCGTCCGCCAAAGGCGAGCTACAGTCTGTCGGTGCGCGCTGCGCGAAAAGTTAGGTGCGGTCCTACGGTCAGGCCCAGCGCTTGCGGTCCTTCAACACTTCGCGTGCCGCATTGTGGCCCGGGATGCCCGTCACGCCGCCGCCTGGATGGGCGCCCGAGCCGCACAGGTAGAGTCCGCGCAGCGGCATGCGGTAATTGCCGTAGCCCAGCACCGGCCGCGCGCTGAAGAGCTGGTTCAGCGTGAGCTTGCCGTGGAAGATGTCGCCGCCGACGAGGCCGAACTTGCGCTCGAGGTCGGCGGGCGTGTGCACCTGGCGCGCGATGATCGAGCGCCTGAAGTTGGGCGCGAAACGGCTCACCTGGTCGACCACCGCATCCGCCGCCCGATCGCGCTCGACCTCCCAGTCGCGGCCGTTCGGGAGCGTGCGGCGGAAATGCTGGCAGAAGAGGCTCGCCACGTGCTGTCCCGGGGGCGAGAGCGAATTGTCGACCGTGCTCGGGATGAGCATCTCGACGATGGGC
>JADMIO011081565.1_pt1 | contig 10776 bp, 12 predicted proteins | sample 8958161 | NCBI WGS metagenome assembly JADMIO01 (sample SAMN16585339, study PRJNA669376) | soil metagenome | isolation source: Crop rotation soil | place: USA: Cullars Rotation, Alabama | collected 2011 | reverse complement strand
GCCACACCGCCGCTGCGGCCTTGCCGAGGGCCTCGAGCGGACGCGCGCTCACTCGCTTCTCGAGCTCGGTGAGCGGCTTGCCGCGCGTGCCGATCGCGCCCTCGCCGCCGAGCATGCGGTCGGCCAGGCCGCGCACGACCTCGGCCGCGAGGAGCAGCTCGCCGAAGACCTGGCCGTCGGCGCCCAGGAGCGCCAGGCGCACCTCGTCGCCGCCGAGCATGAGATCGGCGGGCGCCTCGAGCGCGACCGGGCCGAGCTCGAAGCTGACCGGGAGCCGGAGCAGGCCGCCGAGCGCGATGCCGGCCTCGATGGCCAGGGTCGCGTGCACGCGGTCGATGACGCGCTGCAGCTCGGGCGTCCCGCTCTCGAGCGCGCGCGGCACGAAGGCGCGCGCCGACGCCGGGCTCGAGCCCGCATCGGGCCCGCCCTCGGCGTCCGAGCTGCGCATCGCGGTGAAGAGCGCGCCGACCTCCTCGTCGCTGAGCACGCCCCCTAGCGAGCCGGGCGTCGGCTCGGTCGCGTCGTCGGGCTGGATCGTCTCGTCCATGGTCCTTCCCTCAACCGGCCAGGGCCGGGCACGGGCGCTGCAGGCGGCCCAGCCGCGGCGCGAGCGAGGTCAGCGCCTTCACCGCGGCGCTGCCCGGCGCGTCGACCGCGACCAGGCGTTGCGCGCGCACGGCGGCGGCGAGCTGGGTGTCCTGGGGCACGACGCCGAGCGCCTCGGGGGAGCGGCCGAGGAAGCGCTCGGCCACGACCGCGAGGTTGCGCTGGATGCGCTCGCCGTCGGCGCGCCGCTGGACGCGGTTGACGATGAGCGCGACGGGCTTGGCGGCGTCCTCCTCGAGGACCAGCTTGAGCACGGCATAGCTGTCGACGAAGGACGCCGGGTCGTCGCCGGTGACGACCACCACCTCGTCGGCCCAGGCGAGCGTGGCGAGGACCGCCGGCGCGATCCCGGCCGCGGTGTCGACGAGGACGAGGTCGTAGGCGCGGGTCAGCTCGGTGGCGCCGGCGAGGAGCGCGCCGGTCGCCGTGGCGCTGAGCGCGGCGAGGCGGCGGATGCCGTTGCCGGCCGGGAGCAGGGCCAGGTTGGGCAGCGGCGAGAGGATCGTCTCGGCGAGGCTCGCGCGGCCCTCGAGGGCGTCCTCGAGCGTGCGCTTCGCGGTCACGCCGAAGACCACGCCGAGGTTGGCGAGGCCGTAGTCGGCATCGATGAGCAGCACGCGCTGGCCGCGCGCGGCGAGGATCGCGCCGAGGTTGGCGACGAGGCTGGTCTTGCCCACGCCGCCCTTGCCACTCGTCACCGCCACGACCGGCGGCCGCGCGGCGAGGTCGGCGCGCGGCATGAGGCCCAGGGCCTGCTGACTCACTGCGTCCACTTGGTCTCCTTCTTCGGCCGCGAGGCCTCGCCGAGCACGAGCTCGGCCATGCGATCGGCGTCGGTCAGGACGAGGTCCTCCGGCACGCGCTGGCCGTCGGTGAGGAAGCCCACCGGCAGCCCCGTGCGCACCGCCTGGTTGAGGACCGAGCCGAGGTGAGCGGTCTCGTCGATCTTGGTGAACACGAGCGTCGACGGGCCGGTCGGCCAGAAGGCGTCGACGGCGGCGTCGAGGTCGCCCTCGCGGGTGTTGGCGGCGAGGACCAGGAAGCGCTGCAGCCAGGGGCGCTCGGCGAAGGCGCCGGCCCACGCCGCGTCGCCCGCCGCCTCGCGCGGGCTGCGCCCGGCGGTGTCGACGAGAACCCAGTCGCGGTCGCCGAGGGCGCGCACCGCCTCGTCGAGCGCCCGGGGGGAGGTCGCGACGCGGAGCGGCACGCCGAGGAGGTCGGCGTAGATGCGGAGCTGCTCGGTCGCGCCGACGCGGTTGCCGTCGGCGGCGACGAGGCCGACCTTCTTGCCCATGCGCGCGCCGAGGCGCGCCGCGAGCTTGGCCGTGGTCGTGGTCTTGCCGACCCCGGTCGGGCCGACCAGCGCCACGACGCGCGGGCGCGAGCGCGGCCGCGGCATCGACGCGCCGAGGGCGCGGGCGACGCGGGCGCGCAGCGCCGCCTTGAGGTCGGCCGAGCCGGCTTCCTGGGCTTCGGCGAGGAGCGCCCGCGCGATGGCCGGGCGCACCTCGCTCGCGACCATGCGGTCGAGCAGGGCCTCGGAGAGCGGACGCTCGCCGCGGGGCAGGTCGAGCGGGGCCTCGCCGGGGAAGGCGAGGCGCTCGCCGGCGAGGAGCTGCAGCTCGTCGAAGCTCAGGTCGGCTTCGGGCGCGAGCGGGGCCAGGGGCGGCGCCACCGGGGCGAGGTCGCGCGCGGCCACGACCTCGACCGCGCGCGCGCCGTCGGCGAGGCGCACCTCGCGCGTGTCGAGCACGAGCGCGTCGGGGCCGAGCTCGGCGCGCACGCGGGCGAGGGCCTGGCGGGTCGAGGCGGCGCGGAAGGTCTTGAGGTCCATCGGCTAGGCCACCATGCCCAGGGAGACGATGCGCACCCCGGGCGGAAGCTCGGCGTGAGAGAGCACCGGCAGCGCCGGCAGGTAGGGCTCGACCACCGCGCGCACGAGCGCGCGCGCCGAGGGCGAGGTGAGCAGGACGGGGTTGGCCGCCGAGGGCCGCGCGCCGAGCGCGTCCTTGATCCGGGTCATGAGCTCGCCGGCGGTGATCGTGGGCGCGGCGTCGTTCGTCGCCGCCGCGGTGCGCAGGAGCGCCTGCTCGATCTGCGGGCTCGTGGTCACGGCGTAGAGCTCGCCGGCCTCGCTGAGGTAGGGGCCGACCACGGTGCGGCGCAGGGCGTAGCGCGCCTGCTCGGTGAGGTAGCCGGTGGAGCGGTTGATCGCCGCGGCGTCGGCCAGCGTCTCGAGGATCGTGACCAGGTCGCGGATCGCGACCCGCTCGCGCAGCAGCGCCGAGAGCACCTTCTGGATCTCGCCCAGGCTCAGGAGCTTCGGCGTCAGCTCCTCGATGACCTTGGGGTTCGTCTCGGCGACGATGTCGATGAGCGCCTTGACTTCCTGCCGCCCGAGGAGCTCGTGGCCGCAGGACTTGATCGTCTCGGAGAAGTGGGTCACGAGGACCGTGAGCGGGTCGATGACCATGTGCCCCTGCGCCTCGGCCTGCGCGCGCTCGCGCTCGCGCACCCACACCGCGGGCAGCTTGAAGGCCGGGTCGCGCGTCTCGACCCCGGGCGGGAGCGGCCGGCCGAGACCCGAGTCGACCACCAGGCAGTGGCCCATGAGGATCTCGCCGCGGGCGATGACGTTGCCCTTGAGGAGGAGCGCGTAGGAGCTCGGCAGCGCCTGCGCGCTGTCGGTGATGCGCACCGTCGGCAGCACGAGCCCGAGCGTCGAGGCCAGCTCGCGGCGCAGCGCCTTGAGCCGCTGCGGGAGGCCGGCCTCGTTGTTGCCGACGAGCGGCAGGAGCTCGTAGCCGAGCTCGATGGCCAGCTTCTCGACCGCGACGAGCTTCTCGACCGCCTCGGGCTCCTTGGCCGGGAGCGCGCCCTGCGTCGAGGCCGCACCGAGCGCGAGCGCGGCGGGCTTGCGGGCCCCGGCCGCGCGCCGCGCGACGAGGGCGAGGCCGGAGGCGAGCAGGACGAAGGCGAAGGTGGGGAAGCCGGGGGCCAGCGCGAGCACGCCGAGGATCGCGCCGGCGGCGTAGATCGGGGCGGGGTTGCGCAGGAGCTGCTGGGCGACGTCGCTGCCGACCTGCGACTCGGCCGAGGCGCGCGTCGTGATGAGCGCGGCGGCGACCGAGACCAGGAGCGACGGGATGGCGTTGGCCAGGCCGTCGCCCACGGTGAGCATGGTGAAGGTCTCGAAGGCGCTGCCGAGCGACATGCCGCGCTGCGCGATGCCCACGACGAGGCCGCCGACGATGTTGATCGCGACGATGATGAGGCCGGCCACCGCGTCGCGCTGGGTGAAGCGCACGGCGCCGTCCATGGCGCCGTAGAACTCCGCCTCGCGGCTGATGCGGGCGCGGCGCTCGCGCGCCGTGACCTCGTCGATGAGGCCGGCGTTGAGGTCGGCGTCGATGCTCATCTGCTTGCCGGGCATCGCGTCGAGCACGAAGCGCGCGCTGACCTCCGAGATGCGCACCGCGCCGTGGTTGATGACCACGTACTGGATGACGATGATGACGCCGAACAGGATGATGCCGACGACGATGTTGCCGCGCACGACGATGCCGCCGAGGGCCTGGATCACCTTGCCCGCGGCGGCCGTGCCGTTGGCGCCGTCGCTGAGGATGAGCCGCGTCGAGGCGATGTTGAGCGCGAGGCGGAAGACGGTGGAGAAGAGGAGGAGGGTGGGGAACACGGTGAGGCCGAGCGCGGTCTCGGAGAACAGGACGACGAGGACCAGGATCAGGGCCGCCGAGAGGTTGAGCGTGAGCAGGACGTCCATGGCCACGGCCGGGACCGGGAGCAGGATCGAGCCGAGGACGATGAGCACGCCCGCGGGCAGAGCGAGCTGCGTCCACGAGCGCGCGGCGGCGGCGCGAGCCTCGGCGCTCACGGCTGCTCCGTGGCTGCGACGTGGGCCGTGGCGGGCGGCACGTGCGCGTCGATCGCGCCGCGCAGGCGCATGACGAAGGCGATGACCTCGGCCACGGCGAGGAAGAGCTCGGCGGGGATCTCGCGGTCGACCTCGACCTTGCGGTAGAGCTCGCGCGCGAGCGGCGGGTTCTCGACGATCGGCACGCCGTGCTTGACGGCCTCGACGCGGATCTTGTGCGCCATGCGGTTGCGGCCCTTGGCCACCACGCGCGGCGCGCTCATCGCGGCGCGCTTGTAGCTGAGCGCCACGGCGTAGTGGGTGGGGTTCGTGACCACCACGTCGGCGCGCTTGACGCCGGCGATGGAGCGGCCGCGCAGCATCTCGGACAGACGCCGCCTCCTCCTCACCCGCACCTCGGGGCTGCCCTCGTCCTCCTTGGCCTCGTCCTTGAGCTCCTGGCGGCTCATCTTCAGGCTGCGCTTGTAGAGGAGGTGGCTCATGAAGAGGTCGAAGGCGCCGAGGACGACCAGCGCGAGGCCCATGCGCCAGGCGATGGTCAGGAGCACGTGGCCGAGGCGCGCCGCGACCGCGACCGGACGCATCGCGTAGAGGCTGCCCAGGTTGGGCACCAGCTCGAGGATGGCCTTGTAGACGATCCAGCCCGAGACCGCGGCGGCCACGAGCGCGCGGCCGTGGTCCCAGAGGTGGGTGAGCGAGAACAGCGACTTGAGCCGGCCCACCGGCGAGAGCTTGGAGGGGTCGATGTGGAGCGCCTCGGCCGAGGGCTGCGGCCCGCCGTGGAAGGCGAGCGCGAGGAAGCTCCCGCCGGCCGCGGCACCGAAGAGGGCGATCGCCGCCGGGGCCCAGCTGCGCAGGCTCGCGACGAGCAGCAGCCACGCCGCGTCGGGGCTCATCTCGAGGTGCGTGGCGCCGGCGATGGCCGGGCCCAGCTCGCCGAACGGCCGCGTCCAGGGCAGGCCGCCGACCATCGTCGTCGCGCTCGCCACGGCGAGGAACGACAGCGCCGGCGCGAGCTCGCGGCTGCGCGGGACGTGGCCGCGCTCGCGCGCCTTGGCGATCTTCTTCGCACTCGGGTTGAGGGTCTTCTCGCCGCCTTCTGCCACGCGTCCCTCCTACCGGGCCCCGGCCGCCTGCACGATGCGGCCGAGGTCGAGGACGGTGCGCGCGAGCGCACCGGAGAACGCGCCGGGGAGCGCGGCGTAGGCGATCGACATCGCGCTCAGGCCGGCCACCGGCTTGAGCCCCATGCCGAGCATGAGGACCTGGGCCTGCGGCGCGACGCGCCCGACGAGGCCCAGGGCGAGATCGACGAGGAGGAGCACGAGCAGCGCCGGCGCCGCCAGCGCCAGGCCGAAGCCGAAGATGGTCGCCGAGGCGGGCGCCATGGCCAGCCAGAGGTGGCTCGCACGCGCGCTGCCCGCGGGCACGAGGGCCAGGCTCTGGCCGAGCGCCTGGAGGAGGAGGTGATGTCCGTCGAGCGCGAGGAAGAGCGCGCCGGCGATGAGCCACTGGAAGCTCGACAGGGTCGTCGAGCGCACCGGGCTCGAGGGGTCCACGGCGTTGACGTAGGACAGGCCCGTGCCGAAGGACAGCACGCTCGCGGCGAGCTCCACCGCGGCGAAGAGGAACTCGGCGGTGAAGCCCATCGCGAGCCCGAGCGCGAGCTCGCCGACGAGCGCCGAGCCCAGCTCCGCGGGAGGCGTCGCGGCCGACGCCGGGCCGCTCGTCCACAGCGCCGCGGTGATCGCGATGGCGAGGACCGCGCGCGTGGGCCGCGGCATGAGGTTGAGCGAGAAGATGGGCGCCGCGACGAGGACGCCGGTGACGCGCGCGAGGATGGCGAGGGCGCGCGCGACGGCGGCGAGCGAGAGCGTGAGGTGGAGGTCCATGGCTCAGCTCGTGAGGTGCGGGATGGCGCGCCACAGGCGCACGGTGTAGGCGGCGACGTCGTGGAGCATCCAGCGGCCGAGCAGGCCGAGGAAGGCCGACACCGCGACGAGGCGCACGACGTAGGCGAGCGTCGCGTCCTGGACCGAGGTGAGGACCTGCACCACGCTCACGGTGAGGCCGGTCACGAGGGCGACGAGCAGGAGCGGCCCCACGACCTCGAGCGTGACGCGCAGGAACTCGCGCGCGAGCAGCACGACCTGGCCTTCGCTCACCGCCGTGCTCCTCTCACGCGAAGCTCTTGACGAGAGCGGTGACGACCAGGCTCCAGCCGTCGACGACGACGAAGAGCAGGATCTTGAGCGGGGTCGAGACCACGACCGGCGGGAGCTGGAGCATGCCCAGGGCGAGGAGCACGCTCGAGACGATGAGCTCGATCATGAGGAACGGCAGGTAGAGCAGGACGCCGATCAGGAACGCGGTCTTGAGCTCGGAGATCATGAAGGCCGGGACGAGCACGCGCGCCGGGATCGCGCTGGCCTCGGCCGGCGGCGCGACGTGGGCCAGCTCCTCGAAGAGCGCGATCTCGCCCGCGCGCGTGTTGTGGAGCAGGAACTCGCGCAGCGGCGGCCAGGCGCGATCGATCGCCGTGGGGCCGTCGATCTCGCCCTTGAGCGCCGGCGTGAGCGCCTGTTCCTGCACCTTCGTCGCGACCGGGGCCATGACGAAGTAGCTGAGGAAGAGCGCGAGGCCGATGAGCGTCTGGTTGCCCGGCGCGGTCTGCGTGCCGAGCGCCTGGCGCAGGAAATGGAGCGAGACCAGGATGCGCGTGAAGCTCGTGACCGAGACGAGGATCGCCGGCACGAGCGTCATGACCGTCATGAGCAGGAGCACGTTGAGCGCCGGGCCCCAGCTCCCGCCGCCCCCGGCGTTGAGCTTGAAGTCGAGCGTCGCAGGCGGGAGGGGCGCCTGGGCCCGGCTCGCCGCGGCGCCGGCGAGAGCGCCGACCGCGACGAGGGCGATGCGCAGCGAGCGGCTCACGAGCGCTCCTCGCCTGCCGGCGTGCGCGGCCGCAGCAGGCGCGCGAGCACGGCCTGGAAGGGAAGCGCGGGCGCGGCCGCCGACTCCGCCGCCGGCTCGACCCGGGCCTCGGCGCTGTGCAGCACGCTCAGCGCCTGCGGCGCTCCGCCGACGAGCAGCTCGCGGTCGTCGAGGCGCACGAGCGCGACGAATCGGCGCTCGCCCAGGTCGAGCCGCTCGACCAGCGCCAGTCGGCGCTTGCGGCCGAAGCCGCGGAAGCTCCCCGAGCGCGACCTCAATGCGACCGCGAACCAGCCCGCGAGGGCCAGCCCGGCGAGGAACAGGACCACGGTGAGGAGCGGCGCGAGCGAGCTCAAGGGATCTCCGTGATGGCGAGCGCGCGCCGCCCGCCCACCGACACGACCTCGCCGGTCGCGAGCACGCGCCCGTTGACGCTGAGCTCGGCGGCGGTGGCGGCCCCCAGCTCGAGGCGCACCAGCGACTCGGGCTCGAGCCGGGCGAGCTCGTCGAGCGTCACCGCGCTCGCGGGCAGCGCCACGCGGGCGTGGACGCGCACGTCGCCGAGCGCTTCGAGGACCTTGGCGTCGCTCATCTCGGGATCACCTAGTACTGGACCAGGAGGTCGGTGAGGTAGACGTCGACGACCTTGGCCTTGAGCGGGAGCAGGTTGAGCTTGTCGCGGATCTCCTTGCGGATCTCCTCCTTGCCCTCGGCGCTCACGATCTGATCCGAGACGCGCGTGGCGAGGACCTCGAGGATGAGCTGGCGCGTGGCCGAGAGCAGCGCGGGGTCCTCGCCGATGCGCGGCCCGGCCTCCTTGTCGTCGAAGCCGACCTGGCAGGTGGCCTTGACGTAGCGGTGCTTGCCGGGATCGGCGAGGTTGACGAGGAACGACTCGAGCTTGAGCACCGAGCTCGCGACCTTGGCCTCGCCCGGGGTGGGCTGGGCGTGCTCGGGCTGGACGGCGACGGCGGCGGCCGTCGCTCCGCCCACCGACGGGAAGCCGTACTTCCACGGGCGATAGACACCCATGAGGGCCGCGTGCTCGGCGACGAAAGCGATCGTCACGCCGAGCAGGACGAGCGAGAGCTTGGACGTGTTGCTTGCCGGCGTCGCCGCGGTCGCGGCGTCGTTGTTCATGTCAGCCATCGATTGAGCCTCCGGTCGTGCGCCCGGTCGTCATGCGACGGCCATGCCAAAGGCGGCTACAGGCCGTCGAGCGGCACAGCAAGCCCGCGCTGGCTCAAGTGAAAAACTGCCGCTCGAGGAGCGCTCAAGTTTTCCTGGCCAGCGATCCATGACGGCGGTTTCCGTCGGCTCTATGACCTTCGTGGACGGTTCTATGACTCTTTCCTCCACCGGCGGCAAGAGATGCAGCGGGGCAGCAGGGTCAGGGCGCGGCGCGGTGATTTCCGGGCACCGGCGCGGAGCTAGCCGCGCCGGCTGCAGCGCGCGAGAGACGCAGGCCGGGACGGCGTGCGTGCGGGCACATCGCTTGCACAGGTCTGCGCCGTCGCCGCGCCATCGTCGCGCTGGCGTCAGGAGCAACTTTGATCGCGGTGACGCGCCTCTCCAAGGATCGCCTTTACGTGAACCCCGACCGCATCGAGATGCTCGAGGGCCATCCCGACACCGTCATGACGCTCGTCGGGGGCGAGAAGATCGTGGTCCAGGAGACGCCGGAGGAGATCGTGGAGCGGGTGCAGGACTACCGACGCCGGCTGGGTCGCGGCGCGTCCCTGGCGCAGGTGGCGCCGCTGGTCGCGCGCAGCGAGGGCGCGGCGGCGGGAGCGACGAACGGGAGCGGGCAACCATGAAGAAGGGTCTCGACATCGCCTCGGTCGCCGGAATTGCCGGCGCCATCGGCTGCATTCTCCTCGGCCAGCACCTCGAAGGCGGCCACGTGAGCTCCGTGCTCCAGGCCACCGCCGCGCTCATCGTGGTCGGCGGCACGCTCGGCGCGGTGTGCGTGAGCTATCCGCTCGCCGACGTGATCGGTGGCGGCAAGGCCCTCCTCAACGTGTTCCTCTCGTCGACCCCGGACGTGCGCGGCCTCATCAAGGAGATCGTCGGCTACGGCCAGACCGCGCGCATGAAGGGCCTGCTCGCGCTCGAGGGCGAGATCAAGAAGGCCTCGGACCCCTTCCTCGGTGTGGCCCTGCGCCTCGCCGTGGATGGCACCGACCCCAAGCTCGTGCGCGAGGTGCTCGAGACCGCGATCGGCGCCGAGGAGGAGGTCGCCAAGCGCCACGCCAAGGTGTGGGAGTCGGCCGGGGGCTTCGCGCCCACGGTGGGCATCCTGGGCGCCGTGCTCGGCCTCATCCACGTCATGGAGAACCTCACCGACCCGGGCAAGATGGGCGGCGGCATCGCCACCGCCTTCGTCGCCACGGTCTACGGCGTGGGCCTCGCCAACCTCTTCCTGCTCCCGGCGGCGAACAAGCTCAAGGTCAAGCACGAGGTCGAGGTGCAGGCCAAGACGGTCATCGTCGAAGGCATCCTCGCCGTGCAGCTCGGCGAGAACCCGCGCCTCATCGAGGAGCGGCTCATGAGCTTCATCCCCCACGCCCACGCCGAGCCCAAGGGCGAGGGCGCGGCGCACAAGGCGGCGGCCTGAGGCCTCGGCCGCGGTCGGAGACGAGATGGCGCGCAAGCACAAGCACGAGGAGCACGAGAACCACGAGCGCTGGCTCGTGTCCTACGCCGATTTCATCACGCTCCTGTTCGCCTTCTTCACCAGCATGTACGCGATCTCGACGCTCGACCTCAAGAAGGCCGGACGCATGGTGACCTCGATGCAGGCGGCCTTCAACAACCCGGTCATGCCGGGAGGGCTCGGCGCGCTGTCGGCGCCCGAGGCCGCGGGCCACACCGCCGACGGCGCCCTGCTCGTGCCGCTGCTCACCCCGGACGGCGCCAGCGGCGAGAGCGCCGAGGCGGCGAAGCCGTCGGTGAAGCCCCCCGACGAAGCGGGCGACGCCGCGGTCGTGGCCGCGCTCGAGAACCTGCGCGAGCAGCTCGAGCGCGCGCTCGGATCGGCCGGGCTCGACGGCCAGGTGAGCCTCACCCGCGTCGGCCGCGAGCTGCTCATGACGCTCAGCGACGCGGTGTTCTTCGAGTCCGGATCGGCCGATCTCCGCGCCGAGTCGCTGCCCATGCTCGCCTCGCTGGCGAAGGTCATGGCGCCGCTCCCGCTCCACGTGCGCATCGAGGGTCACACCGACAGCCGGCCGATCAACACCGCGCGCTTCCGCTCCAACTGGGACCTCTCGACCGCGCGCGCGACCGAGATCCTCAACTACATGGCAGCCGAGGGGCGCTTCGATCCCACCCGCCTCTCGGCGGTC
>JADMIO011283513.1_pt1 | contig 10778 bp, 10 predicted proteins | sample 8958161 | NCBI WGS metagenome assembly JADMIO01 (sample SAMN16585339, study PRJNA669376) | soil metagenome | isolation source: Crop rotation soil | place: USA: Cullars Rotation, Alabama | collected 2011 | reverse complement strand
ACTTGTCCACGTGGAATTCTAAGCTTAGGATCCCAATGTGCTGGAAAGTGATTTTTTTGTGGTTGATTTTAGTTAAGTCGATTAATTGGGTATCTAGTGAAATTTTTATCATAATAATGTTATGATAAGAGTTACGTATTTATATTTTCTTGGCCCATGTATTGGGATTTTCATGTTGCAGTTTGATCAATCCGTTTAGTATTTCTCCGACGGTAAAGTTATTTTTCACGAAAAAATCAAACGTTGGGATCGCATGTTGTGATAAATAGTCCATCGTAGGTTTATTAAATGTATGGTACTCAATGAAAATTTCTTTTTTCGGTGTGACTAACATTATCGCGCTGGACAAGGCTACCTTTTGCAACACATGGATGGTATTGATATTATGATTAAAAGCACCGCATCCAATATTCCCGATGTGGAGCATATGTTTCGTGACTAAATCATTGTTTTCGTTTGCGATCAATGTAGTGATGTATGCTTTCACTAAAGATAAATATGATATTTCGATTACTTTCGCGTTGTAATGGTCGCCATTGCCACTGTTGAGACGCAACATCGCCACGCACATAATTTTTACTGCGATGGGATTCATTGGTTCGTAAAGTGAATATGCTACGTGTCTTTTAGAAGCAAGAACCAATCCATTTCTTCCATAATGATTCATATTGGATTTATCTTTCACGACTGCATAGGTATCGACGACGATCGGGTCATTTCTAAGATTTTTGCCGAGGACATTGGATTTATTTTTTTGACATCCGCGATATAAATATTGTATTAAACCCAACGATCGCATCATGATTTCTTCTTGGACATTGCCAAATTCCAGTGCGCCACCACCCAATGTTTCGTTGGCGAAATTTTGATATGCTTCCTTTTCTTTCCATTGGTACACAGAAATAGTATCGATCCACCTAACCAAACTCAAATCGATCACTCTGCTCAACAAAAAATTTGTATCCAATGCGATATTCAAATCCCCAAACGACACAACACTAATATTAAAATATTTAAAATCCAAGTTCTCCGCACATTTAGATGCGGTGTAAAGCAAGTTGCATTTCCCAAGCATTGTGCAGTTGCCTTCTATTGGATGATCATATGGGCACTTTTTCAAGTTGATACATTGAATTCCATATTTGCATGGATGCACATAGTTACATGTAGTAATATCGCATTGTGAATTATTGCAAAATTGATTTTTTTTTTCATGTGAAGATTTACATGCAATACCGAAACCTCTAATGTAGACCAACAGTATAAAGCTTATACCGATTTTTTTATGTCAAAAAATTATAATTTTTTGATCTTTTTTGATTTAGTAGAGTATATATCATTTTTCTATATAAAATTGAATTAATATAGTTTTAGATGTTACTGATTTATATAAAAATAGATACATCGATCCACTTATATATGTTGTTTTAAGTGTTACTGATTTATGTAAAATGCATGCAGTAATCACATATATATTGTTATTAGCAAATCACTATATTTGTTATTTTAAAAAATGTATTATATTGATATCGATTCATACCAATAATCAATGCTTATCACTAAAAATACATAACTTAGCAATTATTTTATATATTTTAGTGATAAGCATAGATTATTAATATGAATCAGTATCAATATAATACTTTTAATTAAAAAATAACAAATAGTAGTTTGCTAGTGACAATAAATACGTGGTTATTGTACCTGTTTTATATAAACCGATAACACCTGAAACAATAATTAAAGGTTATAGTATTGGATTTACATGCTAGTCGTCTGCAATGATTGCCAAAGGGACACAGCGGGACTGGGGTTAAGTTTGGGTTATGCCAAAATTTGCATGTTGGTTTGTTTTTGCATGCGATGCCATATCTGCATGGCATGATGTATTCATTGATATTGAATTTGTGGATGAGCATTGTTGTAATTGTTATGAGTAGTAATGATCCGGCTTCCTAGACATTTTTTTTTCAATTTTTTTTTTGATTCGCATTGATATATTCGAAAATAACAGGACATATTTTTGAACCATATAGATGTTTACGACATCTTTTTGTAATTGCGCGACAATCTAACATGTGCGACGTTTTGTATGATAATACAGTATTCACCATATCGATGTCATTGCATATTAGTGGTATGGTTAACCAAGGACAAAATAAGTGACAACAACCTGTAAAAGAACAGTCCGAATTCGATATTTGTTGCCAAAAATCTGTGAACATGTTATATAAATTATGTTTTTTCAATAACTCTAATAATTCTTCGTTGATTGGCACATACAGAGAGTTATTGATGTACATGCAATGGTGGTTCCACTAATTTTCGCTAAATTATATATGTATATCGTTTTTTGAAAATTCTAATTTAAAATTAGACTGAAATATTATTTGCTTATATCATTTTTAGAAATTTTCTATTAATAGTATAAGCAAATAACATTACTAATGATACACATAAATGTTGATTGCATATATCAATCAGCGTAGTTATAAGCATACCCATTTTTGTATATATTGATATGTTTCATTCTGAACAATTGTATGAATATCAATTGAAAATAGTTATGATATATTTTGCTGTATACATTAATATAACAATAGTATTCTTATATCATATTTTATTATTAATAACAAAATATGAATCATGTGAAGAAAATTTAGTGGAACCACCATTGGATGTACATGTAGTAATAAATGTGTGAATTATCATTGTTACCGATACTCATAATTATTTTTTGAACGATGTTATCATCGTTTTCCGACCAATATTTATTTTGTGCCAATTTATGATTGTAGATGAATGAAATAATTTTTTTGTTGTTTTTCAAAATATCTGGCATTGGCTCTTGCATTTCTCTCAAAAATATTTCCTTTGCGTACCGATGATTCAGTAAATTTGGCATTGATTTGGAACACATTGGTAAGCGAATGATACTGGTTAGATCAATAAAATTGATGATATGATCGCATATGTCATGGTTCAATAAATGTAGCAAATCCATTTTGGAATTGTATGTTTATTGGTGGTATTTTCAAAGACTAAATAAATCAATTTTTTTTGTTCAAAAAAAAAAAAAATGAAGATTTTAAATCTAGACAATGCTGTTCATTATATTCACCTTATCAAAAATATATGATACCAATTAAATTTTTTCTCATAAAACAAGTCCTTGGGAAAGACATCGCTCAAGAAATTTTCAAAATCTATGATAGTTTTCCGACAAATTGGGGTCAATTGTATTTTCAATGTTCATGTGGCATGATGTCTAGATTAGAAACTAATGTAAATTGTTCATATAGTTATGCATTGCACGGATATATTGGTGAAATTAGTACAATTGCACGATATCCATTGAAAAAAATTTCCGAAAAAATATGTGGATACTATGAATGCGAAAAATGTAAGGAACTTTATATTGACAGTGTCGAAGGTACTATCCAAACAAAAATACAATGTTATTGCACAAAAATTGGTAATTTGTTTCCTTGTGGAACATGTTGGGCTAAACGGTGCGCGATTGAAGGATGTACGGTGGTAGTTGATACGTCGATATCTATTTTGTGTGACGGACATCGTAAAAAATAATCTTATCGTATATGATTATTTTTTATTTTCAATTGAATCCAATATTGGTTTGAATTCTGGATAAAGAGAGACAATGTAGTCATAAATATATGGTATTTCATAGGTACCGATACACACATCAACAATTGGGGTCTTTGAAAAATTATATGGCATGTTCGATGAATCACAAAAATTTAAGATTGTTTGAACGCAATATTTTTCGTTCAGTATCAATGGAATCGTTAACCATGGTAAATTCAATTCGCAACTGGCGCATATATCAAAAATTATTTTACATGAATCTCTAAACTGGATTTCTTTTCCATACTTTTTACATATGTTATACGCATATCCAAATGATACTTTTTTCGGACTAACAACAAAAATGGAATAGTAAAGATAACTATCATTTTTATTGAGAGTTGCATATATTATTTTTGATATAATGTTTGGATCATCTTTTGATGTGTGGTCAATCAACTTGTGATTATGAATGAAAGAAATGATTTTTTTATTATTTTGAACAGTACCAGACAATTCCATCACACACAAACGATTCAATAAATCTGGCATTTGTTTGGAGCACATTTCGAGGTTGACGATGTTATCTATTGTCAAGTAGTTCGCGATGTGCATGTAAACATCATGGGTTAGTATGTGAATGATATTCATTTAATATTGGAAGTGTCGATTACATGAAGTGTTGGAATGTTTTGATGATCATTTTTTTTGATTTGCGATGGAGATGGATTTTGGATTTGTTAGGTGACTAATGATTGGATTCGATTCCAGTTCATTGTCGTTTAGCCAGAGCTCGCGTAAGTTAATCCGTTTGAATATGTCGTTTGGAATGTGTTTGATACGATTATGGCTAATGTCAATGATTTATAGCATAGATAATTGGAATATGGTGGTAGAGATAATCGTTAGATGATTATAATCCAAGTCTAGTGTGATGAGTTTGGTTAAATTTGTGATTAATTTTGGGATCATTTATAACGTGCAGTGTCTCAGATTAAGTTCTTCAAGATTATGTAGTGCGCAAAATGGTATGTTGGTGTATTGTAATTAAAGTGAATGATCCGTTTTCGATATAGTTGTGGTAGAGTAAATTTTAAATTGTAATTGGAAATTATTTCGGTTAGTAAGATGTGTTTGATACACGTGTTTTTTATCTGTGTCGGTCAGATCAGTAGTGATTTTCTGTTTTTGTTGTGCCAGAGGATTGGATTGTTGTATTTCTGGGACTGTGCAGTGATAGAGGATGTTGAGGATGATGTCAGGGTGATGCATTGATGATATGATGGTGGAATTGTTTTAAATTGTGACTGGTTATATCGAATTAAGAATTCTTAATTTGTTAGTAGTACTTCCCTGTATTGATAATTTATTGATCGATTTGATTGTGGATTTAGCATCATTGTCGTTGTCGGATTGTTTGGGTTTGTGCATGAAGATTGGGTCAATGAGTTGTTCAATATTGTTCATACAATTATCCTTTTGGGAATTTTCGTAACCAACATAATTGTATTTACGATTTAATTGTTCACATTTGTGTTTGAGTTGTTCGGCTTCACGATTTAGTTTTTCATATTTGTATTTGAGGTGCTCGGCTTCATGACTAATTTTGTTTCGTTCTGCTCGATATGACATAAAATTACGTGTTTTTTCATCATGACAATACAGACACAAATATTGTACATTGTGTTCTTCATTTGTTCCACCAACTGAACTTTCCATAATGTGATCCAACTCAAACTTGCCTTTTATGAATTTACCTTTTTTCGACCCTTCGGTTTGCCAACATGGACATTCGAAGTCACCGATAAAATTTAAATTTGATGTTGGAGTATTCGCACATTTTCCATTTTGTTTTTCCATAACATTCTGTCTGATTTTATCGGATACGTATTTTGTGTGTGACATTCATAATTAAATTTAGTTATGAATGTTTTATAACAATATTTAGTCATTGATATTTTGGTTGGTTTGTTCAGATGGTTTTTCTTTCAAGAATTTGAAACAACCGTTGGGACTTTTGTGACCCGCGCAACTAGAATGGGCATCATAAACATATCCTAAATGTAACCCTTTTATTCTGCGTAACAATTGTGACCATTTTAATGTATCATTTCCAACATATTGATGAAACTTTTTCGTCAAATCGCCTTTGTATACTCTGTCATTGTAACGATCAGTTTGTACATAACATTCATTCAAAAAATTTCTGATTGTTTGATCACTTATACATTCGTTAATGTCATTAATCGTAAACCCATGTTCATAATAATCGATACTATATGGTAATAACACATTAAATATTTCTAGTTTATGTTTTTTGCTTGTATTGATTTCGTGTAAATCACACATCTCAGATAATGTCAATTTATTTTCTTGACTGATATGGAGTTTTTTCCAACGAATCGCAAATATATCAGTATTTCCTGATAATCGGTATGCTAATAATTCCATACATTCTTTGAATATAAATTCATCATTATTACACAAATCCAATATATCATCATTTATTTTTGTTGCATCATATGATTTGTCAACATATTCAATATTGATATGTCTTGAATATTTATCATCAACTGTTCTTTGTTCAAAATCACCTGTTTTCAAACAAACTTTTCCATTCAAAAAATTAATGACAGATTTGTTTGCATCTAGCTTACCAACAAAATTTTCTTCATAAATTTTATGATGTAAACACACTGCCCTCACAATTTTATTTATAAATGCAATGTTATTCATTTTGCCAATAAATTCGACAATATCAATATTTTTTTGTTTGATTTTCTTTTTGGTACATTTATCAACATTGCCATTGTGTTGTGTCATGATTTGTGTTAGTTTTTCATAACGTATGCTTTCTAGCATTTTTGCATATGGCATAATATCATTTTTTATTTCATCAGCCAATGTAGCTAATCCAATTTGTTTGTACAACAAATTCGAATCCAATTTGTGTATAATACAAGTACCATTATTTTTGCTTACTTTAATTATTTTTTTAGTTATAGAAACAAAAAAATCAGCCACCATCATATCTCGTTGATCAGTTGACATTTGATCTATTCTTGCAAGTAAACATGTTTGTTTGAATATTGCGTATCCATGTTTGTTATCAAGTTTTGCGTATTTTCGCAAGTCGATAAATCCCAATGTTTTGGAATTAAAATTTCCCCATTGTGTTTTGCATTTGTTTTCTTTAGAAATTTTTGATTTTTTGTCATGTTTTTCGTGATCAAACATAGACCATTCTATCCATAAATTTAAATAATTAATATTGTTAAGAGTATCTGTTATAGAACATTGATACAATATGGATCCTATATTTAACCAATCATTATTTTTTCTGGATGGCGACAATAATTTTAACAACGATTCGATATCATCTTTACTATAAATTTGGCTCATGTTTGGCAGATTGATGGGGTATATTGGTTTTATATCAAATTTATTCAACAACGATAACATTGTTACTCTTTCATTGATTGTCTTGTGTTCAAATTCAATATCACCGCATGAATTACCCATTTTGATCATTTTATATGATGTGCTTGCGTACATATCCCAATCAGATAGATAATCATAAATTTCGTTCATATTATTATCACATTTTATATCCAATTCATATTTTTTTATGAATTGTTGTTTGATAATTTCTTGATATGAGTAATCGCATATAACATATGGAAATTGTATACGAAATCCATCTCGTGTAGAATATTTCGGTTGTTGCAATATTACGTATGTATATTCATTTTCCCCAAACATTCCCATTAGAATTTCTAATAACAAATTGATAATGTTTTCGATTGCAGTATGGTTTATTTGACGATGTTTGTTTTTCTGAGACAATTCAAATCTAAAATCGATTGCAATCGGTCCGCACTTGGGTAGACGTTTTTCTATTGTTTTAGACTTGTTCTGTTTGGGTATTTCTGAATACAAATCGTTGAAATCTTCTAATTCGTTATTGGATACATAGTATAATTTGTTAGATATGTTATGAGTATGCGATTCTTGTGAGGTTACTGAATGTTTAGTAATAAATAATTCAAACTTTTTTTGTTGCATATATAATTTTGACTATATATTTATACTTTATTTTTGAACAAATTATATATTTTTAAATATATATTTACTTTATTTTTTGAACAAAATATACATTTTTTGTAGTATTATTTTTTTTGTCTTTTGTTGATATCGTCATACTCTACTTGTAGGGTTTGAATGCGTTGTCCTATTTTTTCTTGCCTTTCTAACAATAATTTTTTTTTGTTCATGATTTCCACACATTTATTATGTTTTGGTGACTTACGATGTGTTGATATATTTCCACGCGTAACAATAGTACCACATTCACAAGTAATTTTTTCGGATTTGTATAACTTATGATTTTCGCGAAATGTTTCATTTTCGTAATATTTTTTGAAGGATGATTTGGGTTCCATTATTTATTATTTGTTAGATTTTTTTATACTGAGGAATTTTTCTAAATTGTGCGATCCACTATAAAATATATATTATTGTATTTTGTAATAATTTTTGATATGTTTATCAAAACTCTAAGCATAACAAAAAAATGAAAAAATTTTGCCTAAACATGCATTCCAATTACTCATTAACCAACACCAATGGACGACTCACCCATCGAACACGAAAGCGCACACTATTCATATACCAATAACATCATCACAATGATGATAGTATTCTTCTGCATATTAAATTTCGCAACAGACATGATATCATCACTAATACTAACAAAAGATGATGAATGTGTTTCCACCTATTCAATTATCAAAATTACAATTTGGCTCACAATGTGCGTCATTAGCAATTATACAATAATAGTTATCCATTACACGATCAGCGCATTTGCAAAGTGCAAAAATAATAAAATACCGTAAAACCTCGGGAATAAGGCCAATTTTTTTTCGAAACTTAATATATATATAATGAGTGAAAATTATACTAGAACTAGAAGAAAATATACATATGATGACAAAATTAAAATTCTAAAAGAACTTGATTTGTCTGGAAATAATGTTTCAGTTTTTTCCAAAAAAGTAAACATTCCAGTAAAAACATTACAAAACTGGAAACAAAATAAGGAACTAATATTTGCAACTGAAAAAAAAGATTTGAGTAAAAAAAAATTAATGCGGGTGGCAAACCATTACTAACTAAACCTATTGAAGATGATATATTCAAATGGATACTTGATATCCGATTTTCAGGACTTCCTATGACAGATAATTTAATAGTATGTAGAGCTATTTTTGTGAAAGAAAGTATGCATATTGATACTAAATGTCATTTTTCAAATGGTTGGTTAGAAAACTTTAAAAATAGATACAATATTGTCACCCGTAAAGCAGGTAGTAAAATTGTTAAAAATTATGAATGTGAATTGGATGTTATGTTGGAATTTGTTAAATTAGTTAACAATAAAATCAAATCCAATGAATTTGATTCAATACTGAATCTTGACGAAACTGCTACATATTACGATTCGAAAATCGATTTTACACTAGATATTAAAGGAAACAAGCGAATCGAAATAAAAACGACTGGTCGTGAAAAACAACGAGTAACATCATTATTAGGAGTGGATTATTTTAGTAAAATTAAAATGAAGCCATTGATTATTTTGAAAGGAAAAACTAAAAGGTGTATTAATAATATTCCATTGAACGACGACGTAAATCTTACCTATCAAGAAAATGCTTGGTGTACTGAAGATCAACTCATACAATTTATTTCATATTTACCCAAGGACAAAAAAATATTGTTATTATATGATAATTTTAGAGGACATACTACTAAAAAGGTTCTGGATTTCATAAAAGAAAATTTACCATTAGTAGAAGTTATCATGTTGCCTCCTTACACAACTTCTATTCTACAACCACTTGACATAGGTATCAATAAATCGTTTAAGTCTCATATCAAGAAGGAATACATTAATTTTTTAATTGAAAATTATGATAAGAACAAATCACTTCCGAATCTAACAAAAACGGAACGTAATAAGCTTTTAGTTGAATGGATAACTAACAGTTGGAATAATATCGATAATGATATTATCAAAAAAAGTTTTGGATATTGTGGTTATGGTATACCACCAGAAATAGATCCAGAATGGAAAAAATTTTATAAGACATAAATATATCTTATGAAATTAATATCTGATACCATTTTTAATTATAAAATATCTTATGAAATTAATACTTAATACCATTTTTTTATTATAAAATATCTTAAATTAATATCTGATACCATTTTAATCATAAAAATAGGGAATTTTTGTTAACCATATCATTTTGGCCTTATTCCCGAGGTGGCCTTATTCCCGAGGTTTTACGGTATTGGACAACTACGCATTGTGTTCAATTTTAATCATATATGCAATCGTCAATACACCATTGGTCATTGTTGGAATTACTGAAATAGCTATCAGTTATACAGTATGTATCATATTCATCATTTCCATAATACAAATCATTATTCGATGTGTCGGATTATTAGGAATATTGATTTGTATCACAACTTCATAAAACTAAAATCGTCATCCGGAATATTACCATACAAAAACAAATTAATCTTATCCTTAACAAAAATTTTTTTTGCTACTTCAGTAATATTTTTCCTAGAGGTTTTCTTGATAATCTTCATATTATTTTTCAAATCGGGATTAAATTTTTTGTCATATAAAAAATTCAATCCGAAGTACGTCAACCAATCTATCGGCTGGTTCGAAGCAAAGACGCTTTCATTTTTGATAATGTTGGTGATTTTTTTGAATTCACTTAGATCGATTTCGGATGTTTTGATTTTTTTGAGTTCTTTGAGAGTGATTTTGATGCCATCTTTCAGTCCATCGGGATGAATCGCCATTTTGATCGCGAAAATTCCAGCATCGTTATAGACGATTGGATATGAACCCAATGTGTAGGTCATGCCGTTGTTGATTCGTAGCGCGGTGAACAGTCTGGAACTGAAACCGGTGGATAGCAAGTGGGACAAAATGTTTATTTCGTGTTCGTTGGTTTTGTAGAGATCGTACATCGGAAACGCGAGTAGTAGATATGCTTGGAGACTGGTTTTGTTTTTCTCGATGTGGATATATGGTTCCTCTTGTGATTGCATGTATTTGATGATTTTAGGTTTTTCATCGTAGAACGTGTCGGGGAACACTT
>JADMIO010928727.1_pt1 | contig 10778 bp, 8 predicted proteins | sample 8958161 | NCBI WGS metagenome assembly JADMIO01 (sample SAMN16585339, study PRJNA669376) | soil metagenome | isolation source: Crop rotation soil | place: USA: Cullars Rotation, Alabama | collected 2011 | reverse complement strand
CGCATGCGGCGCGATTTCTTCAAGCAAGCCGGAGAAGTGCCGGTGGATTCGCCCGCCCATCAATTCGTCGACATAGAGCCGCTGGCACTCGAGAAAACTTGTCAGCGGAATTCTTCGTTTTCCCGCGGCGTGCACCAGCGCGCTAATAAAGAAAGTACTGCCGCCGAGTTGTTGCACGATCAGATCGCGCGTCGGCTCGTTACTGTCGATGGCAAAGCGGCGCAGGAGCGCATCGATCAACTGCCCGGCATCTTGCTCAGGCAAGAGATCGACGTGAATCATTTCTGAGCTGTCGAGATCTGCACCGGCTGCATGGACCAGGTTCAAAACGTGTCGACGCAAACCAGCGAGAACAACAGAACTGTCCCGTCGCAGAAATGCGCGGGCGATTTCCTGGACGAGCGCATCGTCGCTTCCGGATGACAATGCCAGGCAATCAATCAGAGGCAAGACGCTGCGCTTCGTTTGAGCGGCGAGCTTCGCGGGCGCAGCCAGGCAAAATCCCACGAACGACTTTTCATTCGCACGCGCGCGCTCGCACTCAAACGCTTCGATCATAGAACTGATGGCTTCGTAGTCTGTCGGCAGCGCCAGGTCGGTTAATTCATAGAGGCTCGCCGGCCGGCCGCACAGCGAAGGATCGATGCGACGATATGCGATGTACTGCTGAAGAAATGAGGAGAAGAAGTCAGCGGCGACCTCAGAGATGTTTGACGCTTTTCGATCGAAAGCGAAATGAATCGGCACCGCTGCGTCGCGACTAGAAAATATTTCGTCGTACGCCTGCCGCAGAAATTCCGACGCGCCGGCATTTGGCGCCGCCAGCACCAAAGCTCGACCGGGGCCGTGCTGGCGCGCATGTTCGACGAGTTGACGCAGCTCTGCGTCGCGGCCGACAAATTCGTCGCGCGTCACCTTGGCCAGAATGCGTTCATGACTCATCAGTCCTGGTTCGACCTCAAAAAAGGAACTATCGCGGCGCGCCCTGGTAAGCGTACGCACGATTCTTACCATGGCTCTTCGCGTGATAGAGCGCACGGTCGGCAGCCCGAATGATCGCTTCAGCGGAATCAACCGTCGAAGACAAGCATGACACTCCAATGCTCACTGTCACCGCGCCCAGCGGCTGCGAGTCGCCGTGCGGAAACTTCGCGCGCATGATCTGCCGGCGCAGTCGATCCGCAATCGCGCCGGCTTCTTTCAGAGTAGTTTGCGGCAGCAGGATCGAAAACTCTTCGCCGCCGTAGCGCGACGCCACGTCGGCCTTGCGCAACGTTGAGTGCAGGCACTGGGCCGTGATTTCCAGCGCGCGGTCGCCTGCCTGATGGCCGTTGCGATCGTTGTAGAGCTTAAAATCGTCGATATCGATCATCATGAAGCTCAACGGAAACTCGTAACGCTTTGAGCGATTGAGTTCTTCCGAGAGACGCGCTTCCAGATAGCGGCGGTTGTGCAGCCCCGTGAGCGGATCGGTAATCGACATCAACTGGAACTGGTTGGCGCGATGTTGCCATGACGCTCGTTCCAGCGCTAAAGCAATCTGCGGCGCTACCAGATCGATCACCGCGAGGTCCGCATCGTTGTAGAGTCCGCCGCCGGCTTTGTCCGCGACATTGAGAAGGCCGATCTTCCGCTGCCCTATCGAGATCGGATAGCTAATGAACGACCCTGTCTTGTATTGCCGCCCCGGGACGGAACGTTTGCCCATCGCATCAATCGTCGTCACCACCGGCGCGCCCGCGCTCACGACTGCGCCGGCAATTCCCTCGCCTAGCCGAATGCTCTCGATGTCCTTCAGCGCGTCAGGAATTCCGCGCGCGGCTTTTATGGTCAACTCGTTATTGCGTTCGTCGAACAGCCAAAGCGAACTGCGCTCGGCTTTCACCAGATTCGCCGACTGCGCCAGGATCGATTCGTAAATCTGAGTCGGATCGCTGGTGTCTATCTGCTCGACAAACCGGCGAATCGAATCAGCAAACGGCGCGCGACGATCCAGTCCCACGTATTGGTCTCGTTGCGCACGTCGCTCGTTCCCGGGATTTTCTGCCGCAGAGTCTACTGTCGTTTCATCTACCTGCGGTTCGGTTTTGCTTTGATCGATCGGTGCTTCGCGAAAGTCCTGCGCCGCTCGTGTGACTTTCAGCGCGGCGTGATCCAACCCGCCTTCCTCTGCGAAAATAACATTGCGAAAAACTTCGTCTGTATCCAACTCGCGGAGGTCGCCGGCGCGCACGCGCTCGACGAATTCACGATAGTCGGCCCCGCTCGCGAAGGCACGTCCGCCGATGACAGTCAGTTCGCGGTCGGCGATTTTCACGGGCAGCGCAAAGCACTGCAAACCTGCGTGGCAACGATAGTGAACAACTTCGCCTTCGGCGCTGGCGCGCGTGTGCGCGATGCCGCAGTAGGGATCGCAAAGCTTTACGTGCTCAGGCGAAGACTGCAGCGTTTCGCAAATCGAATTGTTGTTGGCGATTGCCAGAGCCGGCGGCTGATGACCTTCGACGAGTAACAGGGCCATGCCGGCCGCTTCGGCAAGTGGCTGCTGCACAGGCTCCCATCCGCTGGGAGCGCGTTCGGGCGTTTCCTGTTTGATTGTAGTTGGGCGCGCGAGTTTTTTCTCAGTCATTGGGGGCTCTCAAAATCGCACGGCTCTCGCGGTCAGTATAGGTTTGCGCCAAAATCGCCACAAGCAACACTTCGGCAGACACGTGCCGCCGGAACGTCACCACAGTTTCACTTCACAGTAAGCGTAAACGACTAATTGGCGGGAGTTTTCACGTGTTTGGCGGCTTCGAGGTTCCGCTCCAAACCGGGCGCCGAGCCGGGAGCAACCTGGTCGATATCGGGTTGTTCGGGGCTGATGCGAATGCACGCGGCGAAATGGTTGGGCAGAATTTCCAGGAGTTGCGGCTCGACTTCGCGACACTTGTCGATGGCGTAGGGGCAGCGCGTGTGGAAACGGCAACCGCGCGGCGGGTTGACCGGCGAAGGCACTTCGCCTTGCAGCACGACGCGCTTGCGGGCTGCTTCGATCTTCGGATCAGGAACCGGCACCGCCGAAATCAAGGCTTTGGTGTAAGGCATCAGCGGCCGCGCATAGACTGACGGGGCGGGCGCCAACTCAACAATTTTTCCGAGGTACATGACCGCGATGCGATCTGAGACGTGCCGGACCGCGCGGAGATCGTGGGAGATAAAGAGATACGTCAGATTGTTTTCTTGCCTGAGCCGGCTCAGCAGATTCATGATCTGCGACTGAATAGAAACGTCGAGGGCCGAGATGGGTTCATCGGCCACGATAAAGTCCGGATTGACCGACAAGGCGCGCGCGATCCCGATGCGCTGGCGCTGCCCACCGGAAAATTCGTGCGGATAGCGCTTGAGGAATCGAGCGTTGAGGCCAACTTGTTCCATCAGCGTCTGCACGCGCCGGCGCTTTTCCGGGCCGCTGGAAAGCTTGAACGTCGAGAGCGGTTCGCTAATGATTTCGCTCACCGTCATGCGCGGATTGAGAGACGCATACGGATCCTGAAAAATGATCTGAAGATGTTGACGCCGGGCGCGCATCTCGCGGGTCGACAGCTGCGCGAGGTCCTGGCCCCGAAACAGAACCTCTCCCGACGTTGGTTCAACGAGGCGCAGAATCGCCCGGCCAAGCGTTGACTTGCCGCAGCCTGATTCGCCCACCAGACCGAGCGTCTCTCCCGGCAGGATGTCCAGCGTCACGCCATCGACTGCCTTCACGACCAGGCCACGTGCGCCGAACAGCGACTTGCGCACTGGAAAATGCACGCGAAGATCGCGAATCGAAATCAGCGGCTGAAGATTGGTCGCCATCACTGCTGAGCCGACGTAGCGTAAACCTCCTCGGCGAAGTGGCAGAGCGAGAAACGATTTGAAGTAAGCTGCACGAACGGCGGAAATTCGCGCCGGCAGATTTCTTCAGCGCGCTCACAGCGCGGCGCAAACGGACAGCCCGGCGGCATGCGCGCAAGATCGGGCGGCTGGCCTGCAATCTGATAAAGCGCGCCGTGCTCAGCTGTGGGATCCGGTACCGATCGCAGCAGCCCGCGCGTGTACGGGTTGCCGGGACGCGCGAATAATTCGGCCGTAGGCGACTGCTCGAAAACTTTTCCGGCATACATCACGATGACGTGATCGGTCATACCGGCAATCACGCCGAGATCGTGCGTGATCAAAATCACGCTCGTGCCTGTTTCCGTCTTGAGCTCCTTTATCAGTTCCAGTATCTGCGCCTGAATCGTAACGTCGAGCGCGGTGGTGGGCTCGTCGGCGATCAGCAGCGCGGGTTTGCAGGAAAGAGCCATCGCGATCATCACGCGCTGGCGCATGCCACCGGAAAATTCGTGCGGGTAACTGTCGATTCGTTCAGCGGCGTCGGGAATGCCAACCCGCTCGAGCATCTCAATCGCGTGCCGGCGTGCCTGGTCGCGGCTATGACCGAGGTGAAGTTGCGTTACTTCCATCAACTGCCGGGACACCCGCATGAATGGATTGAGCGAGGTCATCGGATCCTGAAAGATCATCGCGATCTGGCAGCCCCGAATGTCGCGCAGTTCTTTGGGCGTCAGATCTAAAATCTCGCGTCCGTGAAATCGAATCGATCCGGCAGCGATCTTTCCGGGTGGTTCCGGGATCAGCCGCATGATGGAAAGGTTCGCCACGGTCTTCCCGGATCCCGATTCACCGACAATGCCGAGCGTCTCGCCCGGCTTTACCTCGAAGCTAACGCCGTCGACCGCTTTGACGACGCCTTCTTCAGTCTCGAAGTACGTTCGCAGGTCCCTGACTTCAAGAAGATTCCCGTTCTTGCTCGTAACCTCCGCCATTTCTTTTCCGCTTCTCTGCCTCCTGCCGTCTGGCTATTGCTTCCTCATCTGCGGATCGAGCGCGTCGCGCAAGCCATCTCCCAAAAAATTCAAGCTGAACAACATCAGCGCCATCGTGATGCCCGGAAAAATAAGTTGCCAGGGAAAGATCGCGAGGTTTTGAATTCCGTCGGCGGCCAGGCTGCCCCACGACGCGTACGGAGGCTGCACGCCAAAGCCGAGGAAAGAAAGAAACGCTTCCTGAAGCATCACGGATGGAATCGTCAGGGTGGCGTAAACGATTACCGGCCCCAGCGCATTTGGGACAATGTGGCGAAAAATAATTCGCGGCGTCGAAACACCTGTGGCGCGAGCGGCAACGACAAACTCCTGGTTCTTCAGCGACAGCACCTGGCCGCGAACTATGCGCGCCATCGTTAACCACGAGACTGATCCCAAGGCAATAAACAGGAGAATGATCTGGCCCATCGGCGTGCTGCTGCGAAACATCGCGAGCAGGACGATGACTAAGATGATGTACGGAAGCGAATAGAGAACATCGACGACGCGCATCATCAAGTTGTCGGTTCGTCCACCGACGTAACCCGACACTGCGCCGTACGCGACTCCGATCACCAGCGATACCAGCGTAGCGATGACGCCAACCATCAGAGAGATGCGCCCGCCCAGAAGAACCCGCGCGAACAGGTCCCTTCCCGAATTGTCTGTCCCCATCGGGTGTGCCCACGAGAAGCGACCATCGACGCCTTTGAACGGCGGAAACGATTTCAGGAGATTTACGTCGCGTGGAATGTAATCATAAGTGAACCCGGTGGCGGCCTTGATGATTGGCGGGCCGGCAATCGATGCGATCGTGAGCGAGGCTACGACGATCAGCCCGAACACGGCGAGCTTGTTCTTTTTCAAACGCCGCCAGGCATCGCGCCAGAGCGAGCTCCCACTCACCGACTCGCCGGCTTCCGCGGACCGAACGTCGCCTTCGCCGACCGCAAGCTCCGGCGAAGTGTGTATGACGTCGCCTTCGCGCGCGCGAACCGGCGCATCGGGCTCAGTGCCCAACGGCGTCAATGCTGGATCTTGATCGCGCTCTGGATCGTTCATCGACTTATTCAGTAACGAATCCGTGGATCCATGTAGGCGTAGGCGATGTCGACCAAAAGGTTCATCAGCAAGAGGGTCATCGCAATGAAGGCGACAACGCCGATGATTAAAGGCTCGTCGCGATTCTGCGAAGCTTGGATAAAATAATTTCCCAGACCGGGCAAAGCAAAGATGCGCTCGACGACTACCGTGCCGGTTAAAAGGAAAGCCAGCGCCGGGCCCGTGAAAGAAAGCACCGGCATCAATCCGCCGCGCAGCGCATGACGAAACAGGACCGCACGCTCTGACAAACCTTTCGCCCGCGCCGTGCGGATGTAATCCGATCGCATCACTTCGAGCATGCCCGCGCGCGTCAGACGCGCGATGTAAGCCGTGTACACGGCTGAAAGGGTGAGCACCGGCAAAATCAAACCCTTATTGAAGAAGCCGTACCAGCGCGCCGGCGGGACCCAGTAGAGATACAGAGAGAATGCCAGCACCAGCAGCGGCCCGAGCACAAAATTCGGGATCGAAATGCCGACCATCGCCAAACCCATTGAGGCATAGTCCCAAAATGAGTTTTGCTTGAACGCCGCGATCGATCCGATCATTACGCCGAGCAGCAGGGCGAGCAGATACGCGAGCAGACCCACCGTGGCTGAGACCGGAAGCGAACGGGCGATGATGTGATTGACGGATTGGCCTTCGTACTTGAGTGAGGTGCCGAAATCGAGCCGCACGATGTGACTCATCGTTCGTCCGTACTGCACGTACCAGGGTTTATTCAATCCATACTTTTCCCGGATGTTGTTTTCTATCGCCTTCGGAATTTTCTTTTCGCCTGAATAAAAATTCCCCGGCGCAAGACGAATCAAGCCCCAGGTCAGCGAAATGACCACGAAGATCGTGGGGATGGTTATCAGCAGCCGGCGAATTATGAATCGAGCCATGGCACTCAGTGACAGGTAATGGGTGATGGGTAACAGTTGCGCATCACCTTTCAGCCATCACAACTGTTCATTTAGTCATATCCGGAACTGAGTAATCCCACTTCGCCGGATCGCGCTCGATGTAAACGTACTTCCACGCGAACAGCGAAGCGGCGTTTGGATACAATCCTTTGACGTAAGGCTTCTTCAACCAGTTCACTGCGCCGGTTTCGATGGGAATGATCGGCTGCTCAGAGAGCATGTAAGTTTCGGCCTTGGTAAAGATGTCAAAACGCTTCTGCCGATCGACGGTACGGTTCCCTTCATCGAGCAGGTCAGCGTATTTCTGCTGCCACCAGCCGCTGCCATTGTCGCCACCCGCGGTGTAGAAGATGCCGAGGAAAGTAAACGGGTCCATGTAATCCGCGGAAAATGCGCCAAAGGCAAAGCCCTTGTAATCGAGGCTGGCGCGCATGTCGAGGAACGTCTTGAATTCCATGGCCCTCAACTGGACCACGACGCCGAGGTTCTGTTTCCACTGCGCCTGCATGTACTCGGCCATGATCTTATTCGACGTGGCCGTTGGGTAGACGTACTCGACTTGGTCGGCGGGGAATTTTGGACAGCTATAGCTGCCGTCGCCGTTCTTTGTGACTGGATAGCCGGCTTCCGCCAGGAGCGAACGTGCTTTTTCGGGATCGAACTTGTTCTGCGGCGGTAGTTGATAGCCGCGAAAGATTCCCAGCGGAGTTATTCCCGGCAAAGGCCTCGTTATCTTCCGCCACTGCACCCACGAGTCTTTGTCGATTGATAAATCAAACGCGCGCCGCACGCGCACGTCATTCAACGGCGCCCTGGTCGTGTTGATGTTGAGATAGATGGTCGCTGCTTCAGGCGCGTCCATGTAGTCCTTCTTATCGCGCACCGTGTCGACCCAGGCGTTCAAAACGGAGTGATTGCCGATGGCGTCAACTTCTCCAACCTTGTAGAGATTCACCATCGTCGGCAGATCGGCTGTGGGAAAGAAATCGATTTCATCGAGGCCGACTGTGGTGGCGTCCCAATACATCGGATCGCGCTGCACTTTCAGCACGTCATACGGTTTCCACGCGAGCATCTTGAATGGGCCACACGTGACGATGTTAGCTGCCTCAGTCCAGCGGTCGCCAAACTGCGCAATGATCTTTTGCGGCACGAGCCGGAACAACTGGTTAGCCAGGAGACCTTTGAAGAACGGCGCTGACTGGCGAAGCGAAATGCGCACAGTGTAGTCGTCGACGGCTTCGACGCCGATGTCGCTGCCGGTCACCTTCACGAATTGTTTGCCCGCAACGGCCGCCTGAAGCTTGGCATCTTTAACCAGGATCTTGTTGCGCGCTTTTTCATCCCCCGGCAAAGTAAGCCGCGCCGGAGAGTGCATCAACCGGTGAAAGTCTGTGTCCTTTTCCGGCTCCTTCGGCGGCGTGGTGACTGGATATTCAGATGCTGTAAGCGCTTGTTCACTGAGGGGCGGCTCAGACTGAGTTCGGTCGGAAAAATCCTTTGCCAGGAGAAAGGCCTTACCCTGCGGATCGTAAACAAAGACTTCGCCGGCGTTATACGATTCAGCGTACTTGATGTAGTAGGCGAGCGAAGCGCCGCGCGCGCGCGTTTCAGGATTCAGGGCGCGCCGGAAAGTGTAGACGACGTCACTAGCGTTGATGGGATCGCCATTGGACCATCGCGCGTTCTTTCTCAAATGAAAGACAAATTCAGAGGAATCGTTGTTCTCGTCCCAACGCTCTGCGATTGCCGGTATCGGATCGAGCGTCTTCGGATCGTACTCAACCAGCCCTTCATACAGGGCCATGAAAATGCGGCCTTCCGGTTGGCCGGTGCTCTTCTGCGGGTCGAGCGATTCGGGTTCGTCGCCGGTGATGTAACGAAGCACGTTGCGGGGCGGTGGCTCGACCTTGCCGAAGAATTCTCCGCTGCCGGCTGAAGCGACGCAGCCGGCCATGATCACGGTCAAAGAAAGAAGAATTACGAGTACTGATTTACGAGATGAAAGGGTCAGCATCGTTGTCGTCAAAGTAACACGCCGACATCGCGTGGGCAATAGGTTTTTCGAAGAGGCGTGGGGCTGGATACCGCTTTAGCTACGCGCTGCATTTAAGGGTTTCCAGTTGTTGCCAAACCGCGATGGCTTGCTCGCGCGTATCTTCAAACCCCTCCGACGTGTCGATTAGAAAGTCCGCATATTGAATTTTCTGCGACTGCGGCATTTGGCTCCCGGTGCGCTGCTGCGCTGCTTCCCGCGACAACCCCTCCCGCTTCATCAAACGCTCCAATTGAATTTCCGGACGGCAGTGAACAACGATTAGTTTGTCGAAGCGTTTGTACCCGCCGGATTCGATCATCAGCGCAGCGTCGACGACTGTAGTGGCCTCAGGCGTCTCGCGCTCCCATTCCTTCATGATCTCATCCTGTCGCGCGATGATAAACGGATGAAGAATCGAGTTCAGTTTCAGACGTCTGGCTTCGTCGGCAAAAATGATCGATCCGAGCTTTGGTCGATCAAGTCCGCCGTCAGCGTTCAGAACTTCTTTTCCAAATTCGTTCACGACTGCCGTCAAGCCTTCCGATCCTCGGGCTACAACTTCGCGCGCGATACTGTCAGCGTCAATCACTCGCGCGCCCAGCTCGCGCAGCACCTCGAGCACGAAAGACTTGCCCACAGCTATCGATCCGGTGAGTCCAACTTTCAGCATGACTCAGTCCTCAGTCCTGAGCACTCAGTCCTCTTCTCGACTTCGCAGCCTGCACAGTGTTTCTCATCAGCATGGCCACGGTCAGCAGGCCCACGCCGCCGGGAACAGGCGTGCGTCGCCCGGCAATCACATCGGCCTCGGCAGGATGAACGTCGCCGACCAGCGTGTAGCCTTTCTCCTCAATCGCCGCGATGCGCTTGTCGGCTTCAGCGCCAAAGAACTCGCGAGCTTCGGCAACATCGGTCAAACGATTCACGCCCACGTCGATCACAGTCGCGCCCGGCTTGATGAATTCGCCCCGGATGAACGCGGGCCGGCCGATCGCGGCGACCAGAATGTCTGCCTGGCAAGTTACCACCGGCAGGTCCCGGGTCTTCGAGTGGCAGACTGTCACGGTCGCGTCACGCTGCAGGAGCAGGCTGGCGACGGGACGACCGACAATTTGACTGCGGCCGACCACGCAAGCATTCGCGCCTGCTATTTCGACTCCGTTTCGATCCAATAGTTCGATGATGCCCGCGGGTGTACACGGCACGAACCGCGGCCGGCCCATCGCCAGCAGTCCCACGTTCGCCGGATGAAAAGCGTCGACGTCCTTCGCTGGATCGATTGCTTGAATAATCACGCGGTCGTCGATCTGTTTCGGCAGGGGCAACTGAACGAGAATTCCGTCGGTGGCATCGTTCGCGTTCAGTGTTTGCACAACCTTCAACAACTCTTCCGTCGAAGTTGATGCGGACAAAGCGATCCGCTCGGACGCGATGCCAACTTCTTCGCAAGCGCGGACCTTGTTACGAACGTAGACCGCCGACGCCGGATCGTCGCCAACCAAAACGGCCGTGAGTTTTGGGCTCAAGCCATGCCTCTCGCGCAGCACGCGCGTTTCGTCTGCGACCTCTTTCTTGATCGCGTCCGCAGCCGCTCGGCCTTCCAGTATCTGCGCGCGCTTCCGTTCCGGCGTCATTTCGCCGTCATCGTAGCACAACGCTCCAGGCCGAACGCATTTGGCAGTGGTGAAGATCGCAGTTAACCTACTCGCCTATTAATCGACAATCATGCGCACCAAATTACTTGCTCTAACTTGCATGCTCAGCTTGCTGGCGCTTGCCGCTTGCGCGCACCGCGATGGAAACGAAAAGCGCTTCCCGATCAAAGGCCAGGTAATC